>ENA-OOQP01000060-OOQP01000060.1-human-gut-metagenome-genome-assembly--contig:-NODE-60-length-55582-cov-1.850685_pt1 | contig 55582 bp, 50 predicted proteins | sample MGYA00241266_ERZ501171 | MGnify/ENA primary metagenome ERZ501171 (study PRJEB25962, sample SAMEA2042501) | human gut metagenome | biome: human gut; feature: human-associated habitat; material: faeces...
ATCTAAAATTTTATTATTAGAACAACCATTGTTACAGGAAAATTTTCATCTTATCAAAGAGATTGATTTTATTTTTGCAAAAGGAATGTTGGCAAAAAGTTATGATGGTTATAGGCCAAAGTTAAATCATCAAGGTCGTTTAAATTTAATAAAAGCGAGGCACCCATTATTAAAAGTTAAAAAAGTCATTCCCAATACTGTATCTTTTGGTGATGGGTATTTAGGAATTATTATCACTGGTCCAAATACGGGTGGAAAAACAGTGTTGTTAAAGACTGTAGGACTTTTATGCACAATGATTAAATATGGATTATTGATACCCGCTGATGAAAAAAGCGATATAATGATTTTTGATCAAATTTTTTGTGATATCGGAGATGATCAAAGTATTGAGAGCAATCTCTCTACTTTTTCTTCACATATGACGAATATCACTGAGATTATTAACAATATTACGCCCAAATCGCTGGTTTTGTTTGATGAAATTGGTTCTGGTACGGATCCAATTGAAGGTTCCAATCTTGCCAAAGCGATTTTAAACTATTTAATTAAAGAAAAGGTTAGTTTTATCACAACTACGCATTATTCTGATTTAAAAACTTTTGGATTTGAAAATCCCTATGTGATAAATGCATCTATGGAATTTGATCAACATACTTTATCGCCCACTTATGAATTAAAACTTGGAATTAGCGGTTCCAGCAATGCCTTTAATATTGCAAAACGATTGGGGTTAAAAGAAGAAATCATCAATGATGCTAAAAAAATGGCGGTTACTTCTGATGATATTGTTCGCCAATTGGTTTTAAAATTGGAAAAGAAAGCTAAACAATTAGAAGAACAGACTTTAGAATATGAAAGATTAAAAGAAGATACGTATCAAATCAAACAAGAATATGATGCCAAAGTGAAAAAATTTGAAAAAGAAAAACAAATTCTGTATAAAAAGGCGCAAGCAGAAGCCGATGAATTTGTGATGACAATTAAAAATGATGCGTTACAAATTATTGAAGAAGCTAAAAAATTAAAAAATGATCAGGTTAAGCTTCATGAACTTATTGATGTGAGACATCAAGTAAATAATTTGGATCGAGATATTGTTAAAGAAAGGGAGATGCAAAATACTGATAATAGTAATTTAGAAGTAGGGGATGATGTTTATATTACATCATATGATCAATATGGTACTATTTCAAGGATTTTGAAGGACAATCAATATGAAGTATCCATTGGAAATATGAGTGTAAAATTGGCTAAAAAAGAATTGACAAAAGTGAAAACAATTACCAATCAACAGCCAAAAGAAATCAATTTTTCATTCCGTAAATCTAAGGCAACGATTTCAATGACTCTTGATTTAAGGGGAAAGCGATATGAAGATGCGAAAGAAGCCTTGGATAAATATATTGATGATTTAGTTGTGGTTGGATTAAAACAAGCGACTATCATTCATGGATATGGGACAGGAGTCATAAGAGAATTAGTACAAAATTTTTTAAAAAACAATAAAAATATTGCTTCTTACCGTTATGGGGGCGAAAATGAAGGAGGATTTGGTGTAACTGTAATTACACTTAAATAAAACGATGGATTTAAAAAATATTGAAAATAGTAATATAAATTTAATTTTAGAAAAAAATAAAGTAATTATTTTAGAATTTTATACTGCTTGGTGCCCCACTTGCAAAATGGTTGCTATGGCACTTGAGGAATTTGAGGAAAATCATCCGGAGGTTTTTGTTTTGCAAGTAAATGCGGATGAATTTAAAGATATTGCAAATATTTATAAAGTAAGAACTGCACCAACAATTTTATTTATTTATCATAGCAACATTTATGAATCACATCAAGGATTCATTGATGTTGAGGAATTAGAAGAAATTATAAATAGGATTCCTAAAGAGTAATAAAAAAATTATGATATCGCTTTCATTTTTTTTAAAATGTGATATACTATTATTGTAACAGGAGGAACAAAACTATGAATTTACAAGAAAAAAAAGATTATGTTTTAGAAAATTTGCATTTTGTGCCTGAAGAAGAAAAAAACCTATTTGATTTTAACTTTGTATGTGTTTTAACAAGAAATTCGGTTGGAATGGAAAGTGGTAAAAGAGCTTCTTTAGAAGAAGTGGTATCTATTATTCGGGGCTATCATGTTAGAGTTGATGAAACATTAAAAAGAAGTGTTTACAATCATTATAAAGCATACAATATGATGCTAAAGTTTTTGAATGAAAATAAAGATAAAAAGTTAACAGAAGAATTTTTAAAAGATTTGCATGCAGAACTTACAAATGGCATTTTGGATAGTGGGGGATTATACCGAAATGTAAATATTCAAATAAAAGGATCTATGCATACACCATGTGATTATGTTAAAGTCTATGATCGTATGAAAAAGTATTTTTATGATGTCAATCATACTGATAAATCTCCAATTGAAAATGCTGCTTATGCTCATTTACAACTTGCTAAAATTCATCCTTTTTTAGATGGTAACGGTCGTCTTGCAAGACTTATGTTAGACTTCTTTTTAATAAAGGATGGCTTTGTAGTATTCCAGCAAAACGTCGCCTTGAATATTTTGATTTATTAGAAGAATTTAAAGTAAACAAAAATTCCGTTCCTTTTGAAAACTTTATCGATGAACTTTTGAATAAAGAGTATGACCGTATGATTGAAATGATAAATCGTTATAAAAAATAATGAAATATTTATTTTGTTAAAAAAATATATTATGATAGAAGTTTAATTATAATCATAAATTATTAGACTTTTAAATTTAGTTTTATGAAATAAAAAAAACGTTTTACTTTTAATCAATCTTATTTTTTGATATAATATCTTTGAGAAAGAAGGATATTATGTTAGATAACAAAATACAAATCATTAGTTATAAACATAATGGTGTTCTTCATAGGGTTTGGCAATACGCTTATATCGTCAGGCAGACGAGTGATATGATTGTGTTAGTAAATGATCGAACCAATGTAATTGATGGTGATGGTAGGAGATGGAAAACCAAGGAGCCTGCAGTTTGTTATTTTTTTAAAAATTATTGGTTTAATATAATTTGTATGCTTAGAAATAATGCAATTTATTACTATTGTAACCTTAGTTCACCTTATGTAAAGGATGCTGAGGGATTAAAGTATATTGATTATGATTTAGATGTTAAAGTTTTTCCTAGTGGTGACAAAATTATTCTTGACCGTGATGAGTTTGAGTTTAATCGGATTGATTATGGCTATAGTGATAAACTGGTAGCAATTATTGAAAATGAACTTCAAATATTATTAAATAGGATTGATAATCATATACTATCATTTGATTCAAATGTTGTAATGAAAGATTTTGAAATTTATAAAAATTTAAGAAAACAACTTGATAAAAAAAAGAAAAAATCCTCAAAGCATAGTTAACGCATAAGTTCTTCCTTGTGAAGAACTTTTTATTATAAAAAAATATAGTTATTTTAATAAAGTATTCATAAAATAAAAACTATTCTCATAAATTTAAATATAGGAGGATAAGATTATGAGTGATAGTATATTAAAAGATGTGGCAACACGAACAAGTGGCGAAGTGTACATCGGAGTGGTAGGTTCAGTTAGAAGTGGAAAATCTACTTTTATTAGAAGATTTATGGAAACAAAAGTATTACCTCTAGTCACTGATCAATATGTGTATGATAAAATACAAGATGAACTTCCACAAAGCAGTGATGGTAGAACAATTATGACAGTTGAGCCTAAATTTATTCCTAGTAATTTAGTAAAAATAACGATAGATAAAGATGTGACATTTCAAGTAAGACTTGTTGATTGTGTAGGACATGTTATACCAAGTGCAAAGGGATATATGAATGATGACGGAACTAGTCGTTTAGTTCAGACTCCTTGGTTTAGTGATGCTATTCCTTTTGAGGATGCCGCAAAAATTGGAACGGATAAAGTGATTGAATCACATTCAAATATTGGAATTGTGATGAGTAGCGATGGAAGTTTTGGTGAATTTACTCGTGACGAATATGAAAGCGTTGAAGAAATTGTCATTGAGGATTTAAAAAATCACGACAAACCTTTTGTACTTGTGATTAATACAACCAAGCCAACAGCTCCAGAAACATTAGCTCTAGTGAATAGTCTCGAAGAAAAATATCAAGTGAGTGTCATTGCTTTAGATGTTCTAAATATGACTGAAAACGATATGGATCATTTATTAAAGGTTGCTATGGATGAATTTGACATTTCCGAATTGAATTTAGAAGTTCCAACATGGGTAAATAAATTAGATGATGACATCAGTTATAAAACCAAATTTAATGATTTAATCAATCAAACAACGGGAACATTTAGAAAGATGAAAGATGCGTTTAGAATTCAGGATACATTTAAAAATAGTGAACTGTTTGCGGACGTCAATATTTCAAATATTGATCCTGGAACAGGGTTAGTAAATATTGAAGTTACTTGTTCTGACGAATGCTATAATGATGTAGTTAGTGAAATTTTAGGAGAAAATATTTCTGACAAAACAACTTTTATAGAAAAATTACAAAATTTCAAAAAAGCTCGTCATGTTTATGATTTGGTTGGTAGCGCAATAGAAAAAGTAGAACAAGTAGGTTATGATATTGCAATGCCAAAAGCATCCGACATTGAACTAGAAAGACCTGAATTATTAAAAGAAGGATCACGATATGGCATTAAGATTAAAGCTAATGCGCCGATGATTCAACTTGTTAAAATTAGTGTAACCTCAACATTTGAACCTATTATTGGATCAAAAGAACAAGCAGAGGAATTAATTAATCATATGGTTGATAATTATGAAAATGAACCTGAAAAACTTTGGAATAGTGAAATCTTTGGTAGAAAATTATGTGATGTTATTAGTGATGGCGTGAAAGCAAAAGTTAATGCAATACCAGATAATGTTTTAGAAAAATACAAATCTAGTATTGAAAAGGTTGTAAATTATGGAAAAGGTGGTATTATTGCCATTGTATTATAAAAATAGCGAAATATTTAAGTAAAATCAAGAAAAATATATCATTTTAGTTGAAAAAGAGTTAAAATTTTATTATAATTATTATGGTGATAGCAAATGACGAAAAGTGAATTAATAAAAAAAATTCATCATAATAATGAATTGAATTTTGTTGAAGTAGAAAAAATTGTAAATGAAGTGCTAATAGAGATAACAAAAGGCTTATTAGAAGATGGTAAAGTTGTTTTAACTGGTTTTGGCACTTTTGAAAAATACTATCAAGAAGGTTATGATGGAATTAATCCTTCGACTGGTGAGAAATTGTTGGTTGATGGTAGTTATAAAATTCGTTTTAGTTCTAGTAAAAAATTAAAGGAAATAGTGAATGAAAAATAAAATCCGTATCTAAATTGATACGGATTTTTGTTATAAATTCCCACTATACATTAATATAAGGTTCATTATTAAAGAAATAAAATTATTAACAAAATGAACGAAAATACTTGGAATAATATTGCCATTTGATTTATGATATACATAAGAAATAGCAAAGGCTTGACCAAGATAGCTAAAAATATAGACAAATTCGGTGTATAAATCAATCCATCTAGCATTTTTGGCAATGATTTCAAGCATAATTGTAAGACAAGCAGGAACTACATGAATACTTGCAAAAATAATGGATGTAATAATAACAGCTTTTATTGTATTGTGCTTAAAAAAACCAAAAAGTGCTTTTCTAAAAATCAATTCTTCAAGGATTGGAGCAAGAATAACTGTCATAACGCTAATCAGTACTAAATTTAGGCCACCACTTTTCATAATTGTATTAATGACTTCTTGGTTTTCAGAAGTACCACCAGAATCAATCCAGAAAGTCAAAATTGATACAATTATGCTTGCTATGATGATACCGCCATACATGATCAGAATACCTAATCCAGTCCATTTCCAATAAAAACCTTGATTTTGAGCAAAGTTTTTCAAGTCCTTTTTAATAATTGGGAAAAGGATGGGAATTAGAGTTCCACAGGCTCCTACATAAGTTAGAAAATTTGTCCAAGCAAGTGCATCTGTTAAATATTCATTATAAAGAGTTTTACTACTATTTAATGTATCATAGTCAATATGTTTGATGGCAAGCCAAATAGTTGTAAATAAAAATTGTATAAATCCCGAAAAAATATAAAAAAAGAAAAAATATAAAGCAATTGATAGGATATATTTCGTTTTATTTTGTTTATTTTCTAAATAGAAAGGATCACTATCATTAGGGTTTTCTTGCGTATCAGTAACAATTTGATTTTTGATGTTAATCCCACATCTAATACAAAAATTATTATCACTATCATTGATTTGGCCGCAATATTTACAATATTTCATAATATTTAATCTCCTTTTTCTATCATTATAACATAAATATAAAAAAAATTAAAGTAATTAGTAATATATTAATTACATAATGAATAAAATTAATTGAAGAGGTGTTATAATGAAAAAGAAAATTATCTTAGTGGTTGCCGTTTTAGCAATATTGATTACTTTAATATGCATCCCCAAAACAACCTATCAAAAATGGTTTGGAAAAACGCCAAATGATAATCCTGTAGATACCAATAAAGAATATCAAACTATTTTTGTAGTAGATGAAAAAAATAAACTGGTTGGTTTAAAAGTTCCAGTTGAGGAAATTGAAGAAGATCAAATTGCGCAAAAATGGAATTTATTAACATCCCAAATGAATAAAATTCCTCAAGGTTATTCCTCGCCAATCACACCATCAACTGTTTTGAATGATTATAAAATTGAAGATAACAAGTTAATATTAAATGTTTCAGAAGATATCTTACGATCATCAGGACGACTTGCAATTGAATCCTTAGCTTGGACTTTTTGCAATGATGAAATCAAAGAAGTTGTTTTAAGAGTAGATGAAAATGTTGTCAATTTAATAAGTGATTATCAATTTAATAAAATTTCTAAAGAAATTGGAACTAACTTTACTTATGAAACTTCATATTTATTTGAAGCTGACTATACAACTGTAGTTTTTTATGAAAATGATTTTATTCTTCCTGTAACGTATTTCTACAAAGATATAAATGAATATGATTTTATGATTAGTAAAATATTTAGCGAAAATAACATAGAATTGACGGATTATACCTATACCATAGATAATGAAAACTTAGTCATTCAAATTAATGATAATATTACAATGAGTGATTCTTTAAAGCAAACTTTAGAGGAAACTGTAAAATTAAATTTTAGTGTTGATGCAATGACGGTTAATGGTGTCGATACGGTATTATATGAAAAAACATTTGTAGAGGTTAATTAACTTTTAGTTAATTACCTCCAAATGTTCTTTTTGCTTTATCTTTTTACAAATATTTAGTATAATGTAGAAGAGGTATAGCGATGAAGATTTTATTAGGAACGAAAAATGATCATAAAATCATTGAAATGACAAGAATTATAAAAACATATGCAAAAAATAATGACAAAGAATTTGAGATATTTTCGCTTAAAGATTTTGATGATAGAATTGAGCCTGATGAAAATGGTCATTCATTTGTAGAAAATGCGATGATAAAAGCGAAATATTATTATGAAATTTTTAAAATAGCTACTATTGCAGACGATTCGGGATTAGAAGTAGAGGCTTTACACAATGAACCTGGTATTTATAGTGCTCGATATGCCTCAAAGAATGATAAAAATAGTACAGATCAGGAAAATAGAAAAAAACTTTTATCTAAAATGAAACATATAAAAAATCGTAATGCCCGTTTTTGTTGTGCCATTGCTTATTATGATGGAAAATTGATGCAATCTAGTATAGCTAATACTTTTGGTAAAATATTAGATAAAGAGATTGGCAATAATGGATTTGGGTATGATTCTTTATTTTTTAGTGATGAGTTAAGGAAACCTCTTGGTCTTGCTAGTGATGAAGAAAAGGATTTAGTTAGCCATCGTGGTAAAGCCCTTAGACAGTTATTCGATGATATGAAACAAGAATGAATAGAATTGTTAAAAAATTTACCACATTATTTTACAAAATATTGAAAATATTGTATAATATTAGTGTTTATAAGTAAGGGTATGAAAGGGGTGACTAAAGAGATGCCAAAAACCGTTGTTAGAGAAAATGATACATTAGATGAAGCTTTAAAGAGATTCAAACGAGATGTTTCAAGATCAGGAACCCTTGTTGAAGCCCGTAAACGTCAACACTATATGAAACCTAGCGATGTTCGTAAAGAAAAAAGAAGAGCTGCTAGGAAAAATGGTAGTCGTCATTAAAAAGTATGCTGTCACAATGTGACAGTTTTTATTTTTTATTTAGACGTATGATTGAATGATTTGATGAATATAATGTATAGGTGATAGAAATGAGTTTTGTTAATAATGAGTTAAATTTGGCTAAAATATCACTTTTTCTTGATAAAAATAAAAAAATTTATAAAACAACTTTATATAATATGGGAAAAATAATAACCTTTGATGAACATACTATTGTCCTTGATTTTTATAGCATCGAAGGTATGTATTTAAAAATTATTAAGTTGGAGGAAAATGAAATTGAAATTGAAGGAACGATTACCAAAGTTACATATCAAGAAAAAACAGAAATATAATCATTATCGATATCATTTATTTGTCAATAAAGAAGCATTTGATCATTTGACTTTAACAGGGATTTACAATGTTAATATGAAAGATGAGGTTGTTGACTTTGATTGTAATAAAGAGATTATTAAAAAATTAGATAATGAAGAAGTCGAATATAAAAAAATAGATCGTGTAAAACATTTTTTTCAAAGAAATTCTCATAAAGCAACAATTTCCATTATTTTTTTGATTTTTATCATGATTATTTTTTTTATTAATCAATTCTTAATACGAGAAATTATTTTTGAAGATGATAAATATAAAAATGACTTAGTATATGAATATGTAGAATCCTATTCTAAAAAATTAGGACCATATATTGTTTTAAATGATTCGATTGCCAACATTTCAAAAGAATTACGGAAAAAATTTTATCAATATGCATATATTGGATTAAATAAGCGAGGTTCAAAATTAATAATAGAGATTGTTTATCAAGATATTCAAGATAATCAAAAAAAAGATGAGCAAAAAATTGGTGAGTATTATGCAAATGCAGATGCTACAATTAGTTATATTAATCTAAGTTCAGGACAAGTTGTTATAAAATACAATGATGTTGTTAAAAAAGGAGATCTAATTGCTACTAGTAATCTACAATATTTAGATAATTTGTATAGTAGAGATAAAATGGTGCCATTAGTAGGTGAAATTTTAGGAAATGTCAAAGAGTATTATGAAATTGAAGTGCTAAAAAATGAAGAGGTCGAATTTTTCAATGGAAATAAACAACAATTTTATACATTGGATTTTTCAAAAAAAATATTATTTTCTAAAAAAAATCCATATGAAAACTATTTTATTACTAAATATACTTTATTTAAAATAGGAAAATTTCAAGTTGTAAAAAACATTATATATGAAAAGGATACAGCTAGTGTTATAAGAACGAAAAAAGAGGCGCAAGACTATGCCCTTATTCAAATCTATCAAGATTATGAAGCTAATCGCACATCGAAAAAAGAAAAGATTGATTCAATTCAGTTGATCAACTTTATTGAATACGAAGACCGTTATTATTTTAAATTTATCGTTAGCGCTTGCAAAAATATTGTGGAATTTAAACCATTTTGACAAAAGTTAGTATATTTGCTAACTTTTTTAATTTGACTATTGACGATTTTGCAAAATTTTGGTATAATATATAAGTAAAATGGCATTAGTGTGCACATATGTAGAAAAGAGGAATGTATATGGAAATGACGATGGACAAATTTGTAGCTTACCTAAAACAACTTGGTTTTGTATACCAAGGTAGTGAAATATATGGTGGACTTGCTAATACTTGGGATTATGGTCCTCTTGGCGTTGAATTAAAAAATAACTTAAAAAAATTATGGTGGAAAGCTTTTGTACAATCATCTGTGAATAATGTAGGAATTGATTCCGCCATTTTAATGAATCCCCAAACATGGGTTGCAACAGGACATGTTGGCGGATTTAGTGATCCTTTAATTGATTGTAAATGTTGTAATACGAGATATCGTGCGGATAAATTAATAGAAGATTTTACTCATGGAAGTGAAACAGGTGATGGATGGGATAATGATAAATTATATAATTATGTAATGGATAATAAAATTCCATGTCCCAATTGTGGAAAAACGAACTTTACTGAAATTAGAAAATTTAATTTGATGTTTCAAACTCATCAAGGTGTTGTCGAAGATGCCAAGACGGTTGTGTATTTGCGACCAGAAACAGCGCAAGGTATTTTCTTAAATTTTAAAAATGTCCAAAGAACGACACGTAAAAAAGTTCCTTTTGGTATTTGTCAAATTGGTAAAAGTTTTAGAAATGAAATTACACCTGGTAATTTTATTTTCAGAACACGTGAATTTGAACAAATGGAATTAGAATTTTTTTGCAAACCTGGTACTGATCTTGAGTGGTTTGCATATTGGAAACAATTTTGCATTGATTTTTTAAAGGATTTAGGAATAAAAGAAGAATATATTCGATCACGTGATCATGCAAAAGAAGAATTGAGTTTTTATTCTAAAGCCACAACTGATTTGGAATTTAAATTTTTCTTTGGTTGGGGTGAACTTTGGGGAATTGCTGATAGAACAGACTATGATTTATCGGTGCATCAAAAACATTCTGGTGAAAATTTAGAATATCTTGATCCTGAAACCAATGAAAAATATTTACCCTATGTCATAGAACCAAGTTTAGGTGTTGAAAGATTATTACTTGCGGTTCTAACAAGTGCCTATGAAGAAGAAACTTTAAGCGATGGAGAAACTAGGGAGGTGTTGCATTTTGATCCTCGGGTAGCTCCTGTTAAAGTGGCTGTTTTGCCTCTTGTAAATAAATTAAATGATAAAGCTTTAGAACTTTACCAAATGTTAAAAAAATATTTTGTTTGTGAGTATGATTCGAGTGGAAAAATCGGTAAGAGATATCGTCGCCAAGATGCGATTGGTACTCCATATTGCCTAACAGTTGATTTTGAAACATTAGAAAATAATTCTGTTACTCTTCGTAATCGAGATTCAATGGAGCAATTTAGAATCAATATCGATGACCTCTTAAAATATTTGAATGATAAATTTTAAAAAATAATGGGTGAGTAAAAATGATCTCACAAAATATAAAAAAACAAATAATAGATCAAACAAATATTGTTGAGGTGGTAGGAGAGGTAGTTCAACTTACTAAAAAAGGAAGTAGCTATTTTGGCCTTTGTCCTTTTCATAATGATAATCATCCATCGATGAGTGTCAATAATGAAAAAAAGATGTTCAATTGCTTTAGTTGCAATACTAAAGGAAATGTTATCTATTTTATGTCACGATTTCATAATATTACTGATGATCAAGCAACAATTATGCTTGCAAAAAGACTTGGCATTGAAATTAGCGAAGCATCAACAAAAGAGGCTATAAAACAAGAACGACTTTTAAAAGTGATGAATGATGCAACCCTTTTCTATCAATTTTATTTAAATAATAGTGAAGAAGGATTAGAGGCTAAAAAATATTTATTTAGCCGAGGAATTGATGAAGATACTATAAAAAAGTTAAAAATAGGTTTGGCATCAAGTGAAAGAAATTATTTAAATTTAGCCTTAAAACAAAAAAATCATTCAGAACTTGATCAAATTGAGTTAGGTTTAATTAAAAATGATGATACAAATACTAGTTATGATGTTTTTAGAAACCGGATTATTTTTCCCATTGAGAATAATAATGGGCAAGTTGTTGGTTTTAGTGGAAGAATTTACCGTGATAATAATCAAGCAAAATATATAAATTCTTCTGATAATGAAATTTTTCATAAAGGAAAAATTTTATATCATTTTCATGATGCAATTCCAGCCATTAGAGAAAATAATAAAATAATTATTTTTGAAGGTTTTATGGATGGTATTGCCGCCATACGGGCTAATATTCATTATGGTGTAGCTACAATGGGGACAGCTCTTACAAATGATCATATTAAGGCAATTCTTAGTTTGACTAAAAATATAATCCTTTGTTTTGATGGAGATGAGGCAGGTATTCATGCAATGAAGCGTTCTGCAATGCTTTTTGCAAATTATCAAATTATTCCAAAAGCAATTGTTTTACCCAATAATCAAGATCCAGATGAATATGTAAAAGAAAATGGTATAGATAAATTGAATCAATATTTTGTGGCTAATGAAAAAAATGTGTACGCTTATTTATACGATTTAGCTTTTAAAAAATTTATTAAGGGAGATTTAGAATCAGCCGAAAATTTTAAAAAGGAAGTTTTTGAATTTGCACGTTTTTCTAAAACGAATACAATTGTTGAACATTTTATTAAGATGTTAGCAGAAGATTTAGAAGTATCATTTGATAGTTTAATGAAAGATTTTGGCAAAATGGATTATATCCATTCATCCAATGAGGCATTACCACTAGAAAAAACTGAGATTCAGACCAAAATCAAACCAATTAAAATTAAGAAAAAGGTTTTTTTAGCATATAATATGTTGATTAAACATATGATTTTTTCAAAAAGAAAGTTTATTGAATTTAAAAATCAAATAGGTGATGAATTATATCTTGATAAAAAATTAGCCATTCATTTTGAATTTGTAAAAAAAATGGAAATCTTTTATGCCGAAAACGAAAAGATGGATGAAGAAGATTTTATGGAGATATCTAAGAAATTAGACGAAGCAAATAATTCTTTAGCGTATAGTACTTTTGCTAGGGAAATCCTTGAAAAGGTAATTTCTAATATTAAGGATGATGACGAATTTATGCAGTGCCTTGATACCATAAATGATTGTAAAAAGGATTTATCTGGTACAAGATTTTATAACAAAGCAATTTCATCGAGAAATATTGAAGATATTAAAAATTTTGAAACTATTCGGAAAGAACATGTAAAAATTATGTCTAAGGAGGAAAAATGATAGACGAGATTTTATATAAGGAACAAATAGATGCTATAAAAGAGTATGTTAAGAAAAATCAATATATTTCTTTAGCAAAGATATCTGAAATTTTTGACAATAACATTTCCGATGAATTACTAGATGATATTGTTGAGTATTTAGATAATGAAGGAGTCGAAATAACTAAAGATAGTGAAGAAGTGCCAAGCGAAGAAGAACTATTAACCGAGATTGCCGATGATGATTTTGAAGCTTTTGTAGAAGATTTAGAGACCGATGATGAATTGGGTGAATTAGCATCTGCTGTTGATAGTGAAATTAAAGTATCAGATTTTGAAGATATTGTATCTGTTAGTTATTCAGCAGATGATCCAGTTAAAATGTATTTAAGAGATATTGGTCAAATTGATTTATTAACGATAACGCAAGAATCGGAATATGCTAGGATGTATCAGGAATCTTTGATGTGTCAAGATAAGATTGATACATACAAGAAACAGGGTAAACAACTTAGTGAAGATGAATTAAATGAATTAAATGAAAAAATAGAATTAGGTGAAGAAGCAAGAAAAATTTTAATTGAATCTAATTTACGACTTGTTGTTTCCATTGCAAAAAGATATTTAGGAAGAGGTCTTCCTTTTCTTGACCTTATTCAAGAAGGCAATATGGGGCTTATGAAAGCGGTTAATAAATTTGATCCAACAAAAGGTTTTAAATTTTCGACTTATGCTACATGGTGGATTCGTCAAGCTATTACTAGGGCGATTGCTGATAATGCAAGAACAATTAGAATTCCTGTTCATATGGTTGAAACCATTAATAAATTAGTTCGGACAACAAGAAGACTAACCCAAGAAAAAAGACGTGAACCAACAGCAGAAGAAATTGCGGCTGAAATGAAAATTTCGGTAGAAAAAGTACAACAAATTCAACGAATTGCTCAAGAACCTATGTCATTTGACGCAACTGTGGGTGAAGATGATGACTCTAGTTTAGGTGATTTTATTGATGATAAAGAGACTTTAAATCCGCTAGAATATACCCAAAATATGATATATCGTGAAGAAATTGAAAAGGTTTTGCAAACTCTTACGCCAAGAGAAGAAAAGGTGATTCGTCTTCGTTATGGTTTAGATGATAATAGACCACGCACTCTTGAAGAGGTTGGTAAAGAATTTGGTGTCACTCGCGAAAGAATTAGACAGATTGAAGCCAAAGCAATTAGAAGACTTCGACATCCAAGTAGATTAAAACGATTAGAACAACATCGGGTAAAATATTAAAAATATACAAATGTTATAGTACAACAGTAATGATTTTACTATGTAGATATAACATTTGTATTTTTAAATAGGTGAAAAAATGTTATCAATAAGACTACAACAAGTATTAAAATATATAAGTTCAGATGACTATGTAGCAGATATCGGTTGTGATCATGGATATCTGACAATTGCTGCTATTGAAAAAGGTGTTAAATTTGTACAATTAATTGATAATAAAGAAGGACCTTTAAAAGTAGCAAAGAAAAATTTACAACAATTTGAAGATATAGCTCAAGTAATTTATACACATGCGGATGGATTATCAAACCTAAATCATTTGATTAATGTAGCTTGTATTTGTGGCATGGGTGGTGATTTAATATATCATATTATTGAGAATAGTTTGGCAAAGGCACAAAATTTAGATTTTTTAATTTTACAAGCTAATTCTAAAGTTGAATTCTTAAGAGAAAATTTGGCAAATTTAAAATTTGAAATAATGGATGAACAAATAGTTTACGATAAGAAGAAATATTATCAAATAATGCAAGTCAAATATAATCCCCAAATGTTACCCCTTAGTAAAAAACAAATCTTATTTGGGCCTATTTTATTAGAAAAAAGAAATCAAATTTTTCTTGACTATCTTTATAATAAATTAATCACAATGAATGCTATCATTGAAAACAAGACAATTTCATCTGATAACTTATCTCAATTAAAAGAAAAAAAAGAAATGATAGAGGAGGTATTGAATGAAACAATTTGAAATAACAAGTTTTTTAGAATCAAAATTTCCTAATACTTTAGCTAGTCAATTTGACATAGGTAAAGTGGGGCTTCAATTTGGTTCAAAAGACAAACAAATTCATAAAATGATTATAGCACTAGATGCTACAAAAGATGTTATAGATGAGGCTATTGAAAAAAAATGCGATTTATTAATCACACATCATCCTTTTTTATTTTTTCCGCTTTTATCAGTTGATTATGATAGTGCATTGGGGAAAAAATTATTAAAAATTTTTCATGCTAAATTAAATATTTATTCTATGCATACAAATTTTGATACAGCTTTTGGAGGAATGAATGATATTTTAGCATCAATATTAAATTTAACAAATATTAAAGCTGAAAAAGAAGAAATAGATAGCAATTGTTTTATAAGAATAGGTGAGGTGCCACAAGTAAAATTAAAAGATTATGTTAGTATGGTTAATACCAACTTACAAGATTTTGTTATGAGGTATGTTGGTTGTGATGAAAAAATAATAACAAAAGTTGGAATCATTGGAGGAGCAGGGGCTAATGAATTGAACAATGCAATAAAACTCGGTTGTGATTGCCTCATCACTGGAGAAGTAAAACATAATCAAGCTTTAGAAGCATTAGAAAGAGGAATTGCGCTAATTGAAGTGAGTCATAGTGTGGAATCTTTGTTCAAAGAGTATCTTCAGGAAATGTTAAAGAAGGCTTTTCCAACTTGCGAGGTTCTTGTATCGCAAAAAGAAAAAGATCCTTTTAAGCCATTTCGGTGATTGGTTAGACTTTTATGATTGATTGTATAAGGGTTCATTAAAATAAAAAATAGTAAGTAACTACTTACTATTTTCTAAAACTAAAATTCTTATGATTACTCTTCTACAATTGCTTCAACAGGACAGTTTTCTTGACATGCTCCACAATCAATACATTGTTCAGGGTCAATTACATAAATATCGCCTTCTGAAATGCATTCTACAGGACAATTAGCAGCACAACTTCCACATGCAATACATTTATCTGTAATTTTTCTTGGCATAATAATTCCTCCATTATCTTTTATAGTAAAATTATAGTTTAAATTTGTTTAAATTGCAAGGATATTGCAAATAAAAACTTGAATAGGAGAATGGATGGATACATTGGCATATAACTTGAAAATAATAATTTATTTTGTTATAATAATTTTACTTTACTCGAAAGGAGATTTAAATAATATGTTGCAATGGTGGGTATGTTTATTAATCGGCATTGGATGCTTAGTAGTAGGATTTGTTATTGGCTTTTTTGTGATACGTGCGGTATTTACTAAACAATTGAAAAAAAATCCCCCAATCAATCGTGATATGATTCGGGCAATGTTTATGCAAATGGGAAGAAAGCCATCCGAAAAAGATATTACTAGAGTTATGAATTCCATGAATCAATACAAATAATTTAATAATAAACGGTTCGCAAAGAGGCGAACCGTTTTATTCTTTTTCATTTGAATTGAATAAAAAAATTATGATTTTTTATCAAATAATTTTATTTTATTTTCTTCGTTATGAATCAATCGTTTATAATTAGGAATATGTTTTATGATGATTAAAATAAAAGTTAGGATAAGAAAAATAAATAAATACATATCGTTTTTTTGCATAATAAAATAAGCGATGATTAATGACAGCGTACCAAGAGTTGAAGCAACTGAAATATATTTTGTAATGCTAGCAACCAAAACAAATGTAATCAGTCCAACAACTGCTAAAGGCCAAAAATAGCATGTTATTACTCCTGCAAAACAGGATATTCCCTTTCCACCTTTAAACTTTAGGAAAATAGGAAAAAGGTGTCCTAAAATAGCTAAAGTACCATAAATTAATGGATGAATATGAATAGTGAAAAAGTCATCTTGATAATTGAAAAGATATTTGCTTATTATCACAAAGATGCCTGCTTTAAAAAAGTCAAGTAAAAATACGATAAATCCATAACCTTTACCTAATGTTCTTGAAGCATTTGTTGCGCCTATATTATGGCTACCATAACTACGAATATCAATGCCTTTAGATTTGCCGATTAAATATCCAACTGGAATGGAACCTACTAAATAAGATAATAACATCATTAAAATTGGTACAAAGGTTCCCATATTTTCACCTCCAAAATTACAAATATTATACTATAATTTTAATTATATTTCAAATAAAAGTTCTTGTAATAAGATAAAGTTTAAATCTGTATCTGTATAAAAAATTGGGAAGCATTTGATAAAAATATAGATGAAAAATAAAATCATAATATGTCGAATTATTAATTTATCTATAGTTTAGTTAGATATTTTAACTATTTTTCTTGCCAAAAAAATAAATTTGTGCTATAATAAATAAAGATGGTAAAAAATAAGTTGAAAGGGTGGTATCATGGCAAAAACTACAAATGTTTATAATGAGGATTCGATTCAAGTCTTACAAGGATTAGAAGCAGTTCGTAAACGTCCTGGTATGTATATTGGCTCAACCGATGCAAGAGGTCTTCATCATCTTGTTTGGGAAATAGTTGACAATGCTATTGATGAGGCCTTATCAGGTTATGGTAATCATATCATTGTAAATATTCATAAAGATAATAGTATTGAAGTAATGGATAATGGTCGTGGTATTCCAACAGGAATTCATAAGGTTGAAAAACGTCCTACGCCAGAAGTCATTTTTAATACTTTGCATGCGGGAGGAAAATTTGATACTGAGGGTGGATATAAAGTATCTGGAGGTCTTCATGGTGTAGGCTCTAGTGTTGTAAATGCCTTAAGTGAGTGGTTGACTGTTACAATTTATCGAGATGGCAAAATATATAATCAGACCTATCGAAATGGTGGTAAAGTCATTGAAAAACCTAAGAATTTAGGCGAAACCAAAAGAACGGGTTCAACAATTCAATTTAAACCTGATCCCAAAATTTTTTCTTCGACAATTTTTGAATATAAAACAATTGCCCAAAGATTAAAAGAGTCAGCATACTTAATCAAAGGGTTAAAAATTGATTTGAATGATTTAAGAACAAATAAATCAGAAAGTTTTCATTATGAAAATGGAATTGTTGAATTTATTAAAAGTTTAACCGCTGGCAAAGATGCTTTATATGAACCAGTTTTTTTAAGTGGGAATATGTTTAAAATTAATATAGAGGTATCTTTAATATATTGTGAAAAGACTTATAATGAAAATATTTTATCCTTTGTCAATAATATTAGAACTCGAGATGGCGGAACTCATGAAATTGGTTTTAAATCTGCTATTACAAGAGCATTTAATGATCATGCACGATTAATAGGTGCTCTAAAAGATAAAGATTTAAATTTAGATGGTGCCGACATTAGAGAGGGTCTAACTGCTATCATTTCAATTAGAATTCCTGAGGATTTACTGCAATTTGAAGGACAGACCAAAAATAAATTGGGAACACCTGAGGCTAAGAATGCAGTTGAACAAGTTGTATATGAACAGATGAAATCTTATCTTGCGGAAAACGGTCAAATTTCAAGCAATTTGATTGCTAGATCAATTCGGGCTGCTAAAGCAAGAGAAGCTGCGAAAAAAGCTCGAGATGAAGTTAGGATGGTAAAACAAAAGACTTCTAAACCTGCTAATTTAATTGGTAAATTAACACCTGCTCAATATAAAAATCCGGATAAAAATGAATTGTTTTTGGTAGAAGGGGATTCAGCAGGAGGTACCGAAAAACAAGGTCGAGATCGAAGTTTTCAGGCAATTTTGCCACTTAGAGGAAAAGTAATTAATACTGCTAAGGCCAAAATTGAAGAAGTTTTAAAGAATGAAGAAATTATGTCAATCATTAATGCTATAGGGGGTGGGTTTGGTCCTGATTTTGATGTTACAAAATCAAATTATAGTAAAGTAATTATAATGACGGATGCGGATACAGATGGTGCCCATATTCAGATCCTTTTATTAACTTTTTTCTATCGTTATATGAAACAATTGGTTGAAAAAGGAATGGTGTATATTGCAACTCCGCCTCTTTATAAAATAACTTCTAAAAGTGGCATTGAATATGCTTGGACAGATGAGGAATTAAGAGAGAAAATTCAAAAGAAAAATGTTCAAATACAACGCTATAAAGGTCTTGGAGAAATGAATGATGAGCAACTTTGGGAAACAACAATGGATCCAACAAAAAGAACGCTTATTCAAGTCTTGATTGGCGAGGATGGCGATGCAGAAAACAAAATGGAAATTTTGATGGGTGATGATGTTGAACCAAGACGAGAATGGATTGAAAATAACGTCGTATTTGATAATGATGATAATTTTATTTTAGAGGATGTGTCTGAAGATGAATAATAAAAATAACATATCTAAAAAAATGGAGAAGTTTGTCGAAGAATATTTAGTCGAAAACTTTGAAAATATAATGGGAGATCGCTTTGGAAGATATTCTAAATATATTATTCAAGATCGTGCTCTTCCTGATGTAAGAGATGGACTAAAACCAGTTCAAAGAAGAATTCTTTATGCTATGCATAAACTTGGACTTACTTCTAATAAACCTTTTAAAAAATCGGCAAGAATTGTTGGTGATGTTATTGGTAAATATCATCCTCATGGAGATACTGCAGTTTACGATGCAATGGTTAGAATGAGTCAAACGTTTAAAATATTATTACCACTCATTGATATGCATGGTAACAACGGAAGTATTGATGGCGATCCTGCTGCTGCAATGCGTTATACTGAGGCTCGTATGAGTGTTTTTTCAGAACTAATGTTGGAAGATTTAGGGAAAAGAACAGTAGGTTTTGTTCCTAACTTTGATGATGAAGAATTAGAACCAATTGTACTACCTTCAAAATTTCCCAATATTTTAGTTAATGGGGCAAGTGGGATATCTGCTGGTTATGCTACTGAAATTCCTCCCCATAATCCAGGAGAAGTCATAGATGCAGCCATTTATCGGATAAATAATCCTAATTCAACAACGGAAGAATTGATGCAATTTGTGAAAGGTCCTGATTTTCCTACTGGGGCGATTGTTCAAGGGCTTGATGGATTAAAAAGTGCTTATGAAACAGGACGAGGTAAAGTTATTGTTCGTTCTAAATATGAAATAGATAAAAGTAAAATTGAACCAAGAATTATAATTACTGAGATTCCTTTTGATGTGAATAAAGCTGTTTTGCTTAGAAAAATGAGTGATGTCATTCAATTGAAAGGTATTGAAGGAATCAAGATGATTCGTGATGAATCAAGTAGACAAGGGTTAAGAATCGTCATTGATTTAAGACGTGATGTAAATCCAGATAATATTATTAACTTTTTGTTAAAACAAACAGATTTACAAACTTCTTATAATTTTAATATGGTTGCTATATCGCAGGGTCGACCTTTACAAATGGGACTTGTTGATATTCTAGATGCGTATATTACGCATCAAAAAGAAGTTATTACCAATCGGTGCAATTATGATTTAGAAAAATCTTTGAAACGTTTAGAGATTGTTAAAGGTCTGATTTCTATGGTATCTATTTTGGATTCCGTTATTGCAACAATCAGAAATTCTAAAAATAAAGCTGATGCGAAAGAAAATATTATTTCAAAGTATGGATTTACTGATATTCAAGCAGAAGCGATTGTAATGTTACAATTATATCGTTTAACAAATACTGATATTTTTGCTTTAAGAACAGAACAAAAAGAATTAGAACAAAGTATTAAGCAACTAAAACATATTTTATCAAGTGAAACGGCATTGCAAAAAACAATTATTGCTGAACTTAGTCGTGTAAAAGAAATTGTAAATATAGAAAGAAAAACCCAAATTGAACATGAGGTTGAGGAAGTAGAGGTTAAAACGGAAGAATTTATCGCAAAAGAAGATGTGATGCTTTTAATTACTCATGATGGTTATTTAAAACGTCTTAGTAAAAAAGCTTTTCTTGCTACCACTGAACCCACTAAACTAAAAGATGGAGATGTGATTACCGATATATATGAAACTTCGACTACAGATACTTTGATCCAGTTTACCGACAAAGGAAATTATATTTTTCTACCTATTCACAAAATTCCAGAAGTTAAACATAAGGATTTGGGATTTCATGTGAGTACATTAATAGGTATGGAAACGAATGAAAAAGTTATTTTTTCCTTCCCAGTTGATGATTTTAATAAAGAGCGCTATGTTCTTTTAGCAACTGCTTCAGGTTTAATTAAACGAATAAAGTTATCTAGTTTATATGTAACAAGATATTCTAAAGCCTTAAAAGCTACTAAGATTAAAGACGATGATTATGTTGTTAGTGCAGATGTTGTAACAGGTAGTAATTATGAGGTTGTGATTGCGACTAAAGATGGATATATGAATCGTTATGATGCATCTGAAGTTAGTATTATTGAGCCTGCTTCTTTTGGAGTAAAATCTATTGAATTAAAAAGTAGGCCTAATGATTACGTAGTTGGTGCTAAATATGTTAGCGAAAAAGATATTGTTTTACTACTTACTAATCGGGGGAATATTAAACGCCTTCGTCCTGAAGAAATTAACAAAGGTAAGAAAAATAATGTAGGTAAAATGTATCTAAAGACAGTTAAGTCTAATATGCATGAGGCGATTGATTTAGAAGTAATTCATGGCAAAAATGCCAATAGTGATCTTGCTAGTTATATTTTTTGTGAAAAAGGCTATGTTGAAATTGATTATACTCTTCTTAGAACAGCGATTGCGGATAATGGAAAAAAATTTGTTTCTAATAATAATGGAAAACCATATGAAATTGTTATTTGCCGAAATGGTAATGATTTAGAATTATAAAATTTTAATTAGCATTTATATTACGGATATTTTGATATTATGATATAATTATCGCATAGAGGTGCAAAGACATGTTAAAAATCGCAATTGATGGTCCAGCTGGTTCTGGTAAATCTACTATATCAAAAATCATAGCAACTAAACTAGGTATTGAATATATTGATACAGGTGCAATGTATCGTGCAATTACACTAAAGGCAATTCAACTTGGAATCGATATAGACGATGAAAATCAATATCACTTTTTGGAATCGACTTCATTAGATATTTGCAATGGTCGTTTCATTATGGATGGTGTTGATGTTAGTGATGAAATTAGATCCGTTGAGGTAACAAATGCTGTTTCAACGCCATCAAAGATGGCAAAGGTTCGTGAATATTTGGTAGAGTATCAACAGAAAATTAGCAATTCAAAAAATTGTATTATGGATGGACGTGATATTGGAACGGTTGTTTTGCCAGATGCCTCTATTAAAATATATCTAGATGCTACGATAGAATGTAGGGCAAGACGAAGAATGCTAGAACGCAAAGAAAAAGGAATTGATTTATCACTTGAAGAAACAATTAAAGAAATTGAACTTCGCGATTGGAAAGATTCTACTAGAAAGCATAGCCCACTTCGGTGTGCAGAAGATGCGATAGTCATTGATAGTACCGATTTATCAATTGATGAAGTGGTTAGTCGGATTATAAATTTAGTAAATGAGAGGACAAAAAAAATGAGTAAATACGCTTATAAAGAAGGACAAAATGTTAGGGGAATGATTATTAACGTAACAAAGGATGCGATTTATCTAACAGTTGATGAGGATAATAAAGCAGTGATTTATGCTAATGATTTAAAGGGATATCAAGAAGGACAAAAACTTTATGATACATATTATGAAGGTCAAGAATTTGAAGGGTTAGTAAAACAAATTACAAAAGATAAAAAGACCGGCGAACCTCTATTTATTTTGTCAACTACATTACAAGATGAAAAAGATAAATTGACTTTATTTGAACAATTGAAAGAGAATGATGAAATAATTAAAGCAAAAGTAGTAAAAGTTACATCCGCAGGTGCTGATTTAGAATATGAAGGTTTTAAATTATTTTTACCAACTAAATTTATTGATTTAAAAGAGGAAGCATTACATTCTTTAAAAGGTCAAGTTTTAGATGTAATGGTTATTTATGTTAATAAAGATCGTTTACAAGTTACGGTTTCTAATGTGATGGCTATGAAAAAACAATATCGGCTTGCAAAGGAAAAAGCGTATGCTGCTTTATCGGTAGGAATGGAAACCGAAGGAGAAGTTTTGAATGTTTTACCTTATGGTGCTATTGTTAGCCTTGGTGAAGTAAGTGGCTTACTTCATCAATCTGAAATTGATCATAAAGCGGTTAGAAATGTTGCCTCACGTTTAAAAGTGGGCGATAAAGTAAAAGTAAAAATTATTGGTATAGATGGCAATAAAATTTCTCTTTCAATGAAGGCTTTAGTTAAACATCCATGGGAAGTTTTAAAAGAAACATATCATGTAGGGGATGTTTTTGAAGGAGTAGTAAAAAAAGTAATTCCTGCAGGGTTAATCATCGAATTAACAGAAGATTATTCTGGATTAATGCCAAGAGGAGAATATTCTTGGTTTGCTAATGTAAAATTTGACCAAGAAGTAAAAGAAGGCGATACTATAACAGTTAAAGTGATGGCTATTGATGATGAAAAAAATCGTGTAAGTTTATCACATCGTGAAACTTTAGAAAATACTTGGTCTGATATTAAATTACGTCGTGGAGATAAAATCACTGTAACCATTTCATCTATTACCGATAAGGGTGCACTTGTTAATTACAAAAATGTACAAGGTTTTTTACCAATTAGTGAAGTTACATCGCTTAAGAGAATATCTAAAGTAGATGAAGTTTATCCAGTAAACTCAACTCTTGAAGTAATGGTACAAGATTGTGATCCTGCTTTTGCAAAATTACGTGTTAGTGCCAAAGCAATAGAACTTGCAAAGGAAAGAGATACATTTGATAAATATTTTGCTGAACAAGCAAAAGAAGTACCAACTAATACAATAGGTGATATGTTAGAAAACCTTGACTTAGAAAAGAAAGAAAAATAATTATGAAAAGAGGAACAGTTGCGATTGTCGGTAGACCTAATGTTGGGAAATCAAGTATCTTCAATCGTTTAGCAGGTGAGAAATTAGCAATTACTGATGATGCTAGTGGTATTACAAGAGACCGACTATATACAAATTGTGAATGGTTAGATCAAGAGTTTTCATTAATTGATACAGGTGGAATTGAACTTAAAAATGTCCCTTTTATGGAAGAAATTAAGGCACAAGCACAATTAGCAATTGATGAGGCGGATGTTATTGTCTTGGTTACTGATGGAAGAGTAGGAATTACTAATGGAGATCGTGATGTGGTAAATATTTTACATCGAAGTAAAAAACCTGTTATTGTTGCCGCAAACAAAATAGATGACATAAAATTCATGGATAATATCTATGAATTTTATAATTTAGGGGTTGAAGAGGTTTTTGCAATAAGTGCTTTGCATGGCATTGGTATTGGGGATATGCTTGATCGTATCATTGCACTATTACCGGAAAAAAAAGTAAAAAGATATGATGATACTACTGAATTTTGTATTATTGGGCAGCCTAATGTTGGTAAAAGTTCTTTAACCAATGCAATCCTAGGTACTGAAAGGGTAATTGTTAGCGATATTGCTGGAACAACTCGTGATGCAATTGATTCTAAATTTACAAAAGATGGTAAAAATTATGTTGTCATAGATACAGCTGGGATTCGCAAACAAGGAAAAATTTATGAAAATGCTGAAAAATATAGTGTTCTTCGAGCTATTAGGGCAATAGAGAGATCATCCATTGTTTTAGTTGTTTTGGATGGAACAAAGGAAATAGAAGAACAAGATAAAAGAATTGCAGGTTATGCTGCGGAATATAACAAAGGTGTAATTATCGTTGTCAATAAGTGGGATGCTGTTGAAAAAGATGAAAAATCGATGAAAGAATATACTGAAAAAATCAGAAAAAATTTTTTGTTTTTAAGTTATGCTCCAATTGTTTTTGTTTCAGCTCTAAAAAATCAACGTATTCAAACTCTTTTTGAACAAATAAAAATTGTTTCGCAAAACTATACGAGAAGACTGGCAACAAATGTTTTAAATGATATTTTGCTTGATGCTTCATTGATGAATCAAGCACCCATTTTTAATGGCGATCGCATAAAAATTTATTATGGTTCCCAAGTTGAAATAGCACCACCAACTTTTGTTCTTTTTGTAAATGATCCTAATTATATGCATTTCTCTTATCAACGATATCTAGAAAATCGTTTTCGAGAAGCTTTTATGTTAGAAGGTACGCCAATTAAAATTATATTGAGAAAGCGGGAAAATTAATGGAAAAAGTTTCAATTATAGGTGCAGGTAGTTGGGGGAGTGCTCTTGCAAGAATTCTTGGAGATAATCATTATCAAGTGTTACTTTATGATACTGATAAAAATACAGTTGATGAAATCAATCATTTTCATACAAATGTATCTAAACTTCCAATTGGAATGTTGCCTTTAGAAGTTCAGGCGACTACTTCAATAAAAGAAGTGATATCTTTTTCTGATATTATTGTTTTGAGTATTCCAACTAAGGTATTAAGAAGTGTTTTACATTTAATTAATGAAATCATAGATAAACCGAAACTTTTTGTCAATACTTCAAAAGGATTAGAACCAGATACTTATTTGAGAGTATCAGAGGTCTTAAATGCGACAATTGATCAGCACTATATCAAAGGGTTTGTTGCTTTGACCGGACCATCACATGCAGAAGAAGTTATAAGACAATTGCCAACAACGATTTGTTCTGTATCTACGAATAAAGAGGATGCCAAGTTAATACAAAAAATATTTAATAATTCGACGTATTTTAGAGTGTATACAGGATCAGATTTAGTAGGCTCTGAATTATGTAGTGCTATTAAAAATGTTTATGCAATTGCTTCTGGTATGCTTGAAGGTTGTGGATATGGTGATAACGCAAGAGCAGGATTAATTGCAAGAGCTTTGGTTGAAATGAAAAGAATTGTTGTTGCTATGGGTGGAAAAGAAGATACAATATATGGATTAACAGGAGTTGGTGATTTGGTTGTAACTACAACTTCGCATCATTCAAGAAATTTTCAAGCAGGAGTAAAACTTGCAAAAGGGAATAATCTTGCAGAGACAATTGCTTCAATGTCAATGGTAGTTGAAGGTGCAAGAACAGCCGAAGCTGTATATGAGGCTTCTAAAAAACTAAAACTTTCAACACCAATTATTGATGCGGTTTATAATGTAATCTACAAACAACATAGTGTTAAAAAAGCTGTATCTGAATTGATGAACCGTTCGCTAAAAGATGAATAGAGAAAAAGAAGAAAATATTTTCTTCTTTTTTTATTACTTATTTCTTTAAATTTGTCAACTAAAAAAAGAAATTACTTGAAATATGATACATTAGATGATATAATTAATATCGTATATTTTAGAAAGGAAAAAATGTATGTTAAAATTATCGAAAAAAATCTATTTAATTTTAGCAATCGTTGGTGCATTTTTTACAATTACTTCATGTACTAGATTAGTTAGTATTCAAATTGATCTTGAAGAAACAAATTATGAAGTAAGACTTGGACAAAGTCTTGAAATTGTTCCAGTTGTTACCGAAAATAATAATCCAAGTGATGCTCCGATTGCATATTATTCATATGACAATTCAATAGCTAGTTTTGTAGATACAAAGTTAGTTGCTCATAATATTGGTCAAGTTCGTATCAAAGTATATAGTCTTGACAATCCCAATATTTATGATGTTGCCATTGTTAATGTTATAAAAGATAACTCACTTGAAGTCGAGTTTGATTATGAAGAAATTATGTTAAAAGGAGAAAAGCAGACTATAGATTATAAACTTCTAATCGATGATGGTAGAAAATTAACTTTTACAACAAATCATCCGGAAGTGGTTCAAATTGATGAAGATGGAAATCTTGTTGCAGTAGGGGTTGGGGATGCACTTATCACTACAAGAATAGATTCTTTATATGATGAGGGTGTATATAAAGAGTATAGTTTAGCGATAACAGTTATTTATGAAAAATATCATATTACCTATGAATTAGATGGTGGTGTGAATCATATAGATAATCAAGATGAATATATTGTAGATGACTTGCCAATAAGTCTTGGTATTCCTTCTAGAGATGGTTATGTTTTTGAAGGTTGGTATTTAAATGGTGAAAAAGTTACTTCTATTGCAGAAGGAACCAAAGGTGATCTTCATTTTGTTGCAAAATGGGAACTTGCTGATTATACAATCCATTACGAATTAGATGGTGGTATCAATCATCCTGATAATAAAAATGGGTATACAATTGATAATTTACCACTCACTTTGTATCAACCAACTAAAAAAGGGTATAATTTTACTGGTTGGTATTTAAACAATCAATTAGTAGAATATCTGCCAGAAAATACTTTAGGTGAAATAACATTAGTAGCTACTTGGGAACTTGCTACGTATGATCTTTTCTATAATTTAGATGGTGGTATTTTAGAATCAGAAAATCCAACTACCTATACTATGAATGATGAATTTATTTTAAATAATCCGACTAAAAATGGCTACAATTTCTTAGGTTGGTATGTAAATGATGTAAAGATAGAAAAAATAGAAAAAGGTACTACAGGAAATTTAGCATTGCTTGCGAAGTGGGAACTCCAAAAGCATACTATAGAATTTAATAGTAATGGTGGTACAAATGTCAGTAATCAAATTGTAAATCATTTTGATAAAGTGTTAGAACCAGATCATCCAACTAGATTAGGATATGATTTCTTGGGATGGTTTATAGGCGAAGATGAATATGATTTTAATAATGAGGTAACTACGAATTTAGAACTTGTTGCAAAATGGCAAATTATAAATTATAATATAAATTATCATTTATTTCGTTGTTGATAGTAATTTTCTCATCAATCAAGTTTAATATCTTTGCAATTTTTCTTTGAGTATCAATATCTGGATAATTTATTTTTAAATCAAGAACATTTTTCAGAGGTAACTTAGGCTGAACTGCACCAACAGTTCCTTTTTTAATTTCATTTTGGCCCAAGTCAGATATTAAATAATAATAAAGATAATCCCTATCAATACGCTTCAAATTGGTTATTTTGTCGCAGTTTTCAGTTTGGTTTGCCCCATGTAAGCTTTTACCTACAATTCCAATTAATCCGATTGTACCAACAACGCTTATTAGTATATCGCCTTCAGATACAATATATCTTTTTATAGATTCTTGTGTAAGAGAATCCACATATTCATAATCTGAATTTAACTCCAAGGTTTTAGATTTTCCTAAATCCCTAATTCTAATATAAGGGTGGTTATTTGGTGTAGTAAGAAGTTGTTTTCCTTTTGGAAGCCTTTTTCCGCCCTTTACATCGGCAACATCTCTTATTTTAGCTTCATCAAATGTAATCATTTTATTCCTCCTAACCGATGTATTTCCTATGTGACGCTTTAACATTGCTTTGTTTGACCATTGCATACATCAAAGTCGTATCAATTCGCTTATGACCAAGCAACTGTTGAACTTGCTCTATTGGCATTCCTTTATCAATAGCCCCAGTTGCTAAAGTTCTTCTAAACTTATGAGGATGGGCTTTTTTGATTCCTGCATCCTTTCCTAAGTTTCTAATCAAGTTTTCTATTCCACCTATTCCCAGCGTTTTGCTTTTATCTCTAAGTGAAACAAATAAAACACCATTATCATCATTTCTAGTATCTAAATACTTTTGTAGATGAATCTTTGTTCTTGCATCGAAATAAACAGTTCTTTGTTTATCTCCTTTACCAAGTACAACACATTCTCTTTCTTGAAAGTCAATGTCGCTTCTTTTAAGATTTACCATTTCACCAACACGCATTCCTGTTGAAGCAAGCATATCGATAATAGCAAGATCTCTTTCATTTTGGCAAACATCTCTCATAAGTTCTATTTCTTCATCAGAATATGTATTTTTTATGCACAATGTTGCCTTAACTTTGTGAATCCTTCTAGCAGGACTTTTAAGAATGTAATCTTCATCTTCAAGCCAAGAAAAGAAACTAGATAATATTCTCCTGATGTTGTCTAAAGTAACCTTACTAATTTCATTTTTCTTTTGATATTCGGTTAAATATAACCTTAAATCATCAGTAGCAATGTGTTTTATATTTTTATTAATACTAGAAAGCATTGCATTTATGGTGTTTTCATAGTAAAAGAGTGATTTTTCTGAACAGCCTTCAATTCTTTTAGCAGAAATGAACTTATTAACATAATCTTTATTCTGTTCCACGTTCTCTTTTACATCTCCTTTTTGTATTTGCTTCCCATCAAGTGCTTCTTCAAGTGCTTTTTTTAAGCATTCTAATTGCTGATTATTCAAGTGATGAAGCATAGCTTGAATAACATCATTTATAATTTGTTCTTTCATGTTTTCTCCTCTTAATTATTGGAGAACCATGTTATTGACGGCTGTTCTACATTTTGCCCCTGCCGCCGAGAGGCTTAGTTCGAAATAAATAATGATTTATCTATCTACAGTTCAATTGAATCCACATCAATTTCACCTGACATGAGTTTAGGTAACAGCGAGTCTCTAAGATATGATAGCTTTTCATTTTCAATTTGAAGTAAATTGATCTGCTCAAACATTGGCTTTACCCTTTGATCAAATTCAGACATTGACTGTTCAGTTGGTATTAGGACCTCTAACTTAGAAAATTGAACCTTATTTAAATTAACGATAGTACTACCACATTGTCCTAAAGAAATAATCTTATCTTTTAGTGTTTTCATTAACGAATAAACATAGTATGGAGATATATTCTCCTTAGGAATAATCGAATTAATCTGTTGATTTGTATGGCTAGATTCATTTACTAAGGCAACTAAACCTGCAGTTCCTATGCAAGAAACACAAATTGAATTTCTTGGTAAAAACTTTTTAATCTGTGAATTTGCTCCTTCCTCAGATAAGTATCTTTCGGTTTTGATTACATAAACTTTATCATGCATATCTGGAATAGTAATAAATGGAATGTTTCCTCCATAATACGATTCATTTTTTGTTGATGGAGTTTTTCCGCAAATGATTTCTTTAGATAGTTCATCTAAAATCCCATATCTAAAATTATCAGGAATTCGGCCATTATTTTGCTCAAAATCAATATATAATTCTCTAAAATGACTATCTATTTGGTTCAATAAATTACGATTTAAATGATAGTATCAATAATAGTTCTAATCCTAGTTCTTATACAGTTGAAGATACGATATCTTTACTTAACCCAACAAAGAAAGGGTATATTTTTGTTGGTTGGTATGTAAATGACAATAAAGTAGAACAAATAAATTTAGGAACTACTGGTCACTTGATGTTGGTTGCTAAGTGGAGAACTTACCAAATCAGTGAAATAAAAGAAGAAAATAAAGGAACAGTAGTAGCAACTACTGGAATAGTTACAGCAATTTCGACTAATAACAATGGCTTTTCAATTTTAATCCAAGATGCTACTGATGCTATAATGGTTTATAAAATTGATGATTCTCAATTTAACTATAACGAATTTTATGTCGGTCAAGAAGTAACCATTTTAGCTGAATATACTTTATTTAATGGCTTATCTGAATTACAAAATATCGAAAAAATTGAATTGGGAGAAATCAAAGAAATTCCATCTGTAGTAGAGTTAGATACATTACCTGATGAAGAAATATTGAAGGCAATGCAATCAAAAATTATCAAAATAAAATTAACATATTTGAGTGGAGAGATTGCTTCTAAATCCAATGCCAATTTCATTGATAGTCTTGGTAATCAAATTGTTGTACGTGGAGATAGTACTTGGGGCAATATTGATATGATTAGTTTAAAAGAAAATCAAGAAGTTATCGTTACAGGTTTTATTAATTGGTATAATGGTGCTCAAATTACAAATGTTGGTAATCATCAATTTATTGAACAAAAAGATGAGGATCTTGCTAATGCCATTTTAGATTCACTAAATGTACCAGCATCAATTAGTCAAACTACAGACTTAGATAAAATAGATGGATTAACTTGGGAATTAGTAACTGCTAATAGCAATGTTAAAGTTGAAAACAATCAAATTATTGTTTTATCCAATGATGAAGAAACGACTATTACCATTTTGGCAAAATACTTATATAAAAATGTTGAATATACTAAATCATTCGATATTGTTATTGAGCAAGCAACGCCACCTCTTTTTAACAATGGTGATAAAGTAATCATTTTTACAAAAAGAAGTGCTAATTCAAACTATTTTATGCTAACAGGAAATTTAAATAATTCTAGGTTAGATGCGGTAGATACTAATTTAACTGATTCGAGTAATGTAAAACCTACAGATAATAGTCATATTTGGACAATTGAAATAGAAAATGGTATATACTATTTAAAGGCTTCTAATGGTAAGTATATTGAGTATCCAAATGAAAAAAATACTATAAATTTATCTGATACAAAATATGGTTTAAAAATTGTGTATGATGAAATTAACAATTACTATAAAATTACTTCCTATGAGTTACCTGACTGGGAACTATCTTTGAATAATAATTCTCCTTTTTTTGTCTTCTATAAGGGAACTCAATCAGGTGATTTAGTAATACAAAAAGCTCAAGAATTAACAGATGAAGAAAAAATAGACATATTTTTAAATAATTTAGAAGTTGAGACTTCAGTAAGTGATGACTTCTCACTACCTGAATCAGAGGGTCTTACTTGGAGCTTAAAGGATGGAACAAGCGATTATGCTATTTTAGGAGATGCAGTTGTTACCATAACAAGACCTGCTATAGGAGAAAGTGATGTTATTGTCTGCTTTGTTGCTAGTTATACATTGAATGGTATTACTAAAACTAAAGAGTTTAATATAACAATAAAAGCGTTGGAAGATGTAACTGAACAACAAATTTTTGCTGATTTTAGTGATAAAAAATATTCAAAAGCTGAAGATGTTGAAAGCAAATTTAAAGATCCTATAACAGTTTCTGCAACTTTGGTCTCTGCGAGTGCAAATAATGGTGATATGAATGGAATTAAACTTGGAACTGGTTCAAAAGTAGGTTCTATATTATTAAGTTTTAATTTAAATAATGTTAAAATTACAAAGATTATTATAAATGTATCACCATGGCATAGTTCTGGTAATAGTACTGGAAAGATTACCAATGCAAACGTAAAAGTTACTAATAATGCATCAACAAGTTTTATTACTAATGAGACAATCACAAATGATAATACAGAATTGGTAATTGAAAATTTTGATGGTAATACATTACTTGTAGAGACTATTTCAAAAGGATATAGATTGTTTATTAATTCAATTACAATTGAATATGAAAATATATAGAATAAATAAATTATGTGGGCTTTTTTAAGCCCTTTTGTTTTATAAAATTTTAAAAAGTATTAATTTCTTTTTAAAAAACAAAAAATATGTTATAATATTAAAAATAGACATTAAAGGTGGGTGATTTCAATGAACGATAGGATGTATGAATTAGGAAATAAAGCATCGGTTATTCGGGAATTGTTTGAGTATGGTAAGAAACGTAAAAAAGAAATTGGGGAAGATAACGTTTTTGATTTTAGCATTGGTAATCCCAGTAATCCCTGTCCAAATGTCGTAACGAGTAGTTTGCTTGAACTTATTACAACAAAAAATCCCATTGTTTTACATGGATATACTTCATCAGCAGGTGATTATGAGGTTAGGAAAAAGATAGCAGAGTATTTGAATAACAAATATAACTGTAATGAGATTGCGGAAAAAATATATTTAACTGCGGGAGCAGCTGCGGCTTTAACAATTTCCTTAAACGCAATTTTGAATAGTGGCGATGAAGTAATTGTTTTCGCACCATTTTTTCCCGAATATGCGGTATTTGTTGAAAAAGCAGGGGGTATTTTAAAAGCGGTGAATGGTTTAGATGAAAGTTTTCAAATTGACTTTGATCGTTTAGAAGTTGCTATAACGAAAAAGACCAAGGCTATTCTTATTAACTTTCCTAACAATCCTACAGGAAAAATTATAACTGAAGATGAACTTAAAAAATTATCTACTATTTTATCTACAAAAGAAAAAGAGTATCAACATAATATTTACTTAATTTCAGATGAGCCATATCGTGAGTTGGTATATGATGATATTTTTATTCCCTTTATAACCAATTATTATGAAAATAGTATAATTTGTTATTCTTTTAGTAAATCTTTATCTTTGCCAGGAGAAAGAATTGGCTATCTATTGGTTTCGAATAAGGCAAAACATGGTGAGTTGTTATTTAAGGCGATTTGTGGTGCGGGACGTGCGTTAGGCTTTGTCTGTGCACCAAGTATATTTCAATATTTAATTCCATTTTGTCTTGGACAGACTTCTGATTTAATGATTTATAAAACTAATCGAGATATATTATATAAAAATCTTACAGAGTATGGATATGAGATAGTCTATCCTAATGGTGCCTTTTATTTATTTATGAAAGCTCTGGAAAGTAGTGCGGTTTCCTTTTGTGAGAAAGCCAAAAAATATGAACTTTTACTTGTTCCTAGTGATTCTTTTGGATATGATGGATATGTTAGAATTTCATATTGTGTTGAGACTGAGATGATTGAAAGGTCTTTGTCAGCATTTAAAAAATTATTTGACGAGTATAAATTGCTAAGAGGAGAATAAAATGACAAAATTAGAACAAGCAAGAAAAAAAATAAATGAAATTGATGAAAAGATGGCCAAACTTTTTGAAGAGAGGATGGAAGCAAGTAAAGAGGTAGCTCTTTATAAAAAAGAAAATGCATTGCCAATTGTAGACAAGATGCGAGAAAAAGAATTAATTTTAAAAAATAGCAAATATGTTGAAGATGTTGTTATCGGTGAATATTATGTTAATTTTTTACAATCCGTGATGGATTTGTCTAAAAAATATCAATTTAGACTATTAGAAGGACAAAAAGTTGGATATTGTGGGGTTGAAGGTGCCTTTGGACATATTGCGGCTAAGAAGATGTTTAACAATGCTACGTTACTATCTTTTAAAAATTTTGAGGAAACATATCATGCTGTTGAGAATGGTTCATGTGATGTTGCAATTTTACCTATTGAAAATAGTTACGCAGGGGATGTTGGTACTGTAATGGATTTAATTTTTTCTGGTTCTTTATTTATTAATCAAATTTTGGATTTAGATGTTGTCCATCATTTGATTGGTACAGTAGATGCTAGCATAGATACGATAAAAACGGTTTATAGTCATCCACAAGCGTTATCACAGTGCAGCGATTATTTAAAAATTCATCATTTTAAAGAGGTTGAATATGCAAATACGGCACTTGCGGCCAAAGAAATTGCTAAATTAAATGATAATACAATTGCTTCCATTGCTTCGGTTGACACAGCAGAATTGTATGGATTAAAAGTAATTGAAAGTAATATTAATACTACTCGCAACAATACAACAAGATTTGTGGCTCTTTCTAGATCTCAAAACTTACCTGATGCTCTTACAAAAATGGGTGAACATTTTATCTTGGTATTTACTGTAAAAAATGAAGCAGGAGCTCTTGCAAATACTTTGAATATTATCGGTGCGCATGGATTTAATATGCGAACACTTAGAAGTAGACCGATGAAAGAATTACTTTGGAATTATTATTTTTATGTAGAACTTGATGGTAACATCAATAGCGAAGATGGAAAAGATATGCTTATTCAATTAAGAACTGTGTGTGATCGCTTAAAATTAGTTGGTACTTATCGCTCAAATATGTTGTAATGCGAGGTAAAATATGATACTAAATGTTAATATTTCAAATAGCCCTTATGATATCATCATTGAAAAAGGTTCTTTAAACAAAGTAAATCATTACATTGATATAAAGCAAAAAGTCTTAATTTTGACTGATAGTGGTATTCCGAGTACGTATGTCAAAACAGTTCAAAATCAAATGGAGCATAGTTTTTTGTATACTATTGAACAAGGAGAACATAGTAAAAATTTTGCAAATTTTCAAAAAATTTTAACTTTTATGATTGAAAATAATTTTACAAGAACGGATTGCGTAATTGCTCTTGGAGGCGGAGTAGTGGGTGATTTGGGTGGATTTGTTGCCGCAAGTTATATGCGAGGAATTGATTTTTATAATATTCCTACTACGCTACTTGCTCAAGTAGATTCATCAATTGGTGGGAAAACTGCAATTGATCATTTAGGGGTTAAAAATATTATCGGTGCTTTTTATCAACCTAAGAAAGTAATCATTGATGTGGAAGTACTTAAGACATTAGATAAGAGAATTCTGTATTCAGGTTTAGTTGAGGCTCTCAAAATGGCAACAACCTTTAATGAAGAATTATTTAATTTAATTGCAAATAGTAAAAGTTTAGAAGATGATGTAGAAAAGTTTATTATTGAGACTTTAAAAATCAAAAAAATGGTAGTGGAAAATGATCCAAAAGAAAAAGAGTTACGAAAGGTGCTCAATTTTGGTCATACTATAGGCCATGCGATTGAAAGTCTTTCTCAAGGCAGTTTGTATCATGGTGAATGTGTTGGAATAGGAATGCTTTATGTTTGTTCTAAAGAAGTAAAAGCAAAGATTCAATGCATTTTGGAAAAGTATCACCTTCCTACTAGTGTTAGTTTTCAGAAGGATGAACTAATACACTATATTTATCATGATAAAAAGGTGAGTGGAAAAAAAATATCTATAATTTATGTTGATAAAATTGGCCATTATATCATAAAAACAATTTTATCAGATGATTTTATTCAATATATAAAGGAGGATGAAAATGAAGAATTCTCTTGGTAATAGTTTAATCTTGACAATTTTTGGTGAAAGCCATGGTGAAATAATAGGTGCAGTACTAGATGGTCTGTGTCCTGGTCTTCAAGTAGATGATGTATTTATTCGTTCACAATTAGCGAAAAGAAGACCCAGTCATTTTTTTGAGACATCAAGAATTGAAAAGGATGAATATAAAATTGTAAGTGGTGTTTTTAATGGCTATACCACAGGTACTCCGTTAACAATTTTAATTCCAAATGAAGATAAAAAAAGTAGTGATTATGAGAAAATGTATGGTCTAGCAAGACCATCACATGCCGATTACACTGCATTTTTGAAATATCATGGTTTTGAAGATTATCGTGGTGGGGGTCATTTTTCTGGTAGAATTACGACAAGTATTGTTGCGGCAGGAGCAATTTGCTTAAAAGCTTTAGAAAAGTTTAATATTAAAATTGCTAGTCATATTTTAAGATGTCAAGATATAACCGATAGTCATTTTACCGATAATATTGAATCAGAAATAGATAAAATCAATACTAGTGATTTTCCTGTTATTGATAATATTCAAGATAAACTTTTGAAGATATTTGAAGAGGCCAAGCATCATTGTGATTCCGTTGGAGGGGTTATTCAAACAGCGATTTTAAATTTGCCTGGCGGATTAGGTGAACCATGGTTTGACTCAGTAGAGGGATTACTTTCAAAGGCTTTATTTTCAATAGGTGCTGTAAAAGGGGTTGAGTTTGGTGCTGGTTTTGCTTTTGCAAAAATGACTGGTTCAACGGCCAATGATTCCTTTCAAATTAGTAAAGATAAAATTGTTACTTTGACTAATCATAATGGTGGTATCAATGGGGGCATTACGAATGGTATGCCCGTTATATTTAATACTGTTGTGAAACCAACTCCTTCAATTGCTCAAAAGCAAGATACTATTGATTTTTTGAATCATACCAATACTTCATTAGAGATTAAGGGAAGACATGATCCTGCTATTATAAGAAGAATATGTGTGGTGATTGATAGTATTGTTGCAATTGTTGTATATGATATGTTGTCATCAAGATATGGGACAGATAGTTTTTTAAAAAATATGGAAAAATAATATTGAAATATAATATAAGGAGGAATTTCATGAAATATGGATTAATAGGTGGTAAACTAACACATAGTTTTTCTAAAACAATTCATGAACAATTAGGGAATAATGACTATGAATTGTTAGAGATTTCTGAAGAAAACTTTCATGATTATATGATAAAAAGAGATTTTTATGCTATCAATGTTACCATTCCTTATAAAGAAAAAATTATACCTTATCTTGATTTTATTTCTCCTCAGGCCAAAAGAATTGGAGCCATAAATACTGTTATCAATAAAGATGGTAAATTATATGGGTATAATACGGATTATGATGGGTTAAAGGCCCTATTGAAAAGACTTAAGGTGGATTGTAAAGAAAAAAAAATCTTGATTTTAGGTAGTGGTGGTACTTCTAAAACAGCAAGAGTAGTGATTGAAGATTTGGGATGCAGAAACTATTATTTTGTTTCTAGAACTAAAACTGCTCAAACCATCACTTATCAAGAGGCTATTAGCATTCATAATGATTGCGATATTATCATCAATACGACACCTTGTGGGATGTATCCTAATACTGATTGTTTACCTATCCATCTTCATAATTTTAAAAAATTAGAAGCAGTGGTTGATGTGATATATAATCCTCTTCGAACCAAATTCATTGTCAAAGCGCGAAACAGAAAAATATCGGCAATCGGTGGTCTGTATATGTTGGTTGCCCAAGCTTTTTATGCTAGTTGTTTATTTCAAGACAAAAATTTAAATGAAGAACAAATAGATTGTATCTATCATCATCTAGTTCAAGAAAAAGAAAATATAGTTTTAATCGGAATGCCTTCATCTGGAAAAACAACGATTGGAAGTATGCTTGCTAAACGTTTGCATAAAGAATTTATTGACATAGATGAATTAATCAAATCACGAATTCAAATGGAGATTAGCGAATATTTTTCAAAATTTGGTGAAAACTCTTTTCGCATTGTTGAAAGTCAAGTTATTGAGGAAGTTTCAAAAAGAACAAATTTAGTAATTGCAACGGGTGGAGGAGTGATTTTAAAAGAGGTAAATATTGAAAATTTAAAAGAAAATGGTAAAATTGTTTTATTAAATCGTAGTTTAGATAACCTTATTGCTACGAGTGACAGACCACTTACAGCCACCAAAGAAAAGTTAGAAACGTGTTATCTTGAAAGAAAATTGCTCTATAAAAAATTTTGTGATATAGTAATTGATAACAATCATGATTTGACAAATGCAGTTGATGAAATTATTGAGAGGATGAAAATATGAAATTATTGGTAATAAACGGACCTAATCTTAATATGTTAGGGATAAGAGAACCAGAAATTTATGGTAAAAAGACATATCAGGATTTATGTGATATGATTAACAAATATGCTGAGGATAAAAAAATAAGTGTGGATATTTATCAATCTAATCATGAGGGATCCATCGTAGATTGCATTCAACAAGCTTATTTTGATAAAGTGGATGGGATTATTATTAATCCAGGTGCTTATACCCATACTTCCATTGCAATTTTAGATGCTCTCAAAGCTGTTTCCATTCAAACTGTTGAAGTTCATCTTTCTGCAGTTGATGATAGAGAAGATTTTCGCAAACTCAGTTATGTATCATTCGTTGCCAAAAAAACAATAAAAGGGCATGGATTAAAGGGGTATCTTGAAGCAATAGACTGGTTTATTGGTTTGATATCAGAAGGTGAACATGATGATTATAAAAATTAATCAATCGCTTGCTAGAGGTGAGGTAATGGCACCACCTTCAAAAAGTTATGCCCATCGTCTTTTAATTGGAGCAGCACTTGCTAAAGGTGTGAGTATAATAAAAAATATTGAATTGAATCAAGATATCCATGCAACCCTAAATGGACTAAAGGCTTTAGGGGCTAGTTACCAATTTGAAGATAATCAAATAGTGATTCAAGGAATAAAGAAAACAGAACAAAAAGATTTAATTTTTATTGATGCCTACGAAAGTGGCAGTACGCTTAGATTTTTGATTCCGATTTGTCTTCTTATGGGAAAGAAAATTCATTTTAAAGGTAGTAAAACTTTAATGTCAAGAGGACTTAGCGTATACGAAGAAATATTTCATCATCAACAAATTCATTACGAAAAAGATGAAGAAAATCTATATTTAAATGGTTCATTAAAGCCCGGTGAATATATTATAGATGGAAGAATTAGTAGTCAGTTTATTACAGGTTTGCTATTTTGTTTGCCACTACTCCAAGATGATAGTAAAATTATAATAAAAAATGGTTTAGAAAGTAAAGATTATATCAAAATTACTATTGATGTTTTAAAAAAATGTGGAATAGAAGTTCAAATGTATAGAAATAAGATTGACATTAAGGGAAGACAAACGTTTACTAATATTGAAGAAGTAGTTGAAGCAGATTATTCAAATGCCGCTTTTTTGGATGCGTTTAATTTATTAGATGGCTTTGTAAAAGTAAAAGGGTTAAAAACATCTAGTTATCAGGGTGATAAAAGATATAAAAAATATTTTAAAGAATTAGAGGAAAACATGCCTACGTTAGATATTTCTAACTGTGTAGATTTAGGCCCCATTTTAATGATGATTGGTTGTTTTAAAAATGGTGTGGTTTTAACCGGTACCAAAAGACTTGCTATCAAAGAAAGCAATCGAGCCATTGCGATGAAAGAGGAATTAGAAAAGTTTGGTGCTAAAATAGATGTTGACGAAAACAAGGTAATCATTGAAAAAGTGCCCTTACATAAGCCTTTAGAAATTTTAGATGGTCACAATGATCATCGAATCGTTATGGCACTGGCTGTTCTTCTTTCTAAATTTGGTGGTAAAATTAGTGGGGATGAAGCTGTCAATAAAAGTTATCCTACCTTTTTTAGTCAGTTAGAAACATTAGGAGTAGATATAGAATATGAATTTGACAAAGAAGCATAAAATATTAATTATTGGTTTGGGTCTAATAGGTGGATCATATGCTGAGGCACTTACTAGTTGGGGCTTTGAAGTAGGTGCTATTACGAAAGATAGGGATTCAATTGATTTTGCTTTAAAAAAAGGAATCATACAATCGGGTATTTCGTTTGTTGAAAAAGAATATGTACAAATGTTTGATATTGTTATCTTTGCTTTGTATCCTAAAATATTTGTAGAATGGATAGAAACCTATCAATCCTATTTTAAGGATGGGACCTTGATAACCGATGTTACTGGAGTAAAATCAGAAATTGTTTTTAAGATTCAGGCACTTTTGAAAGATACTGTCGAATTTGTTCCTGCCCATCCAATGGCAGGTAAAGAAGTATATGGTGTTGAAAATAGTGATAAAAAAATTTTTCAAGGAGCCAATTTTATTATCACTCCTACTAGTAAGAATACGACTAAAGCAATAGATACAATTGTTGAAATGGGAAAAATATTGGGTTTTAAAAATATTTCTATTTTAACACCAGAAAAGCATGATGAAATGATTGGCTTTTTGTCACAATTGACCCATTGTATTGCGATTACTTTGATGACTTGCAAAGATTCAAAACATTTGGTGGAATATACAGGAGATTCTTTTAGAGACTTGACAAGAATTGCCAAAATTAATGAACAAATGTGGAGTGAATTATTTTTGATGAATAAAAATGAACTTTTATCTCAAATGGATTTATTTTTACAAGAATTTGAAAAATTAAGAGATGCACTTGCCAGAGAAGATGCAGAAACAATAAAAAAAATGATGAGATTATCTACCAAGCGTAGATCATATTTTGATAAATAGGATGTGATGAATTCATGAATATGGAATTTAAAAGAAAATTGCCAATTCCTGCAGAGATTAAGGAAATGTACCCAATAAGTGAAGAAGGAATGAAGGCAAAGAAGTTAAATGATCAAAAATTATATGATATTTTTACAGGACAAAGTGATAAGTTTCTTTTAGTAATTGGTCCATGTTCGGCTGATCGGGAAGATGCGGTCGTTGACTATGTTACTCGCCTTGCTAAAGTTCAAGAAGCGGTTAAAGAAAAATTAGTTTTAGTACCAAGAGTGTATACGAATAAGCCCAGAACAACAGGTGAAGGCTATAAGGGAATGCTTCATCAACCTAATCCTAATCAAAATCCTGATATGTTAAAAGGGTTGATTGCAATTAGAAAATTACATATGCGTGTGTTAAATGAAACTGGTTTTTCTTGTGCTGATGAAATGCTTTATCCTGAAAATCATCGCTATCTTTCTGATCTATTATCCTATGTTGCTATAGGCGCAAGATCGGTAGAAGACCAATTGCATCGGCTTACCGCAAGCGGTCTAGATATACCTGTTGGTATGAAAAATCCTACTAGTGGTGATCTTTCAGTCATGATGAATGCAATCAAAGCTGCTCAAAGTTCGCATACATTTATTTATCGTGGTTGGGAAGTTACTAGCGGTGGCAACCCGCTTACCCATGCAATTTTAAGAGGATATGTAGATAGACAAGGACATTCAAGCCCTAATTATCATTATGAAGATTTGATATTGCTATATGAGGCTTATCAGAAGAGTAATCTTTTACATCCTGGAGTAATCGTTGATACGAATCATTCAAATTCGGGTAAAAAATATTTAGAACAAATTAGAATTGCAAAAGAAGTTTTACATAGTACAAGACACAATGATGACGTCAAAAAATTAGTAAAAGGACTGATGATTGAATCTTATTTAGAGGATGGTTGCCAAAGACTAGATGAGGGGATATATGGCAAATCTATTACTGATCCTTGTATTGGTTGGAACAAAACTGAAAAATTAATTTATGAAATCGCCGAGTTAAGAAAATAAAATTTGTCACTTTTTTTGGGTCTTTGTCATATAATAGACTGAGGTGAATGTGATGAATTTAAACAAAATAATGAATTTTATTTCTGAAAACAATATTCAACCTGAAGCAGTTTTTGCCTTAGTTGAAAAAGTGAGACAAATGGATTTGAACAATGAGGAAAGTATTAGACAAGTCATTCGAGATGTTTCTAAGATTGCTGGCAAATCATTAGATAAGGCTGAAGAAAATAAGTTAGTAAGAGATATTTTAACCAATGGGATCAATGAAAACCTGTTTGATGCTATAAAATAAATGTTATTTTGAAGTAGTCACAAGTAAAGAGTTGTGACTATTTTTTTAAAAAAAGTTAATGAAAGCCTTTTCAGTGTATTTAATTATTAGATTAATTGCTAAAAAATTTTGAATATGTTAAAATACAAGTATTAATTATAGGAGGTAAGAGTATGAGTGTAAAACATAAAGAAGTTTTTGGTATCAATGAATCTTTAGCTAAAGAAATTCTAGATGTTGCCTTGTCAACAGGTGGTGATTTTGCTGAAGTATTTATAGAAAATACACGCAATGATTCAATTGAAATGCGGCTTGATAAAATTTCCAAAGTCAATATTTCTAAAGTGACAGGTGCTGCTTTGCGTATCATTAAAGGTAATACGGAAGTAAATTGTTCGCTTACTGCATATAGTAAAGAGGAATTACTTGTGGCCGCTAAAACATTAGCGGATAGTTTTTCAGGTACAAAGCATAAAGAAGTAGAGCCTTTTGTTGAAAAAAATGTAGAATTAGTAGTTCATCCTCTAAGAGTTAGAGGTAATAATTTAAATGAAGAAATAGATTTATTATCAAAAGCCAATAAAGGAGCCAAAGATTATAGTGATGAAGTTGTACAAGTTGTTTCAACTATCGCAAAGAAGGAGCAAGAGATTTTTGTTTTTGCTAGCGATTCGACTTGGCAAACTGACTACCGATGCAATAACCGAATTGCTACTCAAGTTGTAGGCAATGATGGAACATCTATGCAACCTGGTTTTGGTAGTTTTGGTAGAAATCAAGGAATGGAAATGTATGATGGGTTTGATGCGTATGCATTTGGAAAAAATGTTGCCAAGGATACAATTGAGATGCTTCATGCTGATGAAATGCAAGGTGGTGAGATGCCAGTAGTCATTCACAATGGCTTTGGTGGTGTAATTTTACATGAGGCATGTGTGCATGGATTAGAAGCTACTTCAGTTGCAAAAGGAATGTCCGTTTTTTGTGGCAAAATTGGTACAAAGGTTGCTAGTGACATTGTAAATGCAGTTGATGATGGAACAAATTTAAACGCTTGGGGTTCAATTAATGTTGATGATGAGGGGACACCATCTAAATGCAATGTTTTAATTGAAAATGGTATTTTAAAAACTTATCTTGTTGATAAACGCAATTCTCGCAAGATGAACCACCCTATAACCGGTTCTTCAAGAAGAGAATCATACAAATATCAAACTACATCGAGAATGACAAATACGTATTTCTTAAATGGCAAGTCGACTTTTGAAGAAATTATTCAAAATACCAAATATGGTCTTTTTGCTAAAGAAATGGGTGGTGGTTCTGTAAATCCTGCTACGGGTGAATTTAATTTTGCGGTAAATGTAGCATACATGATTGAAGATGGCAAAATTACTAAACCGGTTAAAGGTGCTACTTTAGTAGGTTCTGGTAAAGATGTTTTACTTAGAATTGATATGATTGGCAATAATTTGTCATGTGGTTATGGTATGTGTGGATCTGAAAGTGGTTCTATTCCGACAATTGTAGGTCAACCTACAATTCGTGTTTCCCATATGACAGTAGGTGGAAAAGGAGGTAACAATTAATGAAATTTGAACAAATAATTGCTCGTGGTCTTGAACTAGGTCTAGAAGCAGTCGAAATTTATGCAAGTACCTCAGAAAGTAATACTATCAAGGTAGATGAAGGTAATCTTGAATCATATAACGTTAAAAAACTTTTTGGAGTTTCTATTAGAGGCTTATTAAATGGGAAAATGGGATATGTTTACACTGAAACTCTTGACGATGACACAATGGAAATTTTACTCCAACAATTATTAGAAAATGTTAAACTCATTTCTTCAACTGAAGAAGAATTTATGTATGCAAGCGGAGCTACTTATCAAGAAGTACCAAATTTAGAATCTGATTATAAAAACTATTCAACTGCTGAGAAAGTTGCTATGTTACAGGATTTAGAAAAGAAAACATTAGCGGTTAGTCCTAAAATAGTAAAGGTTGGTTATTGCCAATATAGTGAAACTTCACAAAAAGTTCAAATTATGAATTCAAAAGGACTGGATTTAAGTCGATCATATTCCTATACAACGACTATTGTTGGTCCATTAGCAGCCGAAGGTGATCAGACTGCAATGGGGTTTGCAGGTGATATAAATCCATTCTTTCAACAAATTGAAAAAGATCGAATTATAAAAGAGGCAACTGAAGCTGCTCTTGCTCAACTTGGTGCTGGTTTTGTTAAAACGGGAAAATATCCAGTCGTATTTAAAAGAGATGTAGCAACCGAATTATTAAGCGCCTTTTCATCTGTTTTTACAGGAGAAGCTGCTTTAAAGAAAATGACAATTCTTGCTGACAAAGTTGGTGAAAAGATTTTTGGAGATAATATTACAATCATGGATGATCCTTTCTATGATGATGCTCTTGTTAAATCTTCTTTTGATGATGAAGGTGTTCCATGCAAAACAAAGGCTGGTGTTGAAAAAGGAGGGTTTAATGGATTATTACATAGTCTAAAAACTGCACATTATTTCCATGTTGCGCCAACAGGTAATGGATTTAAAATGTCAACTGCTGGAAGTATTTCAACCGAACCTACGAATTTATTCATTAAAGAGGGGAATCTATCAAAAGATGAAATTATTTCTACAGTTGAAGAAGGAATTTATATAACAGAAGTAAATGGACTTCATGCAGGTTTAAATCCAATTTCTGGTGATTTTAATGTACAGTCCTCTGGTTATATGATTAAAAATGGCAAAATTGATAAACCAATTACTCTTTTTGTCACTTCAGGTAACTTTTTTGAAATGATGAAAAATATAGAAGCGATTGGCAATGATATTGAAAAACGTTTTGTAGGGGTTGCTTCACCGACTTTAAAAGTTAAATCTCTTGCTATTTCAGGAAAATAGTTGATAAAATTGTCCTTTTTAAAAAGGGCAATTTTATTTTTGGTTGTATTTTCTGGGCAAGACTGGATAGTAAATCATTAGAAAAAAAAGATAGATTGTGATATAATAGGTAATGTTTTATGGAGGAAGTATTATGAAAGCAAGTAAAATGCTCATATCAACATTGAAAGAAGCCCCAAATGAGGCGATTATCGCCAGCCATATTTTTTTAATTAGAGCAGGTATGATTAGAAAATTGGTTGCAGGAGTATATAATTATTTACCATTAGGATTGAGGACTCTTAATAAAATTGAAAATATTATTATAGATGAAATGGATAGAGCAGGTGCCCTTCAAATATTATCAAGTGCTATTCAACCGAAGGAGTTATGGGAAGCATCTGGTAGGTGGCAAAAATATGGTCCAGAACTTATGAGATTTAAAGATCGTCATAATCGTGAATTTTGTCTTGGTCCAACACACGAAGAAATTTTTACTGATTTAGTAAAAAATGAAATAAAATCTAGGAAAAACTTGCCAATTAATTTATATCAAATTCAAACAAAATATCGGGATGAATTGAGACCACGTTTTGGCCTTATGCGAGGGCGTGAATTTATTATGAAAGATGCCTATTCATTTGATTTAAATGAAGAAGGATTAAATGATTCATATCAATTGATGTATAAAACTTATGAAAAAATTTTTACACGTCTTGGGATTGATTATAAAGTAGTATTAGCTGATACTGGTGCAATAGGCGGAGATGGTTCACATCAATTTATGGCTCTTTCTGATGTTGGAGAAAGTGATATTATTTATTGTGAGCATTGCAAATATGCGGCAGATGAAGAGAAAGCGCAAGCCAAACTTGATGGATATCATCATACGATTGAAGAAAAAGGAATGGAATTGGTTTTAACTCCTAATAAAAAAACTATTGATGAAGTAAGCGAATTTTTAAAATTGAGTAAAAAAGATATTGCAAAATCAATGGTTTATCGCAATTTATCTACGAATGAACTTGTTTTAGTAATGGTAAGAGGGGATAGAGAAGTCAATCTAATCAAAGTTGTGAATGCTTTGAAGATTGCTGAACATGAATTGGTTCTTGCTACTAATGAAGATATTTTAAATATCAATTCATTTGAAGGTTTTGTCGGTCCTGTTGGACTTAGTATTAAAATTTTAGTAGATGAAGAAGTTGCTTGTATGCATAATATTGTAGTTGGTGCTAATAAAAAAGATTATCACTTCATTTGTGTAAATTTCAAACGTGATTTTGATGGAGAAGTTTTTGATTTACGAACCGTTCGTAAAGATGATCTTTGCCCTGTTTGTGGTAATTTTCTTAAAATGGAAAGAGGAATTGAAATAGGTCAAATTTTTAAATTGGGTACAAAATATTCTTTACCTTTAAAATGCACTTATCAAGATGAATTAGGTAATCACGTCCCAATTGTTATGGGATGTTATGGAATTGGAGTTACAAGAACAATGTCAAGTATCATTGAACAAAATCATGATGAGTCTGGAATTATTTGGCCACTCAATGTTGCTCCCTATCATGCTGTTATCGTACCAATCAATTATGAAGATGAGGTAATAAAAAAAGGTTCTGACTATATTTATGATCAATTGAATGATACAAAAGTCGAAATTATATTAGATGATCGTGAAGCAAAACCTGGCTTTAAATTTAAAGATTGGGAATTAATCGGCATTCCATATATTATAACAGTTGGCAGAAAAGCTTGTGAAAATATTTGTGAATTGAAAAACCGTCGTACATTAGAAAAAGTAGAACTTTCTTATGATGAAGTGATTACTTTTATGAAAAAGCAAGTAGAAAATATAAAATAAAAATTTGTAAAATAAAAAACTTATATAATATCAGTTTTTGATAATTATATAAGTTTTTACTTTTTAAATAAGCCAAAATTGTCTTTAGTAAGAATACGGGTTCCATATAAATCGGTTTTACTATTGACAAATATTATTTCAGATTCATTTATATATTTAACAATTTTTTTAGGTTTAGGGAAAACAATGATGATTTTATTAATATTCTTACCAAAATCGGTTCCTAGAAAAGATGAAAGTTCACTTAAGTAACGTTTATGGGGTTGGGCTTTTCCAGGCTGATCTTTTGCTCCATATTTTAATTCCCATGTCGTTTTATTATTGATTTGAATTTCACTATATGCTGGTATATTTAGAAATTTAATATAATAATGAGTAGAGTTAATATTTAATTTAGCGTCAAAAATGTCATTTTTTATTTTTTCAATTGAATAGTTTAAATCAGTTTGTTTTAAATAACTTAGAAGTTCATCATACGCCTTTTTTGTTTTTATTTTTGGCATAAATGACGAAAAGATGACACTTAAAATTATGATAAATATGATTGCAATGACTAGATATGGCATACTTCTCACCTCGCTTTAACTTATCATATTTTTAATAAAATTGCAAGAAAAATATTAACTTTTTTTTGGAAAAATATTCTGAAACTATTTGCTTGATTTAAGAAAAAAATTATAATATAATCATTTCACATTTTGTAAGATTTTACAAAAAAATTAAAAAAATTACAAATTATAAGGAGGATTATTATGGTAAAAAAAATTATTAAAAGAGACGGACGAAAGAAAGTATTTGATCCTCAAAAAATAGAAAAAGCGATTTATAAAGCTCAACTTGCTTGTGGAGATGATGATGTAACTTTATGTAAAATGATTACAAATAAAGTTATTGATTGTGTTAATAAAGATTATGATAATAAAAATATTTCGGTTGAAGAAGTGCAAAATATTATTGAAAATGTTTTAATTGAAAGGGGAGAAGCCGAAATTGCAAAAGCATATATCAGATATCGTGCTGAACGTACAAAGGTACGTGAACGGAAAACCAACTTAATGAAATCACTTCATGATATTACATTTAAAGATTCAAAAGATGAAGATTCAAAGCGAGAAAATGCTAACATTAATGCGGATACCCCAATGGGAATGATGTTAAAATATGGTAGTGAGGCAGCAAAACAATTTTATTTAAACGACTTAATTAAACCAGAATTTGCAACAGCACATATCAAAGGTGATATTCATATTCATGATCTTGATTTTTACGCTTTAACGATGACTTGTTGTCAAATTGATTTAATTGATTTATTTAAGGATGGATTTTCTACTGGCAATGGTTTTTTAAGAGAACCTAATGGAATAAGAAGTTATGCTTCATTGGCATGTATTGCCATTCAAGCAAATCAAAATGATCAACATGGTGGTCAAAGTATTCCTAACTTTGACTATGCAATGGCTCTTGGAGTGAGAAAAACATATAAAAAAGAATTACGAAAAGCACTTGAAAGAATGTTGGAATTTGAAGGTGCTACAGTTAGTGATGATGAATTTAAATTGATGTTTGCACAAATTGAAGCCAATCATAATATAGAAATTCGAATGAATGATGCGTTTGCAAAAGAAGAAATTTATCAAGCATTAAATCAAAAATATGGTCCAATACAGGGAAAAACGTTTGATATGGCATTTCAAATGGCAAAAGATGAAACATATGATGCTACATATCAAGCAATGGAAGCTCTAGTTCATAATTTAAATACGATGCATTCTAGAGCTGGTGCGCAAGTGCCATTTAGTTCTTTAAACTATGGTACAGATACTTCCGATGAAGGTAGAATGGTAATGCACTGTTTGTTAGATGCTACTATGAGAGGACTTGGAAATGGCGAAACACCAATTTTTCCTATTCAAATTTTTAAAGTAAAAGAAGGAATTAACTATAATCCAGAAGATCCTAATTATGATTTGTTTAAAAAATCAATGTTATGTTCAGGTAAACGTCTTTTCCCAAATTTTTCTTTTATTGATGCACCTTATAATAAACAATATTATAAACCAGGTGATTATAAAACGGAAGTTGCTTATATGGGATGTCGTACTAGAGTCATTGCTAATGTATATGATCCTAGTAAAGAAATTGTAACCGGTCGCGGTAATTTAAGTTTTACATCTATTAACTTACCACGAATTGCCCTAAAATTAATGAATGTTGTTGACGAAAAAGAACGTATTAAAAAATTCTATGAAAATTTAGATTACTTAATTGATCTTTGTGCCAATCAACTTCTTGAGCGTTTTGAGATACAACAGAATAAATACGTATATAATTTTCCTTTTTTAATGGGACAAAAAATTTGGTTGGATAGTGACAAACTACATCGTGATGATAAGGTTTCAGAAGTCATCAAACATGGTACCCTTACAATAGGATTTATTGGACTTGCGGAAACCCTTAAAGCACTAATTGGCAAACACCATGGTGAAAGTGAGGTAGCTCAACAATTAGGTCTTGAAATTATTGGTCATATGCGTGAAAAAATTGATCGCTATTCTAAAAAATATAAACTAAATTTTTCTCTTATTGCAACACCTGCTGAAGGATTATCCGGTCGGTTTGTAAAAATGGATCGTGAATTATTTGGGGAAATTGAAGGAATAACAAATCATAAATTTTATACGAATTCTTTTCATATTCCTGTTTATTATAATATTTCTGTTTTTGAAAAAATAAAAAAAGAAGCTCCATATCATGCTTTTACCAATGGTGGACATATTTCATATATTGAAGTAGATGGAGATATTGCCAAAAATCTAGATGCCTTTGAATCTATCATTAGATGTATGAAAGAAGAAGGAATTGGATATGGTGCCGTTAATCATCCTGTTGATCGAGATAGTATATGTGGATACAATGGTATTATAGATAATGTATGTCCAAAATGTGGTAGAACCGAAGATAGTGTACCTTTTGAAAGAATTAGACGAATTACTGGCTATCTAGTGGGTACGCTTGATCGCTTTAATGACGCAAAACGCGATGAAGTTGAAAATAGAGTAAAGCATCTGAAGGCTAATCATGAAAATTAGAATTTCAGGAACAATCAGTGAGTCTATTGTTGATGGACCAGGAATCAGATTCGTTGTCTTTACCCAAGGATGCCCTCATCATTGTGCTGGTTGCCATAATCCTGATACACATGATTTTAATGGGGGAAAAGTAATTGATACAGATGAAATGATTGAAGATATGAAACTTTATCCATATATGAGTGGACTTACAATTAGCGGTGGAGAACCGTTTTCTCAAAAAACCGCCATTTTGAGGCTTATTTTTGATTTTAAAACGCTATATCCTAATAAAAATATTGTCGTTTTTTCGGGATATCGAATGGAAGAATTAATAGAAATGAATGATCTCGAAGTGAAACAAATTTTAGATACTATAGATTATCTGATAGATGGTCGCTTTGATTTAAAGTTAAAAGATATTTCTTTAGTTTATAGAGGAAGTTCTAATCAAAGAATTATTGATATGAAAAAGACCAAACAAGCTGGTAAAATCATCATTAAAGAATTTTAGTCATAGATTTTTCAAAATCTATGGCTTTTTATATTTTTTTGGAACTGTTACTGTATTATTTCATAAAATAATTATAGGTGATATCATGAAAATAATTGTGGGAAATATGACACATAAACTAAGAGAGTTTATTAAAAAATACCATTTTACTTCTAAAATAATAGTAATTAATAAAATGTGCAATGTAAAAACTATTAAAGGTGAGGTTGATATAATTATTCCCTTTGCAAAAATTGAACCAAATGGGTTAATTACCAATACACAGGTGCATTTTGAAGAATTATTAATGAGTGTAAATGTTAAATCAATCAAATATGGAAATCCTCATGCTAAATCTTCATTTGAAGAAATTGCTCATCGTTATGGAATAATAGCAAACTACCTTGATTTAAATAATATTGAACCTAATACAGCCATTTAGTATAAAAAAAACGAACTACTTGCAAAAAGATAGAAATTAAGATATAATTAGACATAATGAAAATGGCTAAAAAGGCGAATTAGAGAGGTTGAAAAAATTTTTAATCTATATTTACTAATTCGATTGCGCAAAAAAAGGGTATGAAAATGAATGGGATAAATAGAAAAGAACTTTTAGAAAGACAAAAATTCATTCGCAATTTTTCAATTATAGCTCATATTGATCATGGAAAAAGTACACTTGCAGATCGAATCTTAGAAAAAACTAAAACAGTTGATTTAAGAGAAATGAAAGAGCAACTGTTAGATACGATGGATTTAGAAAGAGAACGAGGAATTACGATTAAATTAAATGCTGTAGAATTGAATTATCATGCTAATAATGGACATGATTATATTTTCCATTTAATAGATACACCAGGACATGTTGATTTTACTTATGAGGTTTCAAGAAGTCTTGCGGCATGTGAGGGAGCTGTTTTGGTTGTTGATGCTGCCCAAGGAATTGAGGCACAAACTTTAGCTAATGTTTACTTAGCCATAGATAATGATTTAGAAATTATTACTTTAATCAACAAAATTGACTTACCATCTGCTGACCCTGAAAAAGTAAAAAAAGAAGTGGAAGATATTATTGGTCTTGATGCTAGCGATGCGATTTTAGCAAGTGCAAAAGAAGGAATCGGAATTGATCAATTACTTGAAAAAATCGTTACAACAATTCCAGCACCAACAGGGGATCCAGAACTACCACTTGAAGCATTAATTTTTGATTCCTATTATGATGCTTATAAGGGAGTTATTCCTTCGGTTAGAATTGTCAATGGTACAGTTCGAGTTGGTGAGAAAATAAAAATGATGGCAACAGGTGCAACTTATGAGGTTGTAGAATTAGGAGTGAATACACCTAAACCTAAAGCTCGTGAATTTCTAACTGTAGGTGATGTAGGATGGATAGCATGTAGCATAAAAGATGTCCAGACTGTTCATGTTGGTGATACTATTACTCATCAAGAAACGCCTACTCTCAAACCATTACCAGGATATCGAAAAATGAATTCAATGGTTTTTTGTGGTTTATATCCGGTTGAACCAAATAAATATGAAGAATTAAAAGATGCTTTGATGAAACTAAGATTAAATGATGCGGCTCTCATTTTTGAACCTGAAACTTCACAAGCATTGGGTTTTGGTTTTCGAACGGGATTTTTAGGATTACTACATATGGATGTTATACAAGAGAGAATTGAGCGAGAATTTAAAATTGATTTGATTGCTACTGCTCCAAGTGTTGAATATCATGTTGAATTAACAAATGGGAATGAAATTTCTATTGATAATCCTAGTGCGATGCCCGATTTTACTACAATCAAAAAAATTTTAGAACCATATGTTGAAGCAACGATTATGGTTCCAACCGAATATATAGGTCCTATCATGGAACTTTGTCAGAATAAAAGAGGGACTTTTGTTGATATGAAATATATAGAACAAACAAGAGCCTCAATTCGATATGACATTCCATTATCTGAAATTGTATATGATTTTTTTGATCGTTTAAAATCTTCCACTAAAGGTTATGCATCACTGGATTATACTTTATCAAATTATCGTGAATCAAATCTAGTAAAAATGGATATTTTATTAAATGGTGAAAGAGTAGATGCTTTAAGTGTAATCGTACATAAAGATTTTGCTTATCGAAGAGGAAGAGCCCTTACTCAAAAATTAAGAGGATTAATTCCTCGTCAACAATTTGAAATTCCGGTTCAAGCTGCCGTAAATAGTAAAATTATTGCTAGAGAAAATGTTGCTGCACTGCGCAAAGATGTTCTTGCTAAATGCTATGGTGGTGACATAAGCCGAAAAAAGAAACTTCTTGAAAAACAAAAAGAAGGAAAAAAACGAATGAAACAAGTAGGTAGTGTTGAAATTCCTCAAGAAGCTTTTTTAGCGGTATTGCAATTAGATGATGAAAAATAGTAGTTTATTACCTTAGACTACTATTTTTTCTTTTACAAAATTAAAATAATGTGCTATAATTAAGTCAAGGAGTTTTATATGTTTGGTCTATACGTTCATATTCCCTTTTGTAATAAAATTTGTCCATATTGCGATTTTTATAAGTTGGTAGCTAGTGATCATCTTAAAGAAAAGTTTATTGATGCTCTTTCTCAGGAGATGAAAATAAAAAAACTAGATGATTATCTTTTCGATTCCTTATATATCGGCGGTGGTAGTCCTTCTTGTTTAAAATTAGAGTTGCTTGAAAAATTATTTTTGAATTTAAGTCAATATGTCAACTTTCTAAATTTAAAAGAATTTACCATAGAACTCAATCCAAGTGATATAACAGAAGAAATGGTAGTTTTATTATCTAAATATCACATTTCAAGGGTGAGTATTGGGGTGGAGACATTTTCACCAAGATTGCAAAACCTAATCAATCGCATCCTTTCTTATGATGAATTAGAAAAAAAAATCCATCTTCTTCATACATATCATATAAATAATATCAATATTGATTTGATGTATGCCTTACCAACTGAAACACTAGATGATTTAGATGAGGATCTTAAATTGGTAATTCAATTAAAACCTACTCATATTTCAGCCTATTCTTTAATACTAGAAGAACATACTATTTTTCATCACCTTTATGTAAATAATCAATTGGTCTTGATAGATGAAAAGTTAGAAAGTAAGATGTATCATCACGTATGTAGTTTTCTTACAAAGAATGGATATTTTCACTATGAAACGAGTAATTTTGCAAAAAAAGGGTATGAATCCATTCATAATCTCATATATTGGAATTGTGAAGAATATATTGCCATAGGTCCTTCTGCATGTAGTTATTTGAATAGTTATCGATCCAAAAATATTGATAATTTAAATCAATATTTAGAAGGGATTCGTAATAATAAAATAATTATGAGTGAAAATGATTATATCACTTTGGAAGAAAAAATGAAGGAAGAAATAATTCTTGGTCTTCGAAAGTGTGAAGGAATTTCAAAGAGTGCTTTTTTAAAAAAATATTCTCTTGAAATTTTTGATGCTTTTCCTAAAATTCAAAATTTAATAGTAGAAGGGATGTTAAGAGAAAAAGGGGATAAAATTTATATTCCACAAAAATATGTTTATATTGGCAATCATATTCTTTTAAAAATTCTTTAAAAGAAGTTGATATTGTGAAAAAATTTTTTCAAATACGTCCTACTAAAACAGTTCTATCCATTATTATTACCATCATCATCGGCTTTTTGATTGGTATTTTTTCCACTAATGTTATTACTACCATATTTTTTTCTGTTTTCCTTTACTTCTTCATTATTTAAACCATTATTATTGTACATAAGAATCCTCCTATGGTACATAATATTTTATGTTTGATTTTTTTAGAAGTTTTATGAAATGACAAAAAATGACTATTTTATTTAATAGTCATGATTAATGTTCATACTTTTTAAATACAAATTTTTTATTTGTATAATAGTTATATATAAATGTAAGAAGCGAACTTATTATTTTAGACCAAAAGTTTGATATACTAACTTGTTCAATTAATATAACAAGTATAGTACTATCTATTAGAAAACCTATTAATCTAAAGATTATGAAATCTAGTATTTGGGTTATTTTGTTTCTTTTATTTGTAGGTATTGAGTTGAATAGTTTTTGATTTAAATAAAATAATAAACTAAATGATACTAAGTAGGCTATGAAATTTGCTAATATATATGCTTTAGGATTTATTTTTGTTATAATAAAATATATTAAGTATAATATTATAGTACATATAATAGAGATACTGCAATATCTTATAAATTCTTTGTTTTTATTATATATGTTAATTATATTACTCATTTTTACACCTTTATATCCTTTATAACACTTTTGATTATTATAGCATTAATTTTTTTTGCTGTAAACTTGATTTTGAAATGTGTTGTTTATTTGTTATAATCATCTAAAAAGCTTTTATATACTCCGTCTTTCTTTGTTCCTAATACGCAATTTAGATTTACATTATCTAAGCTTTTAAAAATATTTCGATCGATATTTGGATTTGTTTTTTTTAGTTTTTTTATTAATTCTTTCATTTCTTTTCTCTTACTTAGTCCTTCATTTGTTAGGGAACACATCTCTGTAAATTTACATGCACAATTTATAAAGGTTAATTTGGAATTGTTGCGCCATGATATAATACTTTCTTCCGCTACTAAATATAGTGGTCTTATTAATTCGATACCTTTAAAATTATCACTATGTAATTTTGGCATCATTGTTTTTATTTCAGAACCGTAAAACATGGATAGTAGTGTTGTTTCTATTACATCGTTAAAATGATGCCCTAGTGCTATTTTGTTGCAGCCTAATTCTTTGGCTTTATTGTATAAATATCCTCTACGCATTTTAGCACACATGTAACATGGACTATCAGAACTTATTTTTGAGACTACATCAAATATATCACTTTTAAATATTTCTATTGGGACATTTAATGTTTTAGCGTTATCTATTATCATATTTAGGTTGTATTTATTATATCCTGGATCCATTACTACGTATTTGGCATTAAATGGGACATTACCATGTCTTTCTAGTTCTTGAATACATTTTGCCATTAAGAAAGAGTCTTTTCCTCCAGATATACATACCATGATATTATCATTTTCTTTTATTAATTCGTATTCTTTTACTGCTTTGACAAACTTACTCCATATATCTTTACGATATTTTTTTATTATACTTCTTTCTATTTCTTTATATTTTTCCATTTTCTTCATACTCCTTATATATTAAA
>ENA-OOQP01000082-OOQP01000082.1-human-gut-metagenome-genome-assembly--contig:-NODE-82-length-48560-cov-4.931430_pt1 | contig 48560 bp, 47 predicted proteins | sample MGYA00241266_ERZ501171 | MGnify/ENA primary metagenome ERZ501171 (study PRJEB25962, sample SAMEA2042501) | human gut metagenome | biome: human gut; feature: human-associated habitat; material: faeces...
GACGTGTGAGCGCCATTTTTTCGATGCTTCCATATTGTTTAGATATAAAGCTTTCTGACAGCTGAGATGCGTATCCGAGAACTTTTGTAAGCTGTCTAATGCTTTTAAATTCAACGTCTAACACTTTAATACTCATTTTTACACACCATTTTTTACTATAAAGCTTTTATAAAAGTATAGAAAAATACCGTTATCAAGTCAAATTACAAACTTTAATCATAGATATTTCAATCACTTAACTATTTTTATACATTCTCTACAAAAAAATAGTAGATATTTATATAAATGTAATCTATAATGTAATTATAAAGAGAACGAAAGAAAAGAACGTTCTCATCAACCTGGAGACAAAAAATGAATACAGAAAATGAATACATCAAGACATCAAAAGACGGATCAATCTATTTTGATCCAACTTGTGATGACAACAATGCACCTGCTGAAATTGACAACTCAAAAGATCATTTCAATGTTGATGAGAAAGAATTTTTCTTTGATAACGGCTTACAAGTCGTTATCAAGAACGGTGTTAATTATTTTTAATAACTGGAGACAAAAAAATGGAACACAGAATCTTTTTAACTGACTTACACGCATACAACAATGGTGACTTAATCGGCGATTGGGTTGATATTTCAGATTTTGATCGTGATGATGATAATTTTTCACAAATCTGCGAGCGTTGCGGTATTAAAGACGGTCACGAGTTTTTTATCTCTGATTATGAAAGTTCTTTTGATATTGGTGAATACATTGATCCTGAAACCCTTTACAGATTAGCAGATGTCATTAACTCATGTGATGACGACTATATTCAAGCTGTATGTGATTACACTTGTGATTTGGAGGAACAAATACAGCATTGTGAAGACGAAGATTTGCAGTTTATACCTTCAGATGATCCGAGCTATGAAGATTTAGCTTACTCTATATTAGAGGAGACTGGCGATCTAGATCCAGATGATTGGAAGTCTCGTTATTTCGATTACGAGGCGTATGGACGTGATCTAGTTTTAGGCGGTGATTATACGATGGTATCAAATGGTTACATTAGACAGTAAAAAAAGCGATCAAAGTTAAAAACTCTAATCGCTTTTCACAAACTTAACAATTACAAGTATATAGATACAGCTTTTTAAATCAAGGCTGTATCTATCAAAGTTGTAAAAAAAACGGCTTTGATAGATACATAAAAGTATCAAATCACACAAACTTAACAACAAAAGGAAATACAATCATGTGCTATTTTAATTTTTTAACTGGAAAAGCTTATAAAGCTAATTCAGACATTGCGAACATTCTAAATGACTATTGCAAAGAGAATGCGATCGCATTCACAGGCTTTGCAACAATTCAGCAAGCAAAAAAACTTTTCTATATCGTAAAAAAAGGCGCTCACGGTTGCAAGTGTCCTATACAAATTGCTGGCGGTAAAATTCACTACTTTACTTTATTTCCTTTGAGCGCTTTTATAAACGCTCACGATCGCAGAAGTTTTGCAGCACAGAAAAGAGCACCGAACGAAGACCAGCACGATCAGATCATTCGTTACCAGGTGCCAGCGAAAATTAGTGCAGAAGAGAAAAGCGCACTAATTGCAGCTGCTGCAAGCTATTCTAGTCCTGATTCAACAACATACATCTTAGATAAAAACGATGCCGATCGTGACCTTTTCAAAGTTAGTTTTGATCATCGTTCTGAAGCTGAATACAAACACGATCAACAACTCAAACAATGGATCGCAGAAGGGAACAAAGCCGAAGACTTTGATCAAGAAGTGCCATTCTGCGATCATGCTTATGGCACTTTGACACCTGAGACTGTTGAAAAACTGAACGAAGATGTTGATCAATTTTGCCCATTTTAGGGTGTCGAAAAATCGATATTAAGTCGTCAAAAAATTGACATTGTGGCGGTTGCCTGGTGCAGCCGTCACATAAAAGGGCTTAAATCAAGTCTTTTTATGTGACTAATCACAAATAACGCTATTCAGTAGCATAGGCACTTTTCACACATTGGAGAAAAAAAAGAATGACAAAAGCAGAACTTTTGAAAAAAATTGCTAATGAACAAGAATCTGATTTAAGTACAATCAAGTATTATGTCAATAACTGCGCAGACATCATCAAAGAAATTCAAGATTTTATGAGTTCTCATTTTGAGAACTTAACAGAACTTGATCGCAGTTGTGAATTTTACAACTTAATTGGAAAGCTGAGAAATAATCAAATATTTTTGGCTTATGCTGCTATCAGCTTAAAAGCTCACAATCAAATTTCAAACTAGAATAGGCACTTTTGGAGATACAAAAATGTATTTTTATTATCGTGAAAATCTTTACAAAGAAAACTCAATCGTTTCATTTATAAAAAAACATGTGTGGATTGATCCTAGTGATAGAGATTACGTTAATTCTTTGAATAAGAATGATTTTATTGAGTATGTAGAAAAGTACACAGACAATGCAGACGATTCATTTTATGACTTTAAGACAAAAGATGAGTATAGAAAGTGGTTTTTGTTTGATTATTCAAAGTCAGAAAAAACTTACGATATTCTGTGCGAACTTTTTGACCTTGCAAATACAACTTTGACCGTGAAAGATCTAAAAGATGCTTTATGTGATGTTGACGTTTTAGAGATTTTACAAAAGAGACTAGGAATAGATACTCCAGATATTGAACTTGCTTATACTTTTTTAGAAAGTTTTGGCGATAAACAATCGGCAAGCTTCGTTAATACATATTTGCAACGTGATCAAGAATTTAAAGGCTTTGAATTTGAAAATGATTTAAACGCACCTGAATATCAATCAGAATAAAGAACAAACAAAAGCCGTGTTAATATGCACGGCTATTAAAGAGGTAAAAAAAAATGACTAAAAAAATAATATCAGACGGTTGGCACGAACAAAAAGACGGTACCAGCATTTACACAGAGAACGGCATTATTATTAGAGCAATTAAGCGAGATCATAATGGTGAGTTTGTGCCTGCTCAGGTATATAAAAGCGTCTCTAGCACTAGCATGACTAGTGTCTGCGACTTAAAATATTCAACTTTTAAGCGCTCACATTTGTATTTTATTTCTTAAAAGCAGCATAGGCAAAAAAAGCTAAATGTTAGAGCATTAGCACAAAGTTAGTGCTCTATGATTTACCTTTTCACAACTTAACAGGAGTTTATTATGTACACACGTATTTTTAAAGCTTATGGCGCTGAAGGTCATAGAATCAAAGAAAGCTTTTCTTCTTCACATTCTTTTGATACCGAAAGAGACGGTGAAAAGCTTAATGTAAGTGTTATTTGTTCTGACATTACAGGACATAATGACTTTGTGCTTGTCGTAATTACAGGAGAAACACAAGAAAAAATTTTTGAAGAAATTGACGGACAAATAACTGACGGCATTTTTGAAAATCAAAATGTGGGTAACGTTCAGGTCCTATCAAACGGGAAAATGACTGCTCTTCCTGATGTTGTTAGATGCTATGATGCTGTATCTTCTGATGAGTTTGATCCTTGTAATATCATTAGAATTTGTGACTATGTGAATGCGCGAGCTGTTGTAAATAACTTAGATCCTGTCTTTGAGTGGACACTTGAAAATAAGTGGGTTGATATTGAATCAGGGGAAGTTATACAAGACGGGCGAGAAGCTTTAGATTATGCCCTCGATCTTAATAGTGAAGGTACAGATTATCACGGATTGCTGTTTAAAGATTAAAGCTAAGTAAAAATAAGGCGATCGAGTGATCGCCTTTTGTCATGCAGAATAGGCACTATTTTAACGGTGCTAATCTGATGTTAGTTTTTAAAGCGTGACAAATCTCAATAGCCTGGAGAGCCTTTTTAACTTTGTGCATTTCGTCACAGGTTAAACAGTCCTCATCTTTAGTATTGTGATATGTACATTCGATTGTTGCCATCGCCATTTTTTGAGCGTGGTCAATAGCAGCATTCAAATCATTACCAGTGTACTCATCAACTGCCTTATTCATGTGCTTTACCTCTAGCTATCTGTAGAATTTCATTCAAATCTTGAGTATCAAAAACATAAGAAAGCATAGGCACTTTGTACTGATTGCCCATTTTTTCAAATGATTTTTTCAAGTTAGTTTCCAAATCAGCGTAGTTAAAATCACCGTTTTCATCTGCTAAAAATGACAAGGCAGACAAGTAACTTTTAAGCTTATCCTTGCCTTGAAAATAAATAAAAGATGCTATCCCCTGCTGAATCGGTGTACCTTTAGTTAAAAGTTTTTGTTCCACCCATTCATCGACTGATTCAATGAAGTTATCTACACTGATTTTCATACGTTACTCCTAAGCCTTAGTTCTTGATTGAACGGTTACAGGCTGTGTGTTTGGAGCTTCTGCTGTTGGTGCTGTCCATGTGTTGTAACGTGGCATAGCTTCAGGGCAGATAGCACTAATCGGAATTACAGTATTAGTGATATGATTTACTGTATTTTGCAGAGCCTGAATAGCACTGTTAGTAGCAGTTGCCATAACACCTAACTGACAATCAAGGGAACCAAAACGTTTCTCTGTTCCCAGTGCAAGATCATTTACCTTATCGCTTACTTTGCCTAACTCTGCATGTAAAGCGATGTAAGTTTTTGCGACCTCATCGTTTGTATACTTTTCAGCTTTGAGCTGACCGATTTCAGCATCTTTTTCAGCCAAAACAGCAACGGCACCACTATTCATAGCGCAAGCCATGGCAGATTGATTACCGCCAAAGATACCGCCTAAACCACCTGACTGTAAAAAGCCTAATGAGCCTAGAACTAATGCAGGAATACCTACACCGTTTGCTAGTCCCTTACTTGCATAATCACCCATAATAAACTCCTTGTGTTTGAATGTATGGATTAAAAATGTTGATTTATTCAACACGTAAAGAGTAGCTGTAAGGACGGTATAAGTAAGCAATAAGAACGATATAAATTAGATAAAAGATCTCATCTTTTCTAAAATATCGAAGAGTTTAAGCATTGTTTCACGTGGAATAAGTACATAATCAGCTTGAATTGATGCGTACCACTTAAGAAAATCTAAACCACGTGTAGATTTAGATTGTTGACAGAGTTTATAAATAGCTCTTGGTGAATACCACGTAACCAACTGTTTTCCCTGTGAGTTAATGAGATAATGATGCTTAACATTAGCTTTATCAAGTTTACTTGCAACATAGCTAGGATTAGTTATCTGTAAAGCCTTGCATACATCAGCACCGACTAGCCATACAGTACCGTTTTCAGAATGAACGTGTGCACGAATCACAATGCCATTATAAAAATGTTGGGATATGCTAGCGGGCGTGTCATAATCAAGCATGATGGTATTCTCCTATTTTGTTTTCTTTATTAAACAAAATAGCAGATTTTGTACGTTTGATTACGATGTAAATATAAGAGAATTTATCAAAGTTTTAGTAGAGTGAATTTATGAAAAAACTATTAGCTATTGCAAGTATTGCTTTATTAGTCGTTACAGCCTGTACACCAAAGCCTAGAGACATCATACCTAAGGTATTATGGGCTAGTCAAAGTGATGGTGTAGTATTTTTAGGATATAAGCAAACTAAATTCGGAATAGATTTTGATCCTGTTACTCCTGATTGGATTTCAGCTTTGAATGGTAGTGATGATGTTTGTAAACGTTGGGGATATTCAGGCTCATTCTATCTAAATGATGATGAGGTTAAGCAGGGATTTGAGCAGGATTTTAGCGGCATAGGATACGTAGTTTTTTATAAAATTGCGCAATGTTCTAGATAAAAAGATAAGGCACTATTGCTAGTGCCTATACCTATGAAACATCGTGCGTATTATACACTAATTTTCTGTGTCAGGTAAACCTGTTTTAAAAACGCTGCCGTCATCATTTATTGTATAGCCATTTTCAATAAGCATTTCTTTTACCGCATCACGTCTTGATGCGGGGATACTATCAACAGTACGCTTTCCCATAATTACATAACGATAATATAAAGTATTCATTTTAAGCTCCTAGTTTTGCCTTTAATTGTTTAACTTCTTCCTGTAATTCACAAACTAAATCTGACAGTTCAATAATTGCATCCTGATTTTCTGTATTGGATATTTCATATTGATCGGACAATTCAAGTAAACCGTCTGATAATGTTTGTGGATACATCAATTCGTTTTTAACTTTAATTCTAATATCTTCAATATCAGGTTGATTGTCATTAGTGCTAAAGAAATTATAAGGTGTAATAATCGCCTTGTACTCTTCTATTGACTGCTCATCAGCTAAAGAGCTTAGATCAGCGATAGCTTGTTGTTGCTGTTTTAGCTGATACTCTAAGTTAATTGTAGCCTCTTCAATAATGGTGTTTAATTGTTCTTTTGTGACCTCTTGTTGTTCGCCTGTCACATCAGTAATTACCATGTTATTTTCTGTGTAATTTAACAAGTTCTTGTAATAATCAATGTGCTGTCTGTCACCTTGTAACAGAACACCAAAGCTAGACATAAAATTACAATTTACATCACAGTAATTATTAAAAGTACATTGTGTTTTTAAGTCATATATTTTTTTCTGTCTTAATCGCAATAAAGCATCAGCATCAAAAAGAGAATGGAATGTAGTTAAGATTGTATCTCGTACTGTTTTTTGATACTCGTTAAGCTCTATATCAAGCTCTTTGTTTGTATTGTCAAAGTACTTGTATTCGTCTGTATCATCGTTATAGATGATTTTGTTTATGCCTAAATCTGTAAGTTCATAAGATTGTGCCATTTCAAAGTAAAAAATTTCATCTTTCTTTTCAATCTTATTTTCTTTTAAACTTATTGTATAAATCATTACAAACTCCTAAATGCTTGATGTTGTCTTTTCATCTTTTCTTTCCAACGTTCAATGTTTTTTTTATCGTTAGAATGATTGATTGTATCTTCCATCGTTTCTACAAACTCTAAGTTAGAAACACAGTTATTCAGATTGTTTCCGTCTTTATGCTTGATAAGATGATAGTTGTTAGGGTTGTCAAGCCATGTATCTGCTACAACCTGTGCTAGCAAATATCTTTTAATGCCTAATACATCAATCCAAACGTAAACATGACCGCTAATCGTTTCTGTTTCACAAAGAACATTTCTTTTACAATCATAAACTTTTCCTTTGTCAGAAACTTTTACAATAGGGAGACACTTCCAAAATTTCCACTGTTCCATTAGCCTAATCCAAAATCACCATTAAAAGTAACCTTAAAAGCCTGTGATAAAGTTGCTGATTTGTTATAAGCAACAGTTCCAGTCAGTGTTTTTTTAGCCAAAAATGACTTGTTACCTGTATTGTTTGTTGCAGAAATACCGCCACTGTTTACTGTTAATGACGGTGCGCTAGGATAAGTCACACCATAATTAAAATTACCTTGTGCAACAGCTGATTTTGTTTCATCTGGATAGGTTGTCGTTGTTGTTGCAACATTACCTGTAACGGTTAGCAAGTAGTTCACAGAGCCAGCATCCATGTATGATAGGCTTGTTCCCGAATTGACAACTGTGCTGGTCATTCTGATTACACATGAGCTTGTGCCTGCGCTTACAAGTGTTCCGCCATAGTGGATATAAATAGCTGGTGTTTGTAAAAAAGTTACACCATAATTAACGGTAACATCAGCTTGAACGCCGTGATTGCCAGGGGGGATATTTTGCATACCAAAATAATGAGTGCCTGACGGTGTAACAGTTTTACTTGTAGTTGTTGTAGTTGTACCTGTTTTACCACTGTGTGTAATAGTCGTACTGATAGTCCCCGATAAAACGTTTGTATATCTTCGACTGATTGCAACATGGTACTTAGTATTGTTATGTGTAACAGCCAAAGCACCGCATCTGTAATACCAATGATTATCTAATGTAGCCTCTGCACCATTATTTACAGCAAACAAAGGTGTATATCTTACTGTGCCTCTTTCATTAAGAATAAGACTAGGTGTAGTTACTCTGCTTGTACTATTCCATGTAGAATAGGTCGTACCGTTGTATGTAAATTTTATTCTACTCATGCTAACCTACTGTTATGACGTTACCATTTAAATTAATAGCATTTACATACGCAACAACACGCCCCGAGTTGTCAACATCTATAACGCTTTTACCTGAATTGTCGGCATTTATAATATATATACCTCTACTTTTAGCTCTTGAAAACAGATATATACGTCCTGATGCTGGGTCATTTACTCCTATAGCTGTGTCGTTTTCTGTAAGTTGACGGTTAACCCATGTCTGACCTGATAAATAACCGCCTGCTAACGGTAAGTATTTTTGAGAGGCATCTGTTTTAGCCTGACTTAAAGCATCATCTGCCTTACTATTAGCATATTGTTTAGCCTGTTCTAAGGTGTTAGTGTTTTCTGTTTTAGTGGCGTAATTAGTTAGCTTTGTTTCTGTGTATTGCTTTGCATTTTCTAAGGTGTCATCTGCCTTACTATTAGCATATTGTTTAGCCTGTTCTAAGGTGTCACTGTTTTCTGTTTTAGTGGCATAATCAGCTAACTTTGTATCTGTGTATTGCTTTGCTGTTTGTAAATTATCTGATACATTTTTTTTTAAAGTGTCAATGGCACTGTCTTGTTCTGTATTCTTTTCTTCAACAGCCTGAATACGTGTAGCAAACTGACCTACATCAGATGTTGTTTCGATATTATCAATACGCTTTTCATGGTCGGCGATGTTTGTTTCAGCCTGATTAAGGCGATTTTCATGATCTGACAATTTAGTAGTATGAGCATCAACAGTTGTACTTATATCTTGTTGCCATTCTTTTTCGTTAGCCATTTGATACCTCGTCAATCAGAGTATTTCGCATTGAGTATGTTTTATTGTTAAATGTGACTGTGTACTTTGTAGGCTGTAAATCAGCAATGTTTTCTGTGTTTTTGTCAATCTGTGCCTGCTGTTCTGTGTCTTTATTAGTAAGAGTTACTAAGTAATCTGTAATGTACTGTAATAAATTTTTCCAAACGTTTGATTGATTGTCATAGAACCATAAAGCAGAATTAGGAACGTCAAAGTACAACTTAGTTTTGTCAAACTTTTCTGTATCAGCTGATGTAATATTATCAACTAAAGTTACACCTGCCTTTGCCAAGTCCACTTTATCAATTTTCATTGTGACGGTTGATGTATCACTATCCCATGTCATCGAACCTTTGATAGCACTATCTTCTGTAAACTTAATTACAAAATGACGTAAACAACCTGCTTCTAATGCGTAGGTTGCAAGGTTGGCTAGGTCAGCATTAAAAGCTAATGAAGCAACACCTGCTTTTGCTGTGTAATCAGCTGAATCGGCTTTAGCTGCATGGCTTACAACAAGAACTAAATTAGCAGGAGCATCGCCAGTAATATCTACGTAACCACTGGCATCATCACCAATAATGCTGAATCTAAATGATTTAAGAAGAGCTTTAGCATAAGAAGCAATACCTGTTAAATCTCCGATAAAGTTTCCTTTATAAGTAGTTACTGCTTCATTACTTGATCTTGTACTTTGTGTACTTGTGAGCTTGTTTATCTCGTCTTGACTTAATGAGGACATGATAGTTTTCCTGATAGTTTTAACTACCAAAAAAGCTATCATTTCCTAAATAGATTTTTATCTACCGTGAATAAATTTCCATGCTTCAATAAAGTAATTATCAGCAGGTTCAACTTCACGATTAGATAGCTCAACTGCGTGATGCACTGGGCGTGAGGCTGTACCAATAAAAGGAACACCTAACAAGGCACTTGTTCCCATCATAATATTTCTGACATCTGATGATTTTAACTCGGCATCTTTTACGGCTGAGTTATAAACATTAACACCTGAATGTAAAAAAGCTGTTCCTGTAGTTAGCAATGGTGAGTTCATATAAGCAGAACTAAAGTATTGTTTACCAACCGCCATGTCAACTAAAGGAGAAACAACCATATTTGACATTAAAGGAGCTTTACCACTAGCTACAAATTTAGTAGGTGACAATGCAACGTTCCATAAGCCTGCTCTAAACTCATCGTCATCATCAGAGGTTAAGCTGCCATTCACTGTTTGTGTTAGCAGTTCTGATAACATTGAAGGTAACAATGTAAAGAATGAAATAGCTAATACATCGTGACCGTACCTGTTCATATAATCAGAGAAACGCTTATTTGAGTTCTGAAATTCTCTTGAATTGTTTGCAAGCCTTGTTGATAACAAATTCATCTTGTTTATAAAGTATGAAGTGAATGTTGTAAAAAGCTTATACCAAGCGTTTGACTTTGCAATTAAAGCTGTGTCAGGGCGATCATAAGAGCCTAAAACAGTTCTAACTACACTATCTGCATACTTAACTGAATCTGTTAAATTAGTTTGCTCAGGGTGTTCGTGTAAAAACTTTTGCTGTGCTCCATACCATGTGATCTCATCAATAAATCTTTGAGTGTAAACCTGTGCAAACATCGCATTTTCACGACTAAAATTTTGAATCCATTGAGCACTGGCTTTTATCTTTTGACCGTTACTTGTGTATTGAAAAGGGTTAAGCTGAATGCGCTTGAATATCTCATTGATGGAGTTATTACTTTCATTTAAACGAGCATTCATATATGCAGAATTATGACAAATCTCAGCTTTTAACTTATTGTGATATATAGTAGCCATTACTATTCCTTTCATGGTATTAGTAAAACCTACTTCATACATTACAGGAAATAAGTCAAAGAACTGCTCACCTGCGTTCTTAAAGTAGCCTGCCATGATTGACAAGCCTGTATCTTGCATCTTTCTACTAATCCACTGAATGAATTTATTAGAAGACGTAGGGGTAATATCTTGACCTGTTGCAAGTGTTTTAATCCAAGGCTCAAATCTTTCTTTTAAGGCACCTGGATCAATACGTTCAATCTCATTTGCAACTGCTTTTGAATGTAACAATTTATTTACTTCATTTACTCTAGGTGTTAAGTAAATAAATTTAAGCTCCTGCTCAATTCCTGAGATGATATGTACAGGATCTAAATCTAAAGCATGGAACGCTTTTTGATTTCTTTCTTTAATAAAGGAAGGTGTCTTTAAGCCCATAACTGACATCTGATTTTGCATTGCACCAGTTGCAGTAATATCAATTCCATTTTCACTTGCTTTAGTTACTGCTCTGTCATTATTAAGAATAGCAGGAACATATCCAGCATCTACATTAACTTCTGAACCATCAGCTAACTTAAATGATAAAGGCTGTCCGTCTAAACGTTTAAAGCCGTAGCCGTTCTGCTCACGTGTAGCTTGCATTACTTTAGGATCTAACTCTTTAAAGGTTGCCCATATTTCTTTACAGCAATTTAAAAGTTCTTTAGTAATAAAACCTTGATCGCATAATGACTGAATCATTGAATTAAACTGTTCTTGTTTCCAAGCATAAACAGATTTTTCATTGTTAAGATTTACATCAGAACCATCTTTAAACTTAGCGCCAATTTCAGGATCAGCAACATAGCCTTTCACTAACTTTTCGTAGTTGGTGCCGCAGTGTAAAAGCAAACCTAAGATCTCTAAAGTAGTACGACCGTTAAAATGACCTGAACGAGAACCTAAAACCAAACGCTCATTCTTACCTGTAGTTTCATTCTTGATGATTAAATCTGTCTGTATCTCACGGCTATCAATCTTAATCTTAGATAAACTATCTCCAAGCTTAGATGTAATATCTCTTAAGGCTAACTTCATCTGAGTATAACCGCGCTCAACAGGAGCGTAAATAAGTTCATGCCAAGCGCCAAGCTTTTTTCCATCGTAGCGTTCTACTGTATGTTCTGCCTGAAACGCATACTTTTTACGTAAAGCACCGAAGGCAGCAAACACACCTTTAGATTTACCCTGACTTGCTCCTTTTAAAGCTTTTTTCTTTGTCTTTAAATCAGAAGTCGTCTTAACCAACTGCTCTTGTGCGTCTTTAAATTCAATAGTTTTTTCACCATCGCAGAATGTTTTTGTCTTACGTGCATAATCTTTTAACGCAGACATAAACTCAATCAAATCGTACAGCTTAGAAACAGTGCGGTTGGCGTAAAAATCATTAGCAACATCAGCAACTCGATTGCAAAAAGCCTCGATTTTTGCACGCTCTATTAAAGCTTGTTCTTCACCTAATGAATCCAAGTAGTCACTTTCATTTAAGATACGTTCTTTAATTTCAGCAATATCACCAACAGTAAAACCATTAGCCTTACGGTTAGTTAAGCCAATAGTATCAGTTACAATTCTTAATAAATCCATTAAGTTCGGATCGTAACTTTTACCTACTTTTTTTACATCACGACCAGCTAAAGCTTTAAAATCAGCCATTTTCTTTTCAACATAATGAATAGTATCTGCAATGTATTCTGCTTTCTCATTCTGATACAGTTCATTTCTTGTTTGCTTTTCAGCTTCTCTTAAATCACCACGAGCCAAAGACACTTTGACTTTCTGATTTGCTCTAGCAGCTAAACGTCTAGCACTGGATACAGATAAATCACTAAAAGCTAATTGATCAACATCGTTTTGTGCAATTTTTTTAATGTTAAATAAAATCTTTTTGGCATTCTCACCTGTCTTAGTTATAGCTTTTAAAGCCTTAAGAACCTGTGTGCCTAATTCACGATGTATCGTGCTAATCTTTTTACTGATCTTTAATTCACCTTCAAGCTGTGTTTTCTTTATAGCTTTATCTAACACTGTGCTATAGGCAATACGTTTAGCTTCTTTCTCAATAGAATAGTTAGCAATACATTCAAGTAATGCTTGCTCTTTATCCTTAGCTGAATCAATAGCATCTTTCCATTGCTGAGGTAAACGCTCATAATCATCTAAGATTTCTCTAACTTCGATACCTGTATCATTATCAACAATCTTTTTAGCTTTGAGCTTATCTTCAATGTATTTAGGAACGTTCTTGTCTTTTAAAGAGATAGGAAGTGTTTTTAAATCTTCGATGTAAAGAGTACGAGGATCATTTTTTAATAGCTGTTTCTGATCTTCTTTTACCTTCTCATACTTCTTTGCAAAATTATCTAAAGCAACTAATTGTTTTTCTAAATCTTCACGTGGAAGTTTAGCCATGTTCTTTTTGATAATTTGTCTTTTTAGTTTGTCTAAAGAACGACCATTAACCAAACCAATTAAAAATTTCTTGATTGCTAACTCATCAATCAAACCTTTTAAAGCAGCATGATGATTGATTAAGTCACTCTTAACAGTGTCTTTAAATAGTTTTTTAGCTTCGTCAGGTAGAGGTGAGCTGTCAATTTCGCCTAATAAATCATCAATAGGATATTGTGCGATCTGCTCTTTATACAACTGTTCAGATTCAAAAAGAGAATCAACAAAATCATTAAAATCTTTTGAGCCTTGATTTAATTCTTCGCCGTAGTTCTGTTTAAACGCTTTTTCGGTGATTGTTTTTTTATCAAACTGTTTTAAGTTATCCTTATTAAACAACTCATTATTTTTGTTACGTGACAGCATCTTTTTAAAATTATTTAAAACACTGCTGTCTGTTTTTTTATTGCCAATAGCATCAGCAATAAATCTAGCAACGAATTGCTCCTGTAGTTTAGCCCAATCTTCTTTTGATAAAGTGTCTAATGACTTTGTACTATCCCACCATTTAACAAGTTTATCTAAACGATCGTGAACTTCTTTGTTCTCCTTAGCCAGCTCACGCATTGTGTGTAAGAACCAATGTGACTGCTCATGTAACACATCAGTAAATGTACTTTCACTGTTCAGATTAATCACAGGAACATCATCAACAACAGAAAATGAACCGCGCTCATTTCTCTTATCTGCATTCTTAACTTTGCTAAAATCAACACCTTTCTCATGTTTAATTAAAGGCTTAAATTTGTTCCATAAGGTGGCAACGTCAACACCTGTAATATCAGACATTGATCTTAAGAAGGTAGTTACACCTTTAGATAGAGCATTGTTTTCTTCAACAGATGTGTTCTTAGAATTATCAGCTAGAACTTTGTTAAGTTCCTGCTGAATAGGTCGCATTTCTTCCTCACGTTTAATGCGTTGTTGAACTTTATCCGCAATATCATTTTTAATCTCTTCAATCTTTTTATCTGATAAAGTGGCTGACAACTCACGAATTAAAGGTGCACCGTTTTCAGAGGTTGTGTAGTCGATTAGTTCGTCTCGTACTTCCTGCGGTAGTTTTAACCATTGACCTCGTGTGATTTCAATCATGTTTCCATGTTGTGCTTTGTCATAAGCTTCATTAAATTCATCACCTAAGACAGCTCTATTTACACCTACAGTATCACCGTTCTTTTCTACTTGATCTACTCTGTTTATTACATCGGTAACAGCATCTTTATCAAGATAGATTTTGTCACTGCCTCTTGATTGAAGTTCATCGTAAATTTCAGCACTGGTAGAAGGATCATTTTTTGTTAAAGGTGAATTAGAAACAACCTCATCAGCAACTCTAGCGTTAGCCTGTTTCTTTAAATTAAGAACCTTTGCTCGCGCTCTGTTAAGTAGTGGTAATGATTCAAAGAAAGCAGATACTAAAGCTGATTGAGTTACTGTCTCGCCTAAATCAGATACTAAATCAGATGGAATTTGCGCCAAACTTTCTAGCTGTGATTGCCCCACGTCAACACGTGCATTGTATTTTACGTTAGCATCATCAATTTTAGAAAAAGCTGTATTCTGTGCGGTGTTAATAGCAATGTTAGAAGTATGACCTAACACCTGCTGTGCAACTTTTGGCACACGAGCTGATACATCTACACCTAACTTAGACAAAGTTTTAGCTGTAGCCTGTCCTAAAATCTTTGTGTACTCACCAGCGCCTTTAAACAGCATGATACTTAGTGCATTAAGAATTACAGAGTTAGAACCTGAATTAGAATTTTGCAAAGCTAAAGCTAGCTCTTTGTCTGTGATGTTAGGATTGTTCTTTATGATCTCTTCCATTTCACGGCGTCTGGCTTGACGATAATCATCAACTAGATTTAAACCGCCTAAGGAATAACGCATATCTGAGAATAAGTCATACAAGCTTTGCTTAATGCCGTCTGTGTCTCTTGAATATCTATCAATGATTTGAGCTTTACGATCTTCGTACTCTTCATTACTCATGCCTTTGTTAGTATTTTCTAACTTTGATTTTCTGCCATGAAGTTGATCGCTTAAAAAGCTAATGTATTCAGAACTGGATAAACTATCTACAGCATCATCAATCTTTTCATTATTAAGATTTCTTAGTTCGGTATTTAAAGCAAATGAACGTCTTAAATCAGAAAACAACTTAGAATCTTGCTGAACCTGTTGAGCTGTTTTAAAGTATTTGTAAGTCTCAGGATCAAAGTTACTCCTAATCTTTGCGTTATTGATAATGCTGCTATCAGGTAAACCGTACTCATCGAATGTTTTTACCCAATCGTTCATCATCTTTTGTGACATTAAACGTTGAACGATGTCTGCGTCATTAGATGAGACATTAGCTCCATAAAATCTTGACAACTCCTCAAACTGTTTCTGCTTAATTTTGTCTGTATTTACATTGTATTCAGCAAAGGCTAAAGCACCTCTAGCATTAGCTTTGACTGAGCTTAACTCTTCATACTTTTTCTTTTCTTCGTCTGTAGAGTTTTCATCTAAAACAGGAAGTGATATTGCCGCATCTTGCCATACATCACGTGTATTTCCTCTGATGTAGTTCTTAGTCTGTTGTGAGATACCGTCAGATATAGTATCTGCATAAAAGATAGGAGTAGGTGATGCTGATAATTTTTTTTGAAGTTGACTGTCTATAGCCTCTGTTTGCTCTTTTGTAAACTCTACGTTTTGATTGCCTATAGGCTGTTGTAAATTATCAGACATCTTTAATTCACCTTACATTTATATTTGATTTGTTATTTATTATACCTAGTTTATTAAGTTACTTTATCATTCTTTCTCTATCAGATAGCTTTGATGTTTGTTTATTAACAAAATCTAAATAGAGCTGTCTTGATGTTGGATATGTTCCGTTGTCTCTGTAGTATTGTGACTGATACTGCCAAAGCTGAGACTTAACCTCATCTTTAGAGAAGGTATCATTCAGTAAATCGTTATCATCGAGATCATCATAAGTATTATCAATAACATCTTTGCTGTTTTTATAGTCCTGTTTAGCCTGTTCTAATTCAGGACTTTTAATTACATACTCAATAGCGTTAGAAATTTCTTTTGGATTAAGAGATGATATGTCAGGAACTCCTGCTCCGTTCTTATCCTTTTTAATAAGATTACTGTTTACATAAGTTGTAAAAAGATCTTGTGCTATTGGCATAATGAACATAAACTTTGATGAGTTATCACCTTTGAACAAGTCATTGCTTTTAATGTTTAACTCATCTAATACACGACTAGATAAAGCATCGCCTTTCTTTATTGATGTACCTTGATGTTGTTGTTGAATTTTAAGAATGCGGGCTTGTGCTTTTTGGTCATTCAAAGGAATTGTTCCATAAGTAAGTTCTGTTTCTTTCTGTCTTTCAGGTGTTCCATAAAACAAATCAAGTACATCATCACTAGCAGTAGAAATAAAACTACTTAATCTGTAGTTAGCTTTATTGTTCATATTGTCATAAAGCGTAGCTAACTTGGTATTCAGTTTTTCTTTGTCACCATATTGCACTATTAGTGAACTTCTTAAATTAAGATCATCAATGTTTAAATAAAGGTCGTCTTTGTTTTTATATTTAAGTTCGCCGTTAGATTGTTTAGCATAAAGAATTGATGATAGGTTATTATCCAAAATGGAATCAGTATCTGATACAGCTTTACGTCTAGCATTTTCTTCAATGACTTGTCTTGATAAGTCCCCATCGGTCATAATCTGAATATCGTTATAATCAGTTGCAGATAAATCATCTTCTTTTTTGTTGTTCTTGATCATGAACAACTCTTTCATTTTTTCAAAAGTCGCATCTTTGTGAGCTTCTTTAAATCTTAACTGTTCTACAGCATTTAAAGGCTGAATAGCACGTAAAGCTTCTCGCTCACGTTTCAGTTCTAAATTAGTTTGTCTTTGCTCACGCAGTAATGCTTTACGCTCCTGTCGTTCCTGTTCGTCTTCAGCTCCTTTAATAGCCTTAGCTAATAAATCATTGTAAGCATCAGCTGAGATTCTCGGTTGCCAACGTTTTAAAGAGGCGATAGCACCGCCAAAATTCTTATTTAAGATCTGATTTCCGATAGCAATTTTTGTTACCTCATCAGCCATTTTTCTTTGTTCTGCCTGCCACTCTTCACCACCTGGCACATAACCATTTTTTTCTAAAACAGCATTAGTTGCAGAAACATACTCTTGATAATACTTATCTTCTAAAGGTGATCCCCAATGCTCTGTTAAAGTGTTTGCTGAATTTGAAATTCGACCTTTCATTTCAGCACTATTCACAGCTTCAATCTGACTGTCATTATAGTTTTTTAACTCAATACCAAAGCTGTTTGCTTTGTCGTCAAACCATTTATTGAAGTCATGCGCAACATCACCATAACCTTTAAAAGCATCGCTGTAGTTCTTTTTTAAATTCTCTAATTTTTTCTGATATTCAGGTAAAGCCTCAACAGCGTTTTGACCTTTTAAATTTTTATAATCTCTTATAAGATTATTAAACTCAACGCTCGCATCATTTTGTGCCGATAACAAAGCATTTTCTTTTGCCTTAGCTCTAATGTTTTCTTGATATTTTTCAATAACATCTAAAGCATTTTTTGCAAACTTTAAATTTTGAGTTACATCAATCTTAAAAGGGACTGATGTGTCTGTTCTCTGCATTTGCAATTTAGGTGAGTTCTGAAAAGTTAATGAGCTTGCAGAATTTTTTATATTCAGATTTTGTGTTGGTAATAAAACAGCCATACTCCACCTTTACTTAAAAGAAAACATCTGTGACCAATTCGTACCACCTGCTGACGAACCACCACCCCAAGTGTTAAGCAAACTGTCGGTAGCACCCCAAAAGGCATTTTCCAAAGGCTTGATTGATTTAGCCATAGTGTTATAAGCAACGCCTTCACCTGTAGCAATTAAAGCTTGTGCTCGATAGTTTGCTTCTTGCATTTGAGCATCACTAGCCTGACGCATCAAAGCATAGACTTGTTGCCTTGCCTGTGTTGCATTGCTGTTTGTGTTTTTTTGAATAATGTATTGATTGATTTTTGCACTTAATACGTTTGTTTGATCTAGTTCTGCTTTAGAACCACTATCCATTTGAACTCCACTTGATGCGGATTGAACTCGTTGAGATGCTATCTTCTGTGCATCTTCCACGCCTTGTTCCATAGCTTGAATTTCGCCCATGCGATATTGATTATAGACATCGTATTGAGCCACTACAGTCGCAACATCTAAGTTCTGCTTATCTAACTTTGCAAGCTCTGCATTAAGGTTAGCCTGTTGAGCCTGATAAAAAGCATTGCTTGAATTAGCTTCTAAAGAACGTCTTTGTTGCATACTGGACATAAACTCAGCAGAAGCATAAATTGCTGCCTTTGCGATAGTTGTCCATGCGTTTTTATTTGGTATCTTATCAGCATAGTTTTTCATTCTTGTAGTGCCAGTATTCATTGCCTTTTGTGAAAACTGATTACTACTGATAGATGTATTTTGATTGAGAATAGTTACTCTTGTGTTTTGCAAATAAGAGCCGTAATTAGCTTGTGTGTATTGTGGTATTGCCATCGTTATTTCCCGTCTTCATAAGATACTGCTAAGATCACGCTTTGAATTTCTACAGGCAAACAGTCTTTATGACTGATTGCAAATTGTGATTGTTCCTCCCAAGCACCATCAATCACGACTTTAACTAAATAAGAATCATCATCAGTAGGTGTACTGTATTGATCTACTTTAGAGCATATGTAGTCTTTGCCGTGTGGATAATTACGTGAATACAAGTCACCTTCATAGCTAACTCTCAACTGAACTTGTGAGATATTCTTTGTTCTTCCTTGTAATTCAGATTCGGTATTAGAAACAATCAAAGGAACCGAAACAAAGTTGTAGTCAATAGGCAAACCGATAGCAATATTCTTTCCTGCTGTATCTAAATTTATCATTCCCTGTACAACTTTTTTGTTTTTTTGCTGTTTACCATCAACGAAAACAGAAACTGTCTTACCTTCAAGATGATCTAAACCGCTGATTTTAGATTGAGATGTAGAGAATACACCATCAAGATAGCAGTCAAGATAACGATAGGTTGCGGTTGCATTAGACACCTGAAAATTACTCATACGTTCGATGTAACGTTTTTGATCTCGGATTACAACAGCGTATAAATGATCTTCTGTGCCTTCCGAAATACAACAAACCGATTCAAACTTACCGTTTAAAGTTGAATGTCTAGCCCATGCGATTTGTGATTGTTCAGGTGTGAATGTACATGACAGCAGCACACCGTCAGAGGTTACCGCCCATAGAACCTGAATAGGTGATTTTTGTAAAGCTAAAGATACGATGTCCTTACCATCGAAAAGATGAGGTGCCCGCACACTAATATCACTAGATGTATAACCGCTTTGCTGGTAGTTATACCCCAAAGCTCGAACGTGTCCGCCACGCTGTGAAGCATAAATCACAGTGTTATTACAGATTAAAGGCTGAACTTTGTTAGCTCCGATAAACGACTGAGCACGAACAGCTACAGAGCTAGGTGTTAAAGCATCACTGTTTTGAGTGAATACTCGTAATTCACTTGAACCTGTTAATAACAATAAAGAATCTACAGCAACAAGATGCTTAATTCTATCAGCATCAGAAGTTACTGCTGTAATTTCAATTCTATCTGTATCAAGACTAGGTAAGTGATACACCATTAGATCTTGAAAACCAGCATTCGTAAACCAAACACGAAGAGGATTATTATATGATCCTGCGAATACTCTGCGTTGATCGTATTGTGCAACGGCACCTGGATAATCTTTATCTGTAGAGTTCTGTAAATTAGGAGTTAATACAGCACCCCAACCTATTGAAGATAAGACAGTAACGGTTGGTCGTTGTGAATAATCAGAACCGCCATTAGAAACTTTAGCATTCGCTAAAACGCCATTTCTAGCAATGACATAAGCTGTTGCGCCGTGACCTTCGTCATTAGATTTGATGTTCAAATCAAGCTGAACTGTTGTGTCTTCCTGAGCAAATAGAGAACGTAAATTATCAATCGTAATGCCGTTACTGTAGAACTGTTTAAACAGCTCATTATCTTTATAAGAATTTGCTGTTGATAAAGCACTGTCAGAAATGGTGTAATCAATACTTCCTGTACTCTTATCTACTTTTAATCTAAAAATAGCATAAGGCACTTTCAGCACATCTTGCGTTAATCTGATATTTTTTACATTATCAATGTAAGCAATTTTTCTGAACTCATAGAAGAGATAACCTTCATCTTCTATAGTAGAAGAAACTACTTTAGTTGTCAGTTCAATGTTTGTTGACGAGTAGATTTTACCGCTTGAACCATCTAATACTTCTAATGTCACACTAGGAGAAAACTTTGTGACCAATTCATCATCTTTAGAGTTGGATTTTGCTGAAACCAAAGGAGGCACTGTACGAATTGTAATAACTCTAGGCAAGTAATAAGTATTACTGTTTAAGCCGTAGTAGTAACCACTACCGCCATTATTGATAGTGATTGAGCTTATCTGTCCTTTTACAGATTGAGTAAACACACTCTTATATTTAGGAGGTGTAGTAGTAGTATCAGGATTATTTCCTTCATCATCAATATATAATTCTTCTGTTTCTCCGATAAAGCCATAAATACCAGCTACCATTCTGTAAACTTTGTAATAACTGGCACCTGCTACGCCTTGCCATTGAACACGGATCTTTGCACCACTTATGTAATAATTTCCACGAGCAACAAGGTTAGAACTTGCAAGCGATTCTTTTTCGTTAGCATCTACAGCTGTTACAACATAATTACATTCGATTTTATCCTTAGTTTTTTCTTCACTATCTGTCATTGAACTAGGATAAATAGCAGTGTAAGCTAAGCCTTTTGGCGGTGTTACGTTAGGAGTAACAGACACAGCCACGAAACGCCAATCATTATAGCCGTATCTTCTAAGCTCATAAGGCATATATTCAGGTGAGGTTAAAGTGAGCACATCGGCATTTTGAGCATAGTCAATGTCTGTTAGATCAACGGCAGCATAAGGAGTTGAGATTTGATAGATACCGCCATTGTTATCAGCTATATACTGTCCATGATCAATAATGCGTAATGTCTTATCGCCAAACTCCAAAGCATAAGTTTGTTCTGAGCTATACCTAAATGGAATTAAGCGCACTGGCAAATTACTATTTATTGCCTGTCCTACAAAACGGAAACCAGCTCTAGTTCTAACAGCACCTTGAGGAAGTACAATAAAGTTTTCTAGCTTTCGACTTCCCATTGCATACTGATTTAAGTCAGTTCTTGCAAAAAGGCTAGGTGTGATCTCACCTGCTCCAAAACCTCTTTGTATAACTTTAGTAACCATAGCGAGCCTCTATGAATGAACATTGATTATCTTTGATACTGTCTGCGCCCTGTTGATTATCCTGACTGCTTGCAAGTTGTAAAAACATAATGCCTTGTTGCATCAAAGTGTTGCTGATGCTAATACCAGTGTTTCCATGAATTAGTGCACTTGCTAATCGTGCACCTAAAAGATATTCAACAGCTTCTGTAAATTGAACTGAAAATAAATTAGGATCATCAATAAAGGCTTGATATTGAATGACAAAAGGAGCTTTTTTATTAGTTACAATACAACGTTGTTTCTTTTTGTTTACGTCAATAACTCTGAAATTAAACTTCAATGTCTTAATATTGATTGTCTCTTCTCCTTCTTTACGGTAAGGTTCAAGATACAAAATATTCATCACATCACTAGGAATTGAATATGTGTATTTATAAGGAATAGATACAACGTTTTGAATCAAATTTTTTTCTGAAATAAGTTCATCTTTTCTAGCAAACGAAAAATTAAACTTAGTTAATGCACGATCAACTACCTGTTGATAATTTCTTTTACATAAATCAGCTTCCTTAGATTGATCGTCAAAGCTTTCTATATGCAAGCCTTGACCGACTAAATCTAAAGCATTGTTGCAAATATCAATAGCAGTAGTCATTCTCTACTCCATATAAACAAAAAGGGTACATACCCATAATATGTACCCTTTCCTAATTCAGTTTTTTACAAACTAACCTGTAAACTTATCAGAGTTAGCATAACGAACAACTGGAGAGATTGCAGCGATAGTTCCAAAGAATGCAGTAATTGCATTAGCTTTAGGCTCACGCTTTTCACCGATTTTGTGAGCTACAGCAAAGTTAGTTAAATCAGGCTCAGTTGGTGATGATACGTTTGTATCTTCCACTCCACCTGTTGATGGAATGTATAATAAAGTTACGTATCTATACTTTTGACCAGTCTCAACAACATGGATCGGAAATGTCTTATTAGTTTTAAGATCTTCCTTAGCATAAACACCACTATCACCTAGTGGATGCTTAACGTCCCATGTCTTGCCATCTTCTGAACCAACAACCAACACACGTAGATCTTTTGCAAAATCGCCGTTACAAATACAAGTTACATATAGCTGACTTCCGATTGCATGATCCCATGCTGCCATAAAGTCATAAGCCTTTTGTGAATAGGTTGTTTCAGTTACAACTTGCTCGTCTGAGAAAAACGCTCTTGCATCTTTAATCATTTTATTTACTCCTAACTTACGATAGCTTCATCGTTAGTTAATTGATCTTCACGACGCATAGGAATACCTTGGAAATTTGCCCATGAGCCATTCTTGCCGAAAGCGTCTGTAGCCTTCTTCCATTCGATAACATTAGTATCAGAACGTAATGACAATGAGTTTAAGCTTGCAAAAACATCACGGTTCATATAGAACTTGAAATTGCCTTTTGCATCTGCTGGTAACTTAGTAATGGCATCAAGCATTAAAGTGATTAAGTTCCAACCTTGCTTTTGTAAATCAGGATTACCTACACCTTGATTAGTACGTAACATATCTACGTCAATGTTACAAATTCTAACAACCTTGCGCCAGTCCTTCACCATTAAGCCAACTGACTTTTTGTACATTGTAGTGTACACTTCGTTCACGTTGCCTTCCTCGTCAGGCAAGAAGATTGCGCCTTTGTCTTCTACTCTTAAGCCCATTTTAGAGCCTTTAGGATAAGGACTATAAACATCATCGCCCCAACCAACAAGCCAGATTGAAGATAGATTTTTGCCTTTAAGAGCAGTTGCTCCAGCATTATTTGACGCATCAATAACATTAGTAGCACGTAAATCTTTGCTCTGATTTAAAGTGTTGTATCTTCGTTCAAAGCCATCAAACATATTGCCGTTATCAGTATTGCCTTTGAAATACAAATAAGTTTCTTTCTGTGCGATAGCTTCAATAAAGGCTTTATCTTCCTGTGCTCTTAGCTGTGCTGCCTTACCGTTCAATTCGGCTAAGTCAACATCAACCTCTGCTCTAGCTTCAATTAAAGCACAGGTTTCTTCTACAGTTCCTACGCTTGATTTTGAGGCTTTAGTGCCTTTATTAAATACCTTCTCGTAAACATCAGGTAATGATAAACGATAAGTTTGACGATCGCCGTTATCCATATTGCCTTCTTTATAGACAATATCTTGCATAACTTCATTACTTTCGTTCAAAGTTTCGGCAACGTCTGCGATACCATCTTCACCGCCAAAACGCTTGCGGTAGTCAGCAAGAGTTATTCTGTCATTCTCTTGCAATACTGGATTTACAGCAGTCATTTAGATTTCTCCTAGGTTTTGTTTGTTTGATTGTTTTATCTTTGTTTTTTTAATTATTTAAAAAGCTCAGGTGAATTTTTATATCTAGCCTTTAAAGGATTAATAACCACTGGTGCTTGACCTTGCACAAAATGATTGTCATTGCCTAACAGTTCACCGACCTTAGTCATAAAGCGAACCATTGCAGGATTAAAGCCTAAGCCTGTTTTATTTAAAAATTCTGATAACTCTTTGTTTCCGCACTGTTGCATTACACGCTTAATGCACAGCTTTGTTTGCCCAATATTCTGACCGCCAATTTGAGGATCAGAAATTGTTTGATTGAACCAATCATCACGCATCTGATTAAATGCTTTCTGTGACTGTTCAATAAAAGAACCTTGTTCTTTTTCGTATGCTGAATAAAGCTTTTGTGCCTGTTCCTGAGATAAGTTCACATCTTTGAACATACGTGACATCATCTCTAGTTCTTGAGGCTCCACATCTTCGCCATTTGCATTTTTTAAAACGTAATGCTCAGGTGCTGTTTCTTGCTGTTGTTCAGGCTCTTTTGTCTGTTCCTGTTCATCAACATTTAAACTGTCTGCAAAATCTTTTAATGCGGAGTTTTCAGTTTCCTGATTTACTTGCTGATTAGATTGTTCAGTTGACACTACCTGTTGTTGCTCTGTGTTTTGATTTTGAGCGTTTACTGCTGGTGCTTGTGTTTGCTCTTGTGCAGTTGCTGTAGTTTGAGTAGCTGTCTGTGCTGAATCATTCATAAATTAAATCTCCGTATTTTCGATACTGCTTAATAAATCATTTCCACAATGTATTTTTATAAAATTTCTTAATTCAAGCCCAATCGCCATTCTTCCGCACTGATAAGACATTGTGTTTGAATCAGTAGAAAAACAATCTTGTGAAGGGCACATATCTAAAATGCCTTTTAAAACTCTTTTCCCATCAACTGTTTTTGTTAATGCTTTTAAAGAAACAACTAAACGCTTAGTTTGTTCAACTAGCTTTTCGTTGTTTTCAATTTCGCTTTCATAGTCTAAATTCATAGAAGTGAGCCTCCGCCTACATCATCAAGTTGTTGCATTGCCAAACTTGCATCTGCGCCATTCTTCTGAGCTTGTGCCATTGTTGATTGAGTTTGTGCTTGAATGTTCTGTTCTTGTAATTGCTGTTGTTGCTGTTGAGCCTGTGCTCTTTGTTCTCTAATCTTCTGTGCATCTTCACGACTGCGTAAAATCTTAGGCGCAACTCCCAAACGGTCACGGTATTCATCAACGTAACCATCAGGATCAATACGATCTAAAACCTCAGGAGCGATTTGTGCGGCTGCTGAAATAGCACTAACTAATCTATCAACTGAGTTAATATCTACTGATTTTTGTGATTGAGCTAACACAGAAGTAAACTCAACTGTCAAAGGCTTATTCTCTAGCGCAGGTGGTAAGTCAGGTAATAAACCACGTTCGCCTAACTTTCTAAAAGTAAGATTTACCAATCTACCTAAAAGCTCATTCTGTGAACGCTCGACTACTGGTCCCAGTGATAACATCTGCTCTTGTTGTAAAGCATAAATTTCTACTGTAGTTCTGCGATCGCCTGCCGTTGAGCCAACCATTTGAAACAAATCAACAAAATAGGAGCGTCTAATACTGTCTTTAATAGATGCAATATCAGCTGTAAGGCTGTTTACGTCTCCGATGCCTTGCGTAATAGGTCGTATCATCTGCTCAGGTGATGTTGACTGAGTATAGTTAATCGCACCTGTTGCAAGTGATATAGGCGATTGTCTAGCTGAATTAGGAACTTGAAGAGGAGGCTTTGATAAATGGTCGATTATCTCAGCTTTTCTCAATGTTTCTTGCTGAAGCTGTTTAATGTCAGGCAAGCAGTTTATTGATGGTGATGTTCCGTAAGCATCTGTTCCTAAAACGTCCCAACGAGGAACTAATGCGGGGAAGTAGTCATAACCACTTTCTCTAATAATTGCAGGACGTGTTGATAGTGAGCAGTAGTAACTAGCCCACTGTTTATTTCTATTAGTTTTACTTTTAGGATCACGATCAATGCGAGGTTCGATTGCGTGCAAAAACTCCCAATAACTACCTAAATCACCTCGATTGTAGGTATCTTGAATTTCTTTAGGTGTATTGTTATATCCAAACTCTTTTATCACTTGAGCTGTAGTTAAAGTAAAGTTTCGATATAAAGTGTCAATTTCGCCGTTGTTATCAACATCAACACAGTATTCACCTGCTGATAAAAGATGATGCTGAATGCCGTGTTCGTCACTGTCATAAACTAAATCACAAGCAATACCAAACAAAGCAAGCTCACGATACATTGAATGTAAGGTGTTGTATGTGTTACTTGCACTGAATACTTTTAAAAGGATTTTGTTTACAGCATCGCAAAATTCAATGACTGAATAATCATTATTCAAAGCTTGATCGTTAGGTTCAACTTTAAACCATGGACGAGCTGGTGAACTTGCACCACTCATTAAACCACTAGCCAAAATATTTAGATCGTGACTAGCCTCAGCATCTAAGATAAAGCGTGTGTCACGAACATTGTTTTTATCAGTAATATCAAAACGACCACTGAACGGAGAAACGTAACGTGATACTGCTCGCCATTGATTTAAGTATGATGATCGCTTTGACTTTAAATCAAGCCAACGTGAGCATATTAAATCAATCTTTTTTTGTTCAGTGCCTGTTGAAAACTCACTCATTGCTAATACCACTCATCTGTTTCGTCATCATCACCTGTAAGATTTAAGGCGATTGTTTGACCGCTGTCAGCCTTACCTTTTGTAAGATCAGTCGCATTGATTGAATTTGGCTTGCGCTGATAATTAGAAGTGCCTTTGTTGTACTGATTTAAGCGTTGATTAGATGCCTCTTGCTCACGTTCCTGCAAAGCCAACTGCTGCTGTTGAAGTTCCTGTTGCTGTTGAGCCTGTTGTCTCTGTAACTCCATAGCCTGTTGTTGCTGTTGTAAAGCTAACTGCTGATACTGTTGCTGTTGAGCCATAGCTTTTTTTTGTGCTTTGTATTGAGTGTAAGCACCCGCTGTAAGTAAACCTAAACCTATGTTTTTTAATGACTTACCCATTTTTAATACCACTCCTCAATTTCATCATCATTGAAATAGCTATCTTTAGCTCCTAAAGAGTTATTCACACTTGAACCACTTGAATTTTTGTCAGCTAAAATTGAAGAGCTTTTTGTATTTTGCTGATGATAGTATTTTGCTGTTTGCTGATTTTTAATTGTTTCCTGTTGCTGTTGATCGCTCTTAGCGGCTAATTCTTGCTGTTGTTGTGCTATTTGAGCTTCGTTAGCTTCTTTTTGTTTATCTAACATTAGCTGATTAGTTGCGGTTAAGGCATTAGAACGCCAAACTTGCCAAGCTCCACCTGCATTATCTGCCTGTGACATAAACACACCCATAGGACTGTTTATCAGCTCATTAGCTTTGTCAGCATCACCTGCGTTATAGGCGGTGTGCCAGTTGTGCATGAACTTAGCTACGTTGTTGTATAAAGGATTGTTATAAATTGCCATAGCTCGTGATTCACCATGACGCTGTAAAGCGGCAACATCTTTCATATAAGCATTTAAAGCTACATACTTTGATGATCCTAAAAGTGACATTTTTAAACCCTCATATAACTAATTTGAAACACTGGCAAAAATCTTTTAGCTAAAGCCTTGCTAAGTTCTGTTCCGTATGGTGTGCATAAATAAATACCTCTACAGCCAACGTTGCGAACTTCTGTTTTTAATGTCTTAAGGATTACAGCTCCACAACCTTTTTTTCTGCTTTCCTCAGTAGAGAAAATAGAATCAACCTCAGCAACTATGCCTCTGACGTGTTCATCGTAAATTGTCCAAAAAAGCAACAACCCACAGGGGGTATGATTTTCGTCAAAGAAAAGATATGAATGATAGTTATCTTCTTTGCCTTTATAAGCTTCTTTTATGCTTTCAAAAATTTCATCATCAGAGCTTTTTTTATCAGCAAAAGGATTAACTCCGTTGCGAGCATAATCAAGGATTACTTCCTTTGCGCCTTCTGTTTTAAACAATTTAGATAAAGGTATTTTCTCTGCTGCAAATTTCATTCTCGAACTCCTCAAAAGGATTGTTAGCTACTCGTTGTCTTTGAGCACTTCTGTAAAATAGCTTTTCCTTTTCGTATTCTGTTAAATCGCACACTGGTATATCCTCAGCAAAAGTTAAAGCTAATGCGTCAGCCATATCAGGGGATTTTCCTAAACGGTCACGGATTTGTTTTTTTGTTTCTAAGATTTTTTGATTGTCATCAGTAACATCGAAATATGGAGTTGCGATTTCAGTAATTAAATCTGCGTTCTTCGGTATGCAACCGCCACGATTGATCCAATCTGCCAAACGACACCACATTTCAGTGCGTTTGTTCTTGTATTGATGATCTAAAGATTTTTTGCCAAAATTGATGTCATTTACGTAGATACCGTATGAATTAAGAATATCTACAACACCACCGCCCACACCTGTGCCGTCAACATAAATTTCGTGACAATGCCTTGATACAGCTTGTTGTCTTACTATTCGTGAAAACTCTACTAATGACAAATCTTTGTAAACTAAAGGCTCTTCAATTAAGAGACCTTGTCTAAAACAGATAACAGAGCGGTCATTACCAAATCTTGCAACGTCAACACCCATGATTAGAGGATTATGTTTTATAGAATTGAAGTTAATCTCACGCTCACTAGCCAACTTAACAAGCTCATAACTAATAAGCTGATCAATAGCTGATGCGTTAAAGTCACAGAGATACTCACGCTTAAATACCTCTTCTGGAGTTTCTTTTTTGATCGCTTCCATTTCGTCAGGATCAATAGCGTTTGTCTCTAAATAAGTAAATCGTGAACTTGTCCAATTATCAGAAAATTCAGGATCTAAACCACGATAAAAAAGCTCTGAAAAAAGATTGATGCCTTTAGGAGTTCCGATAAATAACCCCCAACCTTTAGAATCAGACAGAGCAGGACGGATACCTTCGTTCCATAAGCCTTTCGGCATCTGTGCAACCTCATCAAGCACAACGCCTGCCAGCTTTAAACCACGAACAGCATCGAAATTATCAGAGCCTAAAAGAAAAATTGTTGAATCGTTCCAAAAGGTAATCTTTGTTTCTGATTCTCGAATTTCTACAATTTCAGCGCTTTTACCGCATTTATCAACAACATCTTTAAAAATAGCAACAGCTTCTTTTAAAGGTTGCCATGCGACCATCTTTGCTTGCTTATAAACAGGGCAAATATAAACGTAATTACCTTTTTTTGTTATTGCAGATAACACAAGCTCATTGATAGCAAAAGTAGTCTTTCCCGCACGTCTGTGCACTGCTAACACAGTAAAACGTTTCTGTGTATCAATACATTTTTGCTGCCATTCACGAGGCTTCCAATCATAAGTAATGTTTTGAATTACGCTCATATCTTTAATGAAATTCCCGTATTAACGACAACAGAAACGCCACCTTCGTTAGAGTTCTTCTTAGCACTTGCTTGTGAGACAGCTAAACAGTAATTAGACAGCAACTTAGCAGCTGCTACTTCTACCATAGATACTTCCTCACCGTTTTGGATCTTCTTCCAGGGTGACTGTGCGACATGGTAACCTTCGCGCTCATATACTGCGCTTCGGCGTTCTTTTGCTACTTCGTAAGCTTCTTTGTATTTATCAGAGGTAAGAACCTTATTTAAAGTTACAGGTGAGATATGGAAACTTTCAGCAATATGATATAAATCAAGTTCTAATGACTTTGAATAATCATCTAAAATCATTAGAATGTCTCTTTCTTCGATTTGGTCAATAACAGCAACAGCTTTATTTATATCACTGTACTTTTCCTGCAAAGCTAACTTCTTTTCGTTTAGTTCTGCTGGTAGTTCTTGATGATACTTTTTGCGCTGTACTGTATGCTTTTTAGTTTCTGCTTTAATAACTTCCATATCTTGCCTGAGAAAATAAAGCGATTTCTTTCTTTCGTCTGTTAGCTAAAACCTGATTGTATTTACCGCCTGCTTTGTTATGAGCTAGAAATGCTTGCTCAATTTTAGAAAAATCATGTGTCTTAACAGCATTCCATACATCACAATCAGCATGACCGTTTCCGAGGTTGTAAATAAAATCTACAAGCGCATCAAATTCATTCTGAGTAAGTACGATTGAATCTCTAATCATCAAATCGTTAATTGCTTTTTCGTTTGAACTTAAGTGATGTCTAAATGCGATGTTTGCTTCATTGATTGTTAGGACTGTATCTTTTGTCACAGGCTTACCGTTGATATAAGTTAGCCCCCAGGCAATAGTCCATTTATTGCCGATTTTGTCAAAATAACTTTTGAACTTCTGACCATCAAAAGAGCCTTTAGCAACACCTTCGTTTGCCTGAATGAATTTAAAACCTTTATCGCTGAGTGTTTTCATTTGAACCTATCCATTTTTTAAGAGCTGTACTTGCTAAAGTGATGATTGTTGTTGAACCTAAAGAACCTACGAATGTTCCAATAAAGATCATTGAACTTGTTGAAATATCCCAATACTGGTGAAGTATTAAAAATATTCCATACGACAATAAAGCGCAGGTTAAGGCATCAACAACGGAGCGTGTAACACAATAAAAAGATGTGAAGTTAGCTTTGTTTTTCATAAGTCTTACCAAACTAGATAAGACAGCAGATATAAAACCGCAAAATAAAAACAGTTGCTCAGATGTAAGATTTTTAGGAGGTTCGATCATATTTACACCCATAAAAAAAAGCCCTAGCTCTTTACAAGCTAAGGCTTTCGATTAAATACACTGATAGCTTATAAAACTACTTTCAGTGTGTCATTTCCTATTTTTAATTTTGTAACAATGATTTATAGTCGCCGCAACTCTCGATAAAGTTTCCCCATTCTTGCATTAAAACTTTTCGTTCATCAAAATATGTACTGCGATTGTATGCTTGCTGAACCTTGTTACCTACAACATGAGATAGGCACAGTTCAATAATACTTTCTTTAGCATAAGGTAATGTTTGCAACCACTGGCGCCCACAAGCTCTAATTCCATGTACTTGCAATTTATCTTTGTAGCCGTTTGCTTTTAAAGCCTTACTTAAAGTATTTTCTGAAATCATGCCAGTTTTACCCTGAAACAGATAATCATTTATAGGCTTATGAACTGAAATCAGATACTTAACAATATCCATAGCTTGACTACAAAGAGCGACTTTAAATGCAGACATTGTTTTTGTTTTTACAGTCATAGAGCAATCGTCTAAATTGATGTCACTTAGTTTGACACTTCTTAGCTCAACGGAACGAAGTAATGTAAAAAAGTACATATACAACAGCAGCTGAATTGTTTTACTGCAATCTTGCATATCGACAAAAAGCTGTGTCATATCCTGCTCTAATGTTTCTAGTTTAAAGCTGTCATAATGTACAACTTCTGCTTGCGGTAAATATTTCTCAATACCACGAATAGGATTAACTGGTATTTTCTTTTGAAAAACGGCAAAATCTAAAACATTACTAATTACATTAGCTAATCTGTTTGCTGTTCCAAGTTCACCTGAATGAATGTAGGCTTGCAAAAAATTCAGTATGTATTCAGCTGTCAGTTCTTTTAACTGCATTTTTGCAAGTTTAAACAAATGTGTTCTGTAATTACTTTCGTATTTTTCAGCAGTACTTGACTTAATTTTTTTATACTTTAGATCTATAAAACTTTTCCAAGCACTCTCAAAGGTATCTGCTTTTTTTATAACTACCAAAGAATTTTCTTTAAACGCTGTCAAAGCGTCAAAGTATTTACTTCTTGCTTCATTTATTGAAATCTCAGGATAAGTGCCTAACGGTACATCAGTTCGCTTTCCATGCTTAACTTTTCTAAACTTAAAGTAGATCTTATTACAGTTCGATGCTTTACGAACAATTACGGCTAACCCTGTTATATCAGTAATCATTCTATCCTTATCAATGCTTGTATTTATCAGCTTTACAAGCATTTTGTCAGTTACATTTTCAGCCATATTTTGTATCTCTTTTGTATAATAAGTTATTCTAATTTTAGTTCGATGCTCTAACTATAAAAAATTATACACTTCGTGACTTATTTTTGTAACCACTTTTTTAAGTTTTTAATTAAAATTTTGATTTAATAAAATAAAAGAAAGGCTTATTTATGCGAAACGATGATTTGTAAAGCTGGCAATGGTGCTACCTGCCAGAATCGAACTGGCGACCTCCTGATTACGAATCAGTTGCTCTACCTACTGAGCTAAGGTAGCACAAGTGTGTGTTATTCTAGGAATTTTTAGGTACAATTTCAAATAAATTTATACGGAAAACAAATCACCCCGATCAACATCACATAATTTTTCGGTTCAATTGAAGCCAAACAAGTTAATATAAACTTGTAGCTTAACGTTACAGGCTAACTACAATGATTAACTAACAATTTTTGTGATAACGATCGGCCCTATTTGGTGGCCGTAATAAAATTAAGCTAAATTTGAGGCATTCATGGATACTTACAGCAAGATAGTAAAATTCAGCATTCTGCTGATCCTTCTGTTTATATTTGCTACAAACTCCTATGCATTGTGTCCAAACACTTTTGTAAGAACTGTGCTGTTACTTTTAGGCAGTGTATCACTTATATTTAGCGCTTATACCTACAACAGAGATAAAGCCTATTTTAAAACAGGTATCTTTGCCTGTCTTTGCGCTCTGCCATGGGCTTTTTATCTTCAGCAAAAGTTAATCTTTGGGGAGTATGTAACCGATCTTAATACAGCTCCACAAACATTTACGCATATGATGGTTGTATTCAACCTCTTCCGCTATCTTTTACTTATTTTTGCCTTTTTTATCTTGGTAAAAGCTCTTTTTTTGTCAATTAAAAATCTTTATGAAACATAAAGTTAAAAAATTATTTTCAAATTTTTGCATAAAATGCCAGTAAAAAGGCATAAGTTGTAAAATCTCCCCTGACAATACGGCATCTTTAAATTATTTGGATGTCGTATGCTAAAACACAAACTTACTTTATCTCTACCCTTTGTTCTTCTCTCTATTGCATTATCTCCATCTGTAAATGCTTTAGAACTTAACAATGTCATCATTAAATCTGGTGCAAGAATCGATAAAAAAGCTATGGATAAAAAACTCAATCCATATCTTGGAAAAGAAATTGATATTGCCCTCTTACAGAATATCTTAAATGAGATCTCTGATTACTACAGAAAGAATGGTTACCTTGCAGCTCAGGCTTTCTACCCAGAGCAGCAAAGTCAAAACGGTGTTGTAGAGGTTATTGTAAAGACTGCAAAATTAGATGACATAAAGATTTCAAACTACGCCTCACTCACTCCTAAAACAGCTTACATGCTCACCGAGAATGTACGTAAGTTTCAAGGTAAGGAGATCAACTCTCATGAGTTAAACGCAAGCTTGCTTAAGATTAAAGATCTAAATATCTTTGATATTGCAGGCTACTTTGAGAATTCTCAAAATAAAGCAGATCATGCGTCTTTAACTATCGATCTTAAAGGTCGCTCCCGCTTTGGTTATGAGCTAAGCTATGACAACTACGGTAATGAGTCTACCGGTAAGAACCGTTACACACTATCATTGAACTCACTGAACTTATCAAAACATGCTGATAAGGGATACATTATTCTAGGTACCACTGATAAAAAACAGAACAACCTAATCCTAGGGTATTCCATTCCCTTCACCTCACATCCTACTATCTTTGGCTTTCAGTTTAATTATGGAAGCTATGATCTTGGAGATACCTATGACTCTTTAGAGGTAAAAGGCAATTCATTAGGAGGTAATCTCTATATAAAAGAGCCTTTATACAGAACGTTAGACAGTAGAGTTAACTTTACAGGTGGAGGCTACTACAAAGCTCTTACCGACAAAATTAAAAGCTATTCTCTCGAATTGAAGAGAAACAAATTAGGTGGCTATTTTGATTTTGAAGCATCTGTATTTAAAGAAGACTTAAACTTTTTAAATACCTTAAAACTTGACTACGGTCTTGTACAGGATAAAAGCAATTTATCAGACGCCAAGTCACAGCGCGCTTATTTGCTTTCTAACTTTGATTCAAAGCTAGATTGGAACTTCTATAAAAATTATTCCTTAATCAACACGTTTAGTGTGCAGTATGCGCAAAAGGCAGTGGATGCCTCAGACAAGTTCATACCAGGAGGAGCATACGGAGTATCAGCTTATGACGGCTCTTTAGCTTCCTCTGATCTTGGTCTGTTTCATGATCTTAAATTACAGACCAAACTCATGAGTAAGCCTTATCTGGACTTCTTTGTAAATTTCATGCAGGCCCATGCCAAAAACGTCGAAGTTGAGAAAAAAGAATCCTTTTATGCCATAGGCTCTGGCTCCAACATAAGTTATGGTGGCTTTTACCTTTCAGCATCTGTAAGCAAAGCTATTGGTAAAAACAAAGAATATGCAAAGGATTCAGCAAAGTTCCTATTAAAAGCAGGCTACGCCAAGATTTAATAAAAACACAGTATTAAGCAATAGAACTACTCAATTTAGGATATTTATGAAAGTAACTATAAGCAAATTATTTATCTTCTCATTACTTGCTATGGCAATTAAAAGTGCCCATAGTGCTGCAGCTCTGCCTACTGGTGAAAAAATCATACATGGAGAGGTTTCAATCTCAAGAGGACCTAACTCAATGTTCATTAGTTCAAATACAGACAGAAATGTCATTTCATGGAATGATTTTTCAGTTGCTAAAGGAAATAGTGTAGTCTTTACAGGCACTGACGCCACATTTCTTAATATTGTAAAAAGCAGCAATATCTCAGTTATCGACGGCAATGTAAGCTCTATAGGCAACAACAATATCTACCTAATCAATCCTAATGGTATCAATATTGGAATTACAGGATCTTTTAAGGCTAATAATGCAATTTTATCGACATCAAAACTCTCTCAAGAGAACGTTGATAACTTTATTGACACAGGTGATTTTGAATTTACAAAAAAAGGTATGGGAAAGGTAAAACTCATAGGTACTTTGCATGCTGAAAACACCGTAATCGACGGCAGTCAGGTTATCATTCGTGATATTTCAAATATTAAAGTCGATACTGGAGTTTTAGACAGTGTAAAGCCACTTAAAGATACGGTCTCTATCCACAGCTCAATTAAAAGAATTGATATTGGCTCGAGTAAAAAGGTCGATCTTGAAAAAGAGTTGGGACTTACAAAAGAGGATGGTCTTTTTGATCATACTGATAAAACCGCTATTTCTACAAAAGAGGAGTTTCTGAACATAGCCTCCGATCCTTCTGGCAGTTACTTTATTACTAATGACATTGATTTAGGATCATTAAATTCAGCTGTTACCGGTACTAATGACTTTACAGGAAAGATTGAAGGAGCCTTTAACTCTATTACTTATAGTCTAGAAGGTAAAGGCACTAATCTTGAGCAAAACATTGGTCTGTTCTCAACTTTAAATGGCTCAACCATTGAAAACTTAAAAATTAAAAATCCTTATATAAGTGTAAGCTCACCTGAAGATTCAACCTATATTGGAGCTCTTGCAGGTGTAATCAAAGCCTCAACTATCAAAAACGTTGAGGTAGATGGACTTAGTCTTACATTTTCAAATCTTGGGAATAAAAAGATCTACGCAGGAGGTCTGGCAGGACTTGCAACCTATGATGGCGCATCTTCTAATTTTGAAAATGTAACGGCTGGTTTTAGTACTAAAACACAAAAGCACTTATTTACCCGTGACAACTATACCTTTGGAAGTGTATTAGGCGAGTTAAAAGATGAACTTAATTTAACTGGAGCTAATTTTGGAAAAACTGATTTTTCAGATGACTACTCTTTAGGTTTAATCAGCGCTATTGGTTACAGTCAGGCTACAGCATCCATTGATAACGAGTATCAGCATAATTCAGGAGAATTTATAAAAGTTAATGGCTACTATCAGAACAGTGGCTTCTTTATCCCCTACTTTATAGATGACAATAAGATCTTTGTCACCGACACTTTTGACAAGGTTTACAACTATGATGAACTTGTAGGTAACAACAAGTACTTTAATCTCAACGATTATGTTGATCTCAGTTACAAATACGCTAATGGAATGCAAAAAGAAGGTAACTACAATCATGAATACACCTCAAAAACTGGAGGTCAGCCCTTCTACTTTGTAAAAGATGGTAATAAGTCTGAGACAGCAACTCATACCATAAGTATTGAAGCACCAATGGGAAAAATTGAAGCTGATGACAACTTTGACTTAGGTTACATCGCTGATGAAGAGCCTGATCCTGATTTGGGTAGGATTGACGAAAGCGATTTGTATTTTGACAGTGATTTTGATAACGCTTTTACGAACGAAGAGCTTCCTGATGAGGAAATTGGGAAAGCTCCTGAAGATGACAGTGATTTTGATAACGAATTTACCAACGAAGAGCTTCCTGATGAGGAGATTGGGAAAGCTCCTGAAGATGACAGTGATTTTGACAACGACTTTACCAACGAAGAGCTGCATGATGAGGAAATTGGGAAAGCTCCTGAAGATGACAGTGATTTTGACAACGAATTTAATGTAGATTATGAGTACGAAGAAGACCCCTCAACTGCTGATAGCAATTACTATAGAGGACCACAAAAGAAGCAAAAGACCATCTCAGACATTATCGAGAACAAAAAAATAGTGTTAATGCAAAAGCAAAGAAGCACAAGTTTAAGTTTTCAGAATAATTACTCTGTAGTGCATGACATTATTTCTAAATCGTTACTTGCATCTTTAAGCCTGTTAGAAGAGCCTAATAAGTTGTTTGCCAACGCTAATGACGACTCTGATAAAGAAGAGAAAATATCGTAACAATAAAAGGATTGTGCTGTTCACAAAATGTACACATTATCTTTGACGAAATTGGTTTAAAAAATTAGAATAAACAGTTTAATTATGTGGATAATTCACACAACGATTTTAAGTATAATTATTCACAGTTTTTTAGAAAATTTTGTCAGAGGTCAATAATGAGTCAGCTTCAGGGATTAGCATTAGTAGGCGATGTGGGCGGCACTAATGCAAGACTGTCACTAGTTAATTTAGCAGATGGCAGTTTATCAAATACAAAAGTTTATTCTTCAGTAGAAAACGAGTCTTTAGAAAAAGTTATTGTAAAATTCAGAGAAGAAACTGGCGCAAAGTTTGACTCTGCTTGTATTGCAATCGCTACTCTTTTAGATGGCGATTACGTTAAGATGACCAATAATCCATGGGAATTTTCAATCTCTCAGATGAAAAAGAACCTTGGTTTAGAGAAATTAGAGTTCATCAACGACTTTACAGCTATGTCTATGAGTACTACAGCTATTCCTTTAGACAAAATGACTAAGATTGGTGGTGATAAGATCGATCCTAATGCACCAAAGGCAATTTACGGTGCCGGTACCGGTTTAGGTGTAGGTCACTTAATCAAGGTTAACGGCAAGTGGATCGCTCTTTCATCAGAAGGTGGTCACGTTGATATTGCTGCAACCAATTCAAGACAGGATGAAATCGTAAGAGTATTACGTACAAAGTTCGACCACGTATCTGGTGAAAGATTATTATCAGGTCAGGGTCTAGTAAACGTTTATAAGGCAATTGCCCAGTTAAACGGTCATGAGATTAAGGACGTTGAGCCTTGTGATGTAACATCAGGTGCTTTTGCTAAAGATCCTTGCCCTGATTGCAAGGAAACTGTTGATGTATTCTGTTCTTTAATGGGTTCATTTGGCGGCAACTTAGCTATCGACCTGTTAACTAAGGGTGGCGTTTATATCGCAGGTGGTATCGTTCCACGCTTTATCGATTACTTCAAGAACACTGATTTTAGAAAGCAGTTTGAAGGGAAAGGTCGTTTCAAGGATACCTTAAAGCATATCCCTGTATATGTAATTTCAAACGGTGATGCTGGCCTGTTAGGCGCTGGTGCTTACATTCGTCAGGAATTAGGTGCTGAGCTTTAATTAACAGATCCTTGTTAGGATTTTAATAATGGATCATGTTTTATTACATGATCCATTTTTTATTTCTGATGACAACAAAGGCGCCATAAGGCGCCTTCTCACAGATCTTAAAATAACTTAAAGTTAATCCAAGAAACCACGTAAACCTTGTGATCTACATGGATGACGAAGCTTACGTAAAGCTTTTGCTTCAATCTGACGAATACGCTCACGGGTAACACCAAACTGACGACCAACCTCTTCTAGAGTATGATCTGATGGCATACCAATACCAAAACGCATGCGCAGAACCTGAGCTTCCCTTGGAGGCATTTCATCTAGAACACCGTTGATAGCATTCTTTAAGCTCTCAGATGTAGCAGCTTCAGCTGGTACTACAATTGAGCTATCCTCAATGAAATCTCCTAAATGTGAATCGTCATCATCACCTACTGGAGTCTCAAGTGAAATAGGCTCTTTTGCAATCTTCATTACCTTGCGGATCTTCTCCTCAGGTAAGCCCATCTTTGAAGCTAACTCTTCAGGAGTAGGCTCTCTGCCCTTCTCCTGTAACATCTGACGAGAAATTCTGTTGAGCTTATTGATAGTCTCAATCATGTGCACAGGAATACGAATAGTACGAGCCTGATCAGCAATAGATCTTGTGATAGCCTGTCTAATCCACCAGGTCGCATAAGTAGAGAACTTATAACCTCGACGGTATTCAAACTTATCTACAGCCTTCATCAGACCGATATTACCTTCCTGAATTAGATCGAGGAACTGAAGACCACGGTTGGTGTACTTTTTAGCAATAGAAATTACAAGACGAAGGTTAGCTTCAACCATCTCCTTCTTGGCTTTCTTTGCCATTGCATCGCCCATCATAATTCTACGTGAGAGGTCGCGTAAACGAGCGATGTTGATACCTGAATCGTCTTCTATTTCTTTTAGAGCTTCAACACATTTCTGAATTTCTGCTTCGTACCCTTTTAGTTTTGCAGCATAAGGCTTCTTAACTTTAACAGCCTTCTCAAACCAGTCCATATTAGAAACTGATTCAGTTTCATTGTAATACTTCTTTAATTCGTCGATCTTCATGCCACAACGACCAACAGCGATCTCACGAACACGTCTATCCTGACGCTTTACACGATCCATCATATCGTGCATCTTACGTAATAGACTTTCTAGCTGTGAAGGTACAATCTTAAAGGTCTCAAAAATCTCTACTAATTTTTCAAGTTCTTTCTTGTACTTCTTATCAGTTGTAGATTTCTGTCTTGCAGCTGTTACCTTGTCAAACTGAACTCGAAGTTCTGTAAAGCGCTTTCTGGTCTCCTCAGGATCAGGGCCAGAATCAGTTGGAGAATCAGAGCTTTCATCTGCATCATCAAGATCATCATCAGCTTCTTCGTCTTTCTTCGATGCCTTAGTAGCTTTCTTACCCTTCTTAGCACTCTTCTTGTCAAGCTCCATAGACTCATCTTCTTCATCTAAAGCTTCTAGCTCTTTATCAAGTTCTGCTTCTGCTTTCTCATCGATAGCGATGTCTTCGCCATCTTCACTTTCCTGTGAATTAGGATCAGCAAAACCGTTGATAATATCGCCAAGCTTAATCTCTGAATCTGGATCTAAAGTCTGCTCATAACGAGAGAACAGTTCTTCCATAGCCTGTGGATATTCAACTAGACACAGCTGAACTTCATTAGTGCCCTTTTCGATACGCTTTGAAATTTCAATTTCATCTTTTCTGGTTAAAAGAGAAACGTTACCCATTTCGCGCATATACATACGAACAGGATCTGTAGTTCTGCCGATATCAACTGAACTGTCCAGCTGGTTTGCAACAATCTCAACATCCTCTGAGTCAGTCTGTGAGTTGCCATTTAAAAGAATATCATCAGCCTCAGGGGGTGTTTCACAAACATTGATACCCATATCAATGAATGTCTGAATGAAAACAGAAAGCTGATCGCCACTGATAATATCAGGTGGAATTAAATCATTGATTTCATCAATGGTCAGATAGCCCTGATCTTTTCCTTTTGCAATTAACTGTTTAAATTCTGTACTTGCTGAATTGTTATCCATTATTATAATTTTCCTAGACGCTGCAGTCGTAACAAAAGCAAATGGGTAAGAGATTGACTCTTGCCCATTCAACTAAATATTTATAGGTTATGAATACCAAAAAAGCAAAAAAATTATTAAAAAATTTTTCTCTTTTTTAGTCTAACTCAACGTCATCAGGGAATGATGCGTTATGGTAAACGTTCTGAACATCATCAAGATCTTCTAAAGCGTCGATCATGCGCATGCACTTTGCAGCATTATCTGCATCAAGTTCAGCTTCTGTAGATGGAACCATTGAAACTTCAGCATTAGTAGGTTTGATACCCTTAGCTTCGAATGCTTCTACAACATCAGCAAATGCCTCAGGAGCAGTGTAAACATCGATTGAACCATCATCATTGGTTACGATATCGTCAGCACCAGCCTCAAGACCAATTTCCATTGCCTGCTCTTCATCGATTGGCATTTTGCCATCTTCATCCTGAGCAAAGCTGATTACACCTTTCTTGGTGAATAAGTAGCCTACAGAACCTGTGGTACCTAAGTTACCACCAAACTTGGTGAATGCATGACGAACGTCTGAAGCGGTACGATTGTGGTTATCAGTCATGCACTCAACCATAACTGCAACGCCACCAACACCGTAGCCTTCATAAGTGATGTTCTCTAAATCTGCACCATCACCGCCACCAACACCACGCTCAACAGCGCGCTTGATAGTATCGCGAGTCATGTTCTGAGCTAAAGCAGCAACAACTGCTGAACGCAGACGTGGGTTGCTTGACTCATCACCGCCACCCATACGAGCAGCTGTTGTAATTTCACGAATTAATTTGGTAAAAACCTTACCACGTTTTGCGTCCTGGGCTGCTTTACGGAAACGGATATTAGCCCATTTTGAATGACCTGACATTTTTATCTCCTAAATGAACGCACTGCGTTATTTTTCAAAATCTGTTACAGAAATTGCAAGATCTCTTAAAGCATCTTCACTTGCAACATTAGGTGCATCTGTCATTAGACATGCAGCAGCTGTTGTCTTAGGGAACGCAATAACATCACGGATGTTATCAGTACCTGTTAACAGCATGGTTACACGGTCTAGACCGAATGCAAGACCAGCATGTGGAGGAGCACCGAATGATAGAGCATCCAGTAAGAAACCAAACTTCTCACGGGCCTCTTCTTTAGAAATGCCTAAAACAGTAAATACTGCATTCTGCATGTTCTCATCATAAATACGTACAGAACCGCCACCTGACTCATAACCGTTGATTACAAGATCATAAGCATCAGCGTAAACTGACATAGGATCAGAGATTAACTGCTCAGGAGTTACATCTTTTGGTGCTGTAAATGGGTGGTGCATTGCTGTAAGACCAGCTTCCTCTGTCATTTCGAACATTGGGAAGTCGACAACCCATAGAGCTTTATAGCCATCAGCTACTAAGTTCATATCACGGGCTGCCTTAATACGCAGTGAACCGATTGCAGTTGCGGTCTTTACTCTCTTACCACAGCAGATGAAGACGATATCACCAGACTTTGCTTCAGACAGTTTTACTAAATCTAAAAGTTCCTGCTCTGATACGTGCTTGCCAATTGAAGACTTAAGACCTTCAGCACCTGCATTTAGATCATTTACTTTGATATAGATTAGACCAGATGCGCCTAGTTTCTTAACATAGTCTGTATACTCATCAATCTTCTTACGAGTTAAAGTAGCACCGCCTGGAAGAGCAAAAGCAATGACTCTGCTGTCTTTGTCATTAGCAGGTTCTGATAAAACCTTAAACTCTGAGTTTACAACAGCATTATCAACAAGTTTTAATTCAAATGGAATTCTTAAATCAGGCTTGTCTGAACCGAATCTGTCCATTGCCTCTTCCCATTTCATAACAGGAAGTTTGCCTAAATCGACGTTCTTAATGCTCTTGAACAGTTCACGCATCATTTCTTCCATGATGTCACGAACGTCCTGAGAGGTCATAAATGAAGTCTCAACATCGATCTGAGTAAATTCTGGCTGTCTGTCAGCTCTTAAATCCTCATCACGGAAGCACTTTACGATCTGATAGTAACGATCGTAACCTGCAATCATTAACAGCTGTTTGAACAACTGTGGTGACTGAGGCAAAGCGTAGAACTTACCATGATGAATACGAGATGGAACCAAGTAATCACGAGCACCTTCAGGGGTAGCTTTAGTTAACATTGGGGTTTCGATATCTAAGAAACCATTCTCATCTAAGAAATGTCTTACAAAGTGAGTGATCTTTGCTCTGGTTACAAGTTTTTCAACCATCTCTGGGCGACGTAAATCAAGATATCTGTATCTTAAACGCAGCTCTTCTGAGTTATCCTGATTGAAATCTAATGGTAGCACACCAGCTTTGTTGAAGATCTTTAGCTCTGTTGCATAAACTTCAATTTCACCTGTAGCCATCTTCTTGTTGATCTGGTCATCAGGACGAGCTTTTACAGTGCCCTTTACACAGATGCAGAACTCATTTCTTAAAGTAGATGCTAGAGAATGAACAGACTCATTATCAGGCTCAAAAACAACCTGAACGATACCAGTTCTATCTCTTAAATCGATAAAAATCAGACCACCAAGATCACGTCTGCGGTTAACCCAACCGCATAAAGTAACCTCGCTGTCTTTATTGGTTAAATTTACATTACCACAGTAAATTGAACGCATTGACATAAAAAAGCCTCTTTTATTTAGGGCATCAATAGCTTTCTGTGTAAAATCCCTATGATGAAAATTCATGAGTATTTTCATCATATTTATTGCACACAAAATCTTTTCCCTTTCAGAAGAAAGGAAAATCAACATTGATTACTTGTCTTAAAAATGCGTACATTATATGAAATTTGCTATTTGTAGGCAATATAAAAACACTTATGCAAGACTGTAAGTGCCGTCAGGCAATGGCTTTATATGATTACCAATTCTTTCATGCACCATAATGATCTACAGAATTAGAAACTCTACTCTAAAGCCTCTCTTTATTGAATAAAGACCTATTTAGAAATTTACTTTTTTTTGTAACTACTCAGAACCTCCCCCAAACGATCTCTGTCTTGCCATTAAAAGCAGAGATTAGAACTTCAAATGCATCTATACCTTGTTTCTTGGATGAGCTGAGAAAAGATGTGACGTTAGGTTGGCATGAGGAGCTCCTTTGGCTCATGATGGAGTTTCATGTTCACTCCTTTATGACCTTTCTGTCCACCTGTCTTTCTACCTGTTTTCTCTCTTAGGCTTCTGTTTTTATTTGCTTTCTTATATCCATCACTTGATGGTGGTTTTGAGCTGTTGTGTGAATCCATGTTCAGTTGTCGTTGCAGGTCTTTTATGGTTTCCTGCAAGTCTGAAATTGTTTGCTTCAAGCCTGAAATAGTTTGTTCCATGTCTGAAATGGTAGCTGTTTGCTTCTTATTTTGCTCTAGAGAGGCTTTATTCTGCTCCATAATTCCTGAGAACATGGTTATCATCATATTGATGATGGTAGACAACGAGAGAACTAGTACAGATAAATCTGCTGGAGCTTTATCTTTTAGCTCTTTACAGAGTTTCTCGGCATCTTGTTTTAACTCGTTGAAATTCATTTAATCACCTTCGCTTTTCTACTGCTGTTATTATACCAGCAACCTTTTTTAGCATTAGCGATAGCTCAATTTCAACTTGATGAACCATCTCAAAACGATCTGCAACGATCTTTTAAGATCGCTACAGATCGATGATAAGAGAAAATGACAAAACAAAGGTCTTAAAAAGCATCCCTCTATAATCGCGTTATAAGCGCTTATAGCTAGCTTTTGAACAACCTTAAGAAAAAAGCAATTAAAACCGACTTTGTGAGCTTCACAATGTAATTTTCTAAAGATCTCACTGACTGTAAAAGTCAGTGTAAAAAAGTTTTAATGCTACTCAGGATCTGTTTGAGGTTCCGAGTAGATGCAAAAAAACATGCTTTCAATTTCAGATAATCTGCTTTCACAGGTTGTTCGACTGAAAAGAACTTTATTTAGATAGCAAAGCTCTCAAAATCGTCTTGCTACTAGAGAGACTTAAATTTCGTGGTAAGGAGATTAACAAAAAAGGAAAATTCAAATGACGAATGGACTCACAGTAGTCAATATTTGTAAGTCCATTGTATGATAGTAATTAGTATCCAGCAGCTAAGCCGTCACCACGAGGATCGGTTCCACCTTGCAGTACACCTGTTTCCTGATCGACTAGGATAGCACCTGCATGCCCCATGGTATCAGTGTAATCATCAACACGCTTTACAGGATGACCACGCTTTTGTAATTCATCAGTGACCTTTTCAGGAATTCTTCCTTCCATCTTTAGGTCATTTGATGCTTTGCCCCATGTTCTTCCGTATAACCATCTAGGAGCATTGATTGCTTCTTGTGGAGTCATACCAAAATCAACGACTCTTGTTGCAATAGCCGCCTGTGTCTGAGGTTGCCCCTCACCACCCATGGTTCCATATACAAGATATGGCTTACCGTTCTTAAGCATCATTGCAGGATTTAGAGTATGAAATGTTCTCTTGTGAGGCATTAGAGCATTTACATGATTTGGATCGAGGCTGAAGAATGAACCTCTGTTCTGAAGGATAACACCTGTTCCCTTAGGCACTATACCAGAACCAAAGTCATGATAGATTGACTGAATTAAAGAAACAGCGTTGCCATCTTTATCTACAACACCTAACCAAATAGTATCACCTTTAGGATCTAAAGGTTCAACCTTGATAGCAGCTTCTTCCATGCTGATACGCTTTGCCTGATCCTTACCATGATCTTTACTTAAAAGATAATCTAAAGGAATGTCAGAAAATTCAGGATCGGTCAGATACTTATCTCTGTCAGCGAAAGCTTGTTTGGTTGCTTCAATAATTACATGGTAGTAATCTGCAGTACCTTCACCTAGACTCTTAACATCAAAATTGTTTAAAACATTCAGAATCTCTAAAGATGCCATACCTTGAGTGTTAGGTGGAAAGTTGTATGCTACAGTGTCTCTGTAATTAACGTGGATAGGCTCAACCCAATCTGCATGATGGTTCTTAAAATCCTCAAGAGAGAGCATACCGTCATTTGCTTGAAGATCTGCTACAATTTTTTTTGCAATCTCGCCTTGGTAAAATTCTTTAGCTCCTTTCTTTGCAATTAAAGATAATGTATTTGCAAGATCAGGCTGAACAAGAATTTCACCTACATCATAAGCATCAGTTCCATTCTTTAAGAATACTTTAGAAAACTCTGGGAATCGCTGAAGATTTCTGAATTCAGAATCGGTAGGATCAATATCAACCTTAGTCCAGAAATTCAAAGATGTGCTTACAGGGAAACCATTCTTTGCATAATCAATTGGTGTCTTTAAAATGTCGGCCCATTTATATTTAGATCCCATTTCCTTTTGAGACATTTTATATGCCTCATCCCAGCCTGATACTACACCAGGAACTGTATTTGCTGCATAGTAACCACGAGAAGGAATTTTTTCAAAACCTTTTGATTTGTAGAATTCGATTGTAGCTTTGCTACCAGACCTACCTGATGCGTTCAGAGCCTTTAGCTCACCTGTTTTTGCATTATAAATAAGCCAGAAGTTGTCGCCACCTAGTGTACACATCTGTGGATATACAACTGTTAGAGTTGCAGCAGTTGCTATTGCAGCATCAACTGCATTGCCACCTCGTCTTAGAACGTCAAGACCAGCCTGTGTTGCAAGGTAGTTTGGAGATGTTACAACACCATGAGTTGCTAATGGATTAGCCTTCTGAGATACAGTCATTGTTTGTGCAGATAAAGTTTCATTTGCTTTCTGTGAATCTGAAGAGCATCCAGAAGCTATCAGTGTTGCTATGCAGATAGCACTTAAAGGTGCGAGTTTGTACAACTTCATGTTTATTCTCCTAAAAGAAGTTTGATCAAAAAATCGACCTTGAGTATAAACGTGAACAGCTGTTTATCGCTTAAATGCTCACTATGCGATCCTTAATGTCAAAAACAGTGCATAAAGTAATATATTGATTTTGAAGAACAAAGTATCTATAAATATGAATTTTATGAAAGAATAAAAAAAATTTTTGCACTAGTTTTTTTGTCATGCTTGGTTGGTTAAGCATTGTTTGCATTCTTGGTGTTTTAGATATTACTTCAATAATATGACTTATGATTTTACCTTTCATGAGATTTGTAAAAACTAGAGCGCTTGTAACATACGTTTTGAACAGTTTAAGATGACGTTCAATATATGCTCTTAAACGCTCAGTGCTTCAAGTGCGATCTCTATTATATCCATGAAGTGGCACTTTATGAGATTCACTAATTTCTTTTTACGGCCACAAAATGGGGCCGATCGTTATCACAAAAATTGTTAGTTAATCATATACTGTAGTTATCCTGTAACGTTAAGCTACAAGTTTATATTAACTAGTTTGGCTTCAATTGAACCGAAAAAATTATGTGATGTTGCTCGGTTCGATTTGCTTGCCGTAAAATTTCATTGAGGTGTTAAATTTTTTCCAAGCTTAAGAATAAATAAGTTCAACAAAGTTAAATTTAAGAGCAATATTAGAAAATCCTGCCTTTTAGAGTAAATATCCCCTTTTTTATCTACAAAGTTAATGCTCTTTTTTATACAATATCTATTAGGAGGAGTTACTATGTTCCAAGCTTTAAAAAAATCAGTTCGATCCTTAGCAATATGTTCTTTAGCTATCGTAAGCTCACTGTCATCTGCTTATGCTGATGAGGCAAACACCAATGCTCAAGGAAAAACTTTAAATGTAGGTTGCGAAGGTGCTTTCGCTCCTTTTACCTATATTGATGATCAAGGTAATATCACAGGCTTTGATATCGATTTAATCAAGGCTATTGGTAAAGATCTTGGATATAACGTAAAAATCAATGTAATGCCTTTTGATGGTTTAATTCCTTCATTGATGACAGGCAACATTGATCTCATCATCTCAGGTTTCACCATTTCTGAAGAAAGAGCAAAAAAGGTTGACTTTTCAGATCCATACTACTTATGCGGTATGAGCTATGTCATTGAAAAGAAGAATGCTCAAAAATATGATACCTATGAGAAGTTAGACGGTCACCCAATCTGCACTCAGTTAGCAGCAACCGGTACTAACTTCACCCAGAAATTTCTTCAAAAATCTAAAGATAAGATCTTTAATACTCCTCCTGAGACCTATATTGAGTTAGGTAACGGCAGTTGCCTCGCTGCAATTCATGACAAGCCTGTAAATGACTTTTTCTTAACTAAAGATAACTCTGGTAAATTTACCTCAATCGAAATTAAGAAACATATCGATAAAGAGTATTACGGTATTGCTGTACAAAAAGGTAATAAAGAACTTCTAAATCAAATTAACAAAGGATTAAAAGAAGTTGAAGAAAATGGTGTGTTTGAAAAGATCAGTATGGACTGGTTTGGAAACAATATTTTAGATTCACTAAAAGAATCAGAATAAACTAAAAATTGATAAACACATTGTTAAAAAGCGAACTTAAAACGAGTTCGCTTTTTTGTTTCTAAAGTCTCTACTAAAAGTAATCAGCTAAAGATCTGAAGGAATTGAGAACCACTTTTTACTGATTTCGTCAATTTCTCTAGTGCTCATTAAGTAATCAAGACCTTTATTGATTTTATTTAATAACTCTGCTTTATTATCCCCTACAGCGATCTTGTAGGTAACTTCACCAGTAAAAGGGATATCTTTAACAGTAAGTTTTCTCAAACGATGTTTACTAATGTAGTAATACATACTAGATTTACTGTCTATGAATGTTGCACACTGCTCCTTGTAAAGACCTGAAAAAGCATCCTCGGAACTGGCAAAAATCATAATTACAGAGTTCTTGTATTTAGAGCGTAAATACTTTAAAACATCAGGCTTATCTGTGACACAAAACTTAACACCTGACATTGAAGATATATCTTTATACTTAGAAGCGAGATTATCTTTAACAGCAAAAACTAAGTTATTTTTAAAATAAGGTACAGTAAAATTTGAATTTAGTTGATTCTCTTTTAAATTAGAATCAAATGGAGCTACTACAGCATCAACAGTGCCACGGCGTAAAGAGTCCTGAAGAACATAGAAAGGAATCATTCTAAACTCAACGTTAACATCTAATGCATTAGCAACAGCTCGCATTAAGTCTACTCCAAAGCCTTTTAGCTCGCCAATATCGCTTGTCATGGAAAACGGTGCACTATAACCATCTACTCCAACATAGATCGTTGTATGGTCACGATTAACATAGTTAAAGACACCAAAAGCTAAAATGACGAAAGCTACGATAATAGATACAAAGTTTAAAAATCTAATCAAGATCAGCTCCTATCACAATTTATGCTTAGTATACGCTAAGAACTAGATCTAAATATCTAACGAACAGACAATATTTGAAAAAAGTTATGAGATATAGAAGATAAAATTCAGTTGATTAAATTGTATGATACAAAAACGAAAAAAACCGAATACATGTTCGGGTCTTTAAAGATAAGTGGCGGAACGGACGGGGATCGAAC
>ENA-OOQP01000084-OOQP01000084.1-human-gut-metagenome-genome-assembly--contig:-NODE-84-length-48424-cov-1.992929_pt1 | contig 48424 bp, 55 predicted proteins | sample MGYA00241266_ERZ501171 | MGnify/ENA primary metagenome ERZ501171 (study PRJEB25962, sample SAMEA2042501) | human gut metagenome | biome: human gut; feature: human-associated habitat; material: faeces...
TGTTACATCTCCACTCAAAACTCTTATACCTAATGTCCCATATTTAACGGTATCACCTATTGCTTTTGAAACTTGTGTATTTCCTGTTGCTGCAATCAATTTTTGACCGCTTTGAATTAAAAAACCTGCTGAAATTGCTTGACCTGTAACTTCTGTTCTTGTTAATGTTCCTGTTGCATTATTTCGTATTGGTTGATTAACATTAGTTCCCTTATTTGCTTGAAGTTCAATAACAACAGGTATTCTAATTTCTGTATTATTTGCTGGCATTAATCAACCACCCCCAACACAATTGTATAAATTTCAACACCATTTTGTTCAATTAAAACTTTATTGTTAAAAACGACATTAATTGTTTCATCTTCTCCTTTTTGAAATTTAAAAATTTTTCCTGCTAAATTAATTGTTTTTAAATAATTACAAAAAGTGTTATTTGAATTATAAAAACTAATTGTAATAGTTCTTGTTAATCCATTATAACTTTGTACTCCTTCATCGCTTGTACCATCGCTTAATTGGAAATTATAAAGTGTGTTGTCTTGAAAATTTTGTATTCCCTCAATTTTAACTTTTTCTTCTTCAAAATATATAAATTTATCAACAATTATTGGTAAATTGGAATAAAACACATTACCAACTATTTGGCATATACTTGTGTATATGCTTTCATTTCCTACATTTTCAATATTTGGAGAACCTATAGTATAAGGTGTGTTAAGACCAAGTTTGTAAGAAATACTATCATCTGTAGTAAAAATTTTGCCATTTATATTATTTACATAATCATTTAATTTGGCAAGTATTTCTTGTTGATAGATACTTTCATACTTTAAAGTGATTGTTGTCACTATGTTGGTGGCAAGAACATTTTCTACTCCAGATGTAGTTCCTTGCCCCGTCTTAATTACTGCTAAAATATCGCCTTTTCTATAGTTCTTGAATGTTAAGTCATTTGTAACAAAAACTTTGAAATTTGAGCCTAAAATCGCCTCTAAATTCGTTTTAAAAATCATTTTAAAATGTTGTTCAAATGTCAAAATCTATCACTCCTTTTTCTCTATAAATTATTGTTTCAATTAATAGCAAGTCTAATTGTTGTTGATATTTACTGATTTCTTGTTCAGTATAAATTCCTTGAAAAATACCAACAATTACTGTCCTTACTGATTCAATTGCTTTTTGTATCCAATTTTCATTTGGATTTGTAGCACCTTTCCAATGTGGACTAACCCATGGCTCATTTGTATAAACAGCATATGGTGCGAGTTCTCCACCAATTACTACTTGCCAAACACCATCTTCATATACAGATTTAATTGCATTTATTGACAAATTCCCTGTATCTTTTGGTGCATAAATTCTACAAGCTGTCTCTAATATTAATGCACATATTTCAGTTTTTTTTAATAAATCCATTATTCTACACCAATAAAATAAATTTTACTGTTGCCAATTTGTTTAGGTGATTCTTCAACATATTTAACAATTCTACTTTGTTTATTAAATAAAATGTCAATTCTGTCATCTACTTCGATTCTAGATGCATTATTATCAAGTAAAGTTGTTCTAGTCGTAAATACTGCAGTAAATTTACCACTTTTTAATCCTTCGGCAATTCCAATTGATTCACTTCTTGCATTACTATTTAATACAACTTTTAATGGATACCATTCTTCTAAATGCCCAATAATTTGTCCATCTTCACTCACAATTTTTTTTCTTAATCTTGCATTTGGAATCAACAGCCTAAACCTCTAAAGCAAAATCCATTTGCTTTCAATTTTATTTGAACAGTAGGAGAAATATATCTACTTGTAAGTTCAATTATTGGAATTGACATGCCTGTTGTTAAATCAATTCCACTTACAACAGAATAATCGTCTGTATTTAACGTCCAATACATTTGATCTAATACAATGTTGTCAAAAACTTCTTTTCTTGCGGTTGTTAAATTTTTATAATTAAATGTTGCATTTTTTGATTTGCAATAAGTTTCCACAAGTTCAATTTGTTGATCAATAAATCTTTTTACTTTGTTTTGTTCAAAATTGCCATTTGGAACAACATCATTTAATTCTAATCCATATTTTTCTAAAAACTTTTTTTCAAAATTCATATTTACCTCATTAGAAAAGAGCCACTAATTGTGGCTCATTTTTTATTATTCTGTTTCAGAACTTGCTTGACTAGCACTTGGTTTATGAATATAAACTGCTTTTTCTGCTCCTGGCTCTACCCAAGCATCATGATAAATACCTAAATCAAGTTCAGTCATTCTGCCACCAAATCCTGGAATCTCATCATAATATTTGTGTTCTTGATATTTAACAAATGCAGCAAATGCTGGTGTTGCAGTTAAAATAAAATCAATTCCCTCACCCAAAATATCATCTGGAACTTGAATTACTTTAGCTTTAGTTGCATCTCCGTACAACGTAACATTTACCGATAAATCTCCACCCCAAGAGCCAGTAGAGATAGAACCAGTTGATTTTGCTGCTTGTTTTAATAATCTAGCCTTTGAAGTTGCAATATGCAAAGTTAAATTCTCTCGAACTCCTAAATCATATAAATAATCTAAACCACTATCTATTGCAGCTTCTATCGTATCTGCTGTTAAAGCTCCTGTTGCAACTTTAGAACCAGTTGCTCCTACAAGTTGTGTAAAACGATATTTATCAACAGATGGAATTTGCACTTCGCGAATATATTTGCGACCAACTGTTGCAATTTCTAAACTTTGTGCTTCCTCTCCATCCATTTTATCAAGTCTTAAAACGTTTCCTTTATCTTGCGTTAACGATTTTTCCACCCAACTTACATTAATGTTTGTTCTAGTATAACCAGTTTCACGATTATAATCTCCTAAAACTGTTGAACCTAAACTAACTTGTCTGTATTTAACAGTTTTAGCACCTACTGCTACATTTGGTTTGATAAAATCTGCTGTATATGAATACGCTTGATAAATTTTTTCTAATTCTGCATCATTATTAAAATAACGAACTGCAGTTGCTATTGAATTTGCCATATTTTTTTAATCTCCTTTTTTATAATTTTCTAAATTTTTCGAATTCGTCTACTCCTCCACCATCAGAACCATGATGTTCGCTTCCTGCAGATGTTGATACTTGATTAGTAAATAACCAATCATTATCCTTTTTAATTTGAGCAATTTGTTCATCTAACCCACTATATACTCCATCTTTAAAAGTACATTTTGTTAAATCTAACATTCCTTTCAAAGCGTTTTGGTTTCTAGCACCACTTTTAGCAAGTATTGATTCTAAGGTGTAGTTTTTTTGCAATTGAAGAATCTTAGCATCGTATTCTTCTTTTGCTTTTGCATTTGCCGATTGTAATTCAGCAATTTGTTTTGTAAGGTCTTCATTTCCTTTTGCGGACTTTTGAAGTTCGACAAGTTGTGAATCTCTGCTAGCAATTTGATTCTTTAACTCTTTATTTGTTTCATTAACTTCATCAAATCTCGATTTTGGTATAAAATCTTTTCCTTCCGCAAAAAAATAATCTTTTCCTTCAATTTTTGGTGCGATATATTGATTAAAAATATCCTCACCAATTAATTTTTTTAAATTTTCTAATGACATAATTTTCTCCTTTCATTTTTTTAAGTGGGATGACCACTATTAGATTTAATCATTCATTGTTTTTAACGTGTTTACTCACGATGTATAATAAAAGACCCCATTTCTGGAGTCTTGTTATTATTTAGAAGGCACAGGCAGGAGGAGTCTGCCTGAAACAGTTTAATGCCATGTTTAGGGCAAAAAGAAAAGAACGCAAAATAAGCGTTCTTTAATATTATAAATCTGTATAATCTTCAAAATATTTTCTATTTTCTTCTGTCATTGTTATTTCACCATCTTTAATTGCTTTTTCTAGAATTTCAATCTTTTTTTCTACATAGTCTGGATTACCATTTTCTGTTTTTAACATCATTAATAATTTATCCTGTAATTCAGAATAAGAAACAAACATAGAAAATTCTAATGCCAACCATTCTAATAAAGCTTGTCCACCTTCATCATATGCTGTTTTTTTCATCTTTTCATAAATATTATCGCCTGATTTTAAAATTTCATCATTTTTCATTTTTAATCCTTTCTAGAGCAATATCTTTATATTTTTCCAAAGAGTCATACGTTTTTGGAAACAATTTTTTAAATTCATTTAATTGTTCATTTCCATTTTGAACTTTTAAAGCCATAAAATTTGCAAACAATTCAGCAGATATAGTTTCCAAATCTCTAAATCCAGAACCATGTCCCCAACTTACACCATATCCTTTTCTTATATTTTCTTTTGACGTTGCTCTTCCACATGTCATTGCATCTATCATATCATAAAATAATATATTTTTGTTTTCTTCTTCTCCGTTTTTTAAATTTAATGCATTTTCTTTTATTTGCTCATATTTCTTTTTGCTATATTTTTCAGCTTCTTTACTATACTTCATTATTTCTCTAACGTGCAATTTATTTGGGTTTTCAAGAACTTTTCCTTCTTTAATAACACATCCACTTAATTCACTTAATTTAGAATCATACAATTCTTGGGCTAATTTAGAATTATTTGTTTTCCATTCAAAACTTTTTTTCTGAGTTTCTAAAATTTTTGGTGAAATTTTTTCAAATAATTCTTTTATTTTTTCACCTGTATAATCATCAAAAGTTTCTATAGTAAGTGATTTTTTCAATTCTTCAATTGAACCTATTCTACCTAAATAAAACGCTCCATCTTGTTTTTGTGCCAATTGATCTATATAATGTCCTATTTCGTGATAAGCAGTCATCTTACCACTAAATGTATCTGTGTTATTAATAGAAATTGTGTTTCCTTGTTGATAAGCTCTTTTTGATGAATGTATAAATTTTAAGTCTTTATTTTTAGAACCAACAAGATTATATAATTCAGCAATAGTTTTGTCGGTTGTTTGTGCATTTTCAAATGCTTTATTTACCCATTTATCGTCTTTTAGTTTTCCATTAATCTCTATTTGTATAGGTTCTACTTTTTCAATTATATCATCTTTTTTTGTATTGTCAAGACTATTTATTTTATTTTGTTTCTCCTCTTCGCTTATTTGTGTTCTCCATCTATAAAATGCTCTTCCATTCTTGATTGAATATTCTTCATACTTTTTATTTAAATTTTGCCAACTTTTTCTAATTCTTGTTGCATCTTTCGCAAAACCTTGTTGCCTTAATAGCGTTTCTTCGGTCTTTAATTGCCTAATTCTATTCTCATATTGTCTTTGCCTTTGGTCAATTTTATATTCTTTTTGAATTTCTTTTGAAGTAAATTGTCTAGGAGCAGTACTACCCTTTTCATATTCAATTAAATAATGTCTACAATTATAGCCATTAATTATTGAATTACCACCATTTGCATCTAAAGCAATTTCAATTGGTTGATATCTATGACCATCAATTATGCCACTTGTTCCATCTAAACTCCACAATTTGCCTTGAAAGGGTGTACATCTTGGACTAGCGTCGGCATGCGAACTTGTCCATACTAATTTAATGCCATTTTGTTTATATTGTGCTAGATCCATTTGATTTGCTTCATATCTTACAGCCATTTCTACTTTATTTCTTAAACTAATTGCTCTTCCATCTTTTGCGACATATTTTGCAGGTTCACTTGCTAAAAGTTTAACTTGGTCTTTAACTTGCTTGTCATAATTTTTAATTAAAATAGAGCCATATTTTGTGTTAGTAATGCGATTTCTAAATTCTTCTATAGTTTTTCTTTGGTCTATCTGTTTGTTTAAATATTCCCCATAAATTGCCTTTAAATCAATAGTATAGGTTTGATTAGCTTGTGTCATTCCTGTTCCTAAATTATAATGCTTAACAACTTTTTGAATAAATGACTGATTTAAAATATTTGTATTGTAATTATATTGATACATCATTTTGTTTGCGGATTGAATTAAACTTTTTTGGAAGGCTCTTTTTGTTGCAGGATCTACAAACTTATTTACATAATTATTGATGACTTGATTGATTTCTTCATTACTTGCACCTTTTAAAATAAGTTGTTTAATTTTAGTAATCGCATCTTGTAGTAATATTAAATGTTCACCAGCTACATTTTGATTGGGACTATTCAATATCTTCGCCATTTGTAAATGTATCTTCCTCTGTCAAATCCATTTGTAATAAAGTTGGATCATCAACACCGATATTATTTTCAAATTTTATCTTGGTAACTTCTTCTAAAATTTGTTCGTCTGTCCAATCTGGATGGATTTGTCTTACACCATTTTCAATTGATGATAAACCTCCCATTTTCGCATTAGCCCATCGAGTAATTATATTGTCTTCGTTTTCGACAACATAATTTCCAAAATCAAAAGTTATATCAGCATTTTCAAACGATACTTTATCAACTTCTAATCCTTCTTGTTTTGCTCCTGCTGTCTTAACCAACCAATTGTTAAAATTTAAAAGTTGCAAAGTTACTTCTTTTAAAAAAGGTTTCCAATAATTATTAATTTTGTCACTTCTTGTTTCTAAAGTGACTCTATTTCTTTCTTTTTGGCTAGTTTCACCAGCATTAATCGCTTCAAGACCTGTTATACCAAGTGCAAGTGGACTAAGCCCAGCAAGATTAATTGCGTTTGTTAAATATTTTAAATATTTTTCAGCAAGTGATGCCGTTTTATCTGGTATTTCTTGAATTTGAATCTCACTATTTGTTCCTTGGTCCTGATCTCCTGTTACTTTCTGATAATTTGTAATCCATTTTGCAAGATTTAATAATGGTACACCACTTTCATCTTGTGGAATCATATCAGTAGGAATATATCTAATTGTTTTATTATTTCTTGTTTCTGCAACAAATTCAGAATATACCTCATCTAAGCCATCAAAAGTATCTGTTGCGCCTTGATAATCACTTGCACCATAAACACTATCTGGAAATTCATTATTTGGCAATTTATTTGGTTTATGAAAGGCTAGCATTCCTTTTAACCCTTCAAAACGATATTCAGCCAAAATATTACTAGTTTCTGGAATAGTTGTTAATGGTACTTCATTTTCTTTGCCATCTGTTTTTAGTTCATATAATTTATTGTAAATTACAGCATATCCCATATTATCAGTAGTATAAGTTTCTTCATATCGATATTTTTTCATATTATTTTTGTCTTCTTTTTTGTTAAACCACGATTTAAAAATAATTGCTGTAGTAATATCTTTTTCTACTATTGCTTCTGCTTTAGTTAAATCATATGCCTTTATAATTGGAAATTGAGATAGTTTTAAGTCGTAATTAAATTTTAAAAAACTTTCACCACACCATGACTCTTTTACTGCTTGAGCATGGAATTGTTTTAATATTTTAGTTTTTTCAAACAAAGCATCTATAACTTCTTGAGCATTTTCTGTAACATTATTATCTTTTTCTTTTGTAACATTTCCGCTTTCATCTGTTTTATAAACAGTTACTATTGGTTTAAAACCTCCACCAAATAAAATAGTTCCCATTTTATTTGAAATTAATTTAGGAACTCCACAATGTCGTTTAATGTAATTTGATGGGGCATTTAGCCAAAAATAGTTTAAATAATTATTGCTTCCGTTATTATTATAAAAATAATTAATTAGCACAGCATTGCCGCTATTCCAAACTTGATATTCTTGTATTCTTCTCGTAAAAGCATCCAAACCCAAAACATCACTTAAATCGATTGCTTTAGATGCATCAAAATTATATCTATCTCTTAACATTTTCAAATCCCTTTCTAATTTATCTAACCTTTTTCTAGTCATGTAATTTTTTAGCCCCATAATCTTCTCCTTTTATTTCTTGTTTAACATAAGAAAGTAATTTTTTCATATGTCTAGTCAAAGCATATTCAACCGAATCCATTATGTCATTAATAGGATCGTTATTATCTTCTCTTTCTTCATTTTCTTTGCCTTCAACCCATTTTGCCATTTGATAAGCTTGATAGACTTCACGCCCTTCTTTTGTGTTATTAAATTTAATTTTTTTTAATGCCAACAAAATTATTAATAAATCGCATCTTTCCTTAATCGTTGCTTTGTATGAAGATATGACATCAATTCCATATGGTTTAAATGCTGTTTTTAAATCATAAATAAAATTTTGTTCTGCACTATCAACTGAAACACATCTAATATTTCTTCCTTTGTCACGCCAAAAAAGAACTGTATTTATTAACAGTTCCTTTTTTTTGTCATATCCACATTGTTTAAACGAATATTTGTCAACTATTCCAACTTCTGTATAATTGTCTTTAAAACCTACTAAGCTTATTGAATTTAATGCTCTTGTGGAACCTATATCTACTCCTACTACATATTCATTGTAAATAATTTTACTCAAATCATCTATATGTTTTTCTGCTGTCATATAATCGTTAAATATTAATTTTCCTGTTGTTCCTCTTTCCCCTAAAATTTTAATTTTGTAATAATAAGAATCTTTGGGAAAAATTGATTCTGCTCTGTCGATTTTTTCTTTTGTCATTGTTGGATTATCGTACATTGTAAAATGAACATAATAGTATCCTTCAATTTTTTCTACTTGAGACATTTCAGCAATAATACTTGCTGGAGCATTACCCAATATCTTGCAATGATTAATATATTCTTGATATATCCAATGAGTAGGCGAATCACCATTTAAAGTGAACAACATTTTAGGATTATCCACATTTGTTTGTCTAGCAAAGCATTCATCCACAAATTGCTTGTTTGCATTATTGACTTCATCTAGCAAAATGACGCCAAATTCATGCCCATTAATCGTTTTCCAACGTGATTTATTACCAAAACCACACAAAAGTATTTTTTTAATTTTTGGCTTGTTTTTGACGTCACATTTGGCTAAAACATAATAGCCACCTATCTCATCTTTTTCTAAAGAATAATATTCTGGGTAAAGAGTTGTTAACCCTAACTTCGCTTGAAGGATAACGTCTTTAATTGAATTATTGTCTTGAGCTCCGATAAGATGAAATATTTCATCACTTTGTTGAACTAGAAAATGTAGCATTTGGATAACTGTCGTTGTTTTAATTGATCGAATGCTACCCTCAAACGCCATTAACCAACTTTTAGACCGCAAACCATATTCAATACAATCAAGCATTTTATCAGTTACTATTAGTGGCGTTTTCTCTTTCTTCATCAAATCCATTCTTTCGTTCCTCAAGTTTTAAAATAATTGCTTCTGTTGTTCCATTTGTATTAAATTCAACTTGGACTTTATTAGGGTTTTCTCCTAACGTATCTCTAATAAATTCTGCTGCTTTAGTATCCCCATTAATGGCTTTTAACATTTGACCTACTAATACTGCAGATTGATTATTCATATCTTTGGGCTTAACACCTCTATATGCTAATTTTTGAATTAATTCAGGATCTTTTATTTTTGCAGACATCAAAACAGTAAGCATTTCTTGCATTGTTTTTTTAGCTCTTCTAGCTTTAACACTAGCCTTTCCACCTCGGCTTGCTATTTCCTTGTGTTCTGCTTCACTTAACTTATTGAAAGGAATTAAATCTTCCCTAGCCATTATTCTATCAACTCTGCTTTCTTTCCAGTAAAACTTTCCCAACGATTTATAATAACATCACAATAATGCTCATCTAATTCCATCATATAGCATTTGCGGTTTAATTGCTCACAAGCTATAAGGGTGCTACCACTTCCACCGAAAACGTCTAATACTATTTCGCCCTCTCTACTACTTGACTTAATCGCACGGCTGCATAATGCAATAGGTTTAGGCGTTGCGTGGTTGCCCGTTAATTCTCGTTCTTGGTTGCTGGTTCTTTCAAAGTGCCATACGTTGTTTTGGTTATCGTGTGTATTGTCAAAATAAGATCGTCCAGCATAAAAGTCCTTTTTAAGAAAGTCATAGTCCTTTTTAAGAAAGTCATTATTATTTAAAACACTTTTACCGTATTTTCTTAAAGCCTCGTAATTTTCTTTAGTAGGTAATGCAAATTGTGATTTACTCCACCAGTGGTTAACTGTTCGCCCGTCTTTATACCCTAAAGCATTTGCTATTACTTTGTCGCTTTGCCCTAGTTTTTTTATTTCATTTTCTAAATAAACTCTTACCTTATCCATACTTTCACTATAGTCCTCTTGATTTACGCAAAAGCCTTGTACGCTATCACCACCAACCATTACAAATAAGCATTTTTCGTCTGCAACGGGGTACATCCTAAAATCGCTACTTAATTGCCCTTGCCCGTTGCCTTTGTCCCAAGTAATAAGGTTTCTAAATGCAATTAGTTTTTGTTTAATCATTGGCTTTAATATATGGCTGTAAATGTCCATTAAAGGCTCATCCGTTCCCCAACAATACCAACTGCCATTATCTTTTAAAGCGTCAAACGTTAACGGGATCCATTGTTTATTAAACTCTAATAAATCGTCATAATTTAAATTATCGTTTAATACTCCGTCTTTTTCTTTCTTCATACCATAAGGTGGGTCAGTAAATACTAAATCAGCCTTTTTGCCATCCATCAATTTGTCAACATCTTCTTTTTTGGTACTATCTCCACACATAAGCCTATGCACCCCTAATTGCCAAACTTGCCCTTTTTTAACAATTGGTTCTAATTGTTCTGGTTCTTCATAATTATCTTCTTCTGCAATTTGTTCTTCTTTTTGTTCCTCTTCAAAGCCAAATAATTTCATATTTAGACTTGGTAATTTAAATAATTCTTCTTTTAGCAATTCGTTATCCCATTCTGCAAATTCATTTGTTTTATTATCTACTAATCTGTAAGCATTAATTTGTTCTTCGGTTAAATCATCTGCCAAAATACAAGGCACCTCTTTTAAACCTAATTGTTTTGCAGCAAGCAATCTTGTATGTCCACAAACAATAACATTATTTTTGTCAATTACAATTGGTTGCTTAAAGCCAAATTCTTTTATACTTTCAGCTACATACTTTACTGCCTCTTTATTTTTCCTTGGATTTTTATCATATGGTTTCAAAACATCAATTTTTAAATTTATAATTTTCATAATTCCTCCTCTATGCAACAAAAAAAGCACCCATAGGATGCTTTCGACGGATTCAGTGGTCAGTATTTGACCGATACTATTATAACACACTTATATAGGACATTTCAAGGACATTTTAAAAAAATTTTAATAATTTTTCATTTTTTTTCTCAAATTTTTATGAATTCTTGTTAATTGTCTATAAGAATATCTTTCATCATTTGATTTTAACAAGATAATTTGGCTAATTGGTTTTTTGTAAATATATAATTCAATAAATAATTTCATTTCCAAATCATTAAAATTTTGTGAATATTTTTTAAAATCTATTTCGATTTTTTCAATCACATCTTTCAAAATATTACGATAGTTTTCTTTTTCTCGTATTTCTTTTCCTAAATTAATGAAATTTTGATAAAATTCATTAATATCTTTGGATTGCTTAGGTAAAACTATTTTAGAATAGTCTACTCCTGATACATCTTTCATTCCACTATACAATTCCTTGTCATATTTTTGTTTAAAAACTTCAATTTCTTGTTCAAGAGTATCTAATTCTAATTTTAATTTTAAATATCTTTTGTAAAAATCTTCTTTTATTTCTTGCAATCCTTTGTCTTGCATTTTTTTTGTTCCTCCTCTAAATAAACACATTCTTTTATTTTTCTTTTGCAAAACCCATTATAGTAGCAATCTCCACAAATTTTACGAATTGGTTCGGTAGGAACAGGTTTTAAAATTTTTTTATTTTTATACATTTTTCCAAAATTATATTAACCCCTCTAAATTGGTTCTTATTTCTAAATACACTATCTGATGTTCTTTTGTTGCTTTTTCTAAAAATGCTTTTGTTTCTTTCCAAGAATCATAACTTCCTATTGTTAAGTAGGAATTATTTTCATAATTATACTTTTTAATAATATATTTTTTGCTCATTTTTCTTTTACCTCTTTAGAATCATTGCGAATTTTTTTCCTTTGGCTTTTCTATCCATTCTTTTAATTCATTAAATTTTTTTTCGTAAAATGGTTTGTTCGTGTTTTCGTTGATATCTTTATTGTCTGGATTTCCACTAATAAAACAATCAATAGTTAAATCAGCTACAAAAAGATGTTTCTTTAAAGTTTCTAATATTTCTAAATCCTTTAATATTTCACGAAAAGCAACAGGAAATAGTAAAGAATTTGATTTAATTTCTTTAGTAAATGGATCAACTCCTTCGCTTTTGGCTATTTGTTCTAAATATTTTTTACTTGCCAATTCATCTACCTCAATCATCCAAGAAGGAGAAAAGCTATAACGTTTTTTAAGCATTTCTTTTGCTGTTAAACCATCACATTCGTCTACCCAATCTTTACATTGTAAATAACTATTCATACCTTCATACTCAATAAATTTTTCTTTACTAAATACTTTTTTCATTTACTTCACCTCGATTTTTTGTCTCCTTTTTAGTATATTTAGTATTTTTCAACATTCAAAATATACTTTTATAAATTTATTTTTTTCTTTAGTAGCAAAATATACATAGCCGTAATAATTACAGCCCGAATAATCCGTATGTTGCTCTACTAAAAAACTGTTATTTAAGTCGTCTCTATAACTCTTAATTTGATCGTCTGTTAATTCAACTAAATCAGCTTTTTCGAAATCGAACGATAAATCTAAACCCACCGCAACATCTATTTTTTTACTTAATCTGTCAATTAAATATTCGATTTCATCATAGTGTCGCATAATTTGTTCTGCTTCTTTATATATTTTCATTCTTTCACCTCCACATATCGCCAACTTTGAGGAGCTTTTTCGACAACATTTAAGCATACCCATTCAGTTTCACAGCCTTCTTGTCCATTTGTTGCTCTATAATATTCTTCTTCATCTTCACTCATATAAACATATCCCTTAGGACAAGAAGGACAATATTGCATTTTTGGACAAATACATGGCTTGTGAAAATAACTTAACTCTTTTGGCTTATCAAATATTTCTAAATTGTCTATGTACCAAGCGTAACCAACCTTTTCAGGACGATCTTTATAACCTAGATAATTATATAGTTCGTCTTCTGAAATATTTGCTTCTTCTGCAATACTTGTTCCACATTCAAGCTCATAATAATAATCATATCCAACACCATTATTTAGTCTTTCACAATATACTTCTTTAAGTGTATTCAAAGTGAATTTAGCAACAACTTTGCCGTTTAAAAATCCTTTTGGAACTAAACTATATTTATTATGTTGAGTTACCGCATATAACGTATCACCTTTATTAACGTAAGTTAGGTCATATAAATGATGATATTTAGGAGTATTTGAACAATACAAATACACATCTATAGGTAATTCGCATTTAGGCATTGTCTTTCGTATTTCAATAACTTTTTCTCTATTTAATATTTTTTCAAGCCATTGCGGTTGAATACTCATTAATATTGCTCGTTTCATAATTCCTCCAATTTATCAATTAATCCTTGTAAATGATTAAAAGGATTATCATCCTGTGGATCTTCAAAATCTTCTTTGTAATAGCAGTCATAACAATCGTGTATCCAATTTAAAGCGTTTTCTACTAAATCATCTTGAAAAATATCTTTAAGTTCAAATAACTTTTGAAAATCTTCTTTTAAATTGCAATCAAAATTTTTACCATACCTATTGCCTAAATAATAAGCATCATATTCATTTTTAATTTTATTTAACGCTTCTTGATAATTTTTTTTACTCATTATTTCAATTAATCCTCCGATACATAATAATAATTAAAACCATTACGCATACCACCAAAACATAAATTTCCTTGATCGAAAATTAATAACAATTCATCTTCAGTTATGTTTTGAGGCGATTTATAAAGCCTATATTCACCATGCAAATAACAAGCTTTTCTTGAATAGACAATATCATTTTCATCTAATTCTTCCTGTGTAGGATATCTAAAATCCCAATCACAAGTTTTTAATATCTTATATTTTTCTTTTAATTCTTTATAGATTTCCCTATTTATTTTACCTTTTTCCTTTTCGTTTTCGGTAAAAGCCCAACCGTTATATACTTTTTTTTCAATCATTATTTTTCTTCTCCTCACATAATTTTTTTATTATATTTCCACCATATGAATTTTTAGTTATTTTTATAAATTCGTCTACACTATAAGTTTTTTTCAAGTCTAAATTATTTTCTCTAACAAAGTTATCTCTTCCAGCTGTACAGCTACCTGTTAATATGTGATGCCACTTATAAAATTCTTCACCACTATATTTATCAACTCTATTAAATTGCTTATTAAACATTTGTATTTTTTCTTCGATGTCTAAATCATCAAAAATCTTTTCTTGTAAATCTGCCACTGCTTCTTTTAAAGTTTTTCCGTGAGCAAATTTATTGTTACCTTTTGCGACAAAAATTTTTTCTAAAGTTAAATTTTTATTTAGAATAAAACCTTTTGCTACATTTCCATGAATGCTTGTTATAATTGTTGAAATGTTATCAATTATAAATACATAATGATTGTTATATTTAGAAATACCATTGCCATAGCCATAGCCAGAGCCATTGCCATCGCCAGAGCCATAGCCAGAGCCATTGCCATTATCTACCTTTAACCATTCTTCTATCAGCTTCTTTTCCATTCTTTAACTTCCTCAATTAAATTGGTAGCTTTTTCTGTACAAGGTATAATTTCGATACAATCTAATATTGTAAGTTCTTCAACTGTCACAGTAAATTTGCAATTATCAGGTTTAGTTGTGCCGATTTTAGCGATTTCACTTAAAGAACAAGCTCCGTCCCAATACCACAATCTGCGGCATTCACCTATTTTAACCTCTTGGCCATTTCTTTCTAAAAGTGTGCCAAAAAAGACTCCACTTCTGTCACCTCTAAAAATATATTTTTGATTTTTCATTTTCTTATTTTCCTTTCTTTTTATTTTTTAAAATTTTATGTACTGCTTTACTAATCTTGGCATTTTCTTCTACATCTTCATAGCTAATTATCATTGTTTTTATAGGGCTTACAATAAAGTGTTTTGCTCCACTAGGAATATCTTGGCAACTTCTTATTATTTCAATATAAGCATTTTCTTTTTTATTTCCATTTTTATCAAAAAGAGAATACAAACCTAATATATAATTTATGTTTTCTTTAGTTGAAATAACAATACTTATCCCAAACATTTTACTATCATCTTCAAATTGAAAGAATACAACATCTCCAACTTTTAATTCATTCCCTAAATCATCTTTTAATAGAGTTGCTTGACCAACTGTTCCCAACTCTGTTTTCCCCCCAGAAGTATATTCAATTATTTTTTTCATATTTACTTTCCTTTCAATAAATTATTAAATATTGCCATCAATACATTGACAACAATGCTATTGCCTGCTTGTTTATATAATTGTGCATTAGAATTAACTTTAGCAGCTTTTTCAAAATCTTCATCATTAAAACCCATTAATCGCCAACATTCTTTAGGTGTTAATTTTCTGATACGTAAACCATCCCATAATCTTTGTGAATTATGATGTGGTTCTGTTAATGCTTGACTTTCTTTATAAACAGATCGATTGTGTAAATCTAAGTTAACAACTTCACCTTTATATAAATCATTTTGCTCAATAGTTTCTCTTAATTGTTTAGTATCTTTATACAAAGGTATTTTCAAGCCGTTTTTAGTTTTAACAATAAAACTACTAGCTGTAGTAGTACCGTTAATTTCTGGACATTCATCATGAACACGTGGACCTTTGTTATATCCATTAGGAAATGATATATCAGCAACTTGACCTTCTTTAAATTCATCTACTACATCACTATCAATATAACGTTTAACATTACCTTCTTTAGTTATCATTTTTGCTTGCGTTTCAGTCCATAGTGATTTAACAGCAACTGCTGTAACTGTCCCGTGATTTTCTATCACAGTTGATACTAGTCCTTCTATATCAACTATTCTTGCAATTTGTTCACCACTCAAATAATACTTTTCATCAACTTCATCTTCTAGCAAATCCTTAAGTTTTAATTTAAGTTCTTGCTTTGGTGGAAATGTGAATAACTTGTTGATATCTTTTCTAATAGATATTGTAAATACACGTTCTCTATTTTGTGGAATGCCATAATCTTTAGCATTTAAAACTTGATAATATGAGTAATATCCTAGTTCTTCCATCGCTTCTAAATATGCATTGAAATTATGAATGTGCTTTTTAGATAATAGATTTTTAACATTTTCCAAAATAACATATTTAGGTTTTAGTTTTTCTATTATTCTAATATTTTCATACATTAAGGATGATCTTGTGCCACTTCCTTTGTCTCCACCTTTACCAAGCCCAGCAAGCGAAAAATCTTGGCAGGGACTTCCCGACATTATCAAATCAACTTCAATGTCTTTATCCCATTTTGTTATATCTTGTGGTTCAAAATTAGTTTTGTTAATAGCATTATAACTTGCAACTGCATATTTATCAATTTCAACATAGTCTGCTACTTCAAAATCAATACCTAACCTTTTTAAAGTTGCAGTACATGCTCCAATGCCACCAAACAATTCTAAAACTTTTAATTTTGTCGATATAAAGTCAAAAATTGTTGTTTGATTTTTCAACCGAAAATTAATTCTACGATATTCATCATATACTGGTTTCCAAATTCTTTCACATTGTCTTTTTTCTTCGGGCAAATATTTACCCATAATATCTAATTGTTCTTGTAAATCTAATGAATAAGGGCATCCTTTACAACCAGTTCTTTTAAAATTAAAAGGTGGATAATATAATTTACATAATTCAATATCATATTTTTCAATAAAGTAATTTTCAAAATCTGTAGAACAAACAAGTAAAGGGTGAAATTTAACAACTTTATCTTTTTTTGTAATTATGCAATTAATTAGATTTGCTCTTTGTCCACCTTCTTCGGCAAGCATTCCAGTCATTAAAATATGCTTTTTGTTTTCTTTTTCCCATTTATGGGAAATGTCCTTTTTTAATCTATAACAACACTTATCAGATAACCTTAATTTAAAATTTCGTTCATATTGATATAGTAATTTTTTTGGACAAGCATAGCGAGATTTTCCAGACATTTCTTTATAATAAATATTAGATTTGGCTATACTTCCCTTTTGCCATTCACCAAGTTTTAATGAATGTTCTTTTGATTTAAATGGATATCCTTCAATTTCTAACATTTTCTTAATATTAACATTTGAATTGACAATTTGAATACGACTATCTTTTTGTTCAAGTTTTTTTACAAAATCAACAATATATTCATATTCGATACCTGTATTGATAAACAGACGTGGTATTTTATTACCTGGTAATGCTAAATCTAATAAATAATGCAAAACTGTGCTATCTTTCCCACCGCTAAAAGATAAATATGCATTATTTTCTAAATCGTATTGTTTGTTAATGGATTGAATTTTAGCAATTCTATCAATTTCTAATAATTCATAATCTGTCATACTTCATTCCCCCAACAATCCCAACCATTAACTGTTTGTCTTGCAAACAATTCTATTCTTGGTATATCACCAAACAAATCAACAATTCGATTTCTTACTTCATTTGGTTTTTTTCTATGTTCTTCGATTTTAGATAATATAACTTGTTGAACAGATCTACTTACTCTTTTTAAAGGGTTTCCTTTAACAGCTAACAAACAAATTTCATTATTTGCTCTTGTGTAATAGCCCATTCCAATAAAGGGTTTAGAATTCCTTTTATTTGTTTTAACCCAAGAAAACCCACAAGTTTTATATGTAAATCCCCATTTCTTAATCAATTCTAATCCTTCTTCTAAACATGGATAAGTTACCCATAAGAAGAGAACACAATTATTTTCACACAATTTAGGAATGGGCAAATTTTGTATATCTGTTTTAGTCATTTTCTAATTCTATACATAATTTTTCAAGATCATCAGTTCTTGGAAAATTTAAACCAAGTTCCCAACTTGACAAAGTTGATTGCGATACTCCTAATTTTTTTGCTAGAGCATCTTGTGAAAATTTTTTATTTTCTCTTAATTCTTTTAATAATTCTTTTTTCATTGTTCCTCCTCAAAACCAAATAATTTGTTTAAATTTTTTTCCTTTGGCTTTTCTAAATTTTCTAATCTTTCTAATCCATTTAAAATAGATTTTTTAAAGTAAGCAAATTTATCATCTATGTTATCTTGCCTTTTTTTAATTTCTGCAATTGTATATTTAATTGCAGATAATATTTTTCTATGATTATAATGTGTAGCAAGTTCTCCTAAAAAATAGTTATATTCTGCAATATCCAAATCATATAGTGAAATGAAATTGTTATCTATTAAAACAGTTGTATAATAATTTAAAATAGGAGATCCTACTTTTTTTTCTTTAATTGTTTGGTTATCTTTTATCCTATATTTATCTTTTTTATCTATCTTATTTTCTTTTTTATTTTGTGTATTATTGTCAACATTAACTAGATTATTGTCAACATTAACTAGATTATTGTCAACATTAATAAATTTAGACATAATTCGGGCAGATTCTGACATTGACGATTTTGTGCATTTTAATGCCTCTTGTTCTTCTTCTTGCGTTAAAAGCCAATATTTAGATTTGTCAATGTTCCTACGTCTGGCAGTTGATATCAACCATTGTTTTTCGATGCTGCTTGATGTAATAATGCCTTTTGCGACGAGGTTACTATCAATTAATTCGCACTCCGCTATTCGGTAAATTACTTCAATGACTCTATCTACTTTAGTAAGGTTTTGTCCCCTTATATCTCGAAAAATAAGCCTAGCAAGAGACTGTACGCTTATTTCGAGATAGTAACCTTCTTGGTACACTAAAGTCAGAATTCGCAGGTATACAACTATTCCTAGATAACCCACTTCCATTATTAATTCTTGGATTTTTGGGTCATCAAAAAATTTTACATCTAAAGGAAAATACGATAGACCCTTTTTAAATGGTCTAGCCATAACAACTCCTACAAATAATTTTTACCAAAGATTTTTATAAAATCATTTGTTGTTTTATTGTTTTTCTCAAGCCACACATTTTCAGCTAAATTTTTAAGTTCATTATCTAATTTTTTATTAAAATGAACTCCATTTTTTGTTCCAACATGATGATTAAAACATAACCATATTTTAAGTCCATGTTCTTCACTTAATTGTCGACAACCTTTGCCAAAAAAAATATGATGACATTGTAATTTTTTTTTAGTTTTGCAAATAAAACATTCTTTTTCATTTTGTATAATACTATTCATATTTTGTTTGCCCCAATTCTCTTTGTATTTGATTTTCTAAAATTCTAATTTGTAATTTTAGACTATTTATATTCTCTTGATTAGCATTGTAAACAACTTCTGCGACATCTCTTTTAAAACGTAAATTAGCAACTTCTTTAATTCCATAAATGACTGTAGAAATCATAGAGACAGGCATTTTAGAATCCCTTAATTTTAAAGCTTCTTGGGAAAGTAGAATTTTATAATTATATTCTGCTTCCGCAAGATTAGTTCCATTGCTTCTCAATAATAAAACAGATGCATTCAATTCTCGAATTTTAGTTTGTAATTCATTATATAATTCCATTCTTACCTCCTAAAAAGGAAGATCCAAATCTGAAATTTCAAATTTTTTTAAATCTGCCTGTTCCCTTTGCTGAACATTTTGTGGTTGTTGTTCTTTTTTAACTGTTTCTAACAATGTAATAGATTCCACAAGCAATTCGCTAACATAATGCTTATTTCCTAAATTATCATTATATGTTCTTGTTTGCCAACATCCTTGTAAAGCAATCTTTGTTCCTTTACAACAAAATCTATTTAATAATTCTGCTTGTGCTCCAAAAGCAACAATATTAACAAAATCACTTTCATATTCACCATCTTTGTTTTTAAATTTTCTTTTTACTGCAATAGTATTGTTATAAACACTACTTCCTGTTATTTCTATTTTTTTGTAATCTCCGTTTTTACAAAAATTACCTATTAAAATAACTAAATTCATTTTATCTTCCTTTCATGATATTCTTTTATCAAATCAAGCCCAAATTTGGCATTTATTGGAATTTCTACATATTTCCTTACATCATTTCGCAAATATATTGCACGCAGGAATTTGGGCTCTTTTTCGTATGAATAAATAAAACCTAATCTGTATAAATTTAATTGATAGGTTAGATATTCTTTGTCAAGAACTGCTGTTCTTTTAATGTCTCCGATTCCTAGTTCTTCGCTTTCTTCTAGAACTAAATCTAGCCTTCCACAAATAAACAAATCTTCATAAGGTACAATAACTGGTAATTCGTTTTCTAATGCTTTAAATTTATACTTATCTTTCAAAAAAAGATAATTTCTAAATTCTTTTAAATATTCACTTTCAAGTCCATATTTTTCAAAAACTTCAATTGCATTATGAAGTTCATTACCTTTTTTTGCAGCAGCTTTTAATACATTTTCATCGACATCTTTATACTTATTTGGAAATTTAAATTTTATTAGTTGCGTTACGGAAATACACTTTTTCCCATCGCAAAAATAAGAGTGAGTTTTATCATCATAAGTTAACTCATGATCTTTTATTACCCATTTTTCCATTATTTAACTTTTATCCTAATTGATGGCTTTACAAGATTTATATTTATATATTTGTTATATAAATCTTCATAATCTTTTTTAAAATTTTTATTATCAAAAGATTCTCTTGTTGTTGCTCCAACATAAGTAATAGATAGCAAATCGTTTTCTAATTTTAAAATGCCATTATCTTCCATTGATTTTAAAATAGCCTCTTTTAAGGCTTTTTCTTGTTCTTCGATCTTCTTTACTTGCTTTTCAAATTTAACAAGTTTCTTGACGATTTCTTCCGATAAATTTCCATCTTTTATAATTGATAATTCCATTATTTTATTACTCCTTTTTCTCGCATTTTGTCTAAAATTACATTTGCTTGTTCTTCAGTTAATTCGTTTAGAGCATTGACTTTGCACAAATTGATTGCCCAATTTCTTATTGTTTCGTTTTGGGCAAGTAATATTTGCAATTGATGCTCATTAATCTTTTTTGGTACAGGTTTAAAATTTGGCAAATTGTATGGATTATTTGTATCATCAATATTTTTTGGTTCTTGTTTGATTTGAACCTTTTTTGTATTCATATTTTCATCAGGTGTTTCTTTTTCTGGATCATCCCCTGTAGCTACCATAAATGTGTTCGCCAAATAATACTTTAAAGCACCTGTATAAGCTTTATAACCTGCTTTATCTCCTTTATCTATCCCCTCTCCTGTTATACAAGTTTTTTCGTAAAAACCTGTTTCGCAATCAAATAAAGTAAATTCTAATCTTGGCATTCTGCCATTAGACTGTTTCGCACTTCCTTCAAATGTGTCATATGCTAACTCTGTAAATTTAAGTTCTAACCTTACTTTGCTAAAAAGTTCGGTAAAAAGTTTCTTGTACTGAGCTTCACTAAAGTATTTATAATTATCATATGTGTTAATCGAGTCTTTTTGTAAAACGCCTTTTTCAGCAAGCATTTGCCTTAAAGCATTTTTTTTGTTTTGTAATTTGGCATTTAATCCTAGCCACTCTTTTATTTCTAATTTTTCTAGCATTTAAATCACCTTTAAACACATTGCATGACGTGTTTCCCCATCAATTTCTATAGTTTTTACGAATGGAGCAATTGTCATTTTCATGCCATAAAACCGATTTGCAAAAGCAATAGCTTTAATCGCTTGATTTACTGCAGATGCTCCAACTACCAATATTTCAATCGGCTCTTTCTTGTAATTTTTGTGAATTACAAAACCTAAACTGGTTGGTTTTGTTTCTTTTGAACATTTAAGTTCCATTTTTTCTTTCCTCCTTTAATTTAAAAATTTTGCCTTCTTTTACTTCAATTACTCCTTCTTTGATTTTTTTCTCTAAAAATTCGTAAAAGAAATATCCCATACGATTTAAGGATTCTTCTTTAGAAATCTTGTATAATATTTCAATACCATTATAATTTTCTATTTCCATTTTTTCTTTCCTCCTTTTCATCATATGAGATTGTTTTTTTTATATGTAGCAAAGAGTTGAACTGTGTTCAATTAAGTTTAGCCAAAATACATACTTTTGGGAGAGGGAGCTTGGATAAACACTCTTTGCCAAGACCATTGAGCTAATATGCTCTAGGTTTCGTCTTAATTTGCAAAGACTCGTCAGTTGGCTTTTGTAAACAGACGCTAGGAATCTGTTTGAGGTGATAAAAAAGAAAGATGTTCCTTTCATTTGTTTTTATTTTCTGCCTAGCACAGTTGATATTTATTTTAGTCTCTTTTTAAGGAATATAGATATATATTAATTACTATTTTAGAGACAACTAATTTAAAAAAATATTTATATCAACTTTATAGTGTTCTGCCAAAATCAACAATTCACTAATTTTAAACTCTGTAGTACCTTTTAGTTTATGATACAAAGAAGTAACATGGATACCTAATAATTTTGCAATGTCTTGTTGTGTTTCTCCATGTTCAGCCATTAAACCTTTTAATTTTGCAATATTCATTTTTTTATTCCTCCTTTTTGTCACTATTATAGTAACAATGCAAAAGCATTATAACACATTATTAGTAACGTGTCAAGTGTTTAATCAATATTTTGTTGTTTTTTTTCATTCTTAATGTTATAATTTAGTAACAATTTATAGAAAGGTGTCACTAATATGTTGAAAAATAATATAAAATTGTTAAGAAAAGAAAAGAATATTACAATAAGAGATTTGGAGTCCAAAATACATATTAATAGGGCAACACTATCTAGAATGGAAAACGGAAAACAAAACATTAGCGATGAATATTTAAATTCGTTAGCAACTTTTTTTAATGTTTCAACTGATTATTTATTAGGAATATCTGATATTAGAAATCCAAAAGATGATATTAAAATAAAATCAGATCCTATCTACTTTTCATTATATGAAGAAGTAAAGGAACTAACAGATGAACAAAAAAAAGAAATATTAGAAATAGTAAAAAAGATTAATAATATGAGGAAATAATAATGACTTACAATATAGATTTTATTTATAAAGAAACTAACCTTCCAACTAGATATACTTTAGAAAAATGTTTAAATTCTTTACCTGAAAATTTTAGAATAATTATGAACGAGAATATTAAACATGATGTTTATGAAAGAAATCCTATTACAAAAAAATTGTTTGTAAATTATAAAAAACAATATATAGAAAAATTGTATGATTTCATAAATAATAATGAAATAGATTTATTTTTACAAATTATCCCATATATGATAGGTTGCTTTGATGAAACATCTTTGCATTTTATGCTTTTAAAATTAAATGATATTTATTATAAAAAACGAGATGATATTTATTTTTATAATAAAACTAAAGAAATATGTAAACAAGATATTATATTAATTGAAAAATTAGATATTAGAAATTTTTCTTGTCCTACAGTAAATAGACTAATAACAATATATGAAAAAGAAAAGAAAATTTTTGAAGCTATTCAAATTTGTAAACTAGCAATTGAAAGAAATCTTCAAAGTCATTTGATAAATGGTTTCGAAGGAAAATATGAAAAATTATCAAATAAATTAATAGAAATTTCTACAAATGTAATTGTATAAAAAGGAGGACGTTTTAAATGTCATAAAGATTTTTACTAAAAACATAAAATAATGATTTAATTTTCAAAATTTTTAGTAAGGGGGGAAGAAAATGAAAATTATTGAATTAGAATTGCAACAAGTTAAAGGACTAGTTTTTAAAATTGATAAAGAGAAATATATTGTAATAAATAAAAATTTATTAAATATAGAAAAAAAGGAAATAATAAAATGTCTTCATTCCCATATCAAATTGAATAAATTTGATTATATACTCATTGACAACAAAATTTTGATTAATGAGGATAAAAAAAATGAAAACAGCAATCTATATTAGAGTATCTACCCAAGAACAAGCAAAAGAAGGATATTCAATACCACATCAAAAAGAAAAACTATTTAAATATTGTCAAGCTATGAATTGGCAAGTGGTAGAAATATATGCAGACGAGGGGATATCAGGCTCTACAATTGAAAAAAGACCTGCAGCAATCAAAATGCTACAGGATGCAAAAAAAAGATTATTTGAGAATATATTAATTTTGAGAGTTGATAGACTCTGCAGAAATACAAAAGATTTATTAGAAATAGTTGAAACATTAAAAAAATATGATGTTAGTTTAAATGCAGTTGATCAACAAATTGATTATAAGACAAGCATTGGAAAAATGACATTAACTATTTTAGGAACATTTGCAGAATTTGAACACTCAACAATTCACGAAAGGACCATGGAAGGAAGAAAGCAAAAAGCAAAACAAGGTATAAAATCATTAGGAAGAAGAGTACCATTTGGATATAACTATATTAATGGTTGTTTTGTCGCAAATTCTGATGCAAAGATTGTAAAACTTATTTTTGAAAAAGTTGCAGATGGATATGGATTTAATCAAACAGCAACTTTTTTAAGAAATAATAATATTCCAACAATAGATAAATTGGATTGGAACAGATTACACATCAAAAGAATTATTAACAATAAAATTTATATGGGACATTGCGTACTAAAACTTAATATGACAGAAGTCGTTGATACAATTGCTACAAACGTGGAACCAATTATTGACGAAAAATTATTTATTCAAGCACAAAAAACAATATCATACAGAACAAAAGGAGTTTTTAGCAAATATGCTTATGATGATTTTATTTTTTCTGATGTCTTATATTGTTCTTGTTGTGGTTGGAAAATGTCACCTAAAAAAACAAAGAGAACAGATCCTAAAATAAATGAAGCAAAACTAGAAGATAGAATTTATAGGTATTATAAATGTATTTATAACATGAGTCATCCGACAAAACAAACATGTTTAAATACTAAAATTTTAAACGCCGAAAAATTTGAAAAACATTTTTTATTATATATGGATTATTTTATTATTGAATTAAAAAAACCTCTAAAATTACAAAAAAAAATTACTTCTTCTCCCACAAATAAAGATTTTTTAGAAAAACAAATAAAAGAATTAACACAAAAAAAATCAAAACTTTTAGATAAATATTTAGCTGGAATAATTGATGATAGTTCTTATATCGCCAAAAATGATGAATTAATTGAAGAAATTAAAAGTTTAGAAAATAAATTAAATTTTAAAGAGGAATTATTAGATAAAGAAAATAAAGAAATTAATGTTGATTTTTTAAACGGATTAAAATTTGTATTCAGTGACTTATGGTCAATAATGAGTAATCATGAAAAAAGAAATTTTATAACACAAACTTTTGAAAAAATTGAAGTAAATCAAGGTAAAATTGTAAAAATTATATTAAGATAAATAAATGGCAAAAATTTCTATATAAAAAAAGGCAAAAGTGTTGACATATTTTAAAAAATTGCATATAATATTATTGCAGATAGATATTTTATGCTGTATACTTGTGGTAGCGAATTAAAGTTTAAGTGATATGTTTTATCATCGCCCACAAGGAGCCACTTTGTGGCTTTTTTTATTTTAAAATAAGGAGTTACAATTATGGATGTATACGGCTATTCAGATGAATCTGGAGTTTTTGATTCTGTTCATAATGACTATTTTGTTTTTGGTGGTATTATATTTTTTGATAAAAAAAACAAAGATATTATGGAAAGAAAATTTATTCATGCAGAAAACTGTATAAGATCATCTCTAAATTTAGAAAAAAACGAAGAATTAAAGGCATGTAAATTATCAAATAAAATTAAAGGAAAACTTTACAGATCCTTAAATAAATGTTTAAAATTTTGTGTTATTATAGATCAAAAGAAAATTTTAGATTCTATTTTTAAGCAAAAAAAGAGTAAACAAAGATATTTAGATTATGCTTATAAAATTGGATTAAAACGTTGCTTTGAATATTTAATTACTTCAAATAATATTTCAGCTTCTAATATAAATAATATTAATGTTTACGTAGATGAACATACTACAGCAACTAATGGATGTTATGAATTACAAGAAGGATTATTGAATGAATTTAAATATGGAACATATAACCTTGAATGGAGTAAATTTTTTCCTCCAATATTTCCTAAAATGAATAATTTAAATGTTACTTTTTGCGATTCCAAAAGTAAAACTTTAATAAGGGCTGCTGATATAATTGCTAATAAAATATATTTTTTAAAAACTCATAATATGCAAATTAATACTAAAGGAAATTTAATTATAACACAATTACCTTAATATTTTATTATTTATCAAGTATACAAAAATATAACTAAATACGATAAAAAATTATATTCACTTTCTAAATGAAATTGAATATTTTTTCTTTTTGTTTCATAGTGCAATACTTGTGAACCATACATAATTAAATAACCTATTCCATATCTAGAAACAATGAATTCACCTACAATTACCCCAACCCAACTCATACCAATATTAATTTTTATAATATTAATTATATTGGCCATATTAGCAGGAATAATGAGTTTTGTTAAAATCTGCCATTTACTCGCTTGAAAACTTTGTAGCATTTTAATTTTTTCTTCTTCTACTTGCATAAAATAGTTGTATGCAGAAATTATTGTCAGTATTAAGGAAATGGATATTGCAACAGTAGTTATTCCCTTTATTCCTGTTCCTGCCCAAATAATAAGAATTGGTGCAAGTGCTGTTTTTGGAAGGGCATTTCCAACAACTAAGAAAGGATCCATTATCTTTGCAAGTATTTTATTCCACCACAAGACTATTGCAATCAATATTCCCACAAAGGTTCCAATACATAATCCTAATAATGTTTCCAAAACAGAGATACCAATATGACGATATATTTCATTTGATTTTATATAATTTACCAATAATTTAAAAACACTTGTTGGTTTGCTAAATAAAAATGAATCTATCCATTCCAACCTTGAAGCAATTTCCCAAAGAATTAAAAATGCTATTAATAAAATGATTTGGATAATCAATACTCGAATGGCCATTTTTCTTTTTTGTTTTAAAAAAGGGTTATTCATTTAATAACCCCCAAATCTTATCAAAATATTGAGAAAATTCAGAAGATCTTCGTTTTTCTATTGGTGTTTTACCATTTGATGTTTTTATTTCAATTATTTCTTTCAATTTAGCTGGTCTATGACTCAAAACTATTACTCGATCAGCCATTGCAATAGCTTCACTTATATCATGCGTTACTAAAAGAGTAGAAACATTTTGATCCTTAATTATACGATAAATATCATTACTAACCTTTACTCTAGTTTGATAATCCAGTGCAGAAAATGGTTCATCAAGCAATAAAATGCTCGGTTTTGTTGCTAGTGTCCTTATCAAAGCTATACGTTGTCTCATTCCACCTGATAGTTCTTGGGGATAATTGTTAATAAAATCTATTAATCCATATTTTTCTAATAGTTCTCTTACTCTTTCTACTTTTTTTTGATCTTTATCCTTTTTTATTTCTAAACCAATTAAAATATTTTTCCAAACTGTTCTCCAATTAAATAAATGATCGTGCTGAAACATATAACCAATATCTCCATCAACAATTATTTCACCACTTGTTGGCGATAATAATTTGGATATAATGTTAAGTAAGGTTGATTTACCAGACCCACTTGGCCCAACAATGGCTACAATTTCACCTTCATTGACATCGAAACTAATATCATCTACTACATCAAGTGCTCCAAGTTCTGTATAAAAAGTTTTTTTCACATTAATTAATTCTAATTTTTTCATACCCCACCTCTTTTCAAGTACACTTTATAATATTAATATTTAGTTTAAATGGTGTAGGCAAATGAAAAGTAATCTTTTTATTGAATTAGAAAATATAAAAATAAAACTCTTTTTTATAAATCATATGATTTTAATAAAAAAATAGATTCAAAAATATTTTGAATCTATTTTTATACAAATATAAAGTTTTAAAAAGTATTAATACTTTATTTTTTTAATAGTTGGATTTTTTCTTTTTTCTTGTTCTTTAACTTTATTTTTATTTATTTCTCGATTTAATTCAAAATTCTTCATCAATAATTCAACCCCTAGCATTACCGCAAGAGAAATAATTACCATACTTACAGAAAGCCATAAAGCCGTTGCATTTAAATATTCTTGCTCTTTGTCAATGCCAACAGCCTCTATTCTTTTTATTTCCCAAGTCAAACTGTCAAATCCAAACATATCATACATATCAATTTTACCAGAAAAAAGTTTAACCTGTTGCATTGAAAGAACTATTAAAGTAAGAGACAGAGCCCACATCACTACACATAAGAATATTTTTTTTCTCGTAAAAGGAACACACGCCCGACACATAACAATTAAAATTGTAAAGGTTGCTGTAATAGCTACAACAGTTTTAATTTCAGGTACTGTGAAACCATATGGCTTAGAAAGCATGTAAGAAAATACTATTGCACAAACAACACCAACAGCACCAGGTGTTGCACTTTTTAAAGCATTTTTAAGGAAATTACCTTTTACAGGTGAATTATTAGATTGAACAGCAAGGAAAATAGATGGTAATCCAATTGCAAACATTTCAACAATTAACAATTGTTTTGCTCCAGCAAATGGAAAAGTTCCATCTCTTACACCGTCAATTTCAGGACCAAACACTTTAAAGAATCCAATTGCAGTAAGTACTGCTAAAACTGTCATAAATAACGTTTTTACAAGATATAACATTGCTGTTTGCTGAACATTATTAATTACTCTTCTTCCTTCAGCAACTACTTTAGGCATTGAAGAGAAATTAGAATCAACTAATACTAATTGTGCAACATTTTTTACAGCATCATTTCCAGATGCCATAGCAATACTACAATCTGCTGTTTTTAAGGCAGGAATATCATTCACACCATCACCTGTCATTGCAACCGTTTTTCCATTATTTTTCAATGCAGTAACTAATAATTTTTTTTGTTCGGGTTTAACGCGACCAAAAACGGTAAACTTAGTAGCAGCTTCAATAATCTCATCATCACTCATTCCATCTAAACTAATACACTTGTCAGCATTTTCAATGCCAACTCTTCTTGCTACTTCAGATACAGTTACAGGATTATCCCCTGATATAACTTTTACTTCCACGCCATTATCTTTAAAATATTGAATTGTATCGTATGCTTCTTCCCTTATTTGATCTTCAATTAAAATTAAAGCAATCAATCGTGGTAAACGTTGAATTTTTCCATCTTTAAAAGGCAAACTAGATTGTGCAAGGCATATAACTCGAAGCCCCTGATTAGCGTAATCCCCAATGATAGATGCGTATTTTTCAAAACTACCCTTTAAAACAAATTCTGGTGCACCTATGATATAATTATCATTGCTACCAAAACTAACGGCACTATATTTACGTTCTGATGAAAAAGGAATAACTTCCGTTGGTTTCAAAATGGCTTTTGTACCAAAATAATTCACTAAAGCTTGAGCAGTAGCATTCGTTTCTTGTAGTGCTGCATTCATTGAACTAATAATATCCTCAATAGGAAGACTATGATTTTTACTCATTTCCTCATATCGTATAATACTCATTTTCCCATTTGTAATTGTTCCCGTTTTATCAAGACAAAGAACATTTACCCTTGCAAGCATTTCAATACAATAAACATCTTGTACAAGAGTATTATTCTTACTAAGTCTTACAACTCCTACTGAAAGAGCAACCGATGTTAATAAATATAAACCAGCTGGAATCATTCCTATAATAGCAGCTGTTGTCGGTTTTATTGCTTTAACATACTCTAATTGAAAAAATATTTTTTTTGCTTCATCAAGACTACCACTATTTAAAGCCTCAATAAAATCTTTGATCGGCCATTTTGAAAAAAACATTACTAGTGATGTCACAACAATGAAAATTGCCAAAGTTACAAGCAGTTTTTTTAAACTACTTAAAATTTGCGAATTCGGTGCTACATATTTTTTGGCTTGTGAAGTTAATTTATTTATCTCATTTAATTTTCCAACATGCTCAACTCTTGCATATGAAGTACCCGACACCATAAAACTACCTGAATAAATCATATCACCTGGACGTTTTTTAATTGGAACTGATTCACCAGTCAACTGTGATTCATTCACCTCAACTTCACCTTCTAATAAAATGCTATCAGAAACAATCTGGATTCCTGGTGTTAAATACATAATGTCATCTAAAACTACTTCCGTTTCTTCAACAATTACTTTTTCACCATTTCTGATTAATGTAACTTTAGGATTAGTAACTAATTTTAACTTATTGATAGCAAGTTTTGACTTTGTTTCTTGAATAATACCAATAATTAAATTCACACTTACTATAGCTAAAAACATAAAATCAGTTATAGCAAAATTTAGATTGGTTTCATCAGGATTATTCCATTTTTTAGCAATCAATAATAATATCAAAACAATTATATACAAAATATTAAAAAAGGTAAAAGTATTTTTCACAAAAACTTTTGTAATAATTTTAATTGTTTTACTAAAATTGGATTCTATTACACCATCGATATTCACTTGAAGGTTTTCTTTTCTTTCTTCTACTTCATCAGTTGTTAGACCTTTTTTGTATTCATTATTTTTCAAATATATTGGCTTTTTACGATCTATTTTATATTCACCATATACAATTCGTTTTTTCTTTTTTACTTTATTATTTAAATCATTGCTATTATCCCTTTTATTTGACATATCAAGATTCCCTTTCAAATTATATATTATATTATAACATTTTTGCATTTATAATTAAAGTAAAAGGCTAAAAAATTTATTCATATACTTTGCAATTTTATTCTTTTATGATATCATATATATAATATGAGGTGAATTTATGAACAAATTAATTATTGGTATTAGTCCCCGTTTTTCTCATGATTATAATAGTGATTATCACTATGTAAGAATAAACATTGACTATTTAAATCAAGTTATACATCGTGATGCGATTCCATTCATATTATATGATGGTCCAAATATTGATGCAGCTTTGCAAATGTGCGATGGCTTTATAATTATTGGTGGAGACGATATAAATCCTAAATTTTATAATGAAAATAATGATAATAATTTATCTAAAGGTATTGAAGAAATTACTGATTCAATAGATCAAAAAATTTTAAATTATGCTATTTCTCATCATATACCTACGCTTGGCATTTGCCGCGGTATCCAAGCTATGGCTGCTTTTATGAATGGTAGCCTATATCAAGACATTTATTTTGCCAATCTAAACCATCCTCAAGAAAATAAAAAACATTATGTTACTAAAGTATCTAATACCAAACTGACTTCATTGCTACCTGAATCTTTCCTAGTGAATAGTTATCATCATCAATCAGTTAAAGATTTACCAGATGGTTTTATTACAACCTTTGTTAATCAAGATGTAATTGAAGCAATTGAACATCAAACCCTACCTTTGATTGGCATTCAGTGGCATCCTGAAAGATTTTATACAAACGAATCTAAAATTATTTTTGATTATTTCTTCGATTTAATCAAAGAATATAAAAAATAGTATTGAACAATCTTGTCCAATACTATTTTTTTTAATTATCTTTTTTATATTCTGCAACAATTTTATCAACTAAATTGGATGGAACATCATCATAACGAATAAATCTACGTGTAAAATATCCGCTTCCTTGGGTCATAGCTTTCAGATCAATAGTATATTTAATGATTTCAGCCTCAGGTATTTGAGCTGTTATTGCAGTTTTTCCATTGCCAACTGGTTCCATACCGACAACTGATCCACGACGCTGTGGAATATCACTCATAATATCACCAACATACTCATCTTTGATTGTTATTACAACTTCCATAATTGGTTCAAGAATTGTTGGCTTAATAGACTTACAAGCTTCTTTGAAAGCAAGTGATGCCGCAATTTTAAATGAAATTTCATTAGAATCGACAGGATGGTATGATCCATCATATAGCACTGCTCTTACACCTATTACTGGAAATCCTGCAATTGGACCATGTTCAAGTGTATCAATAAGACCCTTTTCAACAGCAGGGAAGAAATTCTTAGGTACAGAACCTCCAACAACCTCAGATGCAAATTCAAAATCTTTATCTGCTAATGGTTCAAAACGAATCCAAACATCACCAAATTGGCCAGCACCACCTGATTGTTTCTTATGACGACCTTGTGCAGAACCTATTTTACGAATAGTTTCTCTATATACTATTTTTTGATCTGTCACACTAACATCAACTTTAAACATATTTTTCATTTTTTCCAAAATATACCCTATATGTGTCATCCCTTGGCCACCCACCAATAATTGTGAAGTTTCGGGATTTCTCTTTACTTCAAAGGTAGGATCTTCTAAATTTAATTTTTGTAAAGCAGATGAAATTTTATCTTCATCTTGTTTAGTTTTGGCTTGAATGGCAACATAAATTACAGGAGTAGGAATTTCAACAGGTGGATATAAAACAATATCTTTTTTATCACATAATGTATCACCAGTTTTAATATCACCAGATTTGGTTAATACTCCAATATCACCTGCATGAAGAACATCAATTGATATTTGATTTTTTCCCATCATTAAAGCAATTACACCTACTTTAACTACTTGATCACTATTAGGAATATATACTTCTGTTAAGCCCTTCGTAGTTCCGGAATACACCTTGAAAAAATTAATTGTTCCAAGAAAAGGATCAACTATCGTTTTAAAAACATATGCAGAAAAAGAATCATCATCTTTACTAACTCTTGATACCTCTTTGTTAGTTTTGGGGTTAACACCATTGGCTGGTTTTAAATCAGATGGCGATGGTAAATATTTACAAATTTTATCAAGAAGGCCTTTTAAACCCATATTTTTAGTTGCAGAACCAACCAAAATTGGAAAAATATCACAATTTAACAATGCACTCCGCAATCCACTTATAATCTCATCATTGCTAAGTGTTTCACCTGAAAAATATTTTTCCATTACTTCTTCGCTTTGACTAGCAACTATTTCTAAAAACTTATCATATGCTTCCTCAACTCTTGTCATATAATCATTGGGTATTTCTGTTTCTTGTTCACTTTCACCTAAATAGGCCTTTTTCTTGATAATATCAATATAGCCTTGATAATCATTTTCTTTTCCCATTGGAATGACAAACGGAACAACCTTCGATCCAAATTTATCAATAATACTATCAATAACTTTATCAAACTTTACATTTTCTTTATCAATTTTATTGATAAATAGAATGGTAGGTGTATGCCTCGTTCTTAATTCATCCCATACCCTTTCAGTTCCAACTTCAACTCCCTTTTGAGCATCTAATAAAACAACAGCACCTTTCACAACTGCTAAATCTTGTTCTATTTCCCCTACAAATTCCTCTGAACCAGGAGTATCTAAAAAATTAATTTTATAATTATTCCACTCAACGGGTATTAAAGATGTAGACAATGATGTCTGACGATTTTGTTCTTCAACAAGATAATCCGATACAGTATTTTTTCTTTCAACTTCTCCTTTTTTATTTATTGCTTTGCTAATATATAACATGGACTCCACAAGACTTGTCTTTCCACTACCTAAATGTCCTAAAATTGCTACATTTCTTATTTGATTAGTCAAATATTCTTTCATATATAATCCTCCTCTATTAAATTCAACCATTTCATATTAATTATATACTAATATTTTCAATATTTCAATTAAATAACTAATTTTTTTGAAAACGCATACATTTTTAAAGATTATAAAAAAAGAGCATAGAAAATGCTCCATAATTACAACTTGTAATGTTCATCAACATTGATAACAAAAATAGTTGCTCCTTTAATCTGAACGTTAGTTGGTAAAAAAGAAAAAAGATTTAAATCTCCGGGTTCACCAGTTGTAACTTTCTTTTTACGAGTCTTTGCGTAAACTGATACAATTTCTTTTACTCTATTTACTTCCTCATCAGCTACTCCTAAAAGCAAAGTTGTATTTCCTCCATGTAATAACCCTCCTGTTGTTGCTAATTTTGTAACATAAAATTTCTCTTTTAATAGACCTTTCGTTACATCTTGTGTATCTTCATTGCTAATTATAATTAACATTAATTTCATAAACTTCACCTCATCGATATTTTATCACATTTTTGAATAAAAGTAAAGAAATTAAAATTTATTACAAACCTATATTTACCTTGAAAAGCCTTTACATTAAAGATTTACTTTTTTTTTGATATAATTATACAATAATAAGGAGACCGATCAAATGTTAAAATTTATTTTTCAAAAAATTATGATATTATCAATATTGCTATTGTTTCTTATTACAATTGGTGGTTGCAATAAGAAACAAACTGAATATTTAACAGACCCTATTGCTATTGTTTATAAAAATAACATTCCTTATATTATCAATTCAAATGATGAACTTTTTGATTTATCCAAATATGATAGCATTGTTCCTTATTTTGGGGATATTCTAATTGTCAAAAAGAACAATCATTTTGGTTATATTAAAAATACAGGAGAAGAAATTACTGAATTTATTTATGATGAAGCTTATCCTTTTTCTGAAAATAAGGCTGTTGTTGCAATTGAAAACAAATTTTATATAATCAATGAAAATGGTAATACGCTTTATACATTTGATGATAATATTTCATCACAAAGCTATTTTTCTAATAACTATTTAGTTGTTCATCGAGATAATTATCAAGGATACTTAAAATACGATGAAAATAATAATCATTTTTCTCTTTTAATTGATGAACCTATAGATGAAAATACTTCAATTTTAGATTCTAATTTTCAATATGATTATTGTGGTAACTTTTTAAACGGATATGCAGTTGTGGGAAAAATAAATGAAAATGGTGAATTAAAATATACCCATATCAATGAGGATGGTAAAAGATTATATGATTTAGAATGGGATTTCGCTAATAATTTTTATGATGGATATGCTGTAGTAGGAAATTATACAGACTATGAAGTCAAAGTGTATTGTAGTAATGTCAATAGAATTGACGAAGAGGCATCTACTACTATAACTACTATGGGCTATATGTATGTTTCACCATCTGGTCAATATCTTGGTACTAAATCTATGCAAGATGATGGAAGTGAGAGTATAGTTCCTCATATTTACGCTTTAGCCAATGACTACTCTGACTCTGTTGCACTTGTTGCCAACCTTCTTTTTTGGGTTGATACCTATCATAGTTACCATACATATGATTTTTCAACTAATAAATTTTTCTACAATTACGACTTTTTAAATGTTGAAGGTACTCCTCTTTTCGGTAAACCTCTTAATGCACAAAATAATTGGGGTGGGAATTCCTCTATTTATAATAGCATTTTTCAACTTGATAATTATTATATTACTACTTTCTATCGCTCATCTTGGTATGTCAAATATACTCCTATTGAGGAATTAAACTGGTCTGAACCTTTTTTAGAAATAAAGTATGATTTAAAAGAAAATACTAATAACGATTATTTATTAGAACATTATCCTTGGATAGATACTTATTTAAAAAATTTTACATCAGGTAACCAAGAACCTCTTTATGTGGTCGATACTGTTGTAAGTCCTTATTATCTTACAGATTTTAAAAAATCTAAATATTTAGACAATCAATTTGTCGCAAGGGCACACACATATAGTGGTATGGGGGATAGTTGTGGATTAATTGCCATATCAACTACAAATGATACACTACAATTATCCTATATTATTGCTCCACTATATGAAAATATTATTTTTTAGAGGTATTGTAATGATTAGTTTACATAATATTAATAAATTCTATAATTCTGGCACACAAAAATTTCATGCTTTAAAAGATGTTCATATCGTTTTTCCTGAAAAAGGAATGGTTTTCATAGTTGGAAAAAGTGGTAGTGGTAAATCAACCCTTTTAAATGTAATTGGTGGGATTGATTCATATGACTCTGGAGAATTAATCATTGATGGTTTAAATACTAAAAATTTTTCTAGAAATGATTTTAATTCCTATCGCAATTCATATATTGGTTTTATTTTTCAAGAATTTAATGTCATTAAAAATTTAACTGTCTTTGAAAATATTGCCTTATCTTTACAACTAAAAAATGAAAGTATCAAGGATAACTATGATTTAATTATGAATACCATCGAAGTTGTAGGATTAAAAGGTAAAGAAAAAAGAAAAATGAATCAATTATCAGGTGGTGAAAGACAGCGAGTTGCCATTGCTAGAGCTCTTGTAAAAAATCCTAAAGTGATTATTGCTGATGAACCAACGGGAAATCTTGATAAAAATAATCGTGATATTGTAATGGATATTTTAAAAAACTTGTCAACCAATCATTTAGTTTTAATTGTTACTCATGATAAGTTTTTATCAAAAAAATATAGTAATTATGAAATTACTTTAAAAGATGGACAAATAATTCATAATACCTTAGAAAATATCAATCATTCTAACAAAGAAGAATTGAATAAAAGAACAAATCTTAATTTAAATCCAATTCAGCCATCTTTTAAAACTCCAATTCTTCTTTCACTAAAAAGTTTAAAACAAAATCTTATACGTTTTATTTTTATTATTGTCTTTTTTTGTATTTCACTTATTTTTGCCAACACAACTATTAACCTCTATTTTTCAAATGCTACCGCTCAATATTCACGTTTTCAAACTGAATATAACAATAAGTACATTACTCTAAGTCGACAACAAACCCTTTATAACCAAACTGTTAAAACTGGATTTTTCCAAATTGATACGATTAATTATGAAAATTTAATTCGTTCATTTAATCAAGATAATGGTGAAACAGAATCGAATAACAATTATCAATACAAAATATATAAAACTTTTAAAAATCCGATTGCAATAAATCAAAATTTAGAAGGTAATTTAGATTTTATTCATTCGGAATCAATTGATAATATTATTGTAATTGAAGATTTAACTGAATTTGAAAAAGATTATACTATCATACCGGTTTATAATACATTACCAAATAGTCAAATGCCTATTAGATGTTATATCACTGATTATGTTGCTGAATCTCTAATTGCTAATAATTATTTTAATGATACCGTTGATGAAAATTGGAGTAACTATTTTGCTGATAAAACTATCCAGTCAGAAAATTTAAACAATAAAATCTATATTGAAGGCATCATTGAAACTAACTTTAATGACTTTATAGATGCGGACTTAGACGATCCAAATACATTTGCTAGTTTCACTGATAATAAAGCTTTCTATAATTCTCTTTTTTTCAATAGTAGTATTTATGTCAGTGCGGAAAATGCAAACCAATTTGTTTCTACGAATAATATTCAATATACCTATGATGATTTTATTTATTCTGCCTTAAACCAAAATGGTATTTTTAACAATATAAAACTTACTAGTTATGGCAATACACTCTCTATTATTAAAGGAAAAAAACCAGAAAAGAAAACATCAGATGATGATTTTGAACAAATTGCAATTTCTACAGGCTTACTGGAAAAAGTTTTTCATTATACAGCAGATGAAATACAATTTGATGAAGATGGTTCAATGGATTATGCTCTATTAAATCCTGAAACAAATACTGCAGCAACTTTCACTTTTTACGGTTACCGAAGGGTAATGGCTAACTTCTCTTGTCAAGTGGTTGGAATTATTGAAAATGAAGATCCAGTAATTTATTTTTGTAATCCAAATGAAACAAATATGTATTATAATTATCTAAAAACCTCTTTTTCTGATTATGATAATTCCTCTAAAAATTTTGGTGGCTCACTTACTGTTTTAATTAGTGATAGTGAAGAATCTAATATATCGTTATATCAAGCTTTAAGAGAAAATAATATTACAATAGATAATTTATCTTATATCAAATTACAAGTGGTAAATCAATTTATAAATGAAAATTTAATACTATTTTTAGGCCTCTTCTTTGCTCTTTGTGTTTTTAGTATTCTAATGATATTTAATTTTGTTGTTATCACAATTAAAAATAGTACTAAAGATATTGGTATTTATATGTCACTTGGAATGAATGGATTTAAGATTTCTTTTATCTACTTGTTTCAAATCATAATTGTCAGTACAATTTCATTTATATTATCATTGATAGGAGCCATTATTTTTTTAAACCTGTTAGATATTAATTTAAGTACTACAGCATCCAATTTAATAAATCAATATTATAATTTAGATATTTTACCAATTGATTTTCAAACTTTTAAAATTACCACAAGCGGCATTTTGATTTCATTATTAATTGCCTATATTGTTCCAATCTTATCTGTTATCATACCTCTTATCAATTTATCGCGAAAACGACCAATTGATGTGTTAAAGGTTTCTTAGGAGGCATTTCTAATGATAAAATTAATAAATGTTAATAAATATTATCAATCAGGTAATGACAAGGTTCATGTTATTCGTAATTTAAATTATGAATTTCCTGATACAGGACTTATCTTCATTTTAGGTCCTAGCGGTTCTGGTAAATCTACTTTATTAAATTTATTAGGTGGACTAGATAAACCCGATAGTGGTGAAATTTGGATTGAAAATCGAGAGATATCTTCTTTTAATAAAAAAGAACATAATTATTATTTAAATAGTTATCTTGGATTTGTTTTTCAAGAATATAATATTTTAAAAGATTTAAATCTTAAAGAAAATATTAGTCTTTCATTAGAAATTCAAGGTATAAAAACAAAAATAGCAAAAAGAAAAATTAATAAAATTATTGAGGAAGTAGAATTAACAGGTCTTGAAAAACGTAAAGTTAGTCAACTATCAGGTGGTCAAAAACAAAGAATTGCCATTGCTAGAGCCCTTGTGAAAGAACCGAATCTTATTATTGCAGATGAACCTACAGGTAACTTAGATAGCGAAACTAGTAATAAAATTTTTGAGTTGTTTAAAAAATTATCAAAAAATCGATTAATTATAATTGTTACTCATGATGAAGAATCTGCTAATCTCTATGGTGATGATATTTTAAAAATTGATACTGCAAGTATTGACCAACAAGATGATAATAAAAGCAATAATTTAAATGAGGAAACTACAAATTCTATTGATTTACAATTTAAACATAAATTGATATTGGAAAAAACCAAAATTCCTCTTAAAACAATCTTTAAACTCTCCTTTAAAAATATTTGGCAAAAAAAATTACGGTATCTTTTAATGTTTATTATCACGATTATAAGTCTTACCTTTTTAGCCTTTTCCATAGAATTAAATGGTGATAAATTATATCAGAATGTTTATACAACAATTAATAATAACGTAAACTATGCAGATATCTATCAACTTAGTCCAAATAGTTCAATTAATACCGAAAAAGATTTTTATTCAAAATACAAAAAAGGAGAACTAATGGATAATGCTTATGGCGTTATTAAAAATTTTGCTTCTGATTTGACCCTTCACAAATATCAAACAGTTTCAATCAATTATGCTAAATATGGTTTAGAAAAGGCAAATTTTCTTTATAATGGTATTCTAAACACAATCATTTATTATGATGAAACAAATACCTATAATTTATTAGCTGGAAAATTACCTCATCCTGATAAACCTGAAATTCTTATTACTGATTTTATCTTAGATGCGCTTAAACATTTCGGAATTGTGGATTCTAATTCAACAATTTATAGCATTTTAAATCAATATATTGATTTAGGCTATTCTACCAATTTTAAGATTGTAGGGGTAATTGAAACAAATTACAAAAAATGGATGCACCTTTCTAGATATAAACCAAATTATGTCATTGATGAATATGATAAATCTATGCAAGGATTTAAGTATGACTATTTAATTATGAATTCTATTATTGTCGGTGATACCTATTATTACTATATTTTGAACGACTCTTTTCAAAATAATAAAATAAAAATCAATTCTTATGAATTAGAAGAAAGTACAGTTGTTAGTTACCAAAACCAAGAAATTACAATTGGTAATGCTCCTGTTAATCCCGATGAAATTGTAATCCCTCGTGTTTATGGTGGCAAAGTTTTTAATATTAACAATTTTGAATATTATTCAGATAGATGGATTTTACAAAATATCATCAATACTACTCCTGCCACTTATGTTGATGTATCAACAAAATTTAACGAAATTCAAACTGATACGGGAAATTTTGACATCACTTCAATAGGTCAATTTAAGGTTGTTGGCTTTACTTCTTCTCGTGATTTTTTACTATCTAGCATTGGTTATGATAATTATAATAATGTTATTCAAGAGGCAAAAAGCAATCATGATCAAGAAAAAATTGTTGTTGAGTTATCTAATAATCCTGCTACTGCTTTAAAACAATTTAATCAATTATATAATAATGACTATCACTTTATTATAGATGTTTTTCATTATCAATCATATATTGAAAGTTATAATGTTGATCCAATGATTAATTTTGTCTCTAAAGGTGGCTTAATTTTCTTTACGATTTTAGCAATCGGTATTATGTGGACGATTATTTCCATTGAAATTGTCGATTCGCGTAAAGAAATTGGAATTATGCGTTCTATTGGATTAAGTGGAAGTAAAGTTTCTTTACTATTTATTATTCAATCTTTATGTATCAATTTATTGGCCTATTTTGTATCCATCCCTATTGCAATGCAATTTATTGAATTATATGGTCGTAATATAACCGATCCTTTAGGAGAAATTAGTTTATCACTATATACCCTTACCTATCGCTCACCGATTATTTTACTCCTATTTACGATAATAGTTACATTTATTTCTACTTTCATTCCATTAATAAAAATTATGTCAAAAAAAATTATTAATATCATTAATGAAAGAGATAATTAAAAAAGTATTAATCACATTGAAATTAATCAATTTGTGATTAATACTTTTTATTTTAAAAAATTGGTAACAATACTACTACTTTGACAATTATAAATAAAATTGGAAAAGTTAAAATTGATAAAAGGGTTGATAAAAAACATACTCTACTTGATAATTCCATTTCATTATTAAATTTAGAACAATATGTACTTACAACAGCCGATAGAGGTGCGCCGAAACCAATGACCATTATCATAATTGTATATTCATCAAAATTAATAATATTTACCATTTGTAATACTATTAAAAATAACAATGTCATTATGGGAATAATAATCGTTCTTGCAATTGCAATCAACCATGAATACTTATCCTTAAAAGCTTCTTTAATATGAGCTTCTCCTAAAATACAACCTATTATCATCATAGCAAGTGGAGTAGTTAACTTTTCCGCTGTTGAAATAATCATATAAATTCCCGGTAAAGTTTTATCAATTCTAAAAATAGAAAAATATTCATCATCAATATTAACTTTTGGCATAATTTCTTGTGTAACCCATATAAATAGACCAATTGCCATAGAAATCATGATAGGATTTAAAAAAATGCTTTTTAAAGTAAACTTTATTTTTTCTTTGTTAAATTTCAGTTTAGAAATAGCAAAATAACAATAAATATACAGAATCAATCGAAATGATAAAGTCATCATATTAGCAGGTATCATTATTTTTGAATATGAATCACTATATATTGTCTTTAAAACAGGAATAGAAAAAAATGTCAACTGTCCAACAGCCATAAAAATTGAAATAACAATTCTTTTGGATTGATCTATTTTAAATAAAACCAAATGACCCATCATAATAAAAATAATATAAAATAATAATGAAATGATGAAAACTAAAAAATTATCTATAAAATGAGCACTATTAAACTCTGTCATGAATGCTGAAAAAGCCATTGCTGGCAGAGCTATTTTTAAAACAATAATCGTTAGAAATTCCTTACCATTATTATTTATAATATTTTTTCTTCTTAAGATAAATCCTACAAAAATAAAACTTAATGATGTGAATATCGCACCTACAAAGTTTTCATCTGTTAAGATATCCATTATTATTTTTATCATGATTATCACCGTATGATTCGTATTCTATTGTAAATTTTTATATTTGCTATCTTTTTTTACCAAATATAAAAAGGATTAAGCAAGTATGTTTGGTTTTATTATATTTTCATTTCTATCATTTTGATAAAGAATTGCATCAATATGAAAAATATCTACTTCAATATTTTTATTTACTATTCATTTCTTCTTGTTTTTTTAATAATTTTATTTTTTTAGTACTATTAACAATCATAAATAAACCGATTGCAATGACTCCTAAACTCACAACACTTCCGGTTACAATATTCATAGTTAACATTTTAGAATCACTAGAAAAAGTAGCTATTAAAGCAACTTGTAATGATAAAATTGATACAGCCGCATCTGCTAAGTTAATATTTTTAAGTGACTGCCAAATAGGTTGACAATATTTTTGAACCTTAATGATATTGCATATAGCTATGATTATTTTATAAAACGTATAGGTAGATACAACATATATTAACAGACCAGCATAGACATGATATTTATTTGAAAATATCATTTGACCAATTGAAACACCAAGTGCGGGTGTTATAATTAAAAATTCAATACCTATATTTCGATATGTTTTCCATTTTTCTATTTCATCTATGTTAGAGTGATATGATTTAAAAATTTTACGATCTTTTTTTATGGCACTATATCGCATAAAGCCTAAAATTGAATGATATGCCGAAAGAGATGCATACCATATAGATTTACCAATTATTGCCATAACTCCTTCAAAAATAGCATAGGATGCATTAATCGCAAAAGAAATATTGGTTGATATTGTAATTCGAAAGCCATAATCATTGATAAACTTTCTCGTAAAAGTATATTTATTTAAAAACTGAATAATCGCTTGTTTTATTTGTTTTGAAAAATGAATTAATGTATAAATTGAATAACCAAAAGCAATTGCTGTAAAAACATATACTATATTACTAATTAAATCAGAAAAGTCTATATTTAATAGTAAAATAGAAAGGATAACTAAACAAATAGTTATAAAGTATACAATAAATAGCAATATTTTAGGTGGATGAATTAAGTTTTTCCAAATTTTTTTCATACTTTTATGCCTCATTTTCCAATCTAATAGTATTATATAATTTTTATGCTCATATTGATAGTAAAAATTGATTTTACTAGTAATTTTCTAAGTTTTCTCAATATTATTATTCAGTGAATGAAAAACTTTTTATATTTCATTAAGAAATTTGAATAGATGAAACCATATTCTATAGGATGGTAAATTTATAGTAAATGACATAGCTAACTAGAAGCACCTTATCTATATCAAAAGTTAGCCTCATAGTAATGGGCATCTTTTCAATTATCTATATTTCATATCCTTCAAAATTAAAATGATTAAATCTTTTTAATTGAATATCTAATAATTATTTTTTGTCTTTTATATGTCATTTTTTAAGATTATAAAATGCTTTCTGTTCTTTTTTAAATTAAAGAACGCTATTGACACCTTATTAAATAGATAATTTTTTTATTGTTATCTTATCTAACTTTCCATATTATAATTCTTCTCATTGCTTTTTACATTTCAACTATTTTTTTAATGGTAGTGGCCGTTCTAATTGTCAATTTATCCTTAATACTTTTGCTTGCTGTCTTTGTCCACCAATTTGTTTTTTGATACTCTTTTAGACAAAAAGACCAAAATATTGCTTTTTTATAGTTTTTAATTCTTTCCAAACCCTTTTTGGGCTCTCCTACCTCACCAAATACTTCGGAAAATGTTAGTGGAGGCATAATAAAAATTAAATTATCATAAATTTCCTTATTTTTATTATCCCACCATTCTGGTGCATTTTGTAGAATATCTTTCAATTCTTCTTTAGATATGATTAAAACTGGAATATCTAAATTAAATTTATTTTTTATCATCATTTCAATGTGTTTTGTCAGACTTTCCATATTATCTTCATTGCTTGAAAAAATTACATTTCCACTATTCAAATATGTCTTAACCTCTTTAAACCCAAATTCTTCAAAAATTGTTTTTAATTGCACCATTGAAATTTTATTTTTTCCACCTATATTAACACCCCGTAAAAGTGCAATATATTTCTTCATATTTATTGATTCCTCCAATTTAGTTCATATCCAATACTTAATACTCTATACCCCATAATGAATCACAAAACATTCAAATCTAAATAAGTTTGTAACCAAAATATTGATAAAATCATTTATTTTAAATGACTTTTATCTTTAGTAAACACCAATTTCTCTTCTCACTCAATAATTTAGTAGTTTTTTTAAATCCATAATGGAAACATCCATTTTGATGGATATTTCTTCTATTGTCATACCAGCATTCAAAAAACGCTGTATTACCATCTTCATATTTTCACCTACTTCTATAAGGTGTCCATCCAAATCATAAAAACGAATTACACGCTGACCCCAACTATGTTCGGTGACTTCTCCTAAATAGTCAATGTTGGGATATTTTTTCAATTTATGAATAAAACCATCAAAATCATCTTCTTCAAATACAATTTCTACATTATTAGATTTTTTCCCTATATTTTCTTTTGCAATACCAACAAGCCAATCAAAATCTTGTTGCAATGCTAGACCGCAAGTAAAAGTGATATTTCTTCCATAATCTTGATAGACCTTTAGCCCAAATAGGCTTTCATAAAATTTTCTTGCAAGATTGATATTAGTTACAGAAATAACAGTACAAATATATTTCATCATTTTCTCCTTTCAAAAAAGTTGTTTTATATAATCTAATGGTTATAAGTATTTCTATAAAATACTTGAAAACATCTTAATTCAGAAATTTTTTAATCACAAAAAAATCAAATACTATTTTTTATATCTTTTGCATTAGAACAACCGTTTCTACATGATTAGTCCAACAAAACATATCAACACATACAACATTTGATATTTGATAGGCTGTTTTTAGTTCTTTCAAATCTCTAACAAGAGTTTCAGGATTACATGAAACATATATAATTTTTGATGGTTTGAAATGAATTATTGCTTTTAAAAACTCAACTGTTGAGCCACTTCTGGGCGGATCCATAATTATTGCATCTATTCTTGCACTCGTTTGTGATAATTTTTTTAAATAATGAGTAGCATCATCACAAATAAACGTTATATTTTTTATTTGATTAATCTTTGCATTTAAAATTGCTGCAGACACAGCTTGTTTATTGTTTTCAACACAAACAACTTCTCTTACATCATTTGAAAGAAACATTCCAATAGTTCCTACTCCACTATAAGCATCAATAATTGTTTCATAACCTTGAAAAGAAGCAAGTTCTCTAATTTGAGAGTACAATTTTAATGTTTGAAGAGGATTTACCTGATAAAATGATTTTGATGTGATTCTAAATGAAAAATCACCAAGTTTATCTATAATAAAACCCTGACCAAAAAGAATTTTTTCTTTTTCGCCCAAAACAATACTTGTCTTTCTCGGATTGATATTTTGAATAATTGTTTTAATTCTAGGAGAAATATCACGTATTCTTTTAATAACTTCTGATCTAGAAGGAAAAATATCGCTAGATGTTACGATTGTTATTAAAATTTCTTTTGTAAAAAAAGCTTCTCTAAGAAGAACATACCTAAGCAAACCACGTTTGGTATCCTCATCATATGCTCTAATCTTTAAATCATCAAAGATTTTTTTCAGTTGTTTTAATATCTCATTTTGTATACTGCTATGCATCACACAAAATGAAATATCTACAACTTGGTGGGAATTTTCTTGATAAAAACCACTTATTAATTTACCATGTTGAAATTTATAACTGATTATCATTTTATTGCGATAATGGAAATTTTCTTCTGCTTGAATTATGTTATTGATATTAATATCAAAACCATTATTATGAAAATTTTTATAAACCAGATCTCTTTTGAATTTGAGCGTTTCTGAATATTCCTTATCTAAAAATTGACAATTACCACATGTTTTAAAATACTTACAAATGCTTGTTTCATTCATATTCATTCTCATTTCGAATTTGAGCTATAACATCAATTGCTTGAACAAATTTTGTTATAATTGTTGTTTTTTCTTTTTCCGTTGGTTTAAATTCATAATATCCTTCATCATCTGGTAAATCAAAATGATTTCTTGTTTCAAATGGTATTTGATAAATATTGGCCAATTTAAAGTCTTTTCTAATCTCTTTTCCATACATAGTGCCTTTATAATATAACTCTGAATTTGTTAATATAACTTTACCAGTACCGACTTTTTTCAAGATATATTCATGATTTACTCCATAGTATAAATCAAAATTTCCCTCTAAGTATAAAGTATTATCTTTTACTTTTGAAATAAATTTACTTTTTTCAAATTCATACCAAACAGCCTCATCTTCCATTACTACACATTCATTACCAATTCCTTCAAATTTACCCCATTTATTCATAGTCATAGTATTTTTACAATTAGAACATATTAAACTGTTTTTATATGAAAGAATACTATCCATTTTATTGCATTTGGGACATAAATATAACATATCTTCCATACCTTTGACAAGAGATTTGGCTTGAATTGTATATCCATACTCTTTTATTTCTTTTCGGTCGTTTATATTTATTGCATCAACAGTTTTCTGATAAATTTCTTCATCACTCAATGTTTTTAAATCTAATTTTGTAAATACTTTCACAAAATTAATAAATATTGGACTTCTTCTGCGATATTTGCGCCACTTAGGATAGGCCATGTACGCTCCATGAAGTTGAATTGCATAAACATCAACATCACACATTTTCAATAATTTAACGATTGACTTATCAATTCTTAAATTGTCTCCATGCATAGTTGTTTGCCCAGCAGGAGCAATCGTAATTGGTAATTTCTGCTGTAAGGCTCTTTTGATTTTTTTTATTGTTCCAATGTCTGGTTTAAATTGTTCTTTGGAAATGGCTTTGACCATATTTAAGATTATTCTTAGTGTCTTATTATAATAAAAATGACTTGAAGCAACATATGATGCTCGTGTTAGTCCAAATCCAATGGTAGTTAGGAAGTGATCTTGATTAGAGGCATGATTATATATTACAATACATCCTTCTTTTTTATTTCTTTTCTTGAAGATTTTCCTATTTACTTTTATGCGATTTTTGAAAAACATATATATTCTACTTCCGATTGAATATATGAACCAAGCAATCATACTTGGTTTTATTTTTTCCTTTTTTTTAATATTTTTTGACATTATCAATCTCCATATATTATATTCATATTTAACCAATTATTTATTATACTATATTTCGACACAATTGTAAACTAATCCGATTACTGAATAATTAACCATTTGCTTGCTTTTTTTTATTTTTTGTAATATAATATATTAGCATATGCCACTGTGGTGAAATGGTAGACGCGCTGGACTCAAAATCCAGTGGTAGCAATACCGTGTCGGTTCGAGTCCGACCAGTGGCACCATAAATGAAAAAACACAGGTTTGATATAGTACAATATACTGTTTCAAACCTTTTTTGTTTTTATTTTTAGGTGTAATAATTAATTTGTCTAATATATTTGACAAAAAATCAAAGAAGATGTAAAATAGGATTGTCTAATATAATTGACAGGTGATGATGGTATGATAAATGAAAAGTTAAGAAAAGCTAGAATTGAGAAAGGATTGTCTCAGACCGAACTTGCTAAGTTAATAGGTGTATCAAGACAAACCATTAATATGATAGAAAATAATGATTATAATCCTACGATATTATTGTGTTTAAAAATATGTAAAATTCTTGGTAAAACGTTAGATGAATTATTTTGGAGGTAACTTATGTTTGATGATGAAAGAATAACTATAACTTGTGGAAAGATATTCAGAAAAGGAATACTAATAGCTACTATACTATCTTTTTTATTTATAATATTAAAATCCTTTACATTTATAAATTTCTTTTCAGTTGAAACTTTATTTCTAAATACTGGTGAACTATGTATATTCTTTGTAGGTATTTATATTTTGATTGTTGGTGAATTTAATGATCAATTTGGTGTAGAAAAAGATGAAAGATACTACAGTGAGAAATTTCAATATTATATTAAAAAATCAAAATTATTTTTAATAGTTTCTTTATTGGGTTTTGCTATTTCAATTCCTTTCTTTATTAGATTTCCAGAATCATCAAGTGTTCCAGTAAATACATTAATTATTTTATTAGAACAAATAGGATTTATATTTTTAACATATGAATTTAGAAAAAATAGTATAAATTTCAATTACACATTTATTGATGATAATAATAAGTTATATTATAAAAAGGTATTTAAAAATATATTAAAATTGTTTATTATGATTTCAATAGTGTACTTAGTATCTATAGTTATTGGAATTTTAATATGTTTTGATATAATTTTAAGTTACTTACTTGCAACATTATTAGCTTA
>ENA-OOQP01000089-OOQP01000089.1-human-gut-metagenome-genome-assembly--contig:-NODE-89-length-47142-cov-3.144541_pt1 | contig 47142 bp, 37 predicted proteins | sample MGYA00241266_ERZ501171 | MGnify/ENA primary metagenome ERZ501171 (study PRJEB25962, sample SAMEA2042501) | human gut metagenome | biome: human gut; feature: human-associated habitat; material: faeces...
AACTGTAATTCAATTATTTCAAAGAACTATTTGCGATTTTTAGTGGACAGTAATGATCTTTCTCTCTATATGGTCGGACTGCGTGGTGTCCGATGTACCCTTTGCTTTCTTAATGTCCAATGAAAAATATCCCATATTATTACTGTTTTTGCGGTTATCGTTATGTTTCTTCTCTCTGCCTGTGGCATCGGCTCACAGGGTTTATTATGCAAATGAACCCTTACTGCACTCGGCATAATCCAAACGAGTTTGGCTTCTGCTTTCGTTTGCACAGGGTTTCCAAAGGGATTTCCCTTTGGCTCGATAGGGTGTTTTTAGCGTTACGGAGTAATGCGTGAAGAAAACGCCCTATTGAGCTATGGTATTTCTGTCTAAATACCTTGGGAGAGCGGACGTGCATATTATAGATGAAATCCCCCTTTCTTTTTCGGTAGCTGCATCATCCGCCTTGCGGATTGGACTTGCTTCTTCTCCTTTATCGGCTCTGCCGATTGGGACAATGGCTTACCGCACAGGTAGTCGTTCAAGTCCTTATAATCACGATAGTACATTGACTTGTCAAGCAGCTGTTCCCCGAACTTCTCTTTCAGCTTCTTGCAGGTGCTCCGTCCAGCCGTGTCGTTGTCAAGGAAACAGCCGACTTGGGTGTAGGTCTCCAATATGCTTTCCGCTTTTGCAAGATTGGAAACGGAGTTCAATATGATATAGTCCTGTGTGTCCAATCGCGGGTGTTGCGGATTGTTTTCTACTCGGATGGTAAGGAATGAAAGGTAATCCATGAACCCTTCGAAGAGGTAACACATACATCGTTGTCCGCCCTGCTGTCGGATATGGGTGATGTCTTTCGGGGCGACACATCCCTTGAAGTATCTGTTGCGCACTTCATATCCTCCTGCCATGTTCGGAAAGCAGATGGCAAAATAGGGTTTGTCGGCATTCATAAACCGGAGCTCCCTGCATTCTCTTTTGGCAAGTCCGATGTTTATTCCCCTTTCTTGCAGATAGGCTATAAGAGCAGGAGAGGACAACTCACCAACCCTTAATCCCTGATAAGGCTGATTGTCGGAATGCTGTCTGCCAAAAGAGAACGATGCAGGGCGGATGTATGCTGTCCGCTCCTCTATGCGTTTCAGCAGATAGGCTACATCTTCCGAATGGTAGAGTTCCGCTGCCAATGCAATGATATTACCGCCTTTGCCGATGCCGAAGTCGTACCATTTTTCAAGCTCGGTGTTTACCTTGAACGATGCGTCCGTTTCTTCCCGTAGCGGTGATTTATACCACAGGTTCTTGCCTTGTTGCTTTACAGGCGTATAGCCCAGACTTTGCAGATAGTCTGCCAGTTTGATTTGCTTTACATCTTGGATTGTCATATTACATACGGTTTTGAAGTTGATGAAAATTTGTTGATTTGATGAACTGTTGATGTAATATGTTTATATACAGCCTCGTAACCTCTCAACATCTTCTCAACAAACCGCTCGCCAAAAGAGAAATCCACAAACAGGTGTCGGTGGTCTCTCAACTTCTCTTTTGGCTTGTTGAGATTTTGTTGAGAATGTATATCGTTTATTGTCAGTGTATTTATACCCATATTCAACAATTCAACAGAAAAATGATAGTGTTACAAGGATTCAAGTTGCTCCCTTGTGACGGTGTAGAAGCGTCCCACTCTCCTTATCGGCTCATACCGACACTCCCGATTGCAGTTGAACTGGTAGGTGGTATAAGTCAGTCCGTTTGGCGCAGGGGTCAGTTTCCAACATTCCTGCAACACTTTTCGGACTTGGTGTTTCTCCACCTTTACCTGTGAGTGTACCAGCAAAAGAAGAATGTCACTGTAACAGAAAGAGAATGTATCCGTGCCGACACTGTCCATGATGTCAAGGACAAGTTCGTGCATCTCTATCTCCAACCGGTTGCGGTTGCTGCGGATAATCTTCTGCAAGGCTTCTGTATGCAGCAATGTGGGGTTGAACCACATCCGGCTTTCCTTTTCGGTGGACAGTTTTCTGTGTTGCAGGAAATGGAGAAAGGCGGGTATCTCCGCTTTCAGCTTTTGCAGGAAGTCGGTGTCATCCGACTGCAAGCGGTCTATCTTGCGCACCCAATAGCGTGTTTCCCCCGCGTCTATGATTACAGGCAGATACTCGTTGTTGGAGCACAGCACGAATTTGGCGAAGAACGCAATCTCGTCACGGTCTTTGCCTTTGGCTTCCACCTTATAGGAAAGTGTGGTGCTGAGGTTCTTCAACCGCTCGCTGTCCTCCCTGCGGTTGAGCAGCACCTCATCCACCACGATAAGCAACTTGCCAGCCCAGTCGGAATTGAACTGGCTGCGGAAATCCTCGTTGGTGTTGAAAGTCGCATTGTTCTGAAAAAGGGCTTTCAGAAAGTTCAGGAAGGTGCTTTTGCCCGTGTTGCGTTCTTCCGACACCAACAGCAGGATAGGCAACTTCTGAATCGGTTGCAGGTAGAGCAGTTGCAGATAGTCCATCCCCAACTCGTACTGTTCCCCGAAGATGTGCCGTACCAAAGATTGGATATGCGATAAATCGCCCTCCTGCGGTCGGTGGTCTATCGGTTCGTAGAGGTTAAGGAACTTGCCGACCACGGAACGGTAGCCGATGTGTGTCGGGTACTGTGCAGAAGCCGTCATACTTGGGAACGCAGCCGATGTAATCCTTGCCGTAATCCTGTCGCAGGGTCTCGTTGTTCCATGCGATGCGTTTCTTCACATACCCTCCGTTCAGTCTCGGTTGCTTCACAATCTTGTAGAGCGTTGTTCCGACACGGATAAATTCTTCCTTTGCCATGCCGCCATCCGATGGCGGTCTGTGGCTGTCCTGTTGTTCGATAGCTGACATAATCAAATGGTTTTAAGTTTGAAAATTACCAGCTGCAAAAATATAATCAATTATCGGATAGGTTGTTATGCAAAACACAGCAGAATGATGACAAATAGCCCCCGAAACAAAAACTTTCAATGGCTTGGGGCAGGAAACGGATTGAACAAACGGAAAAACTCCCGAAAAGCGAATGTCGGATTACGCTTTTCGGGAGAAAAAATCAGAGCGTCTGTCGTTCTGTCGTACTGACTTAATGAATTACTGACTTACCGAGTGAATAATGTCAGGCATTCAGCTACGAGAAGTATTCGGATTTGGATATACTGTTGGTATTCAGCAAGAAGAAGATGCTTGTTTTCTCTTTTCGCAGGTACAGTCTTTCAAGAACGGCATTGCGTACCCTTTCGGCTCCGAATGTGCCGATATGGAAAGCGAGGGCAACTATCGCTTCAAGGTTGTAAACCTCCATACAGCAATTATCGGATACCCGTATGTTTCGCCTTGTCCCGTATTCCCTTAAAACTCCGTTCTTACAAAGAGCCTTTATCCCTGCACGGAATGTCGGGACGGTTACTCCGAGCAGGTCACAAAGTTCCCATTCGCTCATGGCGGTTGCGCTAATGTCGGTCGGCATGGTGATGTTGCCTTTACCGTCCGTTGTGATGATGCTTCGTTTCATGGCTATGCTTGGTTATGGGGTTACATTTCCGAACGATGCGTTCAGTTTGTTGCCGAACATCGTCAGGTCATTGTCAAGTTTCTGTGTGGTTATCTTCGCATAGATTTGAGTCGTGACAATGTTCGTGTGTCCCAGAACACGGCTCACGCTTTCAATGGGCATCCCCTTGCTAAGAGCCAGTGTTCCAAACGTATGACGTGCGCAATGGTAGGAGATTTGCTTCTCTATTCCGCATTCCGCCATTACCTTTTTCAGTTGTTTGCACATCGTCCAATAGTTGATTTTCCCGAAAACCAGCTTGTCTTCCGACAGATACTTGTACCGTTCGATTATCTGCAAGGGAATATCAAGCAGCTTCACTTGGAACGGGATATTTGTCTTGTGCCGTTTCGACAATATCCATTTCTCACCGTTCACCTCCACTATTTCGTCCGTTGTGAGTTCTTTCATATCCACGAAAGACAAGGCGGTGAAGCAGGCGAAAATGAATAGGTCTCGCACCAATGCGAGGGTGGGGTTGTTAAACTCGTGCGCCATGATTCTTTTGATTTCGTCCTCTGTCAGATACTCCCGTTCCTTAACATTCGGGCTGATATGGAACTGCGCAAACGGATTTCTCGGTATCAGTCCGTTATAGTGCGCACGCATGACCACGCCTTTCAGCCACATGCAGTTCAGCCAGATGGTGGCGTTTTTCAATCCCCGTTCAGCCGTAAGATAAGCCGCAAACTCCTTGATGAAGTCGGGTGTAAGTTCCAGCATGGACATATCCGTCCGCCTGTAGAACGACTTGATAAAGGCTGCGACATAATTTCTTGCCCTTACCATGACCTTGTATGTGCCGATGCTGCGGTCTTTGCCGACACGTTTCAGGAAGCTGGCGCAATCCTTGTCAAAAGCCTTTATCAGTGTCTCATACTCGCTTCCTACCCCTTGGTAGGCATTGCGCACCATTTCAGCCGTTACGTATGCCTCTCGGTCGGATATGCGCTGATAGTGCTTGATGATTTGCGCCTTGATGTTATCCAAAGCCTGATTGATGTTCCGTGCTTCGGCACTCTTGCCTTTGGCTCGGTTGCCTTTCGCATCCCAAAGGGTTTTCGGGATGGTCTGCTTGCAACTGAACTGCGCCACAGTACCGTTGATTGTCACTCGTCCCATGATGGGGACAATACCGTCTTTCTCCTTGCTGCCGTTCACGTAGAACAGCACTTTGAATGTACTTCTTGCCATACTCGTTTTTTGTTTGCAAAGTTAAATATCAACGAGTTAGACCTTGATACGCAAATCGGTGACAAACGGTGCAATAGCATCTCTCATATGTTAAATCTTACTCTTTCACGGGTAATGATTTGCAAACCATTCTTCTTCTTAAATCCGCTTTTCTTTGCGTTTTCCGATTTTTCGGCTTGTCATCATTTGACACCGTAACGACTCTGATATTAAGTCATTTAACGTCATTTCTCCTGTTTTTCGAGGTTATTCCAGAGATTTTCCGTAATTTTGAGGCTCAAAACAAAATGTATAACTAACCTTATTATTATTCACTCAATGGGCATGCTATTACCATTGAAAAAACAAAAAACAACATGAGTCAAGAAAAAACGAACTTCATGATTCCTTTGTCATTCATCGGAATCATGTTCTTTGCGATTGGATTCGCATTGGGCATCAACTCCTTGCTGGTTCCCGTATTGCAAGGATCACTGGGTATTTCTAACGCCGCTTCTTACCTGATCATTGCAGCTACCTTCATTCCGTTCCTGGTATTCGGTTATCCGGCCGGACTGACCATCAAGGCAATCGGTTACAAGAAGACAATGTCACTGTCATTCTTCATCTTCGCCGCTGCCTTCTACCTGTTTATCCTTTCTGCCAACGAAAAGAGTTTCTCTCTCTTCCTGCTGGCTTCTTTCGTGAGCGGTGCTGCCAACGCTTATCTGCAGGCTTCCGTTAATCCGTACATCACCATCCTCGGTCCCCTGGAAAGTGCAGCAAAACGTATCAGTATCATGGGTATCTGCAACAAGATGGCATGGCCTATCCCTTCTATCTTCATCGTATGGCTGCTGGGCAAGGATGTAAACCTGATCAGCATCGACGACCTGGAAAAACCGTTCCTTATCATCATTGCAGCCTTCATCGTTCTGGGTATCATGGCTTTCTTCGCTCCCCTGCCTGAAGTGAAAGCTGCCGGTGAAGACGAAAGCGAAGATTCTGCAGATGCTTGTCCTTATGCTGCCAGAAAGACTTCAGTCTTCCAGTTCCCCCACCTGCTGCTGGGTTGTCTGGCTCTGTTCCTTTATGTAGGTGTTGAAACAGTTTCACTGGGAACCCTGGTTGACTATGCCAACTCACTGGGTCTGGAAGGTGCAGCCAACTATGCATGGATCGCTCCGATCGGTATTGTAATCGGTTATATCTGCGGTATCATCTTCATCCCGAAATACATCAGTCAGGCAACAGCCTTGAAGGTTTGCTCATGGCTGGCTATCATCGGTTCACTGCTGGTAGTACTTACTCCTTCTGACATCTCGATCTACTTCATTTCATTCATGGCACTGGGATGCTCTCTGATGTGGCCTGCTTTGTGGCCGCTGGCTATGGCTGATCTGGGTAAATTCACGAAAGCCGGTTCTTCACTGCTGATCATGGCTATGTTCGGTGGAGCAGTGATCCCGACCCTCTACGGCTGGCTGAAAGATATCACCGGTCCGCAGCAGGCTTACTGGCTGTGTCTCCCCTGCTTCCTCTTCATCCTGTACTACGGTATGGCAGGTTATAAGATCCGCACCAAATAAGAACGGTAATTTCCGTTCAGAAACGGCATAAAAATAACAGGCAGACGAAAGATCACCGGAAGGGTGCTTTTGTCTGCCTGCTTTTATTTCAGACACACTTTTTGCTGAATCATTCGTGGCCTTTCTCCTTGCGAAGACGGTTCATCTCAACCAAATAAGCAACAATCAGGCCTAGTCCGCCACCCAGCAGCAGGCAGGAACCATAGATCACACTGATTGAATTCTGAATCTTGCCTGACCATTCATCAGAAACAATGTACGATTGAAAAAACATCAGGGTAAGAATGAATCCGACCAGCAGTCCCAGTCCAAGTCCCAACATCAGGCATCCTCCACGCAAAGCCCAGTTACCGGAAGAGGAGAACTGAGGCAGCAGATTTCCCTTGAACTCTTCGGGGCGCCACCCGGAACTCAGTTTCTCGATCAGCATGATACGTTCCTGACGGCGTACATACAGTTCAAACAATTTATAAATCACTCCAAAAACAATTGCCACATTGGCAACAACCATTAATTCTTCCATAATTCCTTCTATTTAATGTGAATAATTTTGTTTCTTTGTCCCTTTAGACGCAGGGACCAGAGAAAGGTTACAGGCATTTCTGCTTTTTCACTGGATTCCGGAAATTTTCTCGCATTCTCCTATATTAAGGAAAGACTACGAAGAATTTTTTTCGTACGAAACCTGTAACCTTTATTTAACCTTTGCGTCTAAAGGGCATAATGAAAAACGACGAACTACATATTATTACATCCATTCTGGCCGGAAATACAGAACGCTTTTCGTATTTCCTCGACACCTACGGACAGCAGATCTTTACGCTGATTGTCCGGATGGTGGGATCGCCGGAAGACGCTGAAGAACTGACGCAGGACACTTTCATGAAGGCATTCCGCCACCTGTCGGACTTCAACGGCAAAAGTTCGTTTTCTACCTGGCTCTACCGGATTGCCTACAACACAGCCCTGTCTTCATTACGGAAACAGCCGAACGAAGTCTTGTCCGTTGACGACCGGTTATGGAACAACCTGACAGAAAACGAAATTGACCGTGCTCTGGATGAAGAAGACGAGGAACGGATCGAACAACTTCAGCGGGCACTCGAGAAACTGACACCCGATGAGCGGGCATTAGTGACCTTATTTTATGAAGAAGACAGACCTATTGCCGAAATCTGTCACATACTGAACCAGACCGAAGGCAATATCAAGGTCAAACTGTACCGGATACGCAAAAAACTATATATACTGATTAAACAGGAGGAAGAAACAAGATGAAAAAAGAAGACAGCAAAGCACTCAGAAAAGCAATCGGCCGGCAGCCGGAATTCAGATTGCCCAGCAACTTCACCTATCGCATGATGCAGCAAGTGGAGCAGGAAGCCTTTCTGCGCAAAAAGCGAAACGAAAAAAGAATTTTCATCCTGTGGGCCGCTACTCTGATTCTGATGGGAGGAAGTGCACTGGCCTATCTTGTCCTCACTTACATGAAAAATCTTTCCGGAATAGAAGAAACATTGAAAAATATACCGGAAGACAGTTCCTTGCTTCAGACATTCCCGGTTCTCCTGACGGTATTCATGTTGCTGGCAGTCCTCAACTACCGGCTGAACACCCTAAGATACCGCAAATTCATGGAGAAAGAAAAGTAGCGTTCCGAAAAGCGTCCTGTCTGAAAAATAACAGAGCCATGCCTGCGTCACACAGACATGACTCTCGGAAAGAAAGAGAGTTTTTATTACTGGAAAAACAGTATATGCTCGTAAGAATAAGTTAAGCCATTTCGTCTATCCTGTACATCAGGCTGACCTCATTGAAAAATTCATCGGCTACTTCCGACAAGTTTTCCACAGCCTCTTCTTCAGTTTCGCCATAAGCGCCACACTGGTGATAATCCAACAGATAAGCGTAAAATTCTCCGTCCGGTGTACATTCCACTACATAATTCGCTTCATTCATAATGAGTCCTCCTTTATTTTTTTAAGACACTGCGAAGTTAACCGGAACTTGTTACAATCCTGCAACCCGATAGTTACGTTTCTGTGAAACTCCTCCCGACAAAAAAAGTACCCGGATCATCCGTCCGGGAAGCCATTTTCCCTTTCGGATAATCCGGGTATTATCGTGCAGCTCTCCCTCCGCTACCGGAAGGAAAACCATCCATCATCAAGCCTGACGGTAAGAAGCCAGTTCTTCAGCCTGGAACTTACGGATAAAGTTGAAATGTTTTTCCACTTCAGATTCCGCATAATTAACATATACGTTCAAGGACTTGCCGAACATTTCAGGAGCCTTCGTTGCATCCTGCAGAAGCAGATGGCTCATCACGCAGACAGCAGCCATTTCATACAAGCGGCGTGATACCAGATCAAGCAGTTCCTGGTTCTGAGCTTCCTTCACGGCATTGGTGCAGGCTTCCAGCTTACGGGTCATCTCCTTGATACGGTTCATATATCCTTCAAATTCCGGTGCACAAGGAATCAGTTCATATTCATGCAAAGTAGCTGCATACGAACCGTTCGTTACATAACGGATGGCAGCAACCGTCTGCAACTGAGTAGTTCCTTCATAGATACTGGTGATACGTGCATCACGATAAATACGCTGACAAGCATATTCCATCATGAAACCGGAACCTCCGTGTACCTGAATACAGTCGTACGCATTCTGGTTAGCATACTCAGAGTTCATACCTTTTGCCAGCGGAGTAAAGCTGTCAGCAAGTTTTGCATAACGTTTCTGTTCCTGACGTTCTTCCGGAGTCAGCTTGCGTTCGCGGGCGATATCATCCAATGCTTTATAAATATCAACATAACGGGAAGTCTGATACAACAGCGCACGGCCGGCATCCAGCTTCGCCTTGATGGTAGCCAGCATATCGTAAACTGCCGGGAACTCAATAATGGCTTTACCGAATTGTTTACGGTCTTTAGCGTATGCCAAAGCCTCATCGTATGCAGCCTGACTCAGTCCGACAGACTGTGCGGCGATACCCAGACGCGCACCATTCATCAAGGCCATGACATATTTAATCAGACCGAGCTTGCGTTCACCGCAAAGTTCAGCTTTTGCATTCTTGTAAACCAGTTCACAAGTCGGAGAACCGTGGATACCCAGTTTGTTCTCAATACGACGAACGTCTACACCACCGTCGTTCTTGTCATAAATGAACATTGACAAGCCGCGACCGTCGTGTGTACCTTCTTCAGAACGTGCCAGAACCAAATGAAGGTTTGCGTCACCGTTTGTAATGAAACGTTTCACACCATTCAGGCGCCAGCAATTGTTTGCTTCATCGTAAGTAGCCTTCAACATCACACTCTGAAGGTCAGAACCCGCATCCGGTTCAGTCAAGTCCATTGACATGGTTTCACCGGCGCAAATACGCGGAATGAAACGGCTGTGCTGATCTTCATTACCGAATTCATAAAGAGTTTCGATACAATCCTGCAAAGACCAGATATTACCGAAACCGGCATCAGCCTGAGCCACGATTTCAGCACACATGGTATACGGAGTGATCGGGAAATTCAGACCGCCGTAACGACGAGGCATCGTCATACCGTTCAGACCTGCCTTCACCATTGCATCCAGGTTAGCCTTTGTTCCTGATGCATATTCTACACGACCGTTTGCACAGTGCGGACCTTCTTCGTCTACTCCTTCAGCATTGGCTGCAATTACTTCTCCGGTAATTTCACCTGTAATTTCCAATACTTTATCATATGAGTCGATGGCATCCGCAAAATCCTGCGGAGCATAGTCATACTCGTCTTTATCTTTATAGCTGCGTTCTTTCAATTCGCAGATACGTTCCATCAACGGGTTATTCAGATGGAAACGCAGTTCCGGATGTTCTGTATAAAAGTTTGCCATTACTTACTGTTCTTTTTGTAGTACTTAATCATTTTCGGAATAACCTCTTCCACCGTTCCGTTGATCACATAATCAGCGATGGTATTGATCGGAGCGTTCGGATCATTGTTGACAGAAATGATAATTCCTGCATCCTGCATACCGGCGATATGCTGAATCTGTCCAGAGATACCGCAGGCAATATACAACTTCGGATGAACGGTTACACCGGTCTGTCCGATCTGACGGTCGTGTTCACAGAAACCGGCATCAACAGCTGCACGGCTGGCACCAACTTCTGCATGAAGTTCCTTAGCCAGTTCGAACAGCATATCAAAGCCTTCCTTGCTTCCCATACCATAACCTCCGGCAATCACAATCGGAGCTCCTTTCAGATTATGTTTGGCTTTTTCTACGTGACGGTCGATCACCTTCACTACATAATCCGTTTCCGGAACATACTTCGCAACATCGTGACGGATCACCTCGCCCTGATAATTGGCGTCCACAATTTCTTTTTTCATCACACCTTCGCGGACAGTAGCCATCTGCGGACGGTGTTCCGGATTGATAATGGTTGCCACAATATTACCTCCGAAAGCCGGACGAATCTGATACAACAGGTTTTCGTATGTAACGCCATTCTTTTTGTCTTCGTGGTTACCGATTTCCAACTGCGTACAGTCAGCGGTCAAACCACTGGTCAAAGCAGAAGAGACACGCGGTCCTAGGTCGCGACCGATAACGGTAGCTCCCATCAGACAGATCTGCGGTTTTTCTTCCTTGAACAAATTAACAAGAATGGAAGTATGAGGAAGTGAAGTATAAGGGAACAAGCCCGGAGCATCAAACACATGAACACGGTCAACTCCGTATGGCAAAACTTGTTTTTCTACATCTGCAAGATCGCTGCCGGCACAAATGGTTTCCAGCTGACATCCCAGCTGAGTGGCTAACTTACGACCTTTAGTTAAAAGTTCGAGACTGACATCGGCAACATGTTTGCCTTCCATCTCACAATATACAAATACATTATTCATAGTCTTATCCGATAGTATGGTTAGCCAACAATTCAACAATCAAGTTCTCTACATCTGCATCGCTGCCGGTAATCGTTTTACTTTCTTTTGCCTGGAAGATGATGTTTTCAATCTTCTTCACCTTTGTCGGTGAACCGGACAGACCACATTGCTTGGTGTCACCATTGACATCAGCTACACTCCATTCCGTAATATTCAGATAAGGACGACTTTCATATAAAGACGCATAAGGCAGAACGCCGCCATCTTTTGTGATCGCAGCTTTTTCCTGAGCTCCCAATGCACGTTTGTATTTCTGTACCAGTTTGGCATTGCGCGGACGACAGGGAGCAGCGCTTCCGTTTACAGTCAAGACGATCGGCAGCGGACCTTCTACGGTTTCCACACCACCGTCAATATGACGTTTCACACGGATACGTCCGTCTTTTACCTCCTGGATTTCTTCAACATAAGTAACCTGAGGCAATCCCAGTTTTTCTGCAACCTGAGGACCAACCTGCGCTGTATCACCGTCAATTGCCTGACGGCCGCCTACAATAATATCATATTCACCGATCTTACGGATAGCCGTAGCCAGTGCGTATGAAGTAGCCAGCGTATCTGCACCGGCAAAAGCACGGTCAGTAAGCAAATAACCATTATCAGCTCCTCTGTATAATCCTTCACGAATAATTTCAGCGGCACGGCCCGGACCCATGGTCAGAATCGTAACGGTAGAACCGGGATGTGTGTCTTTCAGTCTGAGTGCCTGTTCGAGGGCATTCAAGTCTTCCGGATTAAAAATCGCCGGAAGTGCCGCACGGTTAATTGTACCGTCAGCATTCATGGCATCTTTTCCCACACAACGTGTATCGGGAACTTGTTTAGCCAATACTACAATTTTCAAACTCATTAGATTATCTTTTTGGTATTAGTAATTTATTGTCGGCAAATTTAATGAAACCATTTGTTCTGCAAAACGATATAATAAAAAAAAGTTTAAGAAAGGAAGGTCTCGTCAATCCCCTGACAAAGAAGAAACAGCCTGATACAAATCCTCAAAAGAAGCTATCGGATTGTCCGTAAAAAGGTAACGGACATTACAGGCTGTATCGGAAACATAAACCAAAGGAACTCCTTCTTCCGAAAACAAAGAATATACTTTTCGGTCTGATTGTGCAGAATAAGGCAGAGTCAGAGCATTACTTTTCCAATATGCCAGTATTTCTTTTTCTGGTTCTTCCCGACTGATACAGGCAATTCGGACACGAGGATTTCCAGCATAAACCTCATACAATTGCTGAACAACCGGAAGTTCACGCTGACAATCCGAACAGGAAGTATGGAAAAACACCAGTACCGAAACCTTTCCCCTCAAAGAATCCCGGTCAAGTATTGTTCCGTCATTCATCTCTACCATAAATTCCGGTAAAGCATCTCCCGGCTGTATATACTGAATATGCTCACCTACTTCTTCCCGTATACAGGAAACACAACCTATCAGAAATACTAGTACTACTGTTACAAGCAACCTCATTATATCAATTCTTTAAGAATGCGCAAATATACATATTGTACTCCTGGCCGAACAGATTCTTCCTCCAGAAACTTCTGCTTTACCCGATACCTGCGTAATGTTTTCCGAATATATGATTCCACCACGACTGAAGGTTCATCTACATATTCCAACACCTGCACGGAGCCATCCGGCTGAATATTCACCTTCGCTTTCACATTCAGTAAACTCTTGCCTTGAGCAGAAGTTCCACGACGATCATAATCAATCCACAAAATCATTGTAGCTTTAGGGACAGATTCTGCCACAGATTCGTTCACTTCTTTCTTACCAGCCTTTTCATCTTCTTTCGCACGTTCGGAAATACAGGCACTCACCAGCAACAAGACAGAAACCAAATATAAAAAACATTTTCGCATAATCGGTTAACAACTAAAAATCGAATATCCAAAGATACAAAATTTTATTAACTTTGCCCAAACAAGTAATATTTATGGAACAAATCAATCAAAGTATCGCTCAGTTTTTACTTCACATCGGTATAGACAAAGAAAATATTAACTGGAGCCTGCAGATACTCCTTATTATATGTATAGCCCTGCTGTCTTACATTACAACCAAGTTATTCCGGTACATCATCATCCCTGCTGTACAAAAAATCACCTCCCGGACCAAAGCCAGGTGGGACGATTACCTGTTCAACGAGAAGATGATGATCAGCTTCTGCCGCCTGATTCCTCCTTTGGTTTGGTATATACTGCTTCCTCTTGTATTCAGCAAGTTGCCCCTTCTGCTGGAATTCCTGCAAAAAGCATGCGAAATCTATCTGGTTGTCTGCATGCTACTGCTGGTCAGCGCCTTTCTTAACTCCCTTTATGAGATCTCCAATGAGCACGAGACCCTTCGCAACCGTCCGTTGAAAGGGATCTACCAGATGATTAAATTAATTGCATTCGGCATTGGATTTATTGTAATTATCAGTATCATCACCGACAGCAATGCAACAAGTATCCTTGCCGGATTAGGAGCTTCAGCGGCTGTTTTAATGTTGATCTTCAAAGACAGTTTGCTGGGACTGGTTGCAGGAGTACAATTATCAGCAAACGATATGCTACGTCCCGGCGACTGGATTACCATGCCCAAATACGGAGCAGACGGAGATGTTATCGAAGTTTCACTTACAACGGTCAAGGTGCGTAACTTTGACAAGACAATTACTACCATTCCACCCTATGTACTGGTCAGTGACTCCTTTCAGAACTGGCGAGGAATGCGGGATACTGGCGGAAGACGTATCAAACGTTCCATCAATATTGACCTGAATACCATTCGTTTCTGTACTGAAGAAGAAAAGAAACGACTCGTGGAAAAAGGATGGATCAAAGATAATACAGAAACAGAAGAGCTGACAAACCTCAGTGCTTTCACCAGTTATCTTCAGGAATACCTTGTTCATCATCCTCACACCCACAAAGAGCTGATGATCATGGTCCGGCAGCTACAGCCGACTTCCGAAGGTCTTCCTCTAGAAATCTATTGCTTTACGGATACGACAGTATGGATGGAATATGAGAATATCCAGAACGGAATATTCAATCACCTGCTGGCAGTCCTTCCTCAATTCGGATTAAGAGCTTTCCAACGGCCAGCAGGTAAAGATATTAATGATTCAGTTATACCACCATTGCAGCGATAAACTGAATGAACAAAATCAAAAATACCATAGCGATCGGATAAACGGTCGCATAAGCCACTCCGGGAATATTGCTGTCAGTCATGGAATCCACGGCTGCAAGTCCCGGTGTACTGGTCATACCGCCAGTAATGGTTCCGAGCATATCCAGCAGACTGATCTTAAAGACATACCGTCCGACCAGCGCTGCTATGAGCATCGGCACTAAAGTAATCAAAGCTCCAACCCCAAACAGCAGGAACCCGCTTTCACGGAAAGTCGAAACCAGATTAGCACCGGCCGAAGTTCCTACTTCTGCCAGGAAAAGCAAGAGTCCCAACTGACGAAGCAACTGATTGGCAGGCCCCGACATAGACCACAAGATTGGTCCCGTCTTACCGATAGCACTCAAGAACAATGCCATCATCAACACTCCCCCGGTCAGTCCTGGAGAAAAAGAGAAACCGGAGCCAAAGGAGAGATTTAACTTGCCAAACAACACACCCAGAACGATACCCATAGCTATCGGGAAGAAATCCGTATCAGATAATTGTTTGGCATCATTCCCCAGCAAACGGGCAACAGCCTGAATTCCTTCTTTCTCTCCAACAACCATCAGCTTGTCACCAAACTTGAGAGCCAGATCCGGAGACGGAGACAGATCAATACCGCTTCGGCGAATCCGGGTTACCGTACAACCGAAGTTTCGCTGAAAGTTCAGATCTCCCAGCTGCTTGTTGATCATATCTTTCTTTGTCAATAACAATGATTCGATTGCCTGTGTATTTTCAAGTGGCAATTCTCCCTCTTCGCGTTCTCCCAGCATCAAAGCCAGACTTGCCAACGCATCCTCACTGCCTACAGCCTGAATGCAGTCTCCTTGCTTCAATTCTGTATGAGCCTTCGGGATCACGATATCCTCTCCACGTTTCAAACGGGAAATAACCGCTCCCGTCATAGCCCGTATATTCAACTGAGCCAGCGTCTTTCCGATCACCGTTTCGTTAGTTACCCGAAACAGACATGTCTTTAATTCCGGGAACTGCCCACGCCGTTCTTTCTCCAGCCGGTGAGCCTCTTGTTCCAGATCGACCCGTAACAGTTTAGGGAGAAGCTTCACAAACAGAATAACCCCAATAACTCCAAAAGGATAAGCAATACCATAAGCAATGGATGCCAATGGTGACTGAGTGCTGTCGATGGCAACAGCCAATCCCGGTGTACTGGTCAAAGCACCTGCGATAAGTCCGACCAGACTAGGCGTATCAATGCCAAAGGCATACTTCAGTCCCAGACCGGTAAGACAGGCTGATGCAACAATCAGAATAGTTATCAGGATCAATGTTTTTCCTTTACTTCGGAAAGAATCAAAGAACCCCGGCCCCGCCTGGATGCCTATGGTAAAAATAAAAAGCACCAGTCCGAAGTTTCCCAGCGCTTTCGGAATAGAAACGCCCCAATGGCCAAAAGCCAAGGCAATAAAGATCACTGCGGACACGTCTAACGACAAGCCCATCACTTTCACACGCCCCAGCATAAAGCCTAAGGCCACAATCAAAAATACAGAAAAATAAGGTGACTGTAATAAGTCAATAAACATAAGTATAACGGGTTACAGGTTTTGCGGTCAAAGATAGAAAAATTTCTTTAATCTGCAAAGACCTGCCTTCCTGCCCCGATACTAATGTGATACCGACTGAATATATTCATACAGTTTTCTGTAAAAGGCATGACGGGTCAGCGTTGACACATCTCCCAAGATGATCAGTTTCATGCGGGCACGGGTTATGGCAACATTCATACGACGTAAGTCACTGAGAAAGCCAATCTGCCCGTCTTCGTTGGCACGCACCAGACTGATCAGAATTACATCCCTTTCCTGACCCTGAAAACCATCAACCGTATTGACTGTAATCAAGGAACGGTAAGGCTTGAAAAAAGGATCCCGTTTAAGCAACTGTCGCAGATACTGCACCTGTGCTTTGTAAGGAGATATCAATCCCACATCAATGCGTTCTTCCAGAAAACGTTCTCTTCCAATCTTGGTAATATATGTTTTCAGCTGACTTACGGAAAGTTCAGCTTCTGCCTTATTGATACGTCCGTAATTCTCTCCCACAAACTCCTCGTTACAGTCCATATCTTCCGTATCAATCCACTCTATCGGTGTATCAAAATCAAGAATACTGCGGTATTTCACTTCGGGAGCCGACTGCACCATTCCTCCATAAAACCAGTCAGAAGAAAAGCGCATGATCTCTTCATTCATGCGATATTGCAACTTCAGCAAAGCTACGGTTTCCGGCTTGTTCTTCACAATTGTCTGCATCAGAGTTTCACCCAGTCCTGCCCGTAATGCCTGCGGACATTTGACTGTCGGAGGAAGCTGACAATGATCACCAGCCAGAATCACCCGATCCACTTTACGGATCGGAATCCAGCAGGCTGCTTCCAATGCCTGCGCCGCCTCATCGATGAACAAAGTCCCGAACTTCTGCCCTTCCAGCAACCGGTTGGCACTGCTTACCAGCGTACAGGCAATCACCCTCGCTTCAGCAAACAAAGAAGCATTGATACGTATTTCAAGTTCCGTAGCCCGGTCTTTCAGTGAATTGATCTTCTGCCGGATACTTTCCCGGTCCGAAGCTTTCCGCATCCGGGCATAAAGTTCACGAACAGCCTTGCGGATGCTCCACAATTGCGGATAGTCCGGATGAGACTCAAAACGACGTTCGTATGTAAATGAAAGCATTTTATCGTTTACCCGACTCGGATTTCCGATACGCAACACACTGACTCCCCGGTCTACCAGCTTCTCGCTGATCCAGTCAACAGCCATGTTGCTTTGTGCGCACACCAGCACCTGATTCTCCCGATGAAGTGTTTCGTACACTGCTTCCACCAGTGTAGTTGTCTTACCTGTACCCGGAGGACCATGTACAATCGCTACATCCTTGGCATGAAGCACTTTGTTGACCGCTTCTTCCTGTGTCCGGTTCAGCCAGGGAAAACGGACAGGCTGAAATGAAAAGGACGACACAGGCTGCCGGCCATGAAAGATATCACGTAACTCTGCAAGGCGATTATTACGCGCACTGATCACTCCCTTCAGTGCTTCAAACATCAGCCGATAACTGGTTTCATCAAAATACAGCTGTACTCCCAACACCTCCTGAGCCTGTAAAGCCAACAGAGCATCTGCATTGGGAAGGACTACCACCATCCGGTCTTCTTCCACATAACTGACCGTAGCTGTAAAGGAAAGATAGTGTAACTTGCCAAAAGTATCTTGCGTAAAGAAACAAACAGGACGCCCATATTCAAACAAATGTTCAATCTCCCGGTCTTCAGTGCGCTCAACTTCTACAACCAGCTGATTCAAGGCATTATAATAACTCCGTCCCAAATGAAGCGGATACCAGCACATGCCCCGTTTGACCTTCCGGCCTATTCCCATCAGTTCGGTCTGCTGACGAAACTGTTCCTTTTCATATTCATATTCCATCTGCAACAACTCATACTGACGTTGCAAGGAAAGTATCGGCGAATCTGTCATCAATGCGTTTTTTATGTTCCTTTTCTCCTGCAAAGGTACAAGTTATTTGAAAAAAGAATTGATTAATTCCCGGATTCTTCTTAATTTTGTTTGCAACGAGAACAATAACCAGACAGATGGAGGCTATCATGAAAAAGCAAGCTGACTATATCAAACGCATTGAGATCAAAAGACTTTGGGGACGGAAAAATATTTCATGGGACTTGCGTCCCGATGTAAATATCCTGAGCGGAATCAACGGAATCGGGAAAAGTACCATCCTGAACAATTCTGTAAGAAGCCTGAACGCCCTTGAAGGAGGTGCATTAACCAATGGAGCACAGCCTGGAGTGTCTTTCATCTTCTCTCCCGAAGATGCCACTTTCATTCACTTTGACGTCATCCGCAGTTTCGACCGACCGCTTATCAATTCAGGACTGCTGGAAAAAATAGGCAATCAGAATGTCAAAACGGAACTGGACTGGCAGCTTTATCAGCTTCAGCGACGCTATCTGGACTACCAGGTCAATATCGGCAACCGAATTATTGAACTGCTGACGAGCGGCGTACCGGAAGACCAGTTGAAAGCTACCGAAGTGTCACGCCCCAAGACACGCTTTCAGGATCTGATAGACGACCTCTTTCAGGAAACCGGAAAGAAAATCATCCGAAAAAGCAACGAAATTCAGTTTGAGCAGGATGGAGATATCCTCACTCCTTATCAACTTTCATCCGGAGAGAAACAAATGCTCGTCATCCTGCTGACCGTGCTCGTACAGGACAACCAGCATTGTACTCTTTTTATGGATGAACCGGAAATTTCCCTGCACGTGGAATGGCAACAGCGGCTGATCAGCCTGATCCGATGCCTGAATCCCAATGTACAGATCATTCTGACCACTCATTCTCCGGCCCTCATCATGAACGGATGGCTGGATGCCGTCACCGAGGTCAGTGATATAACGACTCTTTAAATGCTAAGATTATGGGAAAAAGACTTACTGAAAACCTTTCTTCCCTCTACATAGAGGCAGCCAACAGCCTGCGTCCGAAGAAAGCAAGAAGAAAGATCGTAGCTTATGTGGAAAGCTACGATGACATCTCCTTCTGGCGTGCCTTACTGGCCGACTATGAAGACAATACCCGATACTTTGAAGTCATGCTTCCCTCACAGGATTCGCTGGCAAAAGGCAAGAAGACCGTATTGATGAACCATCTGGGAAAACAGCTCGGTGAAAATATGATTGCCTGTGTGGACAGTGACTATGACTATCTGTTGCAGGGACGGACACAGACATCACGTTATATGATTGAGAGTCCGTATGTACTCCAGACCTATGCTTATGCCATCGAGAACTATCATTGCTATGCAGAAGGCCTGCACGAAGTCTGTGTAACCGCTACCTTGAATGATCACCGCCTGATTGATTTTCCGGCATTTATGAAATTATATTCCCAGATTGCTTACCCATTATTTATATGGTCTGTATGGTTCTACCGCCGGCATATCCTGTCAGAGTTCTCCCTACTTGACTTCTGCTCATACGTCAAGCTGGATCAGGTAAGCACACGCCACCCGGAACGCAGTCTGGAAAATATGGCCAAAAAAGTAGAGCGCAAGCTCAGGGAACTGGAAAGAAAACATTCCAATGCCCTCCACGAAATTGAATCCTTAAAAGCGGAACTGCTCAATTTGGACGTAACCCCGGACAATACCTATATGTTCATCCAGGGACATCACATTCTGGACAACGTGGTCATGAGACTACTGATTCCGGTCTGTACCGTGCTACGCAGGGAACGTGAACAGCAGATTCACGATCTGGCCCTGCATAACATTCAATTGCAGAACGAACTGACGAACTATCAGCGCAGTCAGGTGGCCGTCGAAGTAGTCATTCATAAAAACCTATATTACAAAAATTCTCCTCTCTATAAAAAGATACAGCGCGATGTGGAGAGATTCCTGAAAATCATCAAGTGATCATCCCAGAATACGAGAGAGAATTTTCGGAAACTTCCAGGCAAAAAGCAGCGTACAGCAGACAGCAGCCGTGGCATCAGATATCGCTTCGGCTGCATAAATTCCATTCACACCCCAGAAGCGGGGCAACAACAAAGCCAGAGGTATCAGAAGGATCACCTTGCGAAGCAGGGCAATGAAAATGGAAATCCGCGCCTGCCCCAAAGCAACAAACATATTCTGACAGGCACGCTGCAAACCGAAAATCGTCATCCCGGCAAGAAAAACCGGCATTACACAACGTACCGTACCGATCAGAACTTCATCATCGGTAAAGGCTGAAGCTACAACCGACGGGAAACAGATCATCAGCAGCATCAGTACAAAATTGAAAGAGAACATGGTGATCAGTGAAATCCGGAAGCAGGATCTCACCCGATCCTTATAGCCGTGACCGTAATTGTAACTGGCCACCGGAACAAATCCCTGTGCAAAACCCACCAAAGGAACACTGGCAAACTGCATCGCACTCTGAAGAATAGCCAGGGCACTGACATGAATATCACCAAAATGTTTCAGACTACCGTTCAGCACAAACCCGACAAGGCTTTCCGTACTCGCCATGATGAAAGGCGAAACGCCCAGGGCCAGCATAGACAAAACGATCCCTTTGTCCAGTTTCATGTAACGGCGTTCCAGCGGAAGCGAAGCCTGTCGGGAAAACAAAAAGCGCAACACCCATCCGGCACTGCATGCCTGAGACAGAATTGTAGCCAGTGCTGCTCCCTTTACTCCCATGTCCAGCCCGAAGATAAAGACCGGATCGAGCACAATATTCATGGCTGCCCCGATCAGGACAGAAGTCATGGCTATACCTGGCCTGCCCTGTGTATTGATAAAAGCATTCAGCCCCACTGAAAGCTCGACAAACAAGGTGCCCAGCAAATAGACAGACAGATAATCCTCCGCATATCCCAGAGTATGCTCCGAAGCTCCCGTCAGCAAGAGCACGGGTTCCATAAACAGATACGCCAGTGAAGAAGTCACAACCGTAAAAAGCAAAAGCAGGACAAATCCATTCCCTAATATCTTTCCGGCCCGTTCCCGGTTTCCCTGCCCCAAAGCAATGGCAGCAAGCGGTGCACCTCCGGCACCGACTATGGCTGAAAACGAAGATATCAGAATCACAATGGACATGGTGACTCCTACCCCTGCCAGTGCATCCGTGCCGATTCCGGGGATATGGCCGATATAGACACGGTCGACAATGGCATAAAGTAAATTCACAAACTGCGCCGCTACGGCCGGCAAAGCCATCCGGAAAATCAGACGCAGCATGGGATCTGTCCCTAACCGCTCTTCGTAGGAATGATTCATAACCAACGCTCCTCCGGATTTATTTCAAGGTTTCTACCGGAAGTTCCTCGTTTTTCCGGTAGCCGGAACTGGTAAAAATCGCAACAAGCTGTCCTTCATCGTCCGTAATCCGTACCTCGATGAAAGGTACCCGGGCGTGACTGAAAGTCTCCGTCGCTTCAGCATACACGTACCCTTCATGCGCCGAACGCAGAAATGTAATGTTTGCATTCAGCGAAAGCGTCAGTTTCAGATGACTGTTCGCCACCGCAGCAAAAGCCAGGTCAGCCAGTGTAAACAGGGCACCTCCCTGACAGACACCTCCTGCATTCAGGTGTTTCACCGTAACAAGCATCCGCGCCCGGGCATATCCCGGAGACACTTCCAGCAGCTCCACGCCGGCATTGGCTGCAAAATGATCCTTTGCCAGCAATTCCTTCAATGTTTTCATAAGCCTCAACGAATGGTTACCATGGTTGCTCCGAAACCATATTCACGGAACGAAGCATCCTGACTCGGATAATTTTTATACTTGCGTTTCAGTTCATCCAGAATCGCACGGCGCAACACTCCGTCTCCCTTACCGTGAATAAAGACAATCTTCTGTCCCTTTCTGGTACGATACTCTTCCAGCGTCTTGCGGAAGACATCCAGCTGATAATTCAACATTTCCGCATTACCCATTCCTGTCGTATCATCCAGCAGTTCATGAATGTGCAGATCGACTTCCACAATATCATTCTTCACCTTCGGACCTTTCTTCTGAAGTTTGGCAGGAACCTCGTCCCCCTTTTTTCCCAACAGGGCATCCTTGATATCCTCGGCAGAAACAAACACCTGGCGGGCTGTTTCGTCATCACGTACAATGTCATAGATCAGGGCCGGTTCCGGGAAGAAGTCATTCTTCTCGAATGTATGAAGTTTGTAGAACTTCACCGTGTCAATACGCAATTCCTGGCAGACTACATTTTTCATCAGGAAAGTACGGTCATCCTTATAAGCCATCAGCTGTACAGCCACGTGCTCCAGGCCGTTCAGTGCACTCCGGTCGAACTCTTCCAGATGCAGTTTCATATTCGGCTTCACGGTTCCCCGGCTTCTCAGCGTCCAGCTCTTGCCTTCGGCCGAAAGATACAGATAGTCTACAAAATAATTGCTGTCGTTCACCAGGTATGCATCAAAAGCCGTTGACGAGATTTCCCTGATATCCCGAGGCACATAAGCCAGGAATACATTCAGGACATCGTTCCCCCGGATCTCAGGAGCCCGGTAAGTAATGGGCTTTTCTTCTTCCGGCTCTTCCTCTTCCACTGCCGGAGCAGCAGGCTTTGCAACAGACTTCAACGGAATATTATAGTCGTCGGTCTGTATCACCACACACTCCTTGATCAGCATCGGAATTTCAAATCCGTCTTCACCTTCCACCAGTGCAATGTCCTTACCCTGAAATCCTCTCACAATGCCGCCTCCCACTTCACTCAGGAAACGGACTTTATCTCCTATTTTCATATTCGTTACATTTTTTACTTTCGCAAAAGTAGAAATTTTTATCCATACTATCACGAAAAAAACGTCCCGGTCTTTTCATCAAAAGGCCGAAACGTTTTACTTCAAACGCCGAAACATTTTTTTAAAAGCTGGAAGCCTTTTCCGGCTATGCCTGTTCCAGCTCCGACGAATATGAACAACCCCAATTAATTCTGACGAACTTCCTTGACAGCTTCAATCAAACGGAGGAAATCAGCAGGATAAACATCTCCGATATTACCGATACGGAAAGTATCTGCCTGAGAAATCTTTCCCGGATAGATCACAAAGCCTTTTGCTTTCAGCTGCTGATAGAAATCCTTGAAATCAAAGTCTGCAGAAGGATAATAGAAGGAAGTGATCACCGGCGACTGTTCTTCATCCGGAAGCAAAGTCTTATAACCCAAAGCACGCATGCCTTCTACCAGGGTACGGTGGTTTTCGCAATAACGGGCATAACGGGCTTCAATACCTCCTTCGGCCTCCAGTTCCTTCAATGCCTGCATAAAAGCACGAACCACATGAGTAGGAGAAGTGAAACGCCATTTGCCATGACCTTTTTCCATCGTTTCCCACTGGTCATACAAGTCGAGCGACAAAGAACGTGCCACTCCCTTGCACTGTTCCAGCAACGAACGGCGGGCAATGATGAAACCGAATCCCGGCACACCCTGAATACACTTGTTGGCACTGCTGATCATAAAATCAATTCCCAGCTTCGCCATGTCAATGGGTACTCCGCCAAAACTGCTCATGGCATCAACGATGAACACTTTACCATGTCGTTTGACCACTTCGGCAACTTCCTCCAGCGGATTCAGGACACCGGTCGTCGTTTCACAATGAACCACAGAAACATGTGTCACTTCCGGATGTTCATTCAGATACTGATCAATCTGCTTCGGATCTACCTGCTGAGTTTCTTCAAACTTCATTACGGAGCAGTTGATCCGATAATAATCAGCGATTACTCCCATACGCTTGCCATAAGCACCGTTGGCTGCAACCAGCAGATGATCTTCCGGACGAACCACTGTTCCCAGTACAGATTCCACACAGAAGCTTCCGCTTCCCTGCATCAATACCGCAGTATATTCCTCAGGACGGCTTGAAGCCAGCTTCACCAGTTCCTTACGGATTACTTCAACAATGCCCAGATTATAATCTTCATCCCAGGTACACCAGTCGCTCATCATAGCTTCTTTTACAGTTTCACTGGTAGTCAAAGGTCCGGGGGTCAACAACAAATAAGGTCTCATATCTTGATTCGTTTTTAAAGTTCAATTATTTCATTTCATTCTCCATACGTGCATTGATGCTCTCGATCAAGGCAGGCAGCTCACAGATGCTGTCCACTACATAATGTGCACCGGCAGCATACATCCGGTTTCTGACTGCAGCCATGCGTTTCTTCAGTTCGGCTTCAGGAAGTTGCTTGACTTCATCTTCTGTCAGTCCCATTTCGTTACTTCCCAGAATTACTCCGACACTCCATACTCCGGCATTCACACCTTCCTTGATATCAGAAATCGTATCACCGTATTTCACAACAGACAAGCGTGAAGGTACAGCCAGATCACACATATTCTTATAAATCATATACGGATAGGGACGGCCGGCCGGAAGTCCGTCGGACGTAACACAATTGTCCGTACGGTAACCTTTTTCTGCTGCGGCAGGTACCACTACATCCATCATCTCACGGGTATATCCGGTGGTTGAACCGATCTTGATTCCCATCTTGCGCAACACGCCAATCGTTTCGATCAAATCGGAGCCGTATACTCTCTCAGCGTAGCAAACAGCAGACGCTGGAACTCAGCATAACGTCCTTTTACATCTTCCTCTCCATACACTCTTCCATACTTCTGACGGAATGCTTCTCCAATCCGCTCCATGTCAAACAGCGCACGGATATGATCAATCTTTGTCAACCCCATCGGACGGCGGGCTTCTTCCGGAGTCACCTCAATTCCGATCGCACGAAAACTCTCAATAAAAGCCGATACAGGTGCAAAACATCCATAATCAATGGCTGTACCAGCCCAGTCCATAATCACACATTCAATTTTTTTCATATTGTCGTAGTCGTTAAATATACATTATTTTCTTCCATTACAACCTGCTCACCGGTCTGGGTCTTTCCCTGGTCAGGACTCTGGGGAGGAACCGGTTTCCGGTTTTTCTTCCAGATCATATATACCAGCGATCCCATGAATGCAATACAGCAGGTGATTCCAACCCAGACGCTCATCTGATTGTAGAAAACAGCCCAATTGATATGGGAAGCAAAGTATTCTTTAAAGAACAGAAGGGCCAGAGTGCCGAGATATCCCACAAAGTCAATGGTGATGATAAAGAATCCTACATTGCCCCGAATCTTGAAACATGCAATGAAGCGTTCGAAAAAGATTGTCTGAAAACTGAGATAAGCAATGTCCAGACAAAGGCTTTGCAAAAAGAGCCATATATGTACCGGGATGGCCAGTTCCTCAAAGTTGGCGGCGATGAAGGCCAGCGTACCCATACCTGCCGTTGAAAGAACCAGCAAGATACACAGTACTTTCAGGTGGTCGTATGTCGTTGCCAGCAGGGCGAACGCTGCCAGCATAACCAGTGTGGCGATTGAATCGATCTGTGCAAAGGCCCAGGAAGAAACCTGACTGACATCAATGATACAGACGATGAAATCTTCCTTGATGTCCCGCTGAACCGTCAGCAGCAGATTGGCAGCAAACAGCATGATCAGCAACGGCATGAAACGCCGGAAGAGTTCCCATCGCTGACGGCCGTCAAGCGTAACGCGGACAGAGCGGGAAGCGATATCCGCAGCACTGGGACTGGGGAATCGGGTCATCATCCACCCCGTAAGACACAGCAGCGGAAAAGCCAGTGCACCGATAAGGGCCGGCATCCAGAACTCACTGACATGAAGCGTGTTCAGGGCATATAATCCGAGCGATTTGGCCAGACCGGAACTCAATGCCATGCTCACTCCCATGATACTGGCCAGAATATCAGTTGTCCGACGGCCTTCCAGGAAACTGAAGATCACTCCCCACATACATCCCAGCGAAAGCCCGTTGAAGAACAAGGCAATGATATTGTAAGGTACAGGAAGAAGCCCGAACGCCAGCAAGGAAGCTTCTGACAAGGCAGCCGAACCGATGATAAACTTCAGACGTCCTTCCGGTTTCAATTCTGAGATATATTTAATTCCCAACAGCTTGGCAACAACATATCCCAGCAACTGAACCATGCTGACCGCAATCTTATAATCCATACCGGCAACCTGCAGTCCGTCGAACACAGCCGCCGTGAAAGGTTTTCTCAATGCATACACCAGCGAATACGAAAGAAGTGCCGTACCTCCTGCCCAGAGTACAAACAACCAGTCAGGAACAGGAGCCTTTTTCTTTTCGGAACCGGGTAAAGTTATTGATGTTTTTTCTATGGTTTTCATATCTTCTTTTTTCAAATCCGATGCAAAAGTAAAGCACCTAAATCACTGAAAAAATGAATATTCCATGATTCATAACCCTGTAACAATTCAGAAATATTCATGCAACAGGATTCTCACAGAAACAACACACAACCTTATCAGAAACGAAACAGGATTGTAATATTCGCTTCCCCAATATAGGGTTCTGAACGCATCTTCGGGCTGCCGGAATATAAAAAAGAACCGGATTCACATAAAAAACAAGGATCACTGACGGAAAAACATTAACTTTACTCCCCCAAATCTATTATACCTCACATTGCATGGATGAACTGAAACAAATATATGAACGCATCACCCTTCTGCGACAAAAAGGAATCAAGATGAAAGAAATTGCCGGACAGACCGGCTTTTCACCCAGTGTGCTGTCGGCCCTTTACAGCACTGTGCTCCCTGCGTTCTTCCAGAATCAGAAAAAAGGAATGAACAACGAAGAAGCACTGGATCAGGCTCTCGTCTGGGTAAACAATATATCCAAAAAGAAACTGCTGGGTTCACTTCCCAGCCTGAAGGCTTCTCTGTTCGCCATGCAAGTGACTCCCAAAGTTCCGACAGGAGAAAACGACAACCCTTTCCTGGCAGAACTGGAAGCCAATATGCGGGAAACCCTTTCGTGGATTGCCAATTATAGCGGTATCTACATCAGTTACAGTCTTTCTTCCACCAGTCAGGCCATGAAGGTCGAGCCCTATCTCATCGCTCCGGCCGAAAAGGGAAACTACGTGGAAGTGATCCACAACAACGTCTACGGAACAACTCATCATGGGGCTGCCCTGATGAACGGAACCAATCATCTATATTTGGCATTCAACGAACACAAGACGCCCCAGCTGGCCCTTTTCCATATCAGTCTGAAGCTTCCGATGTATGACCGTCCTCCATTCCTCCGGGGGGTCTACACCTGCTTTGACTATAACTATAACCCCATTGCACGGCGTATCCTGTTTGTAAAAGTATCCGAAAGCGTTGCCCGGGATGAATTCATGAAGCTGAAAGGACAGCTGAAAACCTATGACCAGCTTGACGAAAAGGAGAAACGTTATTATCAATACACCTGCCAGCCGGAGGACATCATCCGGATCTGCAACATCCCTTCTCCCACTATGACCGAAGAAGATCTGGACATGGAAAAGAAACTGCTGACGATTTCAAAATAGACGGCCGGCACAAGTATTCGCGGTTTTCTTTCCGGATTTGCACAAATGTGCGTAATTTTGCAAAGAATGAATCATAGCGAATATGGAAGAAACAAAACATATCAAAATCAGCGATTACAATTATCCGCTGCCCGATGAACGCATCGCCAAATTCCCGTTGCCCGTACGTGACCAGTCCAAACTCCTTGTGTACCGTCACGGTGAGGTAAGCGAAACCCGTTTCACTTCTCTTCCCGATTACCTGGAAGCCGGAGAACTGATGATCTTCAACAACACGAAAGTCATTCAGGCGCGTCTGCATTTCCGCAAGGAAACCGGTGCCCTGATTGAAATATTCTGTCTGGAACCCATACAACCCAACGATTATGTACTGAACTTCCAGCAGACCAGCCACGCCGCCTGGCTCTGCATGATCGGCAACCTGAAAAAATGGAAGGAAGGATCACTTCATAAGGAAATGAACGTGAAGGGACATACGATTACCCTGACTGCCACACGCGGGGAATGCCGCGGCACCAGTCACTGGGTGGATTTCACCTGGGATAACCCGGAAATCACCTTTGCCGATATCCTGGAAGTGTTCGGCGAACTGCCCATTCCTCCCTATCTGAACCGGGAAACGCAGGAAAGCGACAAGGAAACCTATCAGACTGTTTACTCAAAGATCAAAGGATCCGTAGCGGCTCCTACTGCCGGCCTGCACTTCACCGAGCGCGTGCTTCAGGCTCTGCGTGACAAAGGTGTCGACCTGGAAGAGGTGACACTCCATGTCGGAGCAGGAACTTTCAAGCCTGTGAAGAGCGAAGAAATTGAAGGTCACGAAATGCACACCGAATATATTTCTGTCAACCGGCAGACTATTGAGAAACTGATCGCACACGGAGGAAAAGCCATCGCCGTCGGTACGACTTCAGTCCGTACGCTGGAAAGCCTGTACTACATCGGTGTGACAATAGCCTCTCATCCTGATGCCGGACAGGAGGAACTGCACGTCCGGCAATGGCAGCCTTACGAAACTCATCCTACGATGACGACCGTGGAATCGCTTCAACAGATCCTTGACTACATGAAACGTCACGAGCTGGAAGCCCTGCACACCAGTACACAGATCATCATCGCTCCGGGCTATACCTACCACATCGTACAGAAAATGGTCACCAACTTCCATCAGCCGCAAAGCACCCTGCTGCTGCTGGTGTCAGCCTTTGTCAAAGGTGACTGGCGGACCATCTACGATTACGCTCTCGCCCACGACTTCCGTTTCCTCAGTTACGGTGATTCTTCCCTGCTGATCCCCTGACAGCAGGAACGGTATCTAAAAGGAAAGAGCATACACTGAATTTGGAAACACTTCCCGTATCAGTGTATGCTCTTTAGCTATCTGGAGCATACCAGACAAACTCTATCAATTAAAGATCACCGAGTTCTGAATCTGCCATTCATGCCGGGCATCCAGCACCAATACATCTGCCGCACTCAAGTCAATAGGTTCATCCTCTCCATAATTCTGCGACTGACTTTTTTCTCCCATTGTATAAAGGCGGTTACGCACAATGCTGAAGCAAGTTTCCGTATCGATATTCTCCAATATCGAAATGGTAGTACGTCCATTTGCCCCATCGGGTAGCGACACCAGCGAACGGTCTTCTCCAGCCGACTCATAATTTCGTAAAGTCACATCCCAGTGTTTTATCACCTTGTCATCCGTATCCACCAACTGCATCTGGAAAGTAGGAATACCTCCGTCTACATCAGCCTGATTCATGGCCAGTGCCACCAGAAAGCAATCCCCGAAAACAGTACCTTGCGGCAGTGAAATCGTTCCTTTCGGATATACCTCCTCGTCCGTCTGCCAGTTCTCGTCCATACTGTCCAGATACCCGTCATTATTCATATCCAGCGGCAATAAGGTATTCTCCGTGTTACCTGGAAACCATTTGCACAGGTTTATCTCATAAACCGTAAAAGCATCTTTCTGAGCAGAACCGGCCAGATGGCTGTCGTACTCCGTATTGGGATTCATCCCGTTCACTACATTATTCTGATGAAAATAAAGCGGATCGTCCACACTGCGGAATCCACCAAAAATCACAGTCTGATTTCGTTTCGTTGCCACCAGTCGCAATTTCGCCACCGGTTTGTTATCTATCTGTACCGGTATCCGTGTGAAATACCCAAAAGTACCTGCTACCTGCCGGCGTGCCACCATCAGGCCGTGCTCCACTTCTGCTTCCGAGCTTCTTTTCGAAAGAATTACTCCATTTTGTACAAAAAACACTTCGGCACCGGCAAAGATTTCGTCAGCTCGCCTTCCATCAGGAACAGTTGCTGTTTCAGTCTGATTATAATAGTCACCCACTTCAATTCCTTTAAAAGGCTCGTAATTGCCATATGTTCCGGTCTGATACCCTATCACGTATGCCATATAGTTCTTTCCTTCTTCCAGACACTCGTCACCGTTTAGGGTAATTGTGACATAACGTCCTTGTCCGTTTTCCGTACTCCATGGAATACTGGCCTTGTTATCCGGATTACTCCAGTTGCTGATGGTCTTCTTATACACCACCTTGGCAGGCGAAGCATATTCTATAATCAGTATAGACAGCTTGTCGAACGTCTGTGTAGGCGTTACACTTGAGATAGGGCGTCGTGAAGCCATTGTCGCCGGATTCACTCCTTCACCACCGCTGAACAGCTCACCTACACTTTCCACCACTACCGAAAAGCTCTGCTGCTTCTCATCGTCCGCAGGAGTTATTTCCTGCTCGCTTCCGCATGCTGTTGCCATAAACAGCAGGGGATATATCCATTTTAGTCCTATTCGTTTCATGGGTTAGTTTGTTTGATTAATGAAGCCTTTAATTCTAAATTACCTTCCTCAAGCGAAGGCAATTGCAATGTCAATTCCAAAGCATTCCAGCTACCATAATTATTCGGTTTCAATACACTATTCATTGCATCTTTTAAATCTTTCTGCATAACAGTTCCTTCAGCATAAATAAAATCATTATTGGAACTTGTAAAAGAATCCAAATCTCCAAATAAGGATTCCATATCAACTGTCACAGACACACTCATAGAATTTCCGATATCTGTTGAAGAAATCTTTTTCACAGGGTTACAAGAAAGAGAAACCATTTCATTCGGTCCCATGGCAACCTTCCATGGAGTATCTAATATATAATACACTTCTCCGACTTTAAAAGCTGACAGTTGATTAAAATCATCTGATGCCACTGACACTGATTTCGCAGAATTAGAGAAAACAATGGCTACAATACTTCCATCATCTAACACTGAATAATTGGGGTTTGATGAAATATCATCTCTATGCTCAGCTTGCAAAGAATTTATATTATAGATATTGGCTTGATTCGTATAAGTAAAACTTACATCTTTATTTTCTTCCCATGAAGCTACATGAGATTGATACAAGGAATTACCTTTGCACTTGTTGTTTACAAGCTGACTCAAACACGATTCAAAGACTTCACTATAAACCGTTTTCTCATTTGCACCTTTACCTTTTAATTTATTTTTCAATATATCACGATTGGTGTTCCATAATTCTCCCTCAGGACAAGCCTCATCAGCAAATTTTTCCAAAGCCGTTTCTACCGCTTGAAGAATTTTATTCTCTTCAGCAGTTTCACCTTGATAATAAAATTCTTTCAATCCTTCTTTTATCATTTCATCTGTAACTTCAGCCTTGGTTATATCCATCCTCGAAACCAGTCGTTTCAATGTCACCGGACAATTATATGGAGTATCTCTGTCATATTCGACCGTTGTACCATCAGCATTTTTTGCCGATAAAGTATGCTTGCTGATATAAAACATATTTTTGTCATTAAACGGAACACTTGGCAATTTGAGATACACATCCTGCAAATTGGCATACGTTGTTTCAGAGGTTCCATCTGCTCCTTCCGTAACTGTTTTATAAAAAAAGACCTGTTCCGCTTTATCAGAAGCATCATTAAATAATTCAGCATCCGTATTTGCCAGAAATACAGCCGTGTACGTACTACCCACATTCAGCGTATCCTTCAATGCCTCACGCTGTTCCCATGACATATTCTCACGAGTCAGCGGCCAAGTAGTGTTATCGTCAATCCCTGGAATCTCACGTTCCTTTACCAACTTTCCTTCTGAGTCGTACAGCAGATACAATAGGGAACTGATACTCGTATTTGGTCTACCCTCTTCACCAGCACGAGAAGTTTCCCCGTCCGATACAGAATAGTCCACCACAAAAGTTCCTTCAGGCAATGCAGCAACTGTTCCACCGTTCCCGGTGTCAGTCGTAGTATTCAAATCTTCTTTTCCGCAGGCACATACCGCCAGCAGCAGACTTGCTGCACCTATATAATTCAGTATTCTGTTTTGTCTCATATTATTCTCCTCCGTCGGTTTGTTCTGACCATCCATTCCATTCATCGTCCACATCGATTACGGCATTTTCATTAAATCCGGCATAGCGTACTTCGAATTCTCCTTTGTGCATACCGTTAAACAACAAAGTAGTACGCACATTAGGTTTGATTTCAACCGCTATACTATTAGTTCCGCTACCATCTGAATAAATAGGATATTCCGCAATGTCATTTTCACCAAATATAATTTGGAGTCTGCTGTCTGTCAAATTACAAGGCAAAAGATTAAACTTAAGAATGCAATGCTTCTGTCTATCATTCCACAATTCCTCCGGACAATCATACTCATATTCCCGGTACTTAAAATCGTACACATATACATTACTTTCACTATCTATCGGATAATGACCACTTTCTCCTCCCGGTATTATATCACCACCAGATTCCTTATAATCATCATATACATAAACTTTTTCAGGAATATTCTTCAATTGAAGTTTAATAGACTTAACTTCCCGTTCAAACTGATCCTGTAAAACCCCCATATCTAACATCAATTCTCCAGTTATAGGTTTTAAAGAAACAGTCTCAGATGGTACACTTCCATCCTCCGAAGGACGCTCAGCCCATAAATTTGCTACGCCGCGATACAAATTCAAATCCAAACGTTCGGATGACTCTGTCTTGTCCAAAATATATTTTTGATATTCAAGTACAGAAGAATAATCCATAAATAATTTATTAAAATCTTTTGTCGTGGCATCTTCACTCTCTTTATCAGATTTTATATCCGAAAAAAGCATCTGTCCGTCTATTCCTAAATCATCCGTTGATTCAGCAATAACATTCGGTACTCCCAGAAAAACAAACTTATACCATTGCAGTTTCAATTGTCTGGCAATGAATTCCGTAGTTCCTGGCTCCAGAAAAAAACGTTTGTCAAGTGCACAATACAGGCCTCTGTCGGTAGCTGAAGTATGCTCAACAGACCGTTCGGCTATCAGTACCCGCAGCAGTTTATTGTCAAAATCTCCAGCACTCCCATCACCATTTGTTCTGCTCAATTCAAAACAGACAGACGGTTCGTTGTTTACAGGAGAATTTACCTCCCCATTACTGCAGGCCGAAAGTAACATTGCTCCAATCCAAACCGTCAGTCCCAGATTCATATATTTTTTTATACCCATAATTATTACGTTTAATCAAAAATTTTTTTCTAGTAAGAATTTTTAGGCATTACCAACTCTTCTTCTTTCCAGCCTGTTTCAATACTTATGGTAAATTTTCCATCACCGGCATTCGGGCCGGACCATTCATTGTTTTTCCGGCGCAAAGCAATCACATTATATTTTCGGTCACGCTGTCCGATACCCAACTTACCGTTACTCATCTTTACGAAATAAGAGAAACCGGTCGTTATGCCATGCGGATCGGCCGACGAAGGTGTGGAAGTCTGGAATACATCAGTAGCTCCTTCAAAAGAGATAGTTCTGTCGTCCAACGCTTCACGCAGGCATCGCAATTCCTTCAGGGCCGGCAGATACCACATAATCTCATCATATCCGATCTTCCCGTCTCCATCACGGTCACGGTTCTTCTCAAGAATATATCCCAAAGCTACATCATTCGATATGCCATCGGGATATGCAGGGCCTTTCGGGTCACTATACTTATCCCCATTCACGGCCACCTGATATAATTTTCGGGTATTTGACAACCCGTCCCATCGTCCGGAAGCAATCAGGTCATCTATGGTCAAGCACCAATAGTTTTTAAATCCCCACTCCATGTTTCTTCTTTCCAGCATTCGCTCTATATAGAAAGTATCCCTTACCTCCTTCATTGTGTGTACATCGTAATTGATATGTAACACTGCCATCTGAGCCGGACGCTGTACCACCGTATGATAGAATATTTCATCAGGATAGTTCAAGCTGCGGTATGCAATCTTTCCTTCACGTCTGAGATTGGGGTCATTCTCATTCGGATTCTTCAAGTCCGGAATAAACTCGTCTGTATGGATATAGATATTCTTTAACGTACTGTTTTTCCCGGACAACTTGTACGAAGCAAACTTATCCTGATCAAAAGAAATGCCCTGGGTTCTTCCTCTGTACTGAGGATTCAATGAAATTTCCAGCCACGGAGTCTTATCTGGATCTACAACCCATACTTCCCATTCATCAGGAGCATAAAGCACCGCAGTCATAGTATTGCAATGTGCATCCAGTTCCTCATTGGGAGCTGACAGAGTTATTTTTCCCAATGATTCTGAATTAATACGAGTATCAATTTCATTCTTTGAGCGAATATTGATGATAGTCCGATACTTATGATTGCGTTTTACATTATAATCCTTAAAATTGTCTTCACCCAAATAAATGGTATAGCTTACCATATAAGTTGGAGGTTCGACACCTTCACCCGGTGCTGCTTCCTGATAAATACCGCTGATAACCAAATAAGAAGCATTTGCAAAATAGGCTTGTAGCTTTTCTCTCTCCGGAAGACTTTTTTCACTGTCGGCAAAAGGATTTTTATAACTTTGACGAAGTACGTCCAAATATGAGTATTCTACAGACTGTTCTCCTGCGGCTTCTGCAGCCGAAGCCAATGCCTGTGAACCGGGCCAGTATGTATCATTATATTCATAGGGATGAGTACCGGAAACAGGAACTGCTCCACGACGGTTTTCAAACATATAATAAGCACCGGCATATTTCCATTTTATATTTTTAGCTTTCTCCTCCTCACTCAAATCCATATGCGCCAGTTCCACCTTATCGCTTGCAAAATATTTATTTTGAGCATCAGTCGCGTATTCGCTATACACCCAGTCCCCTTTGTCACCTTTCATTCCATTCTCATCAGAATCCGGATTGCTCTGTGGCACAATCCAGCTTCCCCGGGGTATATTAACCATTTTTACCTCAGTAATTTCCAATGTTTCATCCGCATTATCAGGAGTAAACATAATGCTTAAATCCCAAAACGAGGCCAGGCGATCTACAGATATCGAATTATTATTACTACCAGATCCATCTATGGTTATAGGTTGTTCACCATACATCACAAAATTACCACGATATGCATCCGCCGCATTTTCTATCTCTACATTCATTTTTTTTAATTCATCATATGTATTAACGGCGTTATAGATAGCATCCGGATCATGCAGGTTACATACGGCACAAAAATTATAATCCCCCTGTAGCAGGAACATACTCATCGTTATCGTTTCGCTGTCGAAGTACTGATACATTTTCTTCACCAGCTTGCCTTTGTTTTCATCCTCACTATTATCAAATACAAAAAGCACTACATTCTCAATCACATCTTGTTCATCTCCGGAACGGGTTACTATCAATGGCATTTCTGATGAAGAAATGGTAATGTGTACATTTCCGTCTTCTGAAGATGACATTGAATCTCCTTCCAGCTTATCTGTACATCCTATCAGAAAAACAGACAAAAAGGATAACAGTATATAATATAATTTTTTCATGGTTAATTATTCGTTTTTTACAGATTGGATATCTTGCGTAGCTTGTCTGACTCTATATTTGGATTCTATTTTTGCTTTAAGATCCTTATATTTATACAAATCATTTTCATTTACATAATCGAAAATAGAATTATTACTATAATATCTATAAGTATCATCAGTCGTTCCAAAACAAGTTGCACTCCACCAATTTACATCATTAGACAGAAAAGCTGTTTTAAAATTATACATATAAAACATCAAAGCATGAAGCTCTATTCTCGCCGGAACATACCATCCTTTACCTTTCTCGTTGATTTCAGCTGCTGTGTTTATTACACAATCTGGCCAATGCTCTGCACAATTTGGATGAAAGCCATCAGTTGCAACATCTTTCATTTTGCTATAATTAGTTAGCCCATCATCTCCGGTGTTATTATTTCTACTATATCCTGCATAAAGTACCGTAGCAGATAAATACATTTTAGCCCAAGGATATGTTATAACCTTACTATAATTTACACTTCCATCATCATTAAAAGATGCTCCATTATCCAATCTTCTGAAAGCCCTATGCACTAGTAGTTCATTACCATCTTCGTCATACGATTTAACAATCAGCGCATTCCACTGACGGATATAGGATTTTGTCTGATAGATTGATTTTCCATCCTTATAAACACTCAATGTCAGTGTCGCTTCTCTATAATCTTCATCCGGATTATAACCTTCACCCAAATTACGGTCATTTACATATTCTTTCACTGTAAAAGGAATCGTTTCTTCACCAGAACCAGTCAAATCATTACCATTAAAATCAATCCAATTACTTCGATTAATATCTGCATCTTCATCATGATTTTTTGCATATGCTACCTCAATCTTCCATGTATATCCGTTATCAGCCGTAAAGTCAGGACGCAATAATCTGACATTCATATTATCAGTACCTGAGATACAATCATAACGATGATTGATTGTTTTGCCTGTATCCAGAATTATACCTATCGCAACAGTTGGAAAATCAACATTGATATCGGAAACGGTATTCCAATCTGATGGTACCACTGTAAAATCCTTACCTTTCAAACTCAGCGGCTGATCATAATCTGTATCTGCTGTATAAGGCTTATAACCGATGTTATAAACATAGTCTGCATTTACAGGATATGTATCCCCAGCTGAACTTTGCTGTTTCACAAGATAATAACCATCCGTATCCGTAGCATCAAAAACTTTCTTAACATTCATATCAATACTACCTTCATCACTTATTTTTGCCCCAACCAAACGAATGGAAAACTGAGCACCTTCTTTGACGGGCAGCATATAAGCTCCCATCAAAGCCGTATTAGGTAATGTCTTGAATACTCCCTCCTGATTGATGGCCGGAATATAAAGTGTAGCTCCATCAGGACCTGTCTCGGCTCCCAGTGCATGAAGATCTGTCTCTGCAAGGAGCGTACTCTCATTTTTCGCATCAGCTGACAAATCCTGAAAGTTCTCATTCCCCGATGCGTCCGTAAGATCGGGTGTCAAAACACCTTCCGTATTCAATCCTCCATTGCAATGAAGCTGGACCCCGACTATCTGATACGTTTCATCAGCTCCCACACTTATAGTTGCCGGAATATCCGTCAGGTAGCAGATAACTCCCGCCACACGACGTGACAGCTTCACGTTGACCAGCTGTTCTTTCGTAGTAAACTTATGAAATCCGGCAAAGAGTTCAGTATGCGACATCTGTGATGCATTGATTCCATCGGCTAAAGCTATTTTCACATCTTTAAGTCGCTTATCTTTCATTCCCAAATGCTTATCTTCAGAATTCAATACACCCTCCCATGGAAATGTATAGGTATCTTTATTATTGTCCACTCCCACTACCATCACCAGATACTCCCTATCCGGAGTATTATAATCGAAATTCTCTGGCTTCATTCTGCAACGAAACACACTAGAACCTTCTGCTGTTCCTGTCCAGGGAAGTTTCTCTTCATAAATACACTCCGCATTATCTATTGTCAACTCATTTACATTTCCATCCGCAGCAAACACATATGCATACATATGTTCAATATGATGCATCGGCTCCGAACTGGTCAATTCAGAACGGCTGTCCATATCAAACTCCCCGTTCAGGGAAATAGACAATTCAATGCCTTCACCTGATGAGACCTCTTCTCCCGCCGGAATATTCTCCTTTGAACATCCCGAGAAGCATACCGCCAGCATGACGGATAGTAAAGCTATAATATTCTTCATACGCATATCTTAAAGCTTATTTTTTCTGTTCCAACATTTCTTTTGTAAAAGTCACATAATACTTGTAGCGGTTGGTTTCCGAATACGGAGAACGCAGTTTCACTAGGAAGCCTTCCATCGGAGTTATCTGTTGTGAGGCCACATTATCATTATCTCCTCTTTTTACGACTGTATAAGAAGAAGAAGAATAAGAATCTTTTCCTCTTAACAACCAGATTTCACCGATGCCCACGTTTGCCTTCAAAAACTCTTCGATGTTAATATGTGCCATAAACGGATTACCGACAAGGTAAGTATCCCCCGGACGGTCATTCTCCACGTATACCTGCATCGGGAAAGCAGTTTCTCCTTTGCTGTCCTCATGGATAAACCGACCAGCTTTACTACGGCTAACCTGCTCAGTACGCCCCTCTATCATCTTCTTCGTATTTTCATCGTAATACTCATAAGAGGTATATAGTTTGGGCCAGCGTAATGCATAAGTTTGAGTATTATCATCACCCATTTTTACCAGAAAAGCACTTCCTGCTTCATATCTTTCTGCTACCAGATTGAATGGAGAAGTCCAGTTATCACTCCCCGGCTGCAACTGTTCGGTTCCACTTCCCGTATGGTTATTGATAAATCCACCGAAAGTCCGTTGATATACCTGTGGAGTGAAACGGAAATCGTCATTTAAAGAATTTTGAGTATTAAAAACGCGCCATGCATCCGAATAGTCACCGTTTGACGTTCCTGAACCACTCTGCTTATAAGCTTCCATGCCAAACACATCACCAGTATAGGTGTCTTTAAGCGGTGCAGACAACAGATAGTATTTGCCTCCTATCAGCTGATAGTCTACCCAAGCCTGGTCATAGGTCAGATACTGTGTATTTACCACTTCTCCCACAGCACCATCAGCACCCGCCTTAAACTGAATACGGGCACAGTTGTTGTCCACATCTGTCAAAATCGGATAATAGTCCAAACCTGCCGGAATCACAACATCTGTACATCCCCAAGGAGTACCGTCACTCCAGTTTGTCCATAAATTCCAGATATGTCCCTTATCACCTGTTGTTCCTCCTTGCCATGTCGTCCGTTCCGGATGAACATATACTTGCAGATTCTGATAATAGGTTGTTGTTCCATCTTGGTTACAGAAATCAACCAGATAAACTCCCGGATCAACATTTACCGTCAATTGTCGATCGCCTGTATAAGTTACAGGATATAATATCACAGTTGGATCTCCTTCCAATGACTCATCCGTATACCGCTTGAATTTCAGTCCATAAATTGTATTTTCTTTACCTCCCGTTACCGGAATGCTTAAGAGAGTTTCACAGGTATGCAATTCAGAAACTGTAGGATAAATCTCATCTGTTTCTACCGGCTCTTCCTCTTCGCCACAATCGGGAATACCATCTCCATTAGCATCCACACGGGTATATATTCCATATACCATCAACTGATCCAATACATTGGCTACCGACTTTCCACTGATTCGTACTTCATCAAAAGGCTGATCCGGCTGCAGTTCCAGATAAATCTTATCTTCAAAACTGATTAATGAAACATCCAGTAAATCCTTATTATTATCATAATCAGCCACCAGCGTCCCATTATGATAAACTTCAAAAGTAAGTGCATCCAGCAGCTTCACATCAGCTACTCCATTCACATTACGTATCATAGTTCCGATCCACTGCCCTGCTGGCATCTCATTGAATTTTACAGCCAATGCAGTTTCACCGATTACATTGGTTGTAGCAACAGTTACATAACTGTCTTTGTCATCATCAAGCACGTTGTCCAACGAGTACATGCCATTTCCCACTCCGACCAATGTCTTATATTTGGTTTCATCGTAATTGATAGAAGCACCATAGTTGGCCGGAGTTACCATTTCCATACAGGCCTCTGAGACTCCGTTGCTGGCACAATCCAGATTAGCCGGTTCATAGAATACCCCGTACAGACGAATCGTATTGAAATTTAATGCCAAAACACCGGCATTGCATAAACTGATCTTACTGAAGGCTGGAGTGCCAGCAGGTACCGTCACCCCGATACGTACTTTTCCCTGATCGCCGTTAATCAAGCCTAAATCTACCGTAGGACGTGTACCCGACACCGTAGTCTGCAATTCATTTCCCCTAGCATCATATAGCTTTACATACAAGTAGTTCAATGCATTCAAGCTCAAAAGCTCTTTGCTGACCTGCATAATAAAACCGGCACGATAGCCACCCTCATCAACTGCTAAATTCTTAATATTATCTACAGTCACAATATTCTGATTGGAGATCAATTCCAGAGCTCCATAATAGGTCATGGCTGTACTTACCTTATCATCCAACAAGTTTTCCTGATCTTTGGCATTTCCACAAATTACACATACTCCCCAATCTGTACCATCAGAAGCTATTTTAGCTTCATTAGCTTCCTTTGTTATCAATTGGTTGCATCCAGAAACCGTCTGCCCGGAATTCTTTGTGAAAGTCACTTGCTGAGTGAAAACTTTACCTTCACATTCATATGTAAATGTTACTTTGTAGTCGCCGTCAACAGTCATCCCGCTCAATCGTGACTGCTCCTCCAACCATTTAAAATTAAGAGCACCCTCAGGATGGTCTCCAATCGTTACCGTTAACGTACCCTTTTCAGGCTTTAAAATCTGATACCCACTCGTGTTGGTCGTCACCTTATCCGGGAAGTTAAAATATGAAGTGACATCCACTTCCGTCTTTGCACGAGTATATGCATAATGATACTGTGTCGTACCCAGATTAACATTCAAACCTATAATATGCATATATAGGTTCTGAAAATCCTTTGTCGTAATAAAACTATATGTACCTTGACCTCCACCAATAGCAGAAGCTCCCAATACATTCCCCACACTGTATTTCTCAATGGGATCTTCATCCCTTCCCAAAAAACCTCCATCTGGATCAGCACTATAAGTCCATAAAGAAACCGTACTTCCAACACCTAAATTCAGGACATTTCCGGCCGTATAGACAAAGCCGACCTCAGAGCCGGCAGGAACCGATTCACCAAAATTTACCGTTACCTTATATCCACCTCCCAAAAAGTTCAATGCACCACCTATCAATTCGATTACAGGACCATTATCCGGGTCATAATCAATAAACTGTTCTCTTCCAATCCAGTTTGACCATGACAATCCGCCATATATACTAGCACCCATATATGGATTACTGTCAAACGAAAAATTTTTCACCGTAGTACGCATCGGGGTTTCTCCTACGAATGCATAATAAATGTTCATCGAGCCAAGTACTGATGCATCAACACCTCCATATCCAATAGCTATTTCATCAAAATCCATTCCATCGGGGACGTCTACAGCTACCACCTGCTGTGCATTAGTTCCAGCCGTCGATACATTTATAAGGTTAAGCCCTAACAATTCTCCCTCTTCTGATACACTGAATGTCTCTTCCAACCTACCATTGTTATAAAGCGTAATGGTAAACAGTTTGAGAACATCAACTGTCAGCAACTTGGAATCGGTTATTTCATATACAAAGCCAGCTTTCTGCCCTCCACAATATGTGCGGTACATATCCTTCACACTGATAATCTGAGTATAGGCCACGTTAGCAGTAGCTAATCCTGCCAATGTTGCCTTATTCTCCAGATCATTATCCAGAATATTATTGAGATTTCCCTGTCCGCCCAACAAGCTTACAAGTCCGGGACTCATATTTCCAATCGTACGCCCTACTCCCGTAAGCGGAACTCTGCTATTAGCCTTCCACGTACCGTTTGCGAGCATTACTAATGCAGTATTATCCCCTTCATTCAGCTGCTCTGTGCCACGCACCTCATCTGTCTGCAAAGTCTGTATTTCTGCAAACTCATCCCTACAGGAACTCAATACTACCAGTAAAGCTAAAGCCAGATATTTCAATGTCTGTTTCATACTCATACAACTCCTTATTCTGTTTGCTTCAATGCTTAATTAATAGTCATATTCTCATTTCCTTTCCACAAAGTATTGATGGTAATTACCAACTCTATTTCCCGACTCAAATCCAAAGGAGCGTCTTCCACATTACTTGTATCACTTTTTTTCTCCCCCAGCGTATACATGTGATTGCGATACACGTTAAAGCACGATTCTGATTTGTCGCCTTCCACTGTAACAATGACACCTGTAGAAACAGAAGGTACATCTGTATCTTTCATCAACTGACTCTCGTCAACTTTTACATTCCAAGCTTTCAGGAAAACATCTTCACCGCTACTTCCAGTTCCCAGCAATTGCAATTCGAAGGTGTTGTAGCCTTCTTTCCAACGGAAAGGAATCAAAAACTGGCTTCCATATACCGACCCTTCTACCAGCATCTGCCGATGTGTTTCTGTATTATTTGGATTTTTCCAGAAATCAGATTTATCATTATTGTTTGCTATAACATCCTCTTTACCGACATAACCATCTCCGTTAAGATCGCAATCAGCAAAGGTTTTACCCTCCTGACTGATCCAAGGGAAAAAGTCAGCCAGTTTTATTTCATATACCACATATCCTTTATTGGCCGGAGTATTATAAAAGCTCACCATTTCATCATCCAGAAAACCGATAGTACTTCCATTCACTACATAAGTTACTTTAGCGGGAGTTGACGTTACGGTTTCTCCACTAATCATGTTGATAAAATTGACTGTGTTATTCTTGTTCGCTGCCACCAGACGAATCTGTGTAGGCACGGCATCGCCCACCTTGGCGGGAATATTGGTGAAATAGCCGATGGTACCTGCCACCTGACGGTTCAGCGTAATAACAGCATCACCTGCCGCAACATCCTCTGACGCCGGTTTTGCGGTCAGACAAGGTTTGCCATCTGCATCGGTAGTAGAAACGACCGTTGCCTTACCCGCAAAGATTTCTTCGGCATCGGTCTTCCCGCTGTTCAATACGGCTGCAAAATCTTTGGTAAAGTCAACTCCTTTGTATACCTTACTCTCATCAATCCTGTTCCCGCTGATAGCATTAATCTTTGTTTCCGCTTTCGGAGCAGGCGAAATGCTATAGTCTGTCGGATTTGAGAAAGCAACGGCATACACCGTATAATCACCCTTGGGCAATTGCTCGCCTTCCGAAGCACGGAAAGCTATCTCCAACTGCTTGCCATTGGAATAGTCCACGGCATTAGCCCAGACATATTCATCAATTTCCTTCTGCAGCACAATACCCTCTTCGTTAGTCACGTAAAGCGTGACATGCTGTATCCACTGTCCCGGTTCCGAACTATGCAGCGGTCTGCCGGCACGGGTAGTCAATCTGTCGCCTCCTTCGGACAAGTTGATTACCAGTTTCTGCACATTCTCAGCAGTATTTCCACCATCAGCCGGATTGGGGGCTTCGGATGTACATGCGGCAAGCGCCGAAACGAACAGCCATCCCATCAGTTTGATTTGTCTTCTCATCATCACCGTTTTACGTTTATTCTTTATTTGATTGGATTGATTGAATATGTTTTTGTAATAGTATCAGTATCACCGCCCCTCAGACCGGGGCGGTGATAAATAATATGTACCAACTGTGATTAGTCAATTACCATGTTGTGAATAATTTCCCAGTTGTCGTTTACATTGATCAACAGGTCCTGACCTTTGCTCAAATCTTCCGGTTTGTCTCCATCAGTATCAGGATCTGGATCTGGTTTCGGATCCGGATTCGTAGGATCAGTACCACTATCATCAGGATCAAGATTCAAACCTTTGGAACCAACACTATACAAATGATTACGATAAATATTATAACTATAATCACCATCAGCAACAACTGAAATTCCATCATGTGCTTTTATACTGCTGGTTTGTAATTGCTTACCATCAGTAGATACTTTTACTCTCCAACTCTTCAAAATCTGCTCTGTTCCATCAGTACCTTTCCCCATCAACTGAATTTCCAATGTTTCCTTATCTGATACCAATCCAAAAGGAATCACAAAGCGTCCAGCAAATACAGAACCAGCTACCAACTGCTGAGGATTAGCAGTAGAAGTGTTCGGATTCACCCAAAATTCAGAAAGTGCTTTAGTGGTATATCGTTGTTCATTAACAGTTATCTTATTTTCACCTCCTGCTATAGCGTCACTCCATTGCTCCAACGCACCTGCAGAAGCGCCACCATTTTCATCTTTCAATGCAGTATTTGTACCCAGATCATACACATAATACTGTGCATCTTTATAACTTACATAGCCATCACCATCCAAGTCACACGCTGCAAAATTCTCTCTGCCAGTTTGACCACCAAACTTAAACCACTGATCCAACTTAATACTATATAGTTCATAAGCATCTTTACTGGACTTATCTGAGCTATAAAAATTAGCGTCTTTAGTCAATGAAGTATTTTGATTACCATTGATTACCCAATTAACCGTTGCAGTTTCTGATGTAGAGGTAGAGCTGGTAATGGTTTCTTTATCAAACAAATTCTCAAACCAAACCTTATCGCTCTTATTTGAAGCAACCAAACGAACTCTTGTAGGTATAGCTTCACCCACTTTAGCCGGAATATTTGTAAAATATCCGGTAAGACCGGCAACCTGACGGTTCAAAACAATGGTAGGAACTTCTTTTTTAGTATATGATCCACCATCTTTAGTTGCTACCAAACAGTTGTTGCCATCAATAGTAGTAGCTGTAACCTTTGCTATTCCTGCAAAAATCTCTTCTGCATCTCTACCACCAGTCAAAACTGCAGAAAAATCAGAAGCCGTAAAAGTAGCATAAGTAGTACCACCTTCAGTCTTAGCATCAGTTATATTCCATGTTTCACTTGGATTTTCAGGCGTAAACGTACCATAATCAGAATTATCTGAATAGCCAATGGCATATACTGTATAATTACCATTAGGCAATTGTTCATCCTTAGATGCCTTCAGTGAAAGATTAAGCTGCATACCGTTTGAATAAGCCGTAGCATTGGCCCATTCAGACTTACCGATATGTTTTTTCAAAACAATCTGATTCTCACCATTAACAAAATAGAGTGTAATGTTCTGGATATCCTGTCCAGGTTGTGCACTCAACAAAGGGCGACCTGCACGGGTAGTTATATCACCTGATGTTGCCAAACTAAGCGTCAATACCTGTCCATCTTCCTGAATTTCTTCTACTCCTTCACCATCCTGTACAACAAATACTTCCTTTGTACAAGAACTGAATGCCAATGATGCCATCAATGTCATTCCCAATAAATACTTCTTTCTCATACGTTAGTCTTAATTTTATGTTTAAACATTCTTTTATAAAGTCTTAATCTATTTCCATCGTATGTATCTGCTCCCACTCGTCGTTCACCCGGAGAAATATGTTGAAACCGTCTTCCTCGGTGTCGTACACATATTTCAGAATGGTAATTTCGTTACGCCCCATAGTGATATGCACATCCGCTGGTCGCAATATCGGACGGGTAGACACGGCACGGCTTGCGGCCTGCTGCGCAGCCACTGCACTGCGGTCGATAAACGACACGCCCAGTGTGGTTCCCTCATACGAGGGTGACGGGCACATCAGCGTCTGGCTCTGGATTTCGTTCTGCACCTCCCATTCCAGCTCAGTCTGGATGTCGGTCAGACTGGAATAACGGAAGGCAGCGTCTACTTTGCCGTATATATCTTCTACACTCTTGGTAGAAAAGTCGATATTGTCGGGAATACCTTCTGCCTTGATCAGCAAGTTTCCTTTGGTACGTTCCAGTCCCATTGTATATGCCTCTTTGCCGTAACGATAGTCAAATGTGTCACAAGCCAGATAGATATCGTTAGCAGCGGCACCTGCTGCTTCCATCTCTGCATCGGTGGGATTGTCGCCCAACGGTTCCTCGCTTTCCATATTTCCCCACACGGTAACGATATATTTTCCGTAAGGCAGATCCACCGGAAGTGTGATCGTTTGTGTCTGCGCATCGTCACTCACCTGCGTATTTTTCTGCTCAGCCACCACATTGCCCAGCGTATCATGTACGATATAATATAAGGTATGTACATAGTCACGGAAAGGCAGATCATCGGCCTTGCGCTCCAACAACCCCAGCTTCGCGGCATCGTCTATATTGAAATAGTTCTTATCCTTCACGCTCAGGGTCACCTGTAGGGGCGGACAAGGTTGCAGATCGTCACGCAGACAGCTGCTCAGGATCAAAAGAGCAGCCAGGAACAGTCCGGTCAGTGTCAGTCGGTTCATAGAGCTTCTCCTCCTTCCTCCGGTCTTTCTTCCAGCAGCTGGCGGAAGCGAGATTCGTTCTGCCAGGGACGGAAGTCGGCTTCACCGGCTGCACGGCGGCGCAGGTTTTCATCGCTGCAGGCTTTTTCCAGACTGGTATAAAATGCCTCGGTATCGCGCGAACGGGCTGCAATCAGCGCACGCACATAAGAGGCCAGCGCACTGTCGTCGTCTTTCAGTCCGTCCATGATAGAGGCAGCTTCCTCGTTGCGGTTCACACTCAGGGCGACAATCGCGCTGTTCACGTCGCGGTAGCCGTCCATCAGCTGCCAGGCCTCGTCCAGACGGCGCTGCTGAGCTTCCAGCAGAGCCAGGTTATAGCGAGCCTGGGGAAGTTCCACATTCGAACGGAGCAGCTCGATGGCGCGCTCGCTGTCATTGCGGTACACATAGAGGGCTGCACGAGTGTTCAGCATTTCGGGTGAATATTCGTCTACGCTTTCCAGCACTGCTTCTGCCTGTTCAGAGTTGCCGTTGCCCAATAAAATCACGGCCAGATTGTTGGCTGCGGTCTTCGACTGCGGGAAATAATGCAGGATGGTGCGATAGACACCTTCTTTCTCTTCGCGGGTTTCCTTCAGGGTAGACACACGCAGCAGCTCATCCTCGTTGAAGGCATCCGGACGTGTCTGATACATGGCGAGCATCTCGGCATCGGTCGTAAAACTCTTCAAAGTATAGGTGTACACGTATTCCACCTTACGGTCACCTGCCAGATATTTCTTCTTGATATCGTTCCAGCAAGGCAGGCGGCGGATGTATTTTTCGGCCACATCGTCGTTCTGGCCGCTGTATTTTTTAACAATCTCCTTCACCTGGAGGGAATCGGGATGACCGTCGGCTGTCATGGCCTGGAGCACGGGTTCCCATCCTTCCGGGCGTGATCCGACACTGAATATATGCTGCTGGGTCTGCGAAAGATTGACGTTTGCAAACAGCCATTTCCGTGCAGACTCCGCACGTCCCTTTGCCAGACGGTTATTCAGGGCATAGGAACCGTCGACGGAAGACATACCCATGATGCTCACCGAATTGAGGGTAGCCAGAGTGTCTCCTACAATCTGTTTCAGCTTGTCGAGCATCTGCCCCATCTCAGCCTTGTTGTTGGCCAGATCCATACGGATTTCCGAACTGTTGATGGCAAACTGCAGACGGGCTTCTCCACGGGCCTGCATGATCTTGGGACGAACCACAAATTCGGGTACAATCCAGTCGACCTTCAGAGCGGCTTTCGGCTCGATCAGCGTAACGGGGTTACTGATGTCGGCCATCACCAGGGTATCTATCGCAGAACAGATACCGCAACCGTCGGTAGTCCCAACCCCCCGAA
>ENA-OOQP01000101-OOQP01000101.1-human-gut-metagenome-genome-assembly--contig:-NODE-101-length-45169-cov-2.344062_pt1 | contig 45169 bp, 43 predicted proteins | sample MGYA00241266_ERZ501171 | MGnify/ENA primary metagenome ERZ501171 (study PRJEB25962, sample SAMEA2042501) | human gut metagenome | biome: human gut; feature: human-associated habitat; material: faeces...
AGAGCTTGTTGTCACGGCATTTATGACCGTCCGGCGTGGTGAAGGTGATATACTTATGACCATCTTTCCAGTCCACCTTGTAGCCGTGCATCTCCATTTCAAAGATGAAATCTTCCTTGGATCGCGTGCGGTTTGCCACAGAATATGCTTTGTTTCGTAGCTGTGATTTCCACTTCGGCATAGCCCCGAAGGAAGATTTGGTTTCGGTTTCCGAGAGACCGTACCTCCGGCAGAGCCTGTTGGAATACTCCTTGACCTGCCGCATCTCGGCGTCACTCTGATGAAATTTCTTTCCGGTTTCCATGTTCACCGAGTTGAGAATGATATGATTGTGGATGTGGTCGGTGTTTCTGTGGGTGGCGACGAGTGCTTGGAAACCACCGAAGTAATCAGCGAAGCGCAGACCGATCTCGTGAGCCAGCTCAGGGGTGAGATCATCGTCGGGACTGAAGGCTTGTACGATGTGAACGTAGGTCCTGCCGTCCTCTTTTTTGAATTGTTTTTTCACAAACGTGAATTCCTGAAGCACCGTATCGGGGGAGCAGTTGATGCCCGAAATGAGATTTTCATCGGTCTTTTCCCGGTTCATCACGTAGGGAAAAATGTTATTCATTGGGCAACCCGAAGCAACGAATTTAACGATTGCCATATTTTTTCAAGCTCCTTTCTCGTCTCGGTAAGGTTGATCTGGGATGCATATCCCGCGTTGACAGCTCGTGTGAGCTGGTTGACATTGTTACCGATGCGACGAAGCTGCGCAGAGAATTCGTCGAGGCCATTGATAATAACGATGTCTTTTTTGAAGACACAGTCGCGGACAAAATCGCTGATCAGACGATAATTACCGTAGGAATGATCCTCGATCCACTTCTTTTCTTCAGCAGTCACGCGAAAAGAAATAATACAGTTTTTGTTTTCTTTTTCCATTCAAAAGTCCTTTCCATAAATAATTGATAGGGGTATGGGCATAGACCGACGCTGTTGCGCCCGCCGTTTCGGCGGTCGTAATACAAAGGCGAAACTGGCGATAAACGCATCATCCGACATCCCCCGCAGGAACGCAAGGGACGGAAGGGACGGAATCTGTGAGAGCAGAAGAAACAGAGTCACTTGAGGCACTTGAGTCACCGTCAGAGGGAGGACGGTATTTGACCACAACGTACTTCTGTCCGTTGCTCCGTTTGCTCTCAAAAAAGACACCGAGGTCTTCCAGCTGATAACGGTAGCGGTTCATCATTTGCTTGAGTCCCTTGGGATTGACCTCTTTCCCTAACGCACTGGATACGTGCTGAGCCAGTTCGGTATTCGTGCCGACGAATTCATGGTTTTTTGATCTCCAAACGAAGCCGAACACATATGCCATTTCATCGGGAAGCATGGTTTCGGGCATGGTCAGGCTGTCGGCAATGAGTGTCCAAACGCAGGTGTCCGTGTCATGCTCCAGCTGGATCTTTCGGTCACGGATGTCACGCCCCGAGGCGTAGAACGTGGCGAGTCGGTCTATCCTCTCGTTCTTATCCAAAACAAAAATGGCATCGACCGCACCCGAGATACCTGTACTACCCGAAAGCTTGTTGACGTGATCGCGGTCATTCATCTTCCGCAGATGGTGGACGAGCAGAAGGCAGATTCCAAGCTCGTCGGCAAGCTCCTTGAGGATACGAAGCTCGGCGTAGTCACCGCCGTAGGAGACATCGGGCGTGGGCGTGCGGATAAGCTGGAAGGTGTCGATGGCAATCAGAGTGATTGCCGGGTGTTGCCCTTTGAACTGACGGATAAAGTCGCAGACTCCGCTCTCAATTGAGGTGCATCCCGTAGCGAAATACATCCCGTCGGGAACGTTGTCCGTGATGGTGTTCAGGCACTCCTGGATCCGCCTCTCGCTGTCTTCCAGGCAGAGGTAGAGCACGTCTCCCCTCGGTCACGTCAAGCCCCCACAAGGGCGTTCCTTGGGCGACGTGGACGCATAGGTCAAGCACCAGCCACGATTTGCCTACCTTGGGTGAACCGCCAAGGATGCAGAGCCCTTGAGGCAGTAGCGTGTCAACGCAAAACTTCGTAGGCGGAAGTCTTTTGTCCATGAGTGTTTCACCGTCTATCACGGTGAGCTTGTGTGGATTACTTTGCATTCGTAATCTCCTTTCGTGAATAAATTTTTGTTTGAGAAATGAGACCGTCACCTCGTTTCCCGATATGTGGCTCTTTTTCTTCTGCCGTCTTTTTTGCAAAAACAAAAAGGGCAGGCATCTGTTGCAGAGCATAACGAAAAAACATAAGCCAAAACTTATGGTTTTCCTATGTACACTCTAACGCAACAGATACCTACCCTTGATTCCCGGTTAAGAGGTCGGGAGGATGGATCGTGTTTTTTACGCGATAGATAAAGAAATATTCAATTGTGAATGGGCAAGGATGCTGTTATGTGAAAAGTAAGGTTACAGCGTTTTTTTGAGCCTGTGTGCAACGCAAACGGCAACGCCCTGAATCTGAAGTTCTTCGGGATAGATGTCACCGTAACGTTTTTTGTCCTCGTTGCAGGAGCGAAGGAAATATCTGCCCTTGGCATTGTTGAAACCGAGGACTTTCAGGTTGTTGAGTCCCCCATCAATTGCAACGACAATGTCACCGATATCTGCGGTGTTCTGCTTGCGGATCATCACGTAATCGCCGGGATGAATCCCTGCGTCGATCATCGACTCGCCCTTTGCGATCAGCGCAAAGAATTCGCCCTTGCCAACCAGTGATTCAGGCATACGAATATATTCGATGACCTGCTCGGTTTCTTCCTGACCTTCTCCGCAGGCTACGTAGCCAAGCACGGGCATGGCGTGAGCGACCTGCTCCATCTCCATGCGGCGGGTGCTGACGGAACGGCGACCGTTGTATTCCAGCTCGCCGTCCTCTTTCATAGCAGAAAGATAACGGTGAACGCTCGTAACGGCAATGCCTGTTCCTGCCGCGATGTCACGCACCGTGGGCGTTTCACCGTAGCTTCCGTAGTATTCGTTGATGTAATCCAGGATGATCTGCTTTTTCGAATCGGTAGTTCTACTCATCGTTTCTCCTTGGAACAAATTGTTCCATTCAACATTATAACACAGGATTTTCCTCTTGTCAATAGGGCTGGAACAAAATGTTCCATATTTTTCGCAAATTTTTTTTAAGCGCCCATAATGCTTCGACTTTTAATGTGGTCGTGGACCTTGGGACCACAACCAAAACACAAAAAAGTGGTCTGGGATGATTTGATCCAGATCGCATAGAGATGTTAGATTCGTTTAAAAAGTAGGGTGGGGGAAAACCCCCACCCTATAATCGTTGTTTATATCGTTATTTCAGTTGATATAATAAAACCGCCGTTTGAGGCAAAAATATTAGATGAACCTATTGCAATTTTCAAAAACACGGTGTATAATGTATCTAATAAAAGTGACGATTGCGGCAAAAATATTAGAGGGGTGTTATTATGGAGATTAAAAGAGACGTTTATCTAAATAGACTTATTGTCAGAAAGCACAACGGCTTCATAAAGGTTATTACCGGTATTCGCAGAAGCGGAAAATCATATTTGCTCAACACTTTGTTTTATAATCACTTAATTGCAGAAAACATAGCAGAGGATCATATTATTAAATTTGCGTTCGACTCGGCTGACGATTTATTGAAAATCGGAGAAGATCCTATCGTTCTCGATAATGAACGTGAGGACAGAAAAGTCGATCCCTCTAAGTTTTTGAATTGGTTGCAACCTCAAATTGCAGGCAAAGAGATGCACTATATTCTGCTTGACGAGGTACAAAAGCTCGGAGCGTTTGAATCGGTTATGAACGGATTTCTTCGCAAAAGCAATCTTGACGTATATGTAACCGGAAGCAATTCCAAATTCTTATCAAAGGATATTCTGACCGAATTTGAAGGCAGAGGCGATGAGGTTCACGTACTCCCTCTATCCTTCTCGGAGTATTATGCGTTCAAAGGCGGCGATAAAAGCGAGGCCTTTGACGATTATTCTATCTATGGCGGCTTACCGGCTGTAGCACTTATGGCAACCGAAGAACAGAAGTCCAATTACCTTATTTCTCAGATGCAAAATCTTTACTTGCGCGACATAAAAAATCGTTACGGATTGCAGGATGAAGTAACCATTGGAGAAGTTCTTGATGTTGTTGCATCCAATATCTCGGCTCTTACCAATCCTCGAAACATTGCGAACACTATGAATAGTGTTCCCCGGCGGCAACAGAATCTGCGATGCTACCGTAGATCGTTATATCTCCCATATGGAAGATGCCTTTATGCTCACCCGTGTGAAGCGATATAATGTCAAAGGCAAAAAATATATAGGCACTCCTTATAAAATTTACTTTGAGGATATCGGTCTTCGCAACGCTCGTTTGAATTTCCGCCAGATTGAAGGCACTCACATTATGGAGAATATTATTTATAATGAGCTTCGTTACAGAGGCTACCAAGTGGATGTGGGTATGGTAGAGTCACGCGAAAGAGACGCAGACGGAAAAGAAACCCGCACCCAACTCGAGATTGACTTCATTGCTACTCTCGGCAGCAAAAAATACTATATTCAGTCCGCGTATGCGATTCCCGATCAGGCCAAGTATGAACAAGAAACCGCATCTTTTGATAAGACCATGGATTCTTTCAAAAAGATCGTCGTTGTTGAAAAGAGTATGAAACCCCGCCGTGATGAAAAAGGATATGTTATGATTGGCGTAAAGGAATTTTTGCTTGATAAGGATAGTTTAGAAGCATAAAATATTACAAAAAGGGATGGCGCGATCCATCCCTTTACTGTTCAAATGTTCTTTTGACGTTTTCTCTTGTTCTTCGTTGCCTCAAAGCTCACATTCACAAGGAACCGCACCACATTCTCGGGCGCGTCGGGCAGAAGCACCGAGATCCAATGGAGCTTGTTCATGTGGTACGCCGGGTAGACGCCATCGGCTGCACCAAATGAGCCGAACATCTCTGTGGGCAGTTTGAGGTTGACCACGTCGATCACCTCGTCACTGTCCAATCCAAACTTGCGACGTGACACCCGCATCACGAGCGCATACCACTTGCGATTATCCGCGTGCCGGAGCACCGCCGTTTCAAAATCCTCGTCAAACGGATAGTCCGGCGATATGTTGTATGTAGTGAGGCAGTAGGAAAGGAAATCTTGTTTTGTCATCGGCTGACCTCCTGTTCCTATCTCTTTTCTTCTGCCGATACCTCAATGGTTTCAGACAGATCGATGTAGCAATCTTCGGCCCTGTAGCTTCTGCGCAGATAGTCATGACCGCCATCCACGGCACATGCACCACATTTGCATTGAATGTACTCATGGCGGTATGTAGATTCAATGATATCGCCACAGAGTTTGCACTGAATGGCGTTTTTGATGATTTTTTGCATGGCCAACACCTCTGATTACCACAACATAGGATTTTTAAAGCATTCTATTGCTGCATCTACGCGAACTTCAGAAATGTAATCTTTATAAGACACCATTCGGCTGTCATATATTTTCTCTGTAGGTGCAAAGAGAGGTTGCATCCAGTGTCTTCCGTTACAATCCTCTAATCCGATGGACATAATGGCAGACAACATACCACTTACGATTCTATCCTTGTGATAACAGAATTTTACCGTAACTACTTCGCCCACTCTTACTTTTTTATCAAGACAAACGGAATAGTTAAGCAAATTATTTGCCGCCAAACTTGCCGAACTATCACAGTCAAAAATACAAGTATCTTTTTTATAATTACAAATGATATCCATGGCAGAAATATCTGTTTTGCCAACATTCTTGAAGGTGTAGATAACACAGCACCAGTCGTCCGGGTTAAAATCTTCAACACGGTATTGCGCTTCTACTCGCTTATACTTCTTTTCGCCTGAAATAATCACATTTTCAATACGGGCAACAATAACGTTGACATCGCATTTTTGTTTCGTGCCATATCCTGTTCGTTTAATATAGTCTTTATAATCGACTATTTCTAATTCGGGACGATTTTCAAAAACCAGCTTTCGTTCCTTATGTGCCTCTATTCTGTCTTCTCGTTTTTCTTTGCGTTTTTCCAATATAAGAGAAGTAATATATGTTATTACGCCACCAAATATTGCGCTTATAATCGCAATTATTATTTCGTTTTCAATACCTTCCATGTAATTACTCCTGTTTAAACATGTGATACATAATCTCCGCAAGAGCATTCTTCAAAGCAACATACTTCTTAGGATCATTAAAGAGAGCCGCAAAGACCTCGCGGCTTTCCTTGAACGAATCCATAGTTGTTCTGTCATATGCTTTAGAGAATACACTGTTAACGAAGATCTGTTCGCCGTCCTGTTGCGCAGATTTGCGCAGAACTTCGTCGGTAGACATCTTCTCCATAAGAATACCGATAAGTATCTTATCACCTTCGGTAATCTCTCCTGCGTAATGGTCATTGAACTTTTCAATAACTTCTTCAAGAGGACTTTTTTTGCCCTGTTGAGCAGAACCTTTTTTCATGGTTGCAGGCTCATATTGACCAGCAACATCCTTGTCAAGAGCAATCGACCCCGTGAAGGTTTCTTCGAGCTTGTAATATTCAAGGGTAACCTTGTTGCCCAAGTCCCAAACATCAACCTCATCTCCGGGAAGAAGATGCGCAAGGTAACTGCAGAACACATATTCCTTGTGCAAGTCCTTATCAAACATACGGACAATCTGAGTAATGTAATTATACCACTTCACAAAGCTACGCACTTGTCTGCGGAACTCATAACGCTGTTGCTGATCCAAGTTGTTATTATAACGATCCGCAATAGGAAGTAATGCGTTTGTGATCTTACCCTGAAGAGAATTGTTTTTCTTATTGTTGTTAGGATCGAGATAGATGGATATAACTGTTTCAATATCCTCATCAGAATAAACTTTGTACTCACGAAGCTTCTTCTGCGCAGAATAGATCAAATCCACGTTGATTTCAGATTCAAGGCTTGTTTCAGTATAGAAAGCTTGGAAAGCCTCTTGGATATCTTCTGCCGTATTAACAAAGTCAAGCACGTAGGTATCAAGCTTTCCGGGACAGATACGGTTCAAACGGCTTATGGTCTGAACAGCCTTAACGTCACGAAGCTTCTTGTCGATTATCATGGTATGAAGCAACGGCTCGTCAAATCCGGTCTGATACTTTTCTGCAACGATGAGAATATCGCCCTGATCGTGGAATACAGACTTTGTTTGGCTCTCCGTTACACGGTTTCCATCTTCGTCAAAGTTCATCGTGTTTTCGGAGTATTCCGAGTTGGGAACATCGGGATCGGTTACCGTTCCCGAAAAAGCAATCATAACTTGAAGATTGTCATATCCCTCATTTTTGATGTACTTGTCTACCTCGTGGAAATAGCGAACGGCTGCCAAGCGCGAGGAGGTAACAACCATCATTTTACCCTTGCCGCCAATTGCTTTCTGCGTAACTTCGCGGAAGGTTTCTACGATAAGAGCAGCCTTTTGCGCAATATTATACGGATGCAATTCGGTATAACGGCGGATGAGCTTCATTGCTTTGGATGCAGGCACCTCGGGGTTATCGGGCGTGTTTTTTGCTACCTTGTAGCAGGTCTTATAGGTCGTGTAATTTGCCAACACGTCCATAATAAAGCCTTCCTCGATAGCCTGGCGCATGCTGTACACATGGAAGGGATGGAAGGAGCCATCGGGCCATTCTTCACCAAAGATTTCGAGAGTCTTATCCTTGGGCGTTGCAGTAAAGGCATAGAAACTCAAATTCTTATGCTTGCCTGCGGCAATAAGCTCTTGGAGGAACTTGTCATTCTCGGAATCGAGCTCGCTTTCTGCCTTACCTTCAAGCTCTGCATATTCTGCCAACGCTTCGGTCGTATCAGCCAATGCCATCTTCAGCTTCATTGCACTCTCACCGGTCTGGCTACTGTGTGCTTCATCCACGATAACAGCAAAGGATTTGCCGGCGTTATCTCCAACTAAATCGTAAATGACCGGGAACTTCTGAAGTGTGGTAACGATAATGCGTTTCCCGTCCTGAACAGCTTTCAAAAGATCCTTGGAACTCTTCTTCTCGTCAATGAGAACAACGCTTCCCAAAGTATGGTCGAAACCGTTGATGGTCTCCTGCAACTGACTGTCCAGAATCTTGCGGTCTGTTACAATAATAACAGAATTGAAAATTGCCCGATTTTCTGCGTCGTGCAAGCTTGCAAGACGGTAAGCCGTCCAAGCGATACTGTTGGATTTGCCCGAACCTGCGCTATGTTGAATTAAATAGTTGTGTCCGGGACCGTTTTCCTTTGTATGAGCCACCAACTTACGCACAACATCCAACTGATGATAGCGGGGAAATATAATCTTTTCTGTAACATCGGTCCTGATCTTTCCATCGGGCAGAATTATTCTTTTTGTTTCCTTCTGATAGCTGATAAACTTTTGAAGGATATCAAGGAATTTGTCTTTTTGAAGCACATTCTCCCACAGATATGCGGTTACATATCCACCGTTGGGGTTTTGCGGATTTCCTGCGCCTCCGTCAACGCCAGGACCGTTACTGCCTTGGTTAAACGGCAGAAAGATAGTCTTAGAGCCAAGCAGACGAGTGCTCATGGCCACCTTGTAAAGATCTACAGCAAAGTAAGTTAGAATTCTGCGGTTGAACTGGAATGCTTCTTCGTGCGGATCTCTGTCGGTCATCCATTGTGCAATTGCATTTTCAATGGTTTGACCTTTCAACTGATCCTTTAGTTCAATAGCAACGAGAGGGATACCATTAACCGCCAACATCATATCCACGCTATTGTTGTTTCGAGGGCTATAATGCCATTGACGAATGCATTGACATACGTTCTGCTCATAGTTAGCCAAAGAGAGCTTATTCAGCCCAGTTTCGGGCTTGAAGTAAACAACCTTAAATTCCTGACCGCGATGTTTAAAACCGTGGCGAAGAACGTTTACCAAGCCCTCCATATCAACAGCATTTTGGAATGCCTTATAGAATTTTCTAACGGGATCGCTCTTGCAACGCTTTTCAAACAACGCCCATGCAACAGGCTGCGTTCTCTTTACAAAATCGCAAAGCAATTCAATATCAAGGGCATAGTTTTCTGCGAGAACATCGTCATCGTATTGGAAACCGAATCGATATCCTGCATCGGTAGCCTTTTCCCATCCACCTTCTACAGAAGTCAAATAGGATTCTATATCGGCTTCAAATTGTTTTTCATTGTCTGCCATAGATTATACCACCTTTCTTTTTCCGGTTACAACTTCAAAAATGAGAGACTTTTTATATGACTCAAGATCGTTAATCAAAGACTCTTTTTCTACAATCAAATTATCAATCTGTACTACTTTTTCTTCCAAGTAAGAAACCAGTTCTGCTTGTTTCTCAATCGGAGGAACAACAATATAAAACTCATTATACTTGTTTGCACCAATATTTTGTATTGTTGCTTGTGTCATCGACGTAGCTTTCCAGTCATCATAATTGGCAGAAAGAGTTGAAAAATAAACAAGCTTAGGATCAATTTTCTTTCGATTGATTTTTGCCCTGATCATATAACCTGCAAAAGCGGCACGTCCATATTCAGCTTTATAGTAAAAAGCCTTCCCAACCGTACCTCCACTTCTGGCCAATAAAATATCGCCATCATTTAGAATATAGTCGGCAGCTATATCTTTCGAAAGAGATAGTTTACCTTCTTCTTTTAACTCGCCGTTAGCTGTTACATCAGTAATTCGTATATATCTTGGAAGAGATTCGTCGTATTCAATACCTGCTTCATTTGCACCATACTGTAACGGTTCTTCTACAAGAGTCTTTAGCTTTTGAACATTCCATCCAACTGGAATTTTCCCAATCCACTCAACTCCCGAATCCTTCATTTCAACATTTGGATCAAGTCCTTTGGTAACCGCTTCGTAGATAATGGATGCTTTCCATGCTTTGTATTCTTCAATGCTCGCTTTGGCTTCTAAAATCAAAGCATCTATTTTATCACATATTTGGTCGAGATAAGATGCAATTTTGGTTTGTTCCTCTTTCGTAGGCAAAATTGCATATAGTGAAAAGAATTTTGGGGTATATAGTCTTAAGCGAGAGTCTATAAGCCCTGTAGAATGTACGTGAAATAAATCTGTATAGGCTTTTGTTCTAAACAAATAATGGAAGTAACGAGAATCAATATTTTTTCTCGGGCGATATACACAGTATGCAGGACTTACGATTCCATCTAAAGGACTACATCCTAATGCCCCCTTCCAAGTGAGCATAATATTTGATACGATATCATTCTTTTGACATTTTTTATAGCCATCGAGTGTTTCCGCTCTAACAAGTATAGAATCTTCTGCGATTTTTTCGGAACGTTTGGCTACACCATAATATTCCGAAACTGAAAGTAGCGGAGCATCAACATCACACTGTGCATCATATCTTTCAGAAATTTCATCAAATAGATTTCCAATTCGAGTTATCTCCCAACAAGCGGGGATTTCTCCGATTTGTCCTATGCCAGTTTCCTTATAGGTTTCATATCGTTTCATTGTATTTCCCCTCATCAAACAACTCTCGTAACTTTGCCATCAAGCTTTGCTCACGCTCTGCAATACGAGCTGCAATCACATCGCTTTCTTCAATTTCTGTGTATTCATAAAATGTACGAGTGAAAGGAATTTCGTAGCCTACCTTGGTCTTGGATTCATCCACCCATGCATCGGGATTATACGGCAAGACCTCGCGTGCAATATAATCCTCAATTTTCTCGGTCAGAGGAATATTTTCAGTGTCGCGTTTGGAAGGATCAGCCACCTTTTTGCCACGCTTCAAAGCAAGGCTTCCATCCTCGTTGCGAACAGGGCTTTCTACAACAACTTTGCTATAGCCAAGAGAAATACCATCGACAATTTTACTCTTGCAAACAATGGGTTTGCCATCCGACTCGATACCCTCATAGGTCTTGGTTTGGAACTCGCCGTATGCCTGAACAATCAACGAACGGCTCGCTTCCGCAATATCGTGGCGCTTGCTACCGATAGGCTTGCGACGAGCAAGGAAGCATTTGCTTGCATCAATAAGCTGTACTTTGCCTTTGCGGTGTTCCGGCTTGTCCTTATTAATTATCCAAACATAGGTAGCGATACCGGTATTATAGAAGGAGTCGTTGGGAAGCTGCACGATAGCATCCAGCCAGTCGTGTTCTTCAATCAGATAACGGCGGATATTACTCTGACCGCTATCAGCATCACCCGTGAACAAGGACGAGCCGTTCTGAATGATTGCCATTCTTCCTGTATCCTTGAGTTTCTTAACGCCATTGAGGAGGAACAGCATCTGCCCGTCACTCTTGCTCGGAAGTCCGGGAGCGAAGCGACCTGCTTCGCCTTTTTTATATTCGGCTTCAACCACAGTTGCTTCGCGCTTCCAGTCGATACCAAACGGGGGATTCGAGATGACGAAGTCAAACTCATAACCCGCGAATTTATCATCCGAAAGGGTGTCGCCGAACTGCATATTATCGGGATCGCATCCATGGATCATCGTATCCGCAACTGCGATACCCATGGTAAAGGGGTTGATCTCCTGACCAAAAGTCTGCACGGAAGCATTGGCATCCAACTGTTTGAGGCGTTCTTCCATACAAGTGAGCATCTGGCTCGTACCCATAGTCATGTCATAGACGGTGCAATGGATGCCGTCCTCATCAGTAACATTCTCGTTATCTGTCAGAAGAAGGTCGCACATGAGATAAATAATATCACGGCTGGTGAAGTGCGCTCCGGCTTCCTCGTTATAAGACTCGGAGAAACGCTGAACGAGATTTTCGAAAATATATCCCATATCTACCGTGGAAATGCGATTGGGGCTCATGTCCAGATCCTTGGCGGCGAAATCCACAATAACCTGATACAGTACCCCTGCTTCAGCCATGCGGTCGATTTGCGCGTGGAAGTTCATTCTTGCGAGAATTTGCTGAACGTTGTCCGAAAACCCGGCTATGTAATCGCGGAAATTTTCTTCGATACTGTTCGGATCGGTAATCAGCTTCGGGAAGGTATAGTTGCTCGTATTGTAGAACTGATATCCCGATGCTTCTTTTAAAAAGCCGACCTTGAGCTCACCAAAGCTCTCATATTCTTTATTTGCATCTAATACCGCCTGATGTGTGGGCATCAAACAGTCGTGAAAACGCTTGATAATACACATGGGAAGGATAACCAATCCGTACTCATGTGGCTTGAATGCGCCAAAAAGAGAGTTGGCAGCATTCCAGATTAAGTTTGCGTTCTCTTGGACTCTGCGTCCAACTTCATTTATTTTCGCTTCACTCGTAGTCATCCTCATATTCCTCCGCTTGTGGTTTCGTATTTTCTAAAGCTTTGATTGCGGCTTCAATCGGTACACCGCACCAATCGTTAAGTTCCACATCTGTTGAATAGAGAACCCTTGCTCGCAGAACCCCGGTTGAAAATGTTTTGAGAGATCTGATCAGTTCTTCCAAACGTGATGTGAAATAATGCAATTGCTCCGGAACGTCCGTGTAGTTGAGCACATGGGCTTCAATTTCTTTTCGATATTCCTTGAGCTGTATTACGGTGGCGGACAATTGTTCCTTGAACTCACCGTCAACAGTTTCTGTCCACTCAATCAACTCATCATACACCCATAGTTCATCACGACGAGAGATGATATCCCGAATACGGTTATAATCAGCATGCGGCTTTTTAACCGCAGGGCGATCATTAAGCAAGCGTTTTAAATCGTTAACTCGGTAACCAAGATCCGCCTGGGGAGTTAAAAATAAAATATCCTTATTAGGCGTTGGATTCCATTTTAATTTCTCGTGCGAGAAATAAGCGAAATCGTCGGTCACTAAATCGAACCAGTACTCAACTGGGATTATATGTAGAGCATCAGGAAGATTGTCCTTGATTGCTGAAATAATAGTGGGATTACAGTCGGAAAGAACAATTTTAATATTTTCAACACCTATCGCTCTTATCGTAGCCGCGATCTCTAAGGTGTTAACGCCAAAAAGAACATCGTATATTTTGATGCCGTCGTCAAGGTTTATAAATATTGTATAATAATCCTTGTCTGTATTTCCGGACAGAATCGCTATTTTCGAGAGAGGGATTTGCGTTTTTCGCAACTCTTCCTTTTTATATACCCAACGATTAAATATTTGCCCAATCGCCTGACGGGAAATAGATTCCTGAAACTGCATATGGATTTTGCCGTAACTATTGTTTTCCATAACTCTGTGAGCAATTTCATCTTCAAGCCTGTAGGTTACATGGTCATATCTTGAGGCAAAGTCGATTCCTTTGGCAAATATGTGGCGGCAATCACCGTTCAAACATCTCCATTTGTAAAAATTATACTGGAGCTGAATAACACGTTTTCTCTCACCTTCACAAATGAGTTCCAGATACGTTTTAGAGAAAAGGTCTTGAATGCGGATAACCTCTCCACCACAAACAGGACATTGCTCTACTTCGGGCTCTTTCAACCAAGCACAGTAGTAATTAGCACCGCCTTTGCCATTTTGAACAAAGAGCTTATCTTGGCCAAGCAGGGCAGTTCGTTCCTCATCCCATTCGCGAAATATGCGTTTAGCCATTTCAAAGCTCCTTTCTACAGAAATCCAATTATATTATAACACGAATCAAAACAAATTACCACCATTTGCTTTACAATTTAACAAATTATATATTTTGTAGCCACCACTTGCTTTACGATATTCTCTATACTTTCAAGAACAGATCTTGTATAATAATGGTGTACAGAGATCCAATACCGTTTCGATTTGCGACCAAAGCCGGCTGGAAGCAACTTTAACGGTTGGAAATATATTTTTATCAAGGAGGAACTTTCATGAAAGTTACCTTTTTAAGCGCAAACACCTATGACGACCCGTCAAAGAACAATGGCGACTGTATCCTCGTTGATAACGGAACAGAGCTTGTGATTTTTGATTGCGGTTGCGAAGAACACGCAATGCGCGTTGTAGAATATATGGAAGCCAATTCCTACCAAAAAGCGAAATTGGTTCTTTCTCACAACGACGCAGACCATTTTGACGGTATTCCATACCTTATTGAACAAGGCGTTCTTTCTGAAGTCTATACGCTACTCCTACTAAAGTACAAAGACGAGCTGTTGGACAGAATCAATGATAAGCGCCGCACCCGCGACTCCATTGCCAAAAGCATCGAAGAGATTTACAGCAATATTTACTCTCTTTCGGGAGAGGTCACGCTGAAAGATATCTTCACCGATACGAATGTTGCAACAGGCATTACCATTCCGGGACCTGACAAGGAGTATTCGTTGGAAGCCGTGGCAAAACGCATTGACGGCAGAGAAAGCGACGATATCGACAAAGAAACTATCGTTAATGCCGTAAGCACCCAGCTTTCTGTTGATTTTGGTTCGGGCAAAAAACTTCTTCTCACCGGAGACAGTAATTTCAAAGCTATTGAAAGCACTGTAAAATCTCACTCTGCTATTCAGTTGCCGCACCACGGAAAACTTTCACAGGCGGAAGAGATTTTCGCTGTGAAAGACAATGCCACCATTTATTATGTTTCCGATAACACCGGAGACAGCAACGGTGGTTCCAACAAGCTTCGAGAGAAATATCCGAGAGGGCGTGTCATTCACAACACCATAAACGGAGACCAGACTTGTACTGCGGAATCGTTTAAGGTTACAGCTCGCGTCGGCACGTATTTCGTAGGAGAGCAATCATGAGATATTTGATACACGAAAGCCAGCTTGATGAAGCTCGTGCAAGGTGTGAATATCTATATGATGTGTTTAAACTGTACTTCCTTCCGGGCAAGCCGGAAGAAAACTACACGCCTTTTATTCCTGTCGGTGGTGGCGGAGAGGACATATTGTTTATCACAGGGCACGCCAATTATGTGCATTCATATCTTGAGATGTATTTGGATTCAATTCCCGAAAAAGAGATTGTGATTACAAGTTGTATGGGGCGCTCCTTTGTAAAGTACGCAACCAAACGAACAATCTATGTTCCCGATGTTCTCAAAAATCATTGTGATATCCGAGATGGACATGCTTACGGGTTTAATTTTAGGATTTCCGATGCAGAACTTGATTTTTATAATGCTGACGGAGATGTGAGGGAACGTCTTATGAAAGCATACGTCCGCTTATAAGGAGGGCTCATGAAATTAGAATTGCTTGATGTGTACAATATTCGTGCAAGACTCAGTGCCAGCATTATTTTGCTGGCACCCATAGCCATTACGGTGTTTATCTGTTTCGATGAAATTCATAACATTGCTTCTTCTGCAGTTTTCATAGGTTTATTTTTGGCTTTCACAAATTATATCCCGATTCTTTTGAGGAGGGTATATGGAAGTAAACAGTATTCCGTTAACTACGCCGTAGAATTCTTAATGCCATCCGATACCACGATAAATTCAACCTCCAAACTTCGTTATTACGAAAAATTAGCAGAGCTTGATTCTTCTTTTGGCTTATTTCTTCATCCTAATGATAGCCCTGAATTTAGAAATTGTTGCGAAAGTGCTGTGGCTTATTTGAAAACACGCACAAGAGAAGATCATCTTGTACAAGAGGAAAATATCAATTACGGTTTTTGTAGAAACCTTTTGCGCAGCAAATATATAGGCATTTTAATTTGTATAAGTATGTGTTGTCTTATCGCCGTATACAGCCTTTTAGCCTACGAATCTATTTCAGAGATCCCTACTGGACATTATTTTGCGTTTTCAACAAACCTTGTCATGATTCTGTTTTGGTGTATAGGTGTAACCCAGCAAGCACTTGAGAATACAGCTAAAACTTATGCTAAAACATTACTTGCAGCTATTGATGGCGTAAACGCTTGATTTACAGTAAAATTTTCGACCAAATTCACAAAAAAAACAGAAGAGGTCTTCTCTCAATATTTGTTAATAAATAAAATGGGAATATTGTAATCTTTGATTACAGCGGTGAAAATAATGAACATTATCTCGTAGACAAAGGTGTACACTTTTATCTACGAAGCTCCTCCTGCCATAGTACAGGAGCAAATGCACAACTCCCGAAAATATGCATGATTAGAGATTTTGGCCATCCTAAAATATGTACAAATCGAATTTTGGAGTATTCAAAATGTACATAGGGGTTCTTTGAGTTAGAAATAATACATACTTTTTCTATCGTGCGAAATAAAAAACAAGCTCTCGCACTTGTCTTATCAGCTGTTTTAGAGCATGTTGACACTAAGGTCAAAATATGATATAATAAATACATGAATATCACAAAAGCGCAGTACGCAAGAATCGAAAAGTATTTTCCGGTTCAGCGTGGGAATGTAAAAATCGACAATTACACATTTATCAACGCTATCTTGTATATTGCCGAAAATGGGTGCAAGTGGAGGGCACTTCCAGAGAAATACGGCAAATGGAATAGCATTTACCAAAGATTTAAAAGATGGTGTGAAAATGGCGTAATACAGCGTATTTTTAATGCGCTGCAGCAGGAAAAAATTATTGCGATCAAAGTAGAAGTGCTGGCTTTGGACAGTACCTCTTGTAAATTGCACCCTGACGCACATGGCGCTTTAAAAAACACGGACAACAATGTATCGGGAAATCAAAGGGCGGATGGAATACCAAGCTTCACGTGGTATCCGCAAATGACAAGGTCATTGTCGAAATGCACTTATCCGGTGGAAACTGTCACGACGCCCCACAAGGAAGAATCTCAATTGAAAACATAGGAGATAGCTATTCGGGAATTCCGTACTTAATGGATAGAGCTTATGAGGGCGATAAAACAAGAGAACTCTGCCGGTCTTTCGGACACAAACCGGTTGTCCCACCAAAGAAAAATCGCATAAATCCGTGGGAATATGACCATGAACTATATAAGCGAAGGAATATTATCGAAAGACTGTTTCGATGGCTAAAAGCGTTTCGCAGAGTATGTACAAGATATGATAAACTCGATGTTATCTTCCTGTCGTTCGTTCAAATCGCGTGCGTCTTCATGTGGCTAAAATAGTGTCAACAGGCTCTAAGTTATGAAAACAGGTCTGAGATCTCCTATCACTTGGTGCCAGGAACCACACAAACGGGGGTGCATTTCTAAAAGAATTTCTAAAAATTTTTTAGAAATATTTTTAGAAATCGCAATGCCTTATGGCGTAAGGAATTTTTGAGGTTCGAACAAAAAAGAGCCGAAAACCCTTGTAAATACTGGGCTTTCAGCTTCTTTTATCGTCCGGTATCGTCTTCTAAAATCCCTTAAAATCTGCATGGTTATTGTGCCTTTAAAATCCTTTTGCTCCAACATTCTGAGTTGATATTTGCACTCAATTCCGGTCAAAATATCAACATTCGGAAGAAAGTATTCTGCCATGAAGCAAACACGATAACCGTATTCTTTCATTCTTTCGTCCAGCCAATGAATATTCGGGGTTTCAAAACAATTGTAAAATTCGAATTTGCTTAAATATATTTCGATAATATCTCTGTATTCGTCTTTTACGGAAGCGACAATATTGCTTCCATATGAGACCAAATTACATGCAATAGGCTCTTTATAATATTTTCGTGCCGATGTTCCTATTTCGGACCTTACAAATACATTTGTATCTTTAACAAAATCAGAACTGTGAGCATTGATATCCAGTGCGGATTGCCTCATGGCTATATCAAATACTTCTTTGTTTGTCATTTTTATCTCCTTTTCCGTTTGTCTGCCGATGTCTTAATTCTGCCATGTTTTTCGCGACTTTTATAAAGCAGGGACTTCATGCGAAGTCCTGTTTTTGTGCCGATTTATATTTTTTCGCGAGCTTTTTGAGATTTTCATAGCAGGAATACGGCACTGCGAGGTTGCCGTTCCCCTTGCCTATGGCAATATCGGGCTTTGCCGCGCCGTGAAAATCGCTGCCGCCGCTCGGTAAAATCTCAAGCTCACGGCAGAGGGCGAGCATATATGCGGTGTCGTCCTCCGAATATGTCGAATAATACGCTTCTGCACCGTCAAGCCCGTATGCCATCGCGGCGGTAAGAATTTCTCTTGTCCGCACGCGGTCGACATGGTAAAGCGGATGTGCCCAGACGGCGACTCCGCCCCACTCATGAATTTTTCCGATTGTGCGGAGAAAATCAAGCCTCGGTGCATGCACATAATATTTCTGCCCCTCGTCGAGATATTTTTCAAAAGCCTCGGAAACGGATGCCACATAGCCTTTTGCCTGAAGAAGTGCACCGATATTTGCGCGGTTTCTGTTTCTGTTCGGGAAGCGTTTCACAAATTCGCCGTAGCTTATCTCAAATCCGTCGGCGGCAAGGCGTTCTATCATCTTTTTATTTGCCGACTCCTTGGCGATATTCCTCTCAACTACGTATTCCGATACATCATCAAAAACCTCGGGTGCGAGAAAAAGCCCGAGCAGATGCAGCTCCGTGCCCTCATAGTCTGTTGTAAGCTCTGCTCCGCAGACGGCATCTATAGGCTTGCCATTCGCGGCAGACAGAAAGCGCTCACAGCCATCGGCTGTATTGTGGTCGGTAAGCGCCACGGCGCAGAGTCCTGCCGAGAGCGCAAGCTCTATCAGCTCCTCGGGCGTATGAGAGCCATCTGAAAAAACGGAATGCATATGCAGATCGCAAAATTTCTCTTGCATGATAAACCTCTTTTTTTAAAAAGCATTTTTCCTTTTCGTATTGAAAAGTACAGGCTTTTATGATACAATATAAAAACAAACAATGATGAGGAAATTATTTCCCTTATAATTATACCTCATAGTAAAGTGAAAATCAAGAAAAAAACGCAGAAAGAGGTTTCTATATGAAAACAGGTGCAAAATGGATCTGCTCTCCCAAGGAGGCAAATGTTGTTGATTTCTACAAGAAGATAGCTCTCTCCGGCAAGGTGAAGAAGGCGACACTCGGCGCTTCCGCGATGGGACTTTATCTCGTGCGCATAAACGGCAAGCGCATAACGGATTCTTTACTGAATCCCGGCTGGACATCATACCATGTCCGCACGCAGTATCAGACGTATGACGTCACGGCGTTTCTCGGCGGCAAGAGCGCGGAAATTTCCGTTACAGCGGCAGAGGGCTGGGCAGTCGGTGACCTCACATGGAAGGGAAGACACCATGTTTTCTCCGATACGGTCAGTGTTATCGCGTGGCTTGATGTGGAATATGCCGACGGAAGAGAGGAACATTTTGCCACAGACGATACATGGGGCGTGCGTACCTCGAAGATACTTTATTCCGAGATATATCACGGCGAGACGGTAGACCCTACGGCAAGAATAAAAAAACTCGGTACTGCTGAGCTCAGCCGCGTGAAAACAAAGCTTATTCCGCAGGTGGGCAAGCTCATCAATGAGCATGAGCGGATTGCTCCGAAGGAATTTATTATCACGCCGAAGGGCGAGAGAGTAATAGATTTCGGGCAGAATATGACAGGCTATGTAGAGGTTCGCATCAAAGGCGAGCGCGGCGGCAGAATAGTTATGACTCATGCAGAGGTGCTTGATACCGAGGGCAACTTCTATAACGAAAATCTGCGTTCCGCAAGAAGCAGAAACGAATATATACTGTCCGGCGGAGAGGATGTTTTCAAGCCAACCTTTTCATTTCAGGGCTTCCGCTACATCCGCCTCGATGAATATCCCTTTGAAGAGGTAGACCTTAATTGCTTTACAGCCGTTGCGGTTTATTCCGATATGGAGCGCACAGGCTTCTTTTCATGCGGAAATGCAAAGGTAAATCAGCTTTATCATAATGTTCTCTGGGGGCAGAGAAGTAATTATCTCGATGTTCCCACCGACTGCCCGCAGAGAGACGAGCGTCTCGGCTGGACAGGTGACGCACAGGTTTTCTGCCGTGCCGGCGCATATAATTTCGGTGTACACGATTTCTTCCGAAAATGGCTCGGCGATATGGCGGCAGAGCAGTCACTCCGCAATGACGGCGGCGTTCCGATAGTTGTTCCCGATGCTCTCCAAAGAGGTGCCGTGTGCTGCGCATGGGGCGATGCCGCCGGCATTATCCCGTGGGAGGTTTACCTTGCTTACGGTGATAAGAAAATGCTTGCAGAGCATTTTCCCATGATGAAAAAATGGGTTGAATACATACGCCATGCCGGAACCAAGGAATATCTCTGGGTGGACAGATGGCACTATGGCGACTGGCTCGCGATGGATGGTGTTGTCGGCGGCGATACGGGCGCAACACAAAAGGATCTGATTGCCTCGGCTTATTATGCGCGCGTGACGGATATTCTCGTTAAAGCCGGCAAACTGCTCGGCAAGGACATGAGCGAATATGAGGAGCTTTACCGTCATATACTCGATGCCTTCCATGACAACTTCATAGAAAACGGACTGCCCTGTATGTCCAAGCACATTTCTCTGCGCGATGAGAAAAACAGAGAAGAGCAGGCTATCATAAAGCCGATAACACAGACGACACTCGCGATGATACTGCATTTTCATCTCTATCGCGGCGAAGATGAGAGAAAAAGCATGGCGGATTGCCTTGCAAAGATTATCCATGAAAACGGCGACAGAATTAACACGGGCTTTGTCGGCACGCCTTATATTCTCCATGCGCTCTCCGAAAACGGATATACAGACCTCGCATATACGCTCCTGCTTCAGGAGAAGATGCCTTCATGGCTTTATTCCGTAAATCACGGCGCGACGACGATGTGGGAGCGCTGGAACTGCATAAATGAGGATGGCTCTTTCAGCAGCGTCAGCATGACCTCATTTAATCACTATGCATACGGTGCCGTAGCAGACTGGCTCTACGGCGTATGTGCAGGTATAAATTCTCTGCCTGACGGTGCCGGCTATAAGCACATTGCACTCGCTCCGAAGCCATCAAAAAATCTCGGATTTGTAAACTGCAGAATCAAGACGGTTTCCGGTGAGGTTATTTCAAACTGGTATTATTCGGGCGAATTTATCCACTATGAGTTCAGCGTTCCTGCGGGCACGGTGGCGGAGCTTACGCTTCCCGACGGCAGAAAAGAGACTCTTTGCGGCGGCGAATATATTTTCACTACCAAGGCATAAAAAATCAAGGTGAAGGCGGCATTTGCCGCTTTTATCCACTGAAAAGGAAAAATATCCCGAATGAATTTAGATATAACAAGATACAGTATCAGAGCAAAAATACGCAATCCCGCGCGAATTGCCGTAGTCGCCGATCTGCACAACGGCAGATGGCAGGAGATTTTTGCTGAAATAAAGAAAAACGGATGCGATATTATCGTTATCCCGGGAGATCTCACGGAGGGGATGCGCTCCTGTGAAAACGGGCTTGCTTTTCTGCGTGCGGCATCGTCTTTTGCACCGACATTTTATTCGATAGGAAATCACGAGATAGGGAGCCGTGAGAGGTATCTGCCGCTTGCCCGCGAGACCGGTGCCGTGATGCTGGACAATGCATACGTGCGCTGGCATGATATAAATATCGGAGGGCTGACAACGGGTTTCGATACACGCCAGAGCTTCCTCTCGAAAACGCCGCGACCGAATCTGCATTGGCTCTCAATCTTCAGTGCGCTCAGCGGCTATAAGCTGCTTCTTTGCCATCATCCGGAATATTATCCGCGGTATATCAGAAGCACAGGCATCGACCTGACGATATCGGGTCATGCACACGGCGGACAGTGGCGCATCGGCGGCAAAAGCATTTTTGCACCGGGGCAGGGACTTTTCCCGAGATATGCGCAGGGTCTGCATGAAAAGCGCCTCTGCGTCAGCCGAGGGCTTGCAAACAATACGGCTTTCCCGCGGTTTGGCAATAATCCGGAGCTTGTTTTCATCACGCTTGTTCCCGAGGAAAATCTGCACAGGTGAGGTAAATATGAAAAAGAGGCACGCAGTGCCTCTTTTTTGTCAGAATTTTATCCCGATGCGGCTTATTTGCCATTCTCTTCGTTTATATATTCCGCAAGGACGGTTACGGGGTCATCGCTATCGAGCCAGTAGTCGGGAGCAAGTCCTTTACCCTCCTCAAAACCGTCCATATTGAAAACCTTATATCCCATGCAGAAAAGAATATTTGAATTTGGCAGATGATATCCGAGGATATCGCCAAACTGCCCACAACCGCAGGTTGCGCTGCCGACAGAAACGGAATTTTTCACCGACCTTGCATACATGACAGCCGCTTCTCCCGAGGAAGCAACGTTTTTGTTTTGCAGAAGCCATAGCTTACCGCCGAATTTTGAGGAGTCAGGATTGTTTTCGGGGAGCGAATGAATTTCATAGCTTTTTTCGTGCGCACTTTCCCGATTATCGCCTGCGAGCGGAGAGGAGAGCACGGCATAGTCCATCTCCCAGTTGGCATAACCATTCAGCGCATTGACAAACATTTCGGGAAATCTGCTGTCGCCGCCGGAATTTCCAAGCACCGACCAGATGAGATTTTTCGCGTTTTTGTATTTTTCTCCCATACCGGAAAATTCGCCTGTTTTCTCATCCGGCAGACCGTATGTTGTCTGATATACCGCGGGAATGCCGAGAATTTCCCTATCGTAGAGAAACCCGTCTTTCGGATTGCATAAATCGGTTTTGCATCTGTGGAGAGGAAGCTCTTCGCCGCCGAGGGTGAGAGCATCGACAGGCTTTTCGCTGTAGATGCCGAAGAGAAAACGCTCGCACCCATCATGCGAGGGAAGCGTGGGAAAGAGATTTTCCGATATTTCCGCCATGTCAGATTCCTTGCCGCAGAGCGCATCACAGCCCGAGATTACTTTGACGCGCCCGCCGTGCTTTTCAAGAAGCAAATCCGAAAAATACGCAGTGAAGCAGTGCTTCATATTCAGATTTTTTTCTCCGATAAAAGCGAAATGAGTATCGTTTATATGCGGATAAAGTGCCTCAAATATTATTTCTTTAAGTCCGTCGGTCGATATTCCGACTGCGGGAACTTTTGTGATGATATCCGCCTTCAGCTTCTCAAAATCAACCTTATCACTGTAATAATCATATCCTGCATACGCATATTTTAAAATGTCAAAGAAGATTTCGATATCCTCCGAGGCAGCATCGCGCGAAATATTCGGCACAGCCGGGTACTTTTCACGCAGTGATTGCTTATCCATATAAAATAAAGATGTGTAATCACAGCAAGGCTTCAGCTTTGCCGCAAGTGCCTCGTTTATCTCTACGGGTTGACCGGCACAATAGTATTTTTCAAATTCCGACGCTTTCATTTCTTACCTCCGAAATGTTCTTTGCTATGAATATACCATTTTGGGTGGGTGAAATCAACAGACTGACGGTTGAAAAAGGTGATTTTTTGTCAACCGATGGTTGAGCCGCTTATGTATGCACCCTGTCTATCGTCACGAATATCAATATTTATCGCCTTTCTCCATATTGCACCGTTTGCAAAGCGTCTGCAAATTGTTATATGTGCTTTTTCCGCCTTTTGCGATTGGCTTTATGTGATCTATTTCCAAATCTGTAAAAGCACCGCTTCTCCCGCATATTCTGCACCTGTAGCCATCTCTGCTGTATATTGAAAATCTCATTTTATTTGATACTTTACCGCGTTCTACCCGACAGATAGAATCCCAGATTTCTCTGTCGTTGAAAAAATTACCGTTTTTATTATTTATCCTTTTGATAAGAGACAGTATCTGTTCTGAGCTGAAAATCTGACTTTTTTGGCGATAGATTTCCCCGTTTATTTTTGAACAGTACAATGATACCATGGCAGTAAGATTTATCACCGGTTTTTGCTTGCTTTTTTCAAATATGCTTTTTTCCAACTTGAGCAAAATTTTTTTGTTATATTTATCCACTGGACTGCTGAAATTTCCGAGATATTCGATAGAGCGGATTTCTTTGCGGTATGCATCATAGTTTTGTTTGTTTATTTTTTCATTTTCCATGTCATGCATAAAATCTTCTTTTACGAACTGTAACTGATAAATCAAAAAGTCTTCACACGATATTGTATTATAAAAATTTTCATTATCATATGTGTGTTCTTGGTCATAATTATTATAATATAAGAATGTGTATTTCGCATTTACTTCCCGTAGAGCTTTTAATGCAAGGCTGTTGTTTGATAAAAAGTCGAGATATTTCTTGCGTATAACTAAAAATGCGTAATAAGTCGATATTACGAGAAGGCATATGATGAGTAAAGTAATTATGAAGCCCATATTGTTGTCCTTTCTTTTATGTATGCACCCTGTCTATCGTCACGACGGCGGTTTTGCCGGTGTCCTCAAGTATGCCTTTTCGGATAGCTGCCTTGATATCATCGTCCGATTCCTTTATATCAAAGGGGACTGCGGCATCAAATATCACGTTTGTATGAGTAGGTCCCTTGACCATGCGGAAATCATGGATGGTGATACGCCGGTCTATCTCATGAACGCGCATCTGCGCTTCGGTTTTTGCCGCGTCCACCTCCTCGCTTCCGACTGCTATAGGGTCCATATGAATGACGGCATCACAACCGAGCTCGCGCGAAAGCTCTCTTTCGATATTGTCGATAGCGTCGTGCGCTTCGATTAAGTCATCCTTGTCGCTTACCTCGGCATGGAGAGAAATCATTCTTCTTCCGGGGCCGTAATCATGTACTATCAGGTCGTGCACGCCGAGCACTGTGGGCGAGCTTTTCGCTATGCGTATTATTTTATCCGTAAATTCCTTGTCGGGTGCCTGACCGAGCAGCGGCTGAATAGTTTCTATGGCGGAGCGTATGCCCGCGATGAGTATTACAACCGAGAGCGCAAGACCGCAATATGCATCTATCTCAAGTGAGGTAAAATGTGAAATCAGCATACATACAAGCACGGCGAGCGTGGAAAAGCTGTCGCAAAGGCTGTCTACCGCGGCAACTTTCACCGCATCGGAATTTATCTTTTTGCCTACAGCGCGGTTATAGAGCGTCATATAGAGCTTCACCGCCACGGAAACGGCGAGGATAATCACCGTGAGAGAGCCGAATTCCGTTTCTCTCGGTGTAATAATGCGTTCTACCGAGGTAACGGCGAGCTCAAAGCCCATCAGCGTGACGGCAATTGAGACGAGAAGCCCCGAGATATATTCTATCCTGCCGTGCCCGAAAGGATGCGTATTGTCCGGCTTCTGCCCGGCAAGGCGAAAGCCTATCAGCGTTATCAGTGAGGAGCCGGCATCGCTTAAGTTATTGAAAGCATCCGCCGTCACAGAAATGGCACCCGAAGCTATGCCGGCTACCAGCTTGCCCGCAAAAAGCAGAATATTTAAAAATATGCCGACAATGCCGCAGAGCATGCCGTATGCCGAGCGCACACGCGGATTTTCCGTATTGTCTCTGTCCTTTATAAAAAGCCGTGAGAGCAGCTTTATCATTAAAATCACCTCTGTAGGAATATATAAAATTCCGCCGCAGGATAGCGGGCGGAATTTTTTGTCTTTTTTGCTCAGCTTGAATAAACTTCTTTTTTAAGGATGCCGATGACGGGAAGATTTCTGTATTTTTCGTCATAATCGAGACCGAAGCCCACGACAAATTCATCCGGAATGACTTTGCCGACATAATCCGCCTCAAAATCGACCTCGCGGCGCGACGGCTTATCAAGCAGAGTACAGGTGCGGACGGATTTCGCACCGCGCTCCTTCATATATCCGGTCAGATTTGAAAGAGTTCTGCCGCTGTCGATTATATCTTCGACTATGAGAACATCACACTGATTGAGATCGCTTCTTATGAGATCAAGCAAAACTTTTATCTGACCGCTGGTCTTTGTTCCGCTTCCGTAGGACGAGACCTTCATAAAATCTATTTCACAGGGAATCGTTATCTTACCGAGGAGTGCGCCCATGAAGGGAAGCGCGCCCTTGAGCGTGCCTACTATGAGCAGGCGCTTGCCGTTATAATCTTCGGAAATTTTTGCGCCGAGTTTTTCCACCGTGTTCTTTATCTCCTCTTCGCTCAGAAGCACGGAGCTGATATCATTCATCATATTGTATTTCTCTGACATTTTTTCTCCCCCAAATTGCTTTATTTTTCAAAATAGTATATATATACCGAAGGTTTTTCGCCCTTCAGCGCATCACACATATCAAAGCCCGGATACCATATAGCTTCGCCTCCGGCGCATATCACGGGGCGCTTATTTCTCGCCGAAAAAGAGAGTTCTGTGCGAAGCTTTTTGATTTTTCTTGTGATGCCGCCCGCGCGATAGCTGTCGGTCGGCTGTGCTGTCCTTGCCGAGAGCGCCGCATTTTCATTAAGACAGAAAGACTTTACAAAGTGCACGGAATAATCTCCGTATCGCGCCTCTGCCGCAGCATCAGGCTCGTGCGAAACGAAAATAAGCGAATTGCCGAAGCGATTTTCACCGAGAACGAGAGGTATATCGAGAGCTTTCGATCCGGTGATTTTTTCAAGCTCGGCTCTCGTCATGAATGTAATACTATCGCCCGTTGCCACGGCAAAAATGCCGCATGGAAGCTCGGTTTTCTTTCCCGCGCCACCGCGCATGATATCGCAGACGGCGCGTATATGCCGGCTGTTTATATCTCCGCCGCCTGCCGCATGGTACATTCTTGCAAGCACTCTCGTGCGCACCGCTTCGTGGAGCGAGGTGAGTGCCGCTATGGGCACCGTGCGCCTGTCGGCAAGCGAGGCAAAAAATCTTTGTGCCTCTCCCTCTATAAAATCGCTGTCGAATGAGAGCAGGGAACAGAGACTGCCGAGAGAGTCCTCTGCCGCGGGATTTATGCGGCGCAGGCGCGGAAGTATCTCATGCCTGATGAAATTTCTTGTGTAGTGCGTATCGGAATTTGTCGCATCGGTGACATATTCTATGCCGTTTTCGCGGCAGTATTCCTCCGTTTCCGCTCTCGTGCATGAGAGAAGCGGACGGATTATCGTAAAGTCTCCGCATGGGCGCGAGGCGGGAATACCGCAGGCTCCTCTGAGCCCGCTTCCGCGCACGATATTGAATATCAGTGTTTCGGCATTGTCGGTTTCCGTATGGGCAAGGGCAATATACTTCGCTCCGTGCCGCCGTGCGCAGTCCGCGAGAGCCGCGTAGCGCTCGTTTCTCGCCGTTTCTTCAACGGCGATGCCACCCGATATTTCCGCTATATTTATATGCACGGCTTCAAAAGCTATGCCGTGCTCCGAGCAGAAATCGCGGCAAAAGCGCTCGTCGCGCTCCGCCTCGTCCCCGCGTAGCATATGGTTTATATGGAGTGCCGTTATGCGGGCACCGAGAAGCATATCCGAAGTGAGAAAATGAAGCAGAGCCGCGCTGTCCGCACCGCCTGAGAAGCCGACGACAATCCCTTCGGGAGCATCGCCTGCGAGCGGCACGCCGAGCGCTTCAAGCATTCTTCGCCCTTTTACCGAAAGGATGCTCATAGGTGTCACGGCTCCTCTCTGTCCTCAATTGAAGTAAACCTCGAATACCTGCCGTCAAAGCCGAGTTTGACATTTGCCGTCGAACCGTGACGGTTCTTGGCGACAAGGCATTCCGCCTGCGATGTGCCGGCACTGTCAACGCCGCCGACGGCATCCTTGCCCTCGGGCGCGTTTGCATAATATTCATTTCTGTAAAGGAACATTACTATATCCGCATCTTGTTCTATTGCTCCAGATTCACGCAAATCTGAAAGCATTGGTCTGTGGTCTGGTCTTCCTTCTACCGCTCTTGATAGCTGTGATAGTGCAATTACTGGTACATCTAATTCTTTTGCAAGAATTTTAAGTGACCTACTAATTTCTGAAATTTCTTGTTCACGGCTAGAATTCTTTTTGCCACTTCCTTGTATTAGCTGTAAATAATCTATTACTATTAAACCAATGTTTTTTTCTAGTTTTAACCTTCTACATTTTGCTCTTATTTCAGCTATTGAAATTCCTGGGGTATCATCTATGTATATTGGTGCTTCTGAAAGTGGTCCAAGTGCTGTTGCAAGTTTTACCCAGTCTTCTTCATCTATTTTTCCTGTTCTTATTTTGTTGCTATCTACCATTGCTTCACTACAAAGCATTCTGTTTACAAGCTGTGATTTAGACATTTCTAGGTTGAATATTACAACTGGCTTCTTTGCATTTACTGCAGCATATGTTGCAATATTTAATGCGAATGCAGATTTTCCCATAGCTGGTCTTGCAGCAACTAAAATTAAATCTGAATTGTGCAAACCTGCTGTTTTGTAGTCTAAATCTATAAAGCCTGTTGGCACACCTGTTATTGGCTCTTTTTGATTATATAATTTTTCAAGTTCTGCAAATGTTTCTACTAATACATCTTTAATTGGTGTATAGCCCTTTTGGTTTTTACCTTGCATTATATCAAATATCTTTTTTTCAGCTTGGTCTATCACATTGTCAATATCTTCATTTTGAGCATATCCAAGCCCTTCTATTTCATCTGCTGTTTTTATAAGTTTTCTTAAAATAGATTTTTCTTCAACTATTTTAATATATTTATCTGCATTTGAAACAAGAGGAACTTTATCTGGTAATGTTGCTAAGTATTCTATTCCACCAACTGCCTCGAATTTTTGCATTGAAGTTAGTTCTGCTTTTACTGTAATAATATCTATTGGTTCTCCTTTAGCATATAGATTGTTCATAGCTTCAAATATGTATTTATTATCATCTCTATAAAAATCTTCTGGCTTTAGTACTTCTACGGCATCTGTAACAGCATCTTGGTCTGTTAGCATGCTTCCCAAAATTGCTTGTTCTGCTTCTATATCTTGTGGTGGAATTTTACCTATCTCCATTTAGTTTCACTCCTTTATTGCTTTTATTCTCCTGTTACATTTATTGTTAATTCTGCATTTACTCCGTCACCAAATTTGATTTCTGCAGTATATCTTCCAAGAGATTTTATTGTATCTTTTAATGTTATTTTTTTTCTATCTATTTCAAATTTGTGTTGTTTTTTTAATTCTTCTGCTATTTCTTTTGATGTAATTCCTCCAAAAATTTTGCTGTTTTCTCCAACTTTTGCTTTTATTGTAAGTTCTATTTTCTCTATTTTTTTAGCAATCTCTTTATTTGCTTCTATCTCAGCTTTTTTCTTATTTGCTTCAGATGTTTTCTTTGCTTGTAATTTAAGCATATTGTCTTTTGTAGCTTCTATTGCTAGTTTTTTTGGAAACAAATAATTTTGTGCATATCCATCATTTGCTTCTATTATTTGTTCTTTTCTTCCTACATTTTTTATATCTTGTAATAAAATAACTTTCATAAAATGTTCACTTCCTCTTTCTTTTTTCACATATTATAGAATATCATAAAATGCTTGGATTTACAAGACTTTTTTAGATTTTTGCAACATAAAAATTACCATATAGACTTAATTTTATAAGAAAAGAAGCCAAACGCAGGAGTTTTGTATTTAGAGAAAATCGAAGACCCCCGAAACACTTCTTTAGGCGTCGCAAACGTGGGTTCGATTTTAAATAAATACCAAAAGCTCAAGGCGAGATTTGGCGAACTTTTAAATAAATTCCTGAATACTAACATTTTATCATTAAAATTTCGCAAAATCAATTGTTTACTGCAAAATAACGTGATATAATAGTACTAGTTGGAAATTTATGGAGGTAACTATGAGCGATAGTGTTGTTGAAATAGACAAACTAACAGATGAAGCAAAAAACAAACTAAGAGATTTTGATGAATTAGAAGCATACTTTTTACTTTGTGAAATATTTTCTAATGCTCAAACCACAAAAGATTATGCTAGGTTTCAATCAGACCTTGCTGAGTGGAAAAAGCGTTATCCTATAGATTTGTTTAGTGATGAATTAAAAAGAAAAATTAAATATATGCTTAGCAAAGAATTTATTGAAACTGTTTTAAAGGATTTTGCTGTGTTTGAGGCATTATCTAAAAAAGACCCTGCAAAAGGTTTAGAAAAGCTTCGTGATGTGCTAGACAAAGCTGAAAAACATAAAGACCCTAAACAGTTAGATAAAGACTTGGAAAATTTATATAAGGAATATCCATTAAATTTTCTAAAGGAAAAATACCCTCACGTAGTTGGGCAGTTGCTTAGTAAATCTAATAGAACTAGGATTTTAGAAAAGTTTGATTCTAGCCTTGCTTATAAGGAACTTTCTTCTATTGTTGAGCATCCTGAAAAGTTCAAAGATGAAGCTGAGTTCAAATCTACTATTGAAGAATGGCAAAAATTATACCCAACTCAAGATTTTAATGATGATTTTAAAGCAAACGTGGATAGTAAATTATCTAATGCGTTAGATGCTAAATTCCTAGCTGATAATTTTAGTAGTATTACAGAATTAGATTTAAATAATGGTCAAGTTATAACTATCGACCCTGTAAGTACTCCACTTATAGTACAAGATGCTTTACATGATTTCTTTAAAATTGCCGATAAAAATGCAGGAGACGTTAATGGTTTATTCAATTGGACTTGCAAATATAGTAAATACATTAACCTTTTAGATGATGACGCAAAATGTGCAATTGTAACAAGCCTTATGTCTAAGTTTGCTTATGATTTACCACCAGTTGGTACAAAATACAAAATGCCTAAAATGGATACCGATGCTAATGGATTATTATCTTTAAGCGAATATAATTCTATTGATGACACTAAAAAGGAAGTTGTTATTCAGCTTTTAGGTATGCTTTCAACAGAGCAAGAATTAACACCTGAAGATAGATATAGATTAAATATCATTAATGAAAATGTTACAAAAGCAAAGGCTATAAAACGAGCTAAAATTGAACCAAAACTTGAACTCTTTATGGAAAAATTTCCAGAAAGTAAATTAACAGCTTATGAGTTAATTCACTTAGAGCCTGAAAAAAATGGTGAAACAGAAGTAACAATTCATGTTGATGAAAACATAAACGATGTAGCTGAGTCTAAGGATGATGTTGAAACAGAAATCAAGCCTGACATTAAACCTGAGGAAGAAACTGAAACAGAAGTTGTTCCTGATGTTAAACCTGAGGAAGAAGCTGAAACTGAAGTTATACCTGATGTTAAGCCTGAACAAGAATTTAAAGCAGAAATTGAGCCTGACATTAAACCTGAAAAAGAAACTGAAACTGAAGTTGTTCCTGATGTTAAATCTGAGGAAAAAGCTGAAGTTACACCGGATGTTAATCCTGAAGAAGAAGTTGAAATTGAGGAAGTTCCTGTTTTAGAACCGGAAAAGAGCCATGAGATTGAAATAAATTCTGAGTCAGAGCAGGAAGAAGATTTTGATGAGCAAACTGCTCCTAATAATGGAACAGATTTAGAGCCAGATGTTGAACCTGAAGTAGCTCCAGAACTACATTCTAGAAACCACAAAAAGGGAAGCACTTCTTCAAAAACTGCTGTAGAAAAAGGTGCAAAGTTTTCACTTGAAAGAGATGAAATGATATAAAAAAACAAGCGAAATCGCTTGTTTTTTATTATACTTCTAATACTACATTTACGTCTTTTATTAATTCTGCATATTTTTTTAAAACAGGTTTTACTTCTGCTTCTAAAAAATCTGTTACTTGATTTTTTGCTCTTCCACACAAGTTCTCTGGATTTAATATCTTAATTATCTCGTCTTTACTTAGTCCAAAGCTTGGGTCTTCTGCAATTCTCTCAACTAAATCATTTGGTTTGCCAAACTCTTTTACTTGCTTTCCTGCTGCCATTGAGTGAACTCTTATTTTCTCATGTAATTCTTGTCTATCTCCACCTTTTAATACAGCATTCATAAGTATCTCCTCTGTTCCCATAAATGGAAGTTCTTCCATTATATTTGCTCTTATTCTATTTTCGTAAACAACTATTCCTTCTGTAATATTACCATATATTTTTAATATTCCATCAACCGCTAGGAAACTTTCTGGTACACATATTCTCTTATTTGCTGAATCATCTAGTGTTCTTTCTAGCCATTGTGTTGCTGTTGTTATTTTTGTATCATTGCTTAATGCTATAACATGTCTTGAAAGTGAATTAATTCTTTCACTCCTCATTGGGTTTCTTTTATATGCCATTGCTGATGAGCCTATTTGCTTGCTTTCAAATGGTTCTTCAAGTTCTTTTTCATGTTGCAAAAGTCTCATATCATTTGCAAATTTCGAACAGCTTTCTGCTATTCCCGCTAAGCAGTTTAATACTCTAGAATCTACCTTTCTTGTATATGTTTGTCCGTGATACTGTAAAAGTTTTTTCAAAGCCCATTTTTTCTGCAATTTTTCCATCTATTTGTTTTACTTTTTCTTCATCTTTAAATAGCTTCATAAAACTTTCGCTTGTTCCTGTTGTTCCTTTAGAACCAAGTAGTTTTAGGTTTTTCTCCACAAATTCTAATTCTGTTAAATCTTCTAGTAAATCTTGTAACCAAAGTGTTGCTCTTTTTCCAACTGTTGTTAATTGAGCTGGTTGAAAATGTGTATAACCAAGGCATGGTACAGCTTTGTATTTATCTGCAAATTTTGCAAGGTTACTTATAACTTTTACAAGTTTTTGCTTTATTAGCTCTAAACCTTGTCTCATCATAATTATATCTGTGTTATCTGTAACATAGCAAGATGTTGCTCCTAAGTGAATTATTGGTTTTGCTTTTGGGCATTTTTCACCAAATTCATATATGTGTGCCATTACATCATGTCTACATTCTTTTTCTCTTTTAGCAACTACATCAAAATCTATGTTATTTACATTTGCTTTCATTTCATTGATTTGTTCATCTGTAATATCTAACCCAAGCTCTTTTTCTGTTTCTGCTAAGGCAACCCATAGCTTTCTCCATGTTGAATATTTTGTGCTGTTTGACCAAAGGCTACTCATTTCCTTACTTGCATATCTACCACTAAGTGGTGTTACATAGATATCATTTTCCATCTTATCAAATCCTCTCATTTAATTATTACAAGCACTGTTTCTATTTTTGAAAAGTCAACTGCTGGCTTTATTATCGCATATTTTTCTGTTACATTTTCTGCTTCTACAATTTCTAATAATTTCCCAATTTTTAGTCCTTTTGGATATATTCCACCAATACCAGATGTTTCAACATCATCATTTAATACTAAATCTGCATCTGCGCTTATATATGTTGCTTTAAGTTCATTGCTTTTTCCAAGTTCCCCTTTTACTATTAGATTATCTCTTGATATACTCATTATTCCACTTATGCTACTTGATGGATCTATTATTGGTTGCACCTTTGCTGTTGTTTCTGTGCTAGATATAACATAGCCAACAACACCATCTGCTGAGACTACTGGCATATTTGCTTCTACGCCTTCTCTTTTTCCTACATTTATTACTATTGTGCTGTTTAAATTTTCCCAATCTCTATCAATGATATATGCAGGCACAGTTGTGTATTTCGTATATTCATCTGATAAATTAGCATATTCTCTTAATGTCTTATTTTCTGCTTTTATTATTCCAAGTTCACTTAAGCTTTTATTTAATTCTTCATTTTGCTTTTTCAAGTTTTCATTTTCAGTCTTTAAGTTATTTATATCTTCAAAAAATGTATTATTACCTGCAATTTTATTCTTTAGGTATGTTAAACCATTTTGAACTGGCATTACTAGCTTTTGTGCAATACCTTCAAGAAATGAGAAATTTGAGGTATCAATATTTGTTATAATAACAAGAACTGTTAGAAGAACAATTGTTATTATAATACCTATAGCTCCGCTATGTTTTTTTTGCATATTATCCTCCCGAACATTTTTAGGATTTTAAATTATCTTCTCTTTCTTGCGTTTATTAATACATCTTTTAGTTTTTCTAAGTCTGCTAATGTTTTTCCTGTTCCCTTTACTACACATTCTAAAGGGTCTTCTGCCACATAAACTGGCATTTCTATTTTTTGGCTTATTAATTTATCTAAGTTTCTAATTAAAGCTCCCCCACCAGATAGTACAACACCTTTTTCAACTATATCTGCTGCAAGCTCTGGTGGCGTTTTTTCTAGTGTTATTTTTATTACATCTACAATTTCTGCAATTGAGTTTCTCATTGCTTCTTCTATTTGTGAAGATTTTACTATTACTGTTCTTGGGTAACCTGTTTGTAAATCTCTTCCTTTAATTTCCATGCTAAGTTCTGTCATAAGTGGCAAAGCTGAACCAATTCCAATTTTTATTTCCTCGGCTGTTGTTTGACCTATTGCTAGTCCTAGCTCTTTTTTTACATAATTTATAATATCTTCATCTAGCTCGTCTCCTGCTGTTCTTAGGGAATTGCTAACAACTATTCCTCCAAGGGAAATAACAGCAACCTCAGTTGTTCCACCACCTATATCTACAATTATATTACCAGTAGGTTCTGCTACATCAAGTCCTGCGCCAATTGCAGCAGCCATTGGCTCTTCAATTAAGAAAACTTCTTTTGCTCCCGCTCTTATGACAGATTCTTGAACTGCTCTTTCTTCAACTTCTGTAATACCTGAAGGTACACCTACAACAACTCTTGGTCTTCCTGCATTATATCTTTGGCAAACCTTTGCTACTAAATTTTTAAGCATTAATTGTGTTGCAGTAAAGTCTGCTATAACGCCATCTTTGAGTGGCCTTATTGCATCTATTTCAGATGGTGTTCTTCCAAGCATTTCCTTTGCCTCATAACCTGTTGCAATAATTTCTTCTGTTTTTTTATCAATTGCTACAACTGATGGCTCGTTTAAAACAATACCTTTTCCCTTTAAAATTACTAAAGTATTTGCTGTTCCTAGGTCAATTCCTATATCTTTTCCCTTAAGGCTAAACATTTTCATTTATATCCATTCCTTTCAAAAAACAAGAGATTATTTTCTTTCTAACAGTAAACTTTGATATAATCCATCTCCAATTATTATATGGTCTAAAAGTTGTATTCCCATTAATTGTGCCGCTTCATATATTCTATCTGTAACTTTATAATCTCCTTTGCTTGGCTTTGCATCTCCACTTGGATGATTATGTACTAAAATAATTTTTGGTGCTTGCATTTTTATCGCTTCAGCCAAAACATCTTTTGGCTCTATGTATGCAAAATTTGAACCTCCAAATGAAACATCATATGTTTTTAAAACTTTATTTTTGCTGTTTAGTATTAATACCTTAACCTTTTCTTGTTTTTCATATCTAAGCGCTGGTATTAGCATAGCTGCAACGTCCTTTGGTGTTTTTATAATAGGTTTCTTTTGATTAATTGGTCTTGCAATTCTTTTTGTAAGCTCACAAATTGCTTTAAGCTGAATTGCTTTAACTTTACCAATTCCCTTAATTTTCATAAATTCTTCTAAAGCTATTTCCTGTAAAAATCTTAAGTTTTCTTGCTCTGCCTGTTCATTTAATTTTAAAATATTTTGAGCTATTGAAACAGCCGATTGTTCCTTTGTACCTGTCTTAATTATTATTGCCAATAATTCAGCATTTGATAAACTTTCCGCCCCATAAATTTCCAATTTTTCATAGGGTCTTTCTGTTAAGGGTAATTCTTTAATTTTCATATAAAAATCCTTCCTTACCCTTTATTTTTCATCTACACTTTTCTATAAACAAATATTGCTATCGCCATTCCTATAATACTTGCTACATTCATCTTAAACCATAGTCCAAATGTAATTGTCATTACATGCAAATCTAGTTCGATTGGTGTTGTAAGCCCAAAGCTTTCCCCATAAGAAAGCCACCATAAGAAATCTACCTTAGAAGCAAGTTCTCCAAGTAAACCTCCAATAACTAGCCCTGCTAATAAAAAGACTAATAGTATCCATATATTTTTTTCTCTTGTTGCCATAGTATTTCCTCCTTATGTTTGTTTTTACCTAAATATTATATATGCAAATGGCTTTTTTTTCAAGATGTATGCATAATTTTCAATAAAAAAAACAAATTGCAAATTTGACTTTGCAATTTGTTTTTTATTGTTTTCTATTCTGTTACTAGTTCATATAAACTCATATCTGGTTCTGTAAATATTTCATCTGTTACATTATCAAATTCATATTCTATTACTGATGTTTGGTTCATAATGGTTGATTTTAAACATAGACCTGTTTCTTTTTCTATGTAAAGTTCGGTTTCTTCATTCATGTTAGGTTCTTCAAAGTTTTTTATTATATAGCATTCTTTACCATCATATGTTGTTGTTGAAATTTCAGCTTTTATACAGTTTATAAAGGTCTGCCAATCGTTAAATGTTTCTAACCTATTAGCTAAATCAAATATTAATTCACTACTTCCGTTTGGTTTAACTGTTTTTTTACCTGATGTTTCAGTATATACATTTATTGTTGTTCCATTATCATATAATGAAACTTTGAGCTCTTCCCCATTCATAGTTCTTTTTATAGTTACGAATTTTTTATCTCCTTTTCTATAACCTTCTGTTACAACTTCACTGTTTTCCCCTGTTGTAACAGCTTTTCTGTAAAAGTTTGGGTCTTGAGCTTTCATTGCAATCTTATTTTGCAAATCTTTAACTATCATAAATTTTCTAAAAGTGTTTGCCATAAATAGCAAAACCATTGCCAATAATAATATAACTATTAATAAAACAATTTTCTTTTTACTCATAAGTACTCCCCCTTTATTTATAAAATCTTCAAAGTTTTTAAATCAGTAGAGTTTTCTTTATGTATAGTTATATTATACCATACATCTTACATATATAGTAAATTTTAGGCTTTTCATATTTATTTTTCACAAAAACTGTGATATAATCTAAAAATCACATTTCTATTATTTTTTAATACAATATATAATGTAATTATTTATAGTTTTTTTCCAGAAATTTATCATTTCTTTTTGTATTATATAGTGATATAATTATATTATCAAAACAGTTGGAGGTATTTTTAATGCGTATTGAAAAATTGAATGAGAACAAAATTAGAATTTTTTTAGGAATAGAAGATTTAAGAGAAAAGAATATAGATTTACATGATTTTATGTCTAATTCGTTAGAGTCTCAAGACTTGTTCTTAGATTTACTAACTAAGGCAGAAGCAGAAGTTGGTTTTAAAACACATAATTATAAGTTATTAATAGAGGCTTTGGCATCATCTGATGGCAATTTTATATTTACTATAACTCGTACAAAACCCGATGGTTCACAAAAGCTAAAAGAAAACAAGCCTAAAGCTAAAAGATATACAACCACTCCAAACAAAGCATTATCAATTTATTCTTTTAATACTTTTGATGAATTCTGCGAATTTTGCAATTACATACAAACAAGCAATTTAAATAAATTCATTGATAAACTTAAAAATTCTTCTCTTGTTTTATACAAAGGTACTTACTATTTAATTTTAAGCAATTTAAGATTAAATGTAACAGATTTAAAAAGCTTTTCATATACAATTTCTGAGTTTAGTTCTAGAGTTAAAAATGAGGAATTGCTTGAAAGAAAACTAAAAGAATATGGCAAAGTAATCATTCCTAAAAATGCTATTGCCACTTGTTTGAAATATTTTAAATAACGAAAAAGGGTAATTTTGAAAATTACCCTTTATTTTTTAATATAAATAATATTGTGGATTTAATTTTTGTCCGTTTACTCTTATTTCTAAGTGTAAGTGTGGTCCTGTTGAGTTACCTGTTGAACCGACTGCTGCAATTGTATCACCTTGGTTTACTACATCTCCTACAGTTGCATATAGTCGACTGCAGTGTCCGTATAATGTATATACTCCATTTCCGTGTGATATAACTACGTGGTATCCATAACCATAATCTGACCAACCAGATGTTACGACTGTACCAGATGCTGCTGCATGGATATTTGTTCCCATTGGTGCTGCAATATCAAGTCCTGTATGTGTTCCACTACTTCTTTGACCAAATCTGGAAGTGATTGTGTATCCAGATGCTATTGGTTTTATTAATGAAATTCCTAAGTCTAATTTTGCTGTTGTAATTGTTCCACTAAAGTATGGTGTTGTATTTACTATTCTCTTCTTATATAAACCTGCAACTATTGTTGCTTGATCTGTATAGCTTTGTTCTTCTGTACCATATTTTTGTGTATAACCTATATCATTTATATTTGTACTATCTTTATCTTTTAATGTTTTTATAGCATCTTCTGCTTCAGTTTTTGTAGCAACATAGTATTTTTCTTCATCTTTTAATGTTATTGCATAATATTCATAATATGTTGTTCCTGAGCTTGCTATTTTATTAAATATTTCTTCACTATTGCTTATGTTATTTCTTTTAACAAAACATAATGAATATTCTGGTAATGTTTCAATATCTATAAAAGCTATGTTTTCTTCTTCTTTACCTTGCATATATTCATTTATTTTCTTTTGTAATCCATTTTTATCATCAGTATACCCTACTGCTTCTCCGTTTATTGTAACTGCATATGTAGGTTTATAAAAGATTGATATTATTCCTGTTATTAATATTCCTGATATTAGTACTATAAGTATTAGCTTTATTGAACTCCTTATATGTACGAATAGGTTTTTAATATTTTTTAAAATTTTGAACACCTCTTTTATTCATTCTCAATCTATTTTATTTTACCTGTTTTTACCTTACTTGGCAAATTTTATATACCCTTATATATCTATTCTATTTAACGTATCTCGTCCATATTCTTACTTTTTCTTATTTTTTCTCGTTTTTGCTCTTGTTTCCTTAGTGGGCAAAAGCCCACTTTTTTTATTTGGAAACTTCGTTTTTTACTTTATCTACCTCTGTTTGAGGAGCTTGACCTGCTGGTGTATAGTATCCTTTAAGTTCTGCAACTTTGAATAATTCATATTGAAACGTTTCATCATTATTTCTTATTTGTTGTATTGTTTGTCTTAGTTGCATGTTTTCTGCTTCTGAAATTACACCTTGGTATGTTGTTAAACTTGCCTTTGTGCTTTCTAATATGTCGTTAACCATGTACTTTTCTTCCATAATAACCTCCTAATTTAAAAATGTTAATAATTTTTGTTTAGTATTTAAACTATCTTGTGCTGCTTTTGTAAACATTTGCTTAATTTGTGGGTCTACACATTGTGATGCATATGTGTTTAATTTTTGGTATGATGTGTCGTGTGCCCCAATTAAGTGACGTAAATTTTGTAATTCTACTTGACTTAAATTTGCCATTTTCCTCTTCCTTCCTTTTAAAATTTATATGTCTATTATTCTCAAAAAAAATTTTTTTATTCAAAAAACCTTAAAGCATATTTGCTTTAAGGTTTTTGAATTTTAATTTCTAATTTCAAGTCCTGCATATTTTGCCATTAGTCTTTTATGTCCTACTTTTTCAAATGATATATCTAGTTTTAAGTCGTCTCCTTCTGTTGCAATTTCTGTAATTATTCCTTCCCCAAATTTTTTATGGTATATTGTTTGTCCTGTTTTGTATTGTGATAAATCCACTCCTACTGGTTTTGCAGAGATATTATTTAGGAAACTTTCTGCTGTTCTAAATGCAAAGTTTGTTTTTGGTTTGTTTAAGCTGCTTCCTGTTATAACATAGTTTGTATCTTTGTTGTTTTTGTTTCCATATGTCCATTCTTGATCTTCTCTTACTGCTTTTGGTTTAGTTAATTCATCTGCTCCTTCTAGTAATTCTGTTGGTATCTCTTCTATAAATCTAGATATTTTATTACATGTTGTTGAACCAAATATTGTTCTTTGTTTTGCACATGTTAGGAATAAATATTCTTTTGCTCTTGTTATTCCTACATAACATAAACGTCTTTCTTCTTCAAGTTCTCTTTGTTCACCAATTGATCTATAGCTTGGGAATAAACCTTCTTCCATTCCAATTAGGAATACTACTGGAAATTCTAGTCCTTTAGCACTATGTAGTGTCATAAGTGTTACAGAGTCTTCTGCATCTTCCATTCCATCTATATCACTAGATAATGTGATGCTTTCTAGGAATTCCGCTAATGAATTTTCTGCGTTTTCTTCTTCGAATTCCATTGCAACTGTTAGGAATTCGTTTAAGTTTTCTATTCTACTTTCTGCTTGTGCTGTATTTTCTAGCTTTAGTGCTTTTGTATATCCTGTTTTGTTTAATACTTCTTTTAATAATTCTGATATTAGCGTTTCCTCTTTTTTGCTTGATAATTCTTCTATTGTATTTATAAATTCTCTTGAATTTAAGTATACTTTATTTAGCCCATATTTTTCTGCATTTTTTATAACTGCATACATTGATATATTATTTGCTTCTGCAATTGCCTCTATTTTTTCCATGCTTGTTTGGCCTATTCCACGTTTTGGCTCATTTATAACTCTTTGAAGGCTTAAATTATCTGCTTGGTTATGTATTAATCTTAAATATGCTATTGCATCTTTTATTTCTTTTCTTTCGTAGAATTTTAGACCTCCTATCATTTTATATGGAACGTTTTCTCTTCTGAAAATATCTTCTATACTACGTGATTGTGCGTTCATTCTATATAGAACTGTAAAATCTGAATATTTATAATATTCTTCTCTTTTCAATCTGTTTATTTGTTCTACTATGAAGTTTGCTTCTTCATATTCATTATCTAATCTTGCAACTGTTGGTAGCTTTCCACCTTCTTGCTCCGTCCATAAGTTCTTTTCATATTTCTTCTCGTTATGCTTTATTACTGCATTTGCTGCGTCTAATATTGATTTTGTTGACCTATAATTTTGCTCTAATTTTATTATTTTTGTTCCTGGGAAGTCTTTTTCAAAGTTTAAAATATTTGTTATATCTGCCCCTCTAAATGAATATATTCCTTGGTCGTTATCCCCTACAACTGTAATGTTTCCATATCTTCCAGAAAGTAAAGTTACAAGTGTAAATTGTGCTTTATTTGTATCCTGGTACTCATCTACTAGAACATATTTGAATTTTTCTGAGTAATATTCTAGTACATCTGGGTTTTCTGTTAATATTTGAATAGTTAAATTTATAATATCATCAAAGTCTAAAGCATTGTTTTCCTTTAATTTTCTTTGATAAAGTTCATATACTTTTGCTATTTTTTCTTTTCTTAGTTCACCTTTTGTTCTTAATTCATATTGAACTGGTGTTAACATTTCGTTTTTGCTGTTGCTTATTTCTGATAATACGCTTCTATCTGTAAATATTTTATCATCTAGGTTTAATGCTTTTATACATTGCTTTACCAATGTTTTTTGGTCTGATGAGTCGAATATTACAAAGTCTGAATTGTAGCCTATTCTATCTATATATCTTCTAAGAATTCTAACACATATTGAGTGGAATGTTCCCATCCACATATCGTTTGATGATTCCCCTATTAAGTTTGTTATTCTTTCTTTCATCTCGCTTGCCGCCTTATTTGTAAAGGTTATTGCAAGTATGTTCCATGGTTTTATTCCTTTTTCTTCTATTAAATATGCAATTTTATGTGTTAATACTTTTGTTTTTCCACTTCCTGCTCCTGCTATTACTAAGCATGGTCCTTCGGTTTCTAATACCGCTTCTTTCTGTTTATTGTTTAGTCCTTCTACTAAGTTCATTTATATTATCCCTTCTTAAATTATATCTAATATGTAATTTTCCATTTTAATTGGTTCTGGTGTGATTTTATATGCTTGTTTTAACTCTTGAACAGCTTCATTTCCTTTTGTTTCATCATTTGCATGAATATATGCTAAAACATCTCCTTTTGAAACTTTGTCTCCAATTTTCTTTTCTAACCAAATTCCAACTGCATGGTCTATATCATCTTCTTTTTTAACTCTTCCTGCTCCTAAATGTACTGATGTTACGCCAACTTCTTCTGCATTTAATTTATCTACAAAACCATCATTTTCTGCATATACTGGTATGATATATTTTGCTTTTTCAAATTTTTCTGTATTTTCTATGTAGCTTGTGTCTCCACCTTGAATTCTTATTAAATCTAAGAACTTGTTATATGCCTTTCCATTGTTTATGTTTTCTAGGATTTTTTGTTTATTTTCTTCTAGGTTATCTCCTTCTCCTGCAAGCTTAATTATTTGTGCACCAATTCCTAGTATTATTTCTTTTATATCCTCTGGCATTTCACCTTTTAAGCATTTTATTGTTTCTAATATTTCCAATGTATTTCCAACTGCATGGCCAACTGGTTCGTCCATGTTTGTAAGAACACATATTGTTTCTCTGTTTGCTAGTGTTCCTATGTCTTTCATTATTCTTGAAATTTTTATAGCATCTTCTTTTGTTTTCATAAATGCTCCGCTTCCAACTGTTACATCTAAAACTATTTTTTGTGCACCTGCTGCTATTTTTTTGCTCATAATACTTGATGCAATAAGTGGCATGCTTCCAACACAAGCAATAGCATCTCTTAAGGCATATAGTTTTTTATCAGCTGGTGCTAGGTTTGCTGTTTGCCCGATTACGCTTATTCCTGTTTCTTTAACATTTTCTATAAATTTATCAATTTCTACTGATGTATTATAACCTGGAATTGATTCTAGTTTATCTATTGTTCCACCTGTAAAGCCTAGTCCTCTACCAGACATTTTTGCAACTGGAATTCCAAGTGATGCTATAATTGGCATTAATACTATTGTAATTTTATCTCCTACACCACCTGTTGAATGCTTATCTACAACTGTTTTTCCAAAAACAGATAAATCTAATATTTCTCCTGAATGTGCCATTTCTATTGTTAAATTTGTTGTTTCTTCTTTTGTCATACCATTTATGTATATTGCCATAACAAGTGCTGCTGCTTGGTAATCTGTAACATTTCCTGCCACATATTCTGTTATAAAGTAATGTATTTCCTCCTTTGTTAATACCTCGTTATCTCTTTTTTTTGCAATTATTTCTTGAATATTCATAAACTTTCCCTCCATTATATAAAATTTTTAATACATGTTTTTCTATGTAATGGACATGGACCATATGTTTTAATTGCTTGTATGTGTTTGGCTGTGCCATATCCTTTGTGCCCTGCAAAGCCGTATTCTGGATAGATTTCATCATATTCTTTCATCATCCTATCCCTTGTAACTTTTGCAATTATTGATGCTGCAGATATGCTATATACTTTAGCATCTCCTTTTATTATTGATGTATAAGGAATTCCACATGTATCTATGTGTTCTAATGCATCAACTAAAATTCTATCTGGCTTAATTTTTAAGTTTGTTATTGCCATATGAAGAGCCTTTTTTGTTGCATTTAATATGTTTATTTCATCAATTTCATTTTGGTCCACTATACCAACAGACCAGTCAATAGCTTCATTTGTTATTTGCTCATATAGTAATTCTCTTTTCTTTTCTGAAATCTTTTTAGAATCATTAACTCCTTCAATAAAAGAATCGGGCTTCATTATGGCAATTCCCACAACAACAGGACCTGCAAGAGGTCCACGCCCTGCTTCATCAATTCCGGCTATATATTTTAAGCCTTCACTATATAACTTATTTTCAAATTCTTTTAATACATTTAATCTTTCGATTTCTTTTTCTTTCATTTCTTCTCCTACATTTCAGATAGTTTATATACTCCATTTACTCCTAGTGAATATAAAATTTCTTCCGAATTATAATCCACCACATAAAAAGCAGTATTATTAATTTCTATATTTTTAACTCCAAGGTTGTTTAATTCTTCTGTGTTTAATATGTAAAGTTCAGCATTTTCAAGGCTTAGTAATACATTTTTAAATTCGTCTGAAATAGTGTATTCTGTTTCATTATTTTCTAAATCTAGTTTAGTTCCTACTAAGATATTGTTTGTTTCATCAACTGTATGTTTGTTTTTAACATTAGTAATTACAGTTTGTATTGCAAGCATATTTGCTTTAATATCTTCGTTTTTTTGATTACTTACATATTCTTTCAAATAATTTGTCCCTGCAAAAAGCACAACTGCTGTTAACAAAACAACTATAACTAATCCTATCAGGGCAATTCCTTTTTCATTTTTCATTTAATATCCAATCCTTTCAAAAATTAATCTTATTATATTATATATGTTAACACAAAAATTTTCAAGACTGAAAGGGAATAAAATTTATAGATCTAATATTTTATTTTTTGCAATTATTAAGTTTTACTTAGTACATCTCAATTTACAATAAAAAATCCAGTGTGCTTTATATTTACACACTAGATAATATGTTTTTGTTTGCATAATTTATTCGCTAATTGTATATCCGCTTGAACTATCATAAGACAATTGGATATCAGATTTTAGATAAACTACTGGACGAACGCCGCTTCGTACTATGCTATCGCCACCAGTACCGTTGTACAAATAGCTGCCGTAGGTATCGTCGCCAGCGGTATCAACCTGGCGCACGAAATAGGTCACGTAATAAGCATAGCCAAGAAAACGCGAAGCCAACCAATAGAACGTATCCGCCTTACTTACCTCTGTTGGTAAAGTTTGGCTTCCGATATATGTATAATCATATATCGTTACATATGAGTTTGCTGTTGTTGGTAATGATTTCCATGTATGGCTTGATGTTGTTTCTTCTGTTGTAGTACTCACATCAAATGCCATATAATTAAACGTGGTTTTTGTTCCACCTGTTGTGCTTGTTCCATCTACTGCCTCATTTGCTTCATATCTATATATTTTTCCATCTGAATGTCTTGCATATTTATATTTTGCTGTTCTAGTGAATGTATAGCCTAAGTCTTCCATCTTGAAGCTTCTGCCTCCACTTGTACTGAATTTTGTTGTGTCTGCATACTTACCTTTTCCATATACTGCACTTATTTTATTTAATTCATCTATAGAATTTGTGTATCCATTTTGTCCTTGTAACATTAGATATTTAAAGTTTCCACTTGTATATCCTCCACTTGTTGGTTGTACTATATTTTTTGTAGTAATTTTTATTTGCCCATTTTCTTCCCCTAATACTATCCATTGTATTCCACTATTATTTACTGCTGAATATGTTGCATCTGAGTCACTACTATTTGTACTTCCTCTCGTTGTTTTTGTTGATGTATAACTTGCTGATACTGTGCCTCCACTTTCACTTACATATTCATGGTAATTTATATTTGCTCCAATAATTAATGTTTCTCCACACACTGAGCATGTTCCATTTACAAAATTATGACCTGATTTTGCAATTACTTGGCTTTGTGTTGCTCCACATCCTGTACAAGTTTTTGTCTTAGTTCCATCTGCTGTACATGTCGCCTGTTTTGTTACTTGCCATTCTCCATATGTATGTAC
>ENA-OOQP01000102-OOQP01000102.1-human-gut-metagenome-genome-assembly--contig:-NODE-102-length-44875-cov-16.142481_pt1 | contig 44875 bp, 43 predicted proteins | sample MGYA00241266_ERZ501171 | MGnify/ENA primary metagenome ERZ501171 (study PRJEB25962, sample SAMEA2042501) | human gut metagenome | biome: human gut; feature: human-associated habitat; material: faeces...
AGGTACAATAAAAAAATGAATAAAAGATTATTTTACCTGCTTTTTATTCTACAAGCGATAAAATAATCTTTCATTCATTTCCTGGTTTATTCTTTTTACTTCTTGATTTTATCTTTTTACTCCTTGAGCATTTTATGTTTTCTGAAACATTTATCCTTTTAGGATTTTCTGAAGTTCGGCGAAATCATCAATGATCCATTCTGCAGCGGCAAGCTGCTCACGGGTTCCGTTTCCATAAGTTACGGCACAGGCCCTGCAACCGGCATGATGCGCCATATCCACATCGAAATTCATGTCACCAACCACTAAGGTTTCTTCAAGCATATTCTTCACGTCATCAGGCGAAGTTACAGGATTTTTCATTCCTCTCATCTCTCCCAGTGCCTTGAATACCATATCGGGTGCAGGCTTCACATGCTCCACATCATCGCCCGCCACAATAGAGGAGAAAATATCCTCCAACTGCATCTGTTTCACATATCCATCCAACGAGCAATGGTTTCTGCTGCTTGCCATTCCCAATACAAATCCGCGATGATGCAACTCCCTGAGTGTTTCTATCACATGAGGAAACGGCTTTACGATCATCGTTTGCTTGTTTTCCAGAAATATCTCGCGATAAGTAGCAGCACTCTCCATCCCTTCCTCATCACTCATATCAAAGAGCGAGACGAAAGCCTCATCCAGTCGTAAACCGATAGTCTTGGCACATTCCTCATCCGATTTCACTTCGAGATGTCTCGCCTTCATCGTGTCCTGCAAAGTCTTGACGATCAGACTTTGAGAATCTCCGATCGTACCGTCAAAGTCAAAGATAATATATTTCATGTTTCTTCTATAAACTGTTTAAAATCTATTATTGTAAAGATAACTTTCCCGAGATTTCTCTTTACGATTGCAAAATTAACGATATTTTGCGACTCCACCAAATTTGGGGCGACGATTAAGCTCCACATTGTATCTTTAACAACTTTTACTGATAGAACGGCGAATGTTGAATATTACATAAATTCTTATGCAAAAGTTTGCAGATAGTGAAGAAAAAGCGTATATTTGCCGTAAGAACAGTAAAGGAATTCATTATGAAGAAGAAATTAGTTTTGACAGCAGCTGTCATAGCAGCTCTGTCAGTTGGTTCCTGCAATAGCAAGAAGACCAACAACCAGGAAGCTGACCAAGATAGTCTCAGCTATACAGAGAAGGATTCTCTCGAATCCAATGCCTTCGTCCTCGATTCTATCGCAGGAACTTACGAAGGAACACTCCCTGCAGCCGATTGCCCAGGTATCAAGACCGTGCTCACACTCAATGCCGACAGTACTTACCAGTACTCAGCCGACTATATCGAGCGTAAGGATGGTCACGACGAAGCAAGCGGAATCTTCAAGATGCTGGCTAATGGCGTAGTAGAAATCACCCGCCCTTCAAGTGGCGAGAAGTCATACTACAAGGTAAAGGATGCCCAGAGCCTCATCATGACCGATTCTCTCGGCACAGAACCAGAGGGCGCAATGGCCAAGCACTATGTGCTGACCAAGAAGAAATAAGCCCAGACTTCAACCGTCAGTATCGTCTCAAAGGACGATATCTGACGGTATAAATCTGGTTGAAGTAATCCATCCATTCATTCGGCTCCTTATCGTCGCTTCTGACAATACGGATGCCATAAAACCGGGTGCCCGTCTCCTTGTATTCCTTGAATCTCGACAGCATAGCCTGCGAGGGATTTGGAATCAGGAAGTCGGTTATCCAAAGTACGTCTGCATTCACATAATGCAATCCATCATGATCGAGCAACTCGAACATCTGGCTCATCATTTTTTTCGCAGATGTTCCTCCTCCGATAAAAGGGAGATGACTGGCTGATGCCGTATCTTCCACACCTTCCACGATGTTGATTCCAATCTTCTTCAGCCGTTCCACCTTTCTCTTTGCCATGAGATCGATGGCACGTGTACTCACCGAGAAATCTATCAGAAAACAGTCTCGCTCCAATTCTTCTGCCGTTTCTTCTATCAGGGAAATGAGCGTGGAAGAAATTCTTTCAGGAGTGCCATACATACTCGCAGAAGTATCGAGACAGACTATCATAGGTCCCTTGCGGGAGGCATGTGTAAAACCGAGTTTGCGGGAAGGCTTAGCCATCTCACTCTTGTAGCGGAAAGTCTGCAACCTACGCGTGCGATACTTATATATAAAGAGTCCCTCCATGTCCTCATCACTGTATTGTGCAAGTTCGAGCGGAAGAAGCGAGTTGAGATCATCGCCCACGGTAATGCCCTCAATATCACTTCCTGAGGAATGTTCCATCTTCATATCGACACCCGAAGCGATGGTCAGCCGGTCCTTACCATTGGCATCCGCCACACGTCCCATCTTCGCTACAATCTCCTTGATTTCAGGATATTGATCCTGTATCTTCATCTCGTTCAGTCGACGCTCAAATTCCGTCTCTGTCCAGGCGTTCTTCATCATTTCCCATGCCTGAACCGCCCGCTGTTCAGAAATACCCTTCAACTTCATATTGCGGGTTATCTGATCCATCATACGGACCAATCCAGACTCGAAATGAGTCTGTCTGAGCGCTATGAAGTCCTTCAGTTTAGAAATCACCTGCTGCTCTATACAAGCCTTCCAATCCCTTACCAGCCGTTCCCAGTTCTCAGCTTTGGAAGCGCCGATAGAGGAATGCAACCTGTCAGTATCTCCATCATGAATTTCTCCATTATGATTAGCTTGAATAGACTCCTCCCCGAAAAGCTGGAGGAAGAAAGTTTTGTCGAATCCATCATTCCGATGCTCCTCATCAATCTGGTCAAGCAAGGATCTCCAAACCTCTTCATTCATCCTACGGAAGGGAGTCCAGTCGAGCACATCATCAGCCCGATGACTTTCCGTCCAGGCTCTCTGTCGCTGGAATCTCATGTGGTGAACACATTCCACGATGAATTTTCCTACAGTCTCATAGAAAATCTTGCTCTTGATTCTGCTGTTAACCACCTGGCGCTGGAATTTCTGCACCTCTTCACCTGTCTCTGCAATAGTAACTTTCAAGGTAAAGAGGTGAATCAGATAATCCTTGAGCGGATCTTCCTTCAAATCCCAAGGCATGACAGTACTTGCCGGATCAGGAATTTTCACCTGTCCCGACTTGCAGAAATCATCCAGCATTTTCAGGTAGAACTGGGATTCAACCAAGTCCTTATTGGTCTGATATTTCATTTTTCCATCAGATATTCAGCAAAGATGCGGGCAGCACTCTCCACCTTTGCAGCACAAGGGCGAGATTTGTAGTATTCTGCCGTACGGGCTGAAGCCACATAACTGGACTGTGCCTTCTCATATCCTTTCAGACCGAGGATTTCAGCACAGATGATACTGCCATTCTGCTGCTTTGACTTAGCTAACAAATCCTGCACTACCTTGTAGCAGGCAGACTTACCTTCCCGGTCGTCGCCTTCGGTCTGACCACAGTCCAGCCCCACCAGTACGACAATACCTGATACTGCGCCACACATCATGCGCATTCTACCCACTCCGCCGCCGAAGCCAGCACCGATACGTTTAGCCATTGTTTCATCGAGACCATACAGATCAGCAAAAGCAGCCACCACAGACTGGCAGCAGCCATAGCCCTGCATGAAATTCTCTACTGCCTGATGCACACGAGCCTCCAGTTCAGGAGACAATATTTGATTTTCTTGATTCATATTTCCTAAATTATTTCACTTTCTCTATTCTAACTCCGTACGCTCCACTTAATCCTCATACAGTTTCATTGTGTCCTGTCTTGTGAAGGCAAGTTCCTTATAGAAGTCTCTCAGATAAGCTGAGATTTCATTTTTATCATCAGACGAAACAAAGAGATTCTCACCCAGACGTCTCTCCAGCGAACTCAGATTATCTGAGAGGGTTTCTATTTCTCCCTCATAATCTCTGCCCTCATCCGGGCTCTTACGAATGCGATGATACTTGATGTCTTCAGCAAGCGCATTTTTCATCTCTACCAGTTTCTCTGCCAAAGGAGCAAAAAGAGCACGGATCACAATAGTACGGATGGCATCCCTTTCCTCCGGTTCCTGCCAGAGACAATGATAGATAGGAAGCAAGTCGCAGCAATCCACCTCTTCCCTGTCCTGCATGAAAGCAGAAGTACGGAGCAGACGGGCAATATTCTTCCAGCGACGATCGCTCACGTAGATATTCCTGCGCTCAGCAGCCTCATCCACATTCACGGCTCTCAAGGATTTACGAATGACGGAAATGACATCCAGCACCTCCTCCTTTACACCTATCTTATTGATATTCTCCGACCATTCCGCATACTCTTCTGCAGTAATAGCATTTGAATTCCTTACTCTTCGTTCTTCACTCTTCACCTCCAAGAGCATCGCCCTGAAATTCGATTCCTTCTTAATCGGACGACTCTCAATGCGAATGACAAATCGGTCCCAGAGAGCCTCCAAGCCCTCGCCCTTTGCCGGCAACTCATTGCTGGCAGCCACGAGAAGTTTCAGCGGAAGGTGCATCTCCCGATTACCATTGCGGAACAGTTTTTCATTGATCACCGTGAGAAGCGTATTCTGAATAGCAGGCCCCGCCTTCCAGATTTCATCCAGAAAGACCACATCAGCAGTAGGCAGATAACCATCCACCGCACGCTCATAAATATCAGAAGACTTTAATTTCTGAATACTCACAGGACCGAAGATTTCATCAGGAGTAGAGAAACGCGACATCAGGTACTCAAAACTATGAGCATCTCTGAAAGCAGTCTTCAACTGACGGGCCACCATACTCTTCGCTACTCCAGGAGGACCTAAAAGAATAACGCTCTCGCCTGCCAGAGCGGCAAGGAGCGAGAGCGAAATTTCAGTATCTTTTTCATATATGCCCCGGTTCATTTCCTGGAGCAAAAGTTTAAATCTTTCCAGCATGCAATTACTTTACGTTGCCCACCTTAATCAAGTACTCAGCAATCTGCACAGCATTCAGGGCTGCACCCTTACGGATCTGGTCGCCAGTGAGCCACAAAGTATTGCCGTTGTCATCAGCCAAATCCTTGCGGATACGACCTACATAGACATCATCCTTACCAGCGCTCTCCAAAGGCATTGGATAAACGTAGTTCTGAGCATCATCCTTCACTGTAACGCCTGGAGCAGCCTCCAGAGCCTTGCGGATATCCTCTACAGCCAATGGCTTCTCTGTCTCAAACCATACACTCTCTGAGTGAGAACGGAGAGAAGAAACACGCACACAAGTAGCACTTGTACGAACATCAGAGTGCATGATCTTGCGAGTCTCGTTATACATCTTCATCTCCTCCTTGGTGTAATCATTTGGAGTCATCTTGTCAATCTGAGGAATGACATTGTAAGCCAACTGATGAGGGAACTTATTGATATGATCGGTCTTACCAGTCTCAATGATGTCCTTATACTGCTGCTCAAGTTCAGCCATAGCTGCAGCACCAGCACCGGAAGCACTCTGGTAAGAAGAGATATGAATCTTCTTGATATGACTCAAGTTATCGATAGGCTTCAAAACCACTACCATCATAATAGTAGTACAGTTAGGGTTGGCGATGATATTACGAGGGCGGTTCAGCGCATCCTCAGCATTCACCTCAGGCACAACCAGAGGCACATCGTCGCACATACGGAATGCACTTGAGTTATCTATCATGACAGCACCATACTTAGTAATGGTCTCTGCAAATTCCTCAGAAGTACCACCACCAGCAGATGTGAAAGCAATATCGACATCTTTAAAGTCATCGTTATGCTGCAAAAGTTTGACCTCATAGTCCTTTCCCTTGAAGTTGTATTTTCGTCCAGCAGAACGCTCTGAACCAAACAACACCAAATCATCCATTGGGAAATTTCTCTCTGCAAGGATGCGCAAGAATTCCTGACCTACTGCGCCACTTGCACCAACAATTGCTACTTTCATAATCGAATCTTTTTAATTTAAAAGTTGTTATAAGTGTGAACTTGGAACCGAGAAACAGCAAAAAACTGCATATTATCTCAAATCCGCTGCAAAGTTAAGACTTTTTCTATTAAATCAAGCATATTTTTGCAAAAAATGTTGCTTTTTGCTGCATTTTTCTCATTTTTACTTACATCCCTATCAATAGACCTGCATTTTTACTAAAAAAACATGCATTTCTATGGTTTTAAGGGGCTATACGCCCACCTTGCATCGTGGTGGGATATAGGCCCCTTGTCCTGTCACATGAAAAAAGCAATCTCTAAACTTTTCATAAACTTTTCCCAGAAAGCTCTTGCGGGTTTGGAAATAAAGTCGTAACTTTGCGCTGTAGATTTTAAAACAGATGGTTATGAAGTACTTAGATCCTAAGGCAGACCTCACGTTCAAGAAGATATTCGGCAATCATCCTGATCGGTTGAGAAACCTCCTGTATGTCCTTCAGTCACCCAGCGAGGACGAGTTGATACACCTGCAGCAGTATCTGCCGTCAGTAGAAGAACTGGAAATTTCCGGCTTTACAGATGCCGAACTCAGAGCCTACGACAAGTTCTGGGATTCGGTAAGTGTTGAAAGAACCCTCCTGGATGACAGATACCAGAAAGGCAGAGAAGAAGGCAGAGAAGAAGGCATGAACCAGCGCAGCCTTGAGATTGCCAGGAATATGCTGGCAAAGGGGATGGCTGCATCGACAGTCTTGGAAATAACAGGATTGTCGATGGAAGAGATACAATAGCTGATAGCTAGAGGAGAGCCCTCAGGTCGGCGATGATGGCCTGGGTGTAGGCTCTTATCTGAGATTCTGACAGATCGTTGATATGCTCGGGAGCGAGGGCGGCGATGTGCTGTCGGGTCTCCATCTCTATCATCGTGGCGATAGGGAGGAGCTTGTGGGCTGTCTTGCCGATGGCTTCTATTGATAACTCGCCTTCTGTTGCCTGCTGGAGGTTCTGGAGATGGAATGACAACTCCTGTTTGACGGTGCTGAGTATCTCGGCTTCTGCCTCCGGATCGCCTTCTGCAAAGGTCAGAAGGGGTGCAAAGCGGGATTTCTTATTGGTTTCCTCTGCCATATCCTCTGTTTCTGATGCTGTATTCTCCAAACCGAGGATTTCTTTCAGCTTCTCTGTGCTGAACGGCTTGAAAAGGCAATCGTCGAAACCGGCTTCTTTCAACTCTCTGATGATGCTGGCATCGTGGGCAGTCATCGCTACTACCTTCATGTGGCTGTGGTTGATGTGCTGAATCATCCTGATGCCGTTCATCTCGGGCATTTCGATATCCATCATCATCAGCGCAGGATGCTCGTTGTGGAGCACGGTGAGCGCCTCGGCTACATGCAGACAGGCAAAGACTTGCCAACTGTCGCCTATCAGCTTCTTCAGCATCTCCTGAAGCAGACGGAGCTGCAACGGGTCGTCATCGAGCAGCAGTATCTTGTGGTTTTCGAAATGGGGCTTGGTTGGGGCGAGGGGCTTCTGCTCTTCTGCCTCTTCTGCTGCAGGAGCGGTACCTAAGGCAAGCGGAATGGTGACGGTGAAGGTGCTGCCCTTGTCCTTGACGGATTCCAGTCGCAGGGTGCCCTGAAGCAGATTAACCAGTTCCTGGGTGATGTTCAGCCCGAGACCGGTGCCCTCGATGCCCTGGGCACTCTTCAGACGGGTGAACGCCTGGAACACCTTCTGGCGCTCTTCGGTGGTCATGCCCTTGCCGGTATCCCTTACCGAGAAGGTGAGGAGGTGCTGGGGACTGATGGCTGCCTGGATGGTGACGCTGCCCTTATCGGTATACTTGATGGCATTGCTAACCAGGTTGTAGAGTATCTGACGGATACGGAAGGCATCGGCACGGTAGTAGGTCTGCGGACTGCTGATGCCATCGAGCTCTAGATGCAGTTCCAATCCCTTCTCCTGGCTCAGGATCTGCATCTCTCCGGCACACTGGCGGAACATGTCGGCAGGCGAGAAATCTACAGGGTTCAGCTTCATCAGTCCGTTTTCCAACTGGTGATAATCGAGCAGGGCGGCAACGAGCCGGGAGAGATGGGTGGCAGACCCCTTGATGCTGTTGAGGCAGGAGATGGCCTGCGGGTTGTCGACATAATCCTTCATCAGGTCGATGAAGCCCGAGATGCTGGCAGCCGGAGCCTTGATGTCGTGGGTGATGGTGAGGAGCAGGCGTTCGCGCTGGTTCATGATGCGCCTGATTTCCTCGTTAGCTTCTTCGAGATTCTCGCGGTAGATGCGTTCCTTCTGCGTATCGCGGTAGATGTAATAGACGAGGATGACGGCGGCTGTGATGGCTACGATGGCAAGCAGACCTATCTGCCAGAGCAGATTCTGGCGCGCCTGCATCGCCTGGTTGATAGCCTGCTGCATCGCCTGACGTTCGCGCTGGTGGATATCGTTGAGCTGCTGGGAGGAGCGCAGGGCGAGGCGGGCATTGGTTATCTGCAGGTCTCTCACCTCGCGGTTGATGGCATCGTGGTTATCGCGCGTAGACTGCTTCTCCTTGCGGTCAATCTGTTCCAGGATATCGGCTACGTTTCCGGCTAAGTTGACCGGGGTAGAGAGGGTATCGGTGACAGCCTGGTTGCTGTCGCGTCTGATGCTGAGCGTTTCGGCATGTTCCTTCTTGAAGGCATCGGCAAGGCGGCGGAAGAAGCCCTTGCGGGTTTTTATCACCTCTACGGTGGTGTTCTTTGCCACATGAGTCCTGGGTACCTTGGAATGCACGACAACGGAATCTTCGCCACTGTTGAGGCTGTTCATCTTCTCATGCAGATAGTTGTGGGATGACTTGCCCTGCATGGCGCGGGTAAGCTGCTGCAGATTGGTCTGTTCCTCCTTGAGCAGGTTGGACATGGTGCTGTCGGCTGCCTGTCGCTTTTCGATATAGTCGCGGGTTGCCTGGTTGATAGCGAGCACGGTTGTGGTGTTGCGATATACCAGCCCTATCGCCAGAATCAGTACGATGGCGACGATGATGTAACCCAGGGCTACCTTGAAAGGAACGTTTATTTGCTGCATCTTCTTATCTTTTAATGTTTTGAGTCTTTTTGCTATTTGCGTGCAAAGTTAATCAAAAATGCGATATAAACCAACGAAAACAGGAGATAAATGCCAAAATCTGGTCATCTATCTCCTGTTTCATTGAAAGCGACGCGTAATTACTATTTTCTGAAGGTGGATTTACTTTGCTACGGTTGAATCCACTGTTGCTGCTGGAGTCTCAACAGGTGTTGCTGTTGTGTCGGCTGGAGCTACTGTGTCTACTGGTTCTGAACCTGCAACGCTTACCATTCTGTTACCTGCAAATACATTGCTAACTGATACCATTGCTACTGCTGCGATAACTGCAAATACTAACTTTTTCATAATTCTTTTGTTTTTTAATTGTGAATATTATTTGTTTATTAATTCTCTTGTTGAAACTCATTTGCGAGTTCGCTAAATAATATCACAATAGGCGTGCCAAAAATCGATGAGTTTGGTTAAGTATCTGATAATCAGTGTTGATGGTGTTTTGTGCCAGAAACGGGATGTGGGGAAAGTGGGGAAAAGGTGTAGAAAAATTCCCCAATATAGTGTGGAATATATTGGGGAATCGGGGTGTGGCATGTTTTACTCCATGCCGTATTTCTTCATTTTGTTGTAGAGTGTCTTGCGATCGATGGCAAGCAGTTGGGCTGCCTTGCTCTTGTTGCCGTGGGTGGCTCTCAGGGCAGCGGCGATGCTTTCCTGTTCCGACTGTTCGCTGTGCAGCTGCATATTGAGCGGTCGGGCGGTGGAGGTCTGTGCCATCGTCTTCTCCAGTTCCTGGGCACCGATATACTTGCCACGGGCGAGCAGGGTGGCGCGCTTCATCACATTGTTCAGTTCGCGCAGGTTGCCCGGCCAGTCGTATGAGGCAATGATTTCGGAGGCTTTGGCATCCATTCCGAGCACATTCTTGCCCAGTTCCTGGTTGGCGTGCTTGATAAAGAGGTTGGCAAAGAGGAAGATATCGGCACCTCTGTCCTTGAGGGCAGGCATGTAGATGGTAAACTCGTTGATGCGGTGATAGAGGTCCTCTCTGAACTTGCCTTCGGCTACCGCCTGCGCCAGATTCTCGTTGGTGGCACAGATGAGTCGGATATCCACATCAATCTCCTGCGTGCTGCCCAGCTGACGGATTTTCCTCTCCTGCAAGGCTCTGAGGAGCTGCACCTGTACTTCGTAGTTGAGGTTTCCCATCTCATCGAGGAAAACCGTTCCGCCGTTAGCTATCTCGAAGGCACCCTTCTTATCCTGTTCGGCTCCGGTAAAGGCACCCTTCTTATATCCGAAGAATTCAGATGCTGCCACCTCCTTAGGAATGGCGCCGCAGTCGATGGCATAGAAAGGTTTGTCCTTGCGCAGACTCTGTTCGTGGATGCTGCGCGCCACATATTCCTTTCCGGTGCCGCTGGCTCCGAGAATGAGCACTGACATCGGGGTTGGGGCAACGAGCGAAACGAACTCGTAGAGCTGTTTGGAAGCCTCGCTTTCACCTTTTATATATCTAGGAACCTCCGTAGCGCCCTGCTGCTCTTCTTGGGGCGCATCCTGCATGGCGGCAGATTCCGCACGCTGAGGGGTTGAAACCGCAGAAGCAGCCGACTGGATAGCCTCACGGATTTTCTCTAAGAGGATTTCGGGATGGAAGGGTTTAGCCACGTAATCGGTAGCACCCGATTTCATGGCACATACAGCATTCTGAACCTCTGCATAGCTAGTCATTACGATAAAAGGCAGGTGGGCATCGGACTTTCTGATATGCTGGAGCAATACCAGTCCGTCATGGTCGGGCAGGCGCAGGTCGGAAAGAACCAGATGGAATGCATCGCCGGCTCCCATCGCTTTGATGGCAGCGCCTACGGATGTTACCCTTTCTACATCGAATCCTTTCTTTTTGAGCCAAGTCTGTATCATTGTTCCGAATGCCAAATCGTCTTCTACAATCAATATCCTCTTCATAATGTTCTGTTTTATCCTCTTCTATAATATCGTTATATATAACTTTGTGCAAAGGTACGGAAAAGTTGTATGGAAAGCTATTTAATTCACATTATTTAGCAATAAAACGACTAAAAATCTACAAATCCTGTTCTATTATCTTATTTTTAGTGAAAAGAGCAATTGTTTTCGGATAAAAGCATGCTAGTTGCTTTATTTTTTGTATCTTTGCAACCATGTTAAAACAAGATTTAGAGTCATGAATCCGATAGTACAAACCATCATATTGTCAGCTTCGGCGGTGCGCATGTTGCCGCATATCGCTCTGTATCTGCTCCATAAGAAGGAGATAGATGCCGACCTGCTGAAGGTGCAGGACAGGAAGCCTACGGTGCTCAACCTGATTAAGGCATGCACCCGCGAAAGGAGTTTCCGCAATCTGTTTTATTACCGCATGGGCGAATACCGTTCGGTTTTCATCAGCTGGCTGTTGCCTCCTGAGCGTACGATGACCATCTGGTGTCCGCATATCGGGAAGGGTGCGCATCTGGAGCACAGCTATGCCACCTATCTCAACGCAGAAAGCATAGGTGATGACTTCTACTGTCTGCAGATGGTGACGCTGGGCAACGGCAAGGGCGGCAGACCTACCATCGGAAATGACGTGAAGATTTATACCGGCGCCACGGTATTCGGCGGCATCCATATCGGCAACCACGTGACGATAGGCGCCGGTGCTGTGGTATTCCAGGATATTCCCGACGGGGCTACCGTGGTAGGGAATCCGGGGAGAATCATTCAGAAATAATCAATTTAAAGATAGAGAATATGAACTATGCATTGATCATAGCCGGAGGTTCTGGCAATAGAATGGGACAGGACATCCCAAAGCAGTTTATGCATGTAGACAACTGTCCTATCATCATCCATACGATGATGGCTTTTCAGAAGCATCCTGATATTCAGGGTATTGCTGTGGTATGTCTGGCAGGTTGGGAAACGGTACTGCAGTCGTATGCCAACCAGTTCTGCATTACCAAGCTGAAATGGATATTCCCTGGCGGAAGCAATGGTCAGGAGTCAATCCACAATGGTATCTATGGCTTGAAAGAGGTGGGATGCGGTGATGACGACCTGGTGCTGGTGCATGATGCCGTGCGCCCACTCTTGTCGCAAGACATCATCTCGTCCAATATCGCCATCTGCCAGAAGTATGGCTATGCCATTACGGGTATCAAATGTAGAGAGGCTATCCTGGAGAGTGAAGATGGTTTTACGACCAACACCAGTATTCCGCGCGACAAACTGATCCGTACCCAGACACCCCAGACCTTCCGTTTGGGCAATCTGATAGTAGCCCACGAAGAGGCTAAGGAGAAGGGTATCACCAATTCGGTGGCATCCTGTACCCTGATGGCAGAACTGGGAGGCAGACAGATGCATATCGTGCCTGGTTCAGAGAAGAACATCAAGATAACCACCGTTGAGGATCTGGAGATACTGAAGGCACTGATGAAGGTTCAGCCTGAGGCTTGGTTAAAATAAACATGTTATGATAGGAAATTCACCATATAAGGAAGATATTGCGCGCCTTTTCCGGGAAGGTTTGGAATTGGAGCGTCTGCATGGCAAGACCATTCTTGTGGCTGGTGCTACAGGATTGGTAGGAGGCTGTGTGGTTGATGTGCTGATGCAGAATCCTGCCCGGTGCTACAAGGTGATAGCAGCCGGAAGAAACAAGGAACGTGCCCGACAGAAGTTTGCTGCCTATTGGGAGGATGAATCTTTCTTCTTTGCAGAGATAGACGTTACCCAGCCTGTCATCAAGAGCATGGACAGGATGATAGGGGAACCAGTCTATAATGAGTTGGCTGAGGGCGCTGATTACATCATCGATGCAGCCAGCAATGCGAGTCCCAACTTCTTTAAGCAGAACCCTGTAGAGGTGATGAAGGCAAACATCAACGGCGTATCCAACCTGCTGGAATATGGATTGAGTCACCGCATGCAGCGCATGGTTTATATCTCTTCGGGTGAAATCTATGGCGAGGGCGATGGCTCTGAATTTACCGAGAAGAGCAGCGGCTATGTGGATTGTGCATCGGTGCGTGCCTGCTATCCATCTTCCAAACGTGCTGCCGAAACGCTCTGCATGGCATACGGAGCAGAGTATGATGCCGATGTGGTGATAGCCAGACTGAGTCATACCTACGGTCCGGGCTCTACGGAGAGTGACAATAGGGTGTATGCCCAGTTTATCCGCAATGTTCTGAAGGGTGAGGATATTGTCCTGAAGAGTAAGGGTGAGGCTTTCCGCTCCTGGCTTTATGTGGTAGATGCCGCCCATGCCATCTTGCGCCTCCTGCTGGATGGCGAGAGGGCAAATGCCTATAATGTGGCTCATTCAGAATCGAATATCTCCATCCGCCAACTGGCAGAGCTGATAGCCCGGAAAGCGGATAGAAAGGTGGTGTTTGATATTCCTGAGGCGGATGCGCAGCAGGGCAATACCACGCCTATCACCAAGGCAACCTTCAGTACGGATAAACTCAAGGCTTTAGGCTGGAAACCGCTCTTTGATGTAGAAGAAGGTTTCGGACATACCTTGCAGGAAGTGAGGGAAGGCTAAAGCTTTCTTTTAATCTCATCCCATGTTTCCCGCTTTTCCATGTTCAGATAGTAGCGAAGGTGTTTCTCTACTCTCTGTTCTACGGGTGGAAACTTCATATAGTCGCCAAAGAAGTGGCGCAGATAGGTATCAGCCTGCTCCGGCAGCAAGACGGTGGTATCCTCGAACGGGAATTCCTTGCCCTTGCCGAGCCATTCCTTCGGGAAAATCTCCTTATAGTGGTAGGAACCTGTATTCACCAGTACGTTCTTCGCCTTATCGAAGTCATAACGGTGACTCATCTCGTCCATCTGCTGGATGAGGCGGTGGCGCATCTTGCTGCGGCAGAAGAAGGCAATCGTCTTGATGGCAAAGCGGCCCCAAGTTTCCTTGTGCAGGAGCAGGGAGATGTACTCAATGAAAGTATTGTGGGTGGTTACGGCATTCAGACGGTTGATGGTCTTCGAGTATTTGCGATACAGCGCCTTTGCCGTTTCCAGGTCATCGTCGGTGGCATCAAGAGGGAAGATATCTACGTAAAGACCGATGATGCAGGGACGCTCCTTCTCCTCGATAAGGGTGGTTTCGCAATTCACGAGTTTGGAGAAATACAGAGGGTATGACTCGTTGTTGTAGGGAGTTACTACCTCGTATTTGCCAAAGTCTTCATGCTTGGCGATTTCGAGCAGACGGTCGTAGTCGGGGCGTGGCATCAGTACGTCGATGTCATCGTCCCAGGGAATCATTCCGTGGTGACGGGCGGCTCCGATAGCGGTGCCGGCACAACAGTAATATCTGAGGTGATACTTGTTGCAGATTTCGATGAAAGCCTTCAATATATCGAGTATTGTGGCGTTCCATTCCTTCTTGATGTTCTTAATATCCATACTTTTTTCTGTTTTACGGCTGCAAAAGTAAGCAAAAAGTTTTGAACTTCAAACTATTTATGCTACTTTTGCATTCTAAAAAGTAAAAACAAGTAATATTCCATATTTATCAGATAGAAACGATGGCAGAATCATTAAAGGAAAAAACCGCCAAGGGATTGTTCTGGGGAGCGATGAACAGTGGCTCTACCCAGGTACTCAATATCCTCTTTGGCATCTTCTTGGCGCGTTTGTTGTCGCCAGCCGATTATGGTATCATCGGCATCCTCACCATATTCACCCTGATAGCGGGCAATCTGCAGAGTAGCGGGTTTACCCAGGCACTGGTGAATATCAGAAAACCCACCGATAACGATTATAACTCGGTGTTCTGGTTTAATGTCCTGGTGAGTCTTACCATGTATGTGGTGCTCTTTTTCTGTGCGCCGCTGATAGCAGATTTCTTCCATCAGCCTTGTCTCACCTCCCTGTCGCGCTTCGTGTTCCTGAGTTTCTTCATCTCTTCGTTTGGCATCGCCCAGAACGGATATATGATGAAGAACATGATGAACAAGGAGATTACCATCGTTAATTTCATGGCTCTGATCAGTTCGAATGTCGTGGGACTGGTACTGGCATTCAACGGCATGGCTTACTGGAGTCTTGCCTGGCAGCAGGTTATCTTTATCCTCGTGCTGAATATTGGAAGATATTATTATACGGGATGGCGTCCGAACTTTCATATCGATTTCGGACCGGTAAGGAAGATGTTCGGATTCAGCGTGAAACTTTTGGTTACCAACATCATCAATACGGTGAGCAACAATGTATTGACCTTTGTCTTCGGCAGGTTCTATCCGATTAATGATGTGGGTAACTATAGTCAGGCATACAACTGGGACACCAAGGCTAATTCGTTTGTTGCCAATACGGTGGGACAGATAGCGCAGCCCGTCTTGGCTTCTATCCAGGACGATAAGAACCGCGAGTTGCTGGTGTTCAGAAAGATGCTCCGTTTTACGGCATTCCTTTCTTTTCCATTAATGTTTGGTTTGACCCTGGTATCACGCGAATTCATTCTGATTACGATTCATGAGAAATGGATAGCCAGTGTGCCGCTGTTGCAGATTCTCTGTGTGAGCGGTGCCTTTATGCCTATTTATACGCTCTATCAGAACCTTGCCATCAGCAAGGGGCGTTCTGATGTATATATGTGGTGCAACATCGGTCAGGTAGTGGGGCTGCTCGCCTTGGTATTGTTCTGTCATCAATATGGCATCCAGACCATGGTGATAGCCTATACCGTGTTTATCATCGCCTGGCTTCTGGTCTGGCAGTGGATGATGAAGCGTGTTGCAGGCTTGCGGTTCCTGGATGTGGCAAAGGATATACTGCCATTCATGCTCTGTGCGGCAGCCACGATGGTAGTTACCTATTTCATGACCTGCAGCCTGCAGAACATCTATCTCCTGCTGCTGGTTCGTCTGCTGGTTTCTGCCACCATTTACTTCTGTATCATGAAACTGCTGAAGGTGCAGATATTAGAAGAGTGTATAGCCTTCTGTAAGCGAGGTAGATAAGATTCACCCTCTTGACAGGCACTCCCTTTTTGATGAGCTTGATGATGAGTCGGATGAGGCAACTCTTAGGCTTGTAGTCGAGCGCCTGATCCACCTTTTCGAAGGCTACCTGTGCGTTTGCTGCCCAGCGGTAGGCATTGACGATGCCTATCTCTGTGGCCCTGAGGTACTGATGCTTCTTATCGTTCTGCTCGAAGAAATCGATGAGTCGGCGGGTTGACTTGAAGTATGACAGGAGGTTCTTTTCAGAGATGTTGTGATTGTAGGAATTCTCATTGTCGGTACGGTAATAATATACTGCATCATCGATGTTCACCTTTTTGCCATAGAACATAAACTGGGCATTCCAGAAAAGATCTTCCGCATAGTTGATGCCCTCTTCAAAGAATATCCTGTGCTCCATGATGAGCGAACGCTTATAGATTCTGCCCCACAGCCGGTTGGTGATGATGTTCTGACAAACAAGCAGTTTGAGCAGCTTCTCATCAGAAACTTCAAAAGGTTTCTGGAGTCTGCCTGCCTTTTCTTCGCACCATTCCCGGTAGCCGCCATCAATCAGATCGGCATGGCTACTATCTGCTTTTCTTGCCAGCTTCTCAACTGCATCTTCCGGCAGTATATCGTCGCTATCGGCAAATAAAAGATAGTCGCCTGTAGCCGCCATCAGTGCCGTCTGTCTTGCAGCACCCACGCCCCGGTTTCTGTCGTGGTGGATGATGCGTACCTGTTGTGCTCTTCCCGGATATTCTTTCAGGAGCGATTGCAGGATGCCGATACTTTTATCGGGGGTACAGTCATCTACAAAGATGTATTCGATAGATGCATACGACTGCTCGAACAGTGAACGGGCGCACTGTTCGATATATTTTTCTACTCCATAGATAGGGGTTAAGATACTTATTTTCAGCATGATGGTTTTAATCTAAGATACTTTTTTATCTTGTCGGGTTCTCTTTTTTTATCTTGTGAGATACTGGAATATCAGCGTGCTGTTATAGAAGAACAGGAAGATGGTGATAACTGCGAGTGTTCCACGAAGATAAGGCAGGTATTGCTCCTTACAGTTTCTGATGATATATCCGATACAGATCGGAATGATGAACGCCCAATGGGCAGCCATGATGTAAACCTCGTTCAGTCCGAATCCCATTATCAGATGAATGAAGGCATCGCATGCCACCCATGAGGCAGTGAGCCAGAGAAAGGCCGATCTTCTTCCCATCCAAAAGCCCATACACAGCAGAATCACGATGATACCCTCTATGATATAAGGAACGGGTGTCTGGTATTTCACGAATATCGGGCGGTGGCTGTGGATATCTTCCAGCAGATGTTCTCTGTGCAGGATAAGCGATTCGCCAAAAACGTTTTCTACCAGTGATTCTGAACGGGAGATAGACATATCTGCCCATGAGAGCATGCCTCGTTTCTGGATATTCTTGCCAGCGATAGCCTTATCGTGTTTTTGCTTCTGTTCCATCTTTGCCCTAAAAGTACTGTCTTTAGCAGCCTTTTGGGCAACGAGCCGTTCTCCTTCCAGGCGATTAGGAATAATGAATGCCTTGTTCTGGTAGATGCCTGCAGCACCTATCAGAAGGGTAGGCAAGATGATGCCCAATGCCAGATATTTCGGGCGGAAGAGTTTTTTGCCATTGGTAAAGAGGGCGGCAAGGAAGGTCTTGGCGCCATTGCTCAGCGTGATGCCTGCCGTGAAGAAAAAGAGCAGGGCTGTTTGCCACCAAGGCATGCTGCGGTGTTCCTGCTGCTGTTTGCCTGCCAGATAAAGTGTCATTGACAGGAAGAAAAGCGACATGCCGAAATGGTCATCCACAAAGGTGACGAGCAGCACGTAGGCAAAGGAAAAAAGCATCGCTGTGAGCACATTGCTGTCTATAGCCTTCAGCTGCATTACCTCTCTGAAGATTCTTCTGAAGAAGAGGGTGGAGTAGGTGGAGAAGAATGTCATCATCACCGCCACGATGGTAGTTGCCCAGTTGCGGGAGGTGAGTTCTATCAGCCAGCCGTTCAGTAGCGAGAAAGGATAGAGGAAGAAAGGGAGCATGGGATGGCGATACTCCGTGTAATACACCTTCCACTTCGAGAGGGTAAGGTAGGTGTAGGGGTCGAAACCTGAAATCTGAAAGTTCTTTGTGAAGAGCGTCCAGAATCCTGCTTTCGGTTTGCCAAAATCATCAAAATGATAGGTTATCATCAGCACATTAAAGGCGATGATAACGATGAGTGTAATCAAGGCAAAGAGCCTTTCTTCTTTTTTAATTCTAAATATATTGTTCATTCTCTGATTATTTTTTTGCTGGGCTGATGCATGCCGCATCTCCTTCTTAGCGCTGCAAAAGTAATTGTTTTTTCTGAATATTCAAAAAGAAAGGCTCTATTTTGTGTCTTTTTTCTGATAAAAACGGAGTTTTATTTTGTATTCTCTTTTATTTGGTGTATCTTTGTCGCAATGATGATGAAAAAGTCATCAGGACGGACAGTTGGATAATAAAGATAAATAATGACAATGAAACATGCTTTTTTGATAATGGCTCATGGCAGTTTACCGCTTCTCAGGGTATTGCTGTCGATGCTCGATGATGAGCGCAATGATATATTTCTGCATATCGACCGGAAATCGGATATGCTGGATGGTGCTGAACCGCTGGTTCTTTCCAAGGCACGCCTCTTTGTGTTGGAACAGAGGGTGGATGTGCGTTGGGGAAATCTGAGCCAGATTAAGGCGGAGTATGTGCTTTTCGAGGAGGCTTTGAAGCATGGACCTTATGCCTACTACCATCTGCTGAGTGGTCAGGATTTACCTATCAAATCGCAGGATTACATCCATCAGTTCTTTGAGGAGCATCAGGGTAAGGAATTTGTGGGCATCAATCATGGTGAGGAATTTGAATGGGATTGCCGCCGGAAGATGATGCGTTATTGGCTATTTACCAGTCTTACCCGCTCGAAGTATGGGGCTTTGAATGCCATTACCAGGCGACTGAATAAATATCTTTCGATGCTGCTCATGCCGTTCCTGCATCGCCAGAAGATGGATTTTGCCAAGGGTGCCAACTGGGTGAGCATCACGCAGGCATGCGTGGAGTATGTGGTGAGCCAGAAGCCGTTTGTATTGAAAAGATTCAATTATACCTTCTGCCCTGATGAGTTCTTCCTGCAGACCCTGGTATGGAATCATCCCGATTTCCGGGCCGCCCTGTATTCTGAAAAAGATGAATATGAGGGCTGTATGCGACTTATCGACTGGAAACGGGGCAATCCATACGTCTGGACTTTGGCAGACAAAGAGGAGCTGGAACAAAGCAACCGCCTCTTTGCCCGTAAGTTTGATATGAAGCATGAGGATATCATCCGCTGGATCAAGGCTTCTTGCTAATATTTATCCTAGCATGTAGCCTGCCAGCAGATATCCGTTGCTTATCCACAGATAGAGGGTGATGGCGAGCATCAATCCTCTGAAGCCCCATTTCAGGCTCTTTCCTTTTGCCTTGAGCGCCAGGAAGGAGATGGCGATAGGAAGGGTATACATATAGTGGGCAGTCATGATATATACCTCGTTGATACCGAAGCCCAAACCGATATGGAGGGCAGCATCCATCAGGAAGAATGTCAGAGTGAGCCAGAGAAACTTTGATTTTCTTCCGGCAAGGATGCCAAGTAAGAAAAGCACAACGATGCATGCCTCTACCACATAATTGACCGCAGACTGGTATTTCACGATAACCGGACGGTTGCGCAATACATCGCCCAGAAGGTTCTGCTGGTGCAGCATGATGCTTTCACCGAAGAAATTCTCGACCAGAGTTTGCGAGCGGGAGGTCGTCTTGTCGGTCCAGTTCATGAATTCGCCCTTGGCGATAGGCTTGCCCGTGTTCTTGTTCCATATCTGTTTATGGTCACGAACATATTTGGCATGCGCTTTATCCTTGATGATTTTCCTGACGGCAGCTTCTACCTTTGCCGAGTCTTTCACGCCAGTGCTGTCGCGGTATTGCTGGTAAATCTTGGCTGTGGCTTCCTTGTTTTTCTTCATCTTAGCCTCGTGTCTTGCCATCTCCTTAGGCCATACGAAGGTGCGGTATTCCCATCTGGCGAAAGCCCACATGAGTGCGGCAGGAAGGATGACTCCTATCAGGAAGTATTTGATACTGAAGAACTTTCTGCCATTGGTGAAAAGGGCGGCAAGATAGGTCTTCAGACCATTGTTGAGCGATACGCCCGCTGTAAATACAAAGAGCAGGATAGTCTGCCAGATGGTAAGCTGTCTGCCTTTCTTCATGCATACGCCTGTGATATACAGGGTACAGAGGAGTATGATCATCGACATGATGAAATGGTCGGGTACCATCGCTGAAACCATCACATAGGCGAAAGAAAAATAGAAGGCAGAGAGCAGATTGGCATCAAAGTGCTCTGTACCAATCACTTCTCTGAATATACGATAAAGGAAAATGAAGGAATAGAAGGCGCAGAACACCAGGATAGCTCCCACGACAAACTGAACGCAGTTGATGCCGGTAAGCATCATCAATCCTTGATTTATCTGATTCGGGATATACATGAAGAACGCCAGCAGCGGGTGGCGGTATACGTTATATTCAGTGTCCCAGTGAGATACGATGCTATAGGTAAGCGGGTCGAAACCTGCCACATGGAAGGTCTTGACAAAGAGTTTGTGATAATTCTCTGTAATCTGCGAGAACTGGCTGTGGTATTTGATGACAGTCAGGGCATTGAGGGCACATGCTATGATGAGTGCGACGAGTGCTGAAACTCTTTCCTCTTTCTTGATTTTAAAAATATCGAATATCTTTTTCATATCTTTCTTTTATCGTGTTTTGGGAATCCCCTTATTTTTCAGGAAGAACCTTACCAGGAGGAAGTTTACCGGGATGCAGATGCAGAGGGTGGGTATCATAGCCAGCTGTTTGGCTAGACCCAAGCCTACGAAGAGGTTGAGGCAGAGGGTCTGCATCGAGTAGTTGACGATGTGGGAGAGGGTGAATCCTGCTCCGCGCTTGGCATTCGCCTTTACCTTAAATGTATAGCGGGTACTGGCGATGAAATTGAAGATGAAACTCACGATGTAGGCGATGGTGTTGGCTGTGGTAGCCAGACTGTGGTCGCCCATGTTGGGGATGAAATGGGCCAGCGCCGGCATCATAGCCAGGTAGATGACATATTGCAGTACCGTAGCCAGTCCGCCTACGATTCCGAATCTGATGACTTCGCCCAGCTTCTCCCGCTTGGCATCATCCATATTATTTATCTTGTTCTTGATATTCATGTTGCAAAAGTACTTCAAAATCTCCAAATTACCAAATATATCGTGGTATTATTTATCTTAGCATCTTTCCTTTTCCGAAGAGATAAGCCAGTCGGGTCTTCTCCATCATCTTGGCGATGCCGATGCTTCCGGCAATGGCGATGAAAATGGTAACGAAGGCAAAACAGATTTCGCTCCTGTCCCAACTAAAGAGGGGATGATAAAACTTGGCTGCCATCGTAAAGATGGGGTGGAAGAGATAGATGGGCAGCGTGTTGCGGCCTATATATAATAAGGTGTCTTCTGTCTTTCGGACGCTGGCATTATCCTGTAGGCGGTTGATGAGGCTGTGTATCCACATCAGGGATGAAATGCAGCACCAGCAGGAGAAGACGATGGCGAGCGTGCCCCAGTCGTACCATTCTTCTAAGCCCAGCAAGTTGATCCAGAGCAGCAGGGCAACCGGTGAAGGACGGAAAATTCTGTCAAAGCCGATATGGCATTGTCTGAGTACCGCTCCGATGAAATAATAGGTGGCGGCACTGGGCGAAAGAGCGGGTGTCTTGGACAGGAGCAGGAGTAGGGTGGCGAAGATAAAGAGGCTTGTGGTGGTGCTCATTGTCGTTTTTCCCTGTCTGAGGGCTCCCCAGGTTGCTCCTTTGAAACTGACGTAATAGAGAATGCCGCAGATAATCATGGTCTGGATGAACCAATAAGGACCGATGGACGTAACGAATATCTTCTCGCAAATCTGAGAGAGTGACAGTTCCGTGATGCCATCTCTCACCGGCATGAAATAGGAGAGAACCGAGAATCCTGTCACCATGATGACGTAAGGCAAAGCGAGACACATCAGGTATCTTCCCATCTCCTTTGGGCTTTTCTCAATATTCACGAGATAGCCCGTAATGATGAGGAAGGTAGGCATCATGAACGAGAGAATGCCTGCCTTGAGCTGGGGGTATGCGTTGCCGAAACTCACGATATGAATCAATATCATGAGAATAATGAGGATGGCTCTTATCCAGTCGATGTCTATATTCCTTTGTTTCATAACAAGATAATGTATTGTAAGTCAGTAAGTTGGCATACTTGGTACGGCGTTTCGCCGTACATGGGTACTTGGCAAGATGGTTCGCGACTCCGTTAGGCTTTCCTGTCTTCCGTTATGCGTTTCTAAATTCTGAAGGGCTTGTAATGACCTTTATCGGCGAAGGCGAGCATCTCCTTGTCGCCTCGGCTGTCGCCAAAAGCCTCAATATCATATTGCGTGCGGTCGAAAGACAACGAGGGGGTACCGTAGGCATTGGCGGCAGTGGTCGTCAGTGCCTCGCAGATGCGATGCACCTTTTCCTCGCCATAGCAGTTGTTGCTCTTGAACTTACCGGTAAGTCTGCCGTCAATCACTTCTATCTGGGTGCCTAAAACCCTGACTCCATCCAGGCCGCGAACTTTAAAGAACGGGCGGACCCAATTGTCGATGCTGGCACTCACGATGAAAACCTGAGCACCTGCAACCAGGGCTTCGTGTACCAGCGTAACACCTTTGGGGCGCAACAGATGCTGGTATTCTTCGGCAAAATCGCGGCAGAGCGCATCAAACTTCTCGATACGCATGCCGGCAAAGAGATGGGCAAAGATGAGTTGTTTCGCCTTCCAGTTGGGAAAGAGATGCAGCTTCATCAGTACCAGGAGCGGACTGTACATCAGGAAAACCATCAGAAACCGACTGGTACCCTTGGCATATCTGATGAATTCCAGCAGGGTATCGCTTGTTGTCAGCGTTCCGTCGAAATCGAAACAATATAATTTTTTCTTCATTTTCTTATACGATATAAATAAGAATCAGGAAGGAGAGCAACCAGGCGAGCACGATAAACTGGGTGATGCGGTCGCGCAGGATAATCTTCGTAGGGTCACCACTCTTCTGGTCTACCACAGCTATCTGGATGTATCTCAGCAAACCGACCAGCACAAAGACACTCGTAAGATAGAGATTCTCGGTATGGAAATTCTCGATGACCTCCGGACTCACCGTATACATGATGTAACATACCAGGGTTACGGAAGCCGTAATCGTGATAGCCTGGTTGATGAAGGTGAGGTTGTAGCGGATGGTATTCTTGCGGGGAGCCTCGCCTGTCTTCTCCATGCGCAGCACATCATCGCGGCGCTTGGCAAAACTCATGAAGAGGGTGATGAGGAAGGTCATCAGTACAATCCACTTACTGAGTTCGATGCCCGTTGCTACACCACCTGCCAGCAGACGGAGTACGAAACCGAAAGCCACGATACACACATCGATGATGGCATATTGCTTGAATTTGGCGCAGTAGCCGAGATTCAGAAGCCAATAGAAGATGATGATTCCCATCGTCTCCCATGATCCGAGCAGGCTGCATATACCCATAGAGAGGGCAAACATCAGGAACATCAGTCCGTATGCCTGTTTGATGCTGACCGCCCCCGATGCTATCGGACGATGGCACTTGACAGGGTGGCGGCGGTCGGCCTCCACATCAAAGATATCGTTGAAACAATAGATGCTCGATGCGGCAAAACTGTAGGCGAAGAAAGTAATCAGACCCGCCAGCAGAGCATCTGTATGCAACAGGGCGCCGCCAAAGAACAGCGGTAAGAAGATAAAGCCATTCTTGATCCATTGTTTCGGGCGAACCAGTCGCAGCAGCGCTGCAAAACCTTTACTGTCTTCCAATTTATTCTCGTTCATAAAACTCCAATTTTCTTAATAAATAAACTCCTTTTTTACTTGATAAACTTAGCTAACTCTTTAGAAATCCATCCGGTTATCTTGCTCAGAATCCATGCTGCAGGCAGGGTGATGCCTATGCAGATGAAGAAGGTAGGCCAATAGCCCAAGTGATGCGGTTCTAGGTATTTCAGCACGAAGTGGATATGGAGCAGATAACACTCCAGACTCAGCGCTCCCACAAACATGAACCCCTTGTTAAACCAGCTCGGTGTGCGGCGGAAGATGCGGTTCAGCAGCAGGATACTCGTGATGGTGAGCGGGATATAGAGCATGCGTTCCAGGAAGAGCGGAAACATGCCATGCTTCTCCTGTTCCAGGAATATGCTCGCCAGCAGCGTCATCAGGAACATGAGCCATATCATCCATATCGAAGTGCCGTCGAGCGTCTGTTTCTGTCTGACCATCTCACCCATGTTGATGCCGATGAAGAAGATAGGCACGCGGCTCCAGAAAATCTCCAGATGTCCTACAGCCTGATGTATCGGGGTGACATATTGTACCAGGATGCACCACATGATCATCACCACCGGCAGCCAGCGGTAGATAGGATGGCGCTTGATGAGTTCCATGTAGGCAGGGGCAAAGAGATAGAGCATCATCGTAGCCGGGATGTACCAGAAGTTGAGCTCATCATGCAGCCAGAACCCCCAGTTGATGGTTATTTCGCCAAAGAGATAGATCCAGTTCCAGGTGCTTCCGCCCTGGAAAGAAGGGATATAGAAGAGGCAGGCTATGATGAGCCAGGTAGGGTAGATGCGCAGATAACGGCGGATGAAGAAATGCTTGGCAGAAGGATTCTTCATCCACGAGAACCAGAGACCTATTCCGCTGAGAAAGAGGAATATGTCTACACCGACATTGCCCATTCTGCGAAGCCCGAAAAAGGCATTTTCTCTAGGCAATGCCACATGAAAGAGGATGATGAACAGCATGGCTGCTCCCATCAACTCGCCGCGAAACCGGCTGATATTCGCCAGTTCTATATCTTTAATCTTCCAATTCATGCTGGTATTTCTTTTTTGTTTATTATGGGGGACAGGCGATGGAATCGCCTGGAACGGGGGCGCGCTTGCTGCTTTCTTTCTTGCTTCTTGCTTCTTCTTCGTTCTTTCTTCCTTCTCCCTTTGTTCTTCCTTCTTCCTATTGAAGAGGGTTAGGGCTTCGGGTTTGGAATCTTCTTCATCAGTTGGGTGAAGAGCCATGCCAGGCAGATGCTCGATATGATGTAGAGGAGCAGACCGGCATAGATGTCGCCCTGACGGCTGATAGGGATGAATATCTTGCGGGTGATAGGGTGGCATACGAAGAGAGCGGCTGATATGCTGCCCATCCACTCTAATACCTTGTAAAGACCTGATAACCAGCTTATGTTCTGGAGTAGGTCGGCTACCAATACGCTCAGCAGACAGAAGAAGAAAGGCACGAAGGTCCAGCCAACCATGCTGCCGCTCAGACTGTAAATCAGCGAGATGCAGAAGATGCAGCCAAAGAAGTTGGTGATAGGCGAATGGAAGGTCATCAGAATCTTCTCGCCATAACGGGCATAGAGTATGCCCAAACCGAATGGCAGCATGCCGCCCATAAAGTTGTAGCGGTAGCGGTTCATCACTTCACTCTCAGGATTGTCAAAGCCCAGGAGGAGCTGGATGACGATGCAGATGGCCATCAATCCTACGGTCCATCCCCAATGGCGGCGATAGAGCAGCAGTCGATAGACGATGTAAAGTTGCAGCATTAGACCAAAGAACCAGTACGGACCCGGCCAGATGATGTTATCCGGATTTGGCAATACATTATTGAACATGCCCAGCATCGCAACGATGTCGAGCGCTGCATAGTGGTGAGAGCTAGGCGTGATAAGGTCGAGCATCGTGAATGCTACGAAACCTACTATCATCATCTTGAAGAGCTTCAGATAGTGATAGCGGATAAAGTGGAGCGGTTCGCGCCAGTTGATTCTTCCTGTAAGTTTCTTGCCCGAGATGTTGTACATTCTGGTCTGCTGTTCGGTAGAGAGATGAGGTTTAGCCTCATATTTCATCACCAGTCCGTAAGCACTCAGAAAGAGGAATACAGGCACACCGTAATGGCCGAAGAACGAGAGCAGGTGTACAGGCAGGTTGAGGTCCATGCTGACCATTACCTGGTTCAGCCAGTCAACATTGTGCTGGAAGTATTGATACTCGTTCTCCTTGATAATAGGTCCCAGCCAATGGCAGTAGTTATGCAAGAAGATGCCGATGATGGCGAGTCCTCTCAGGGCATTGCATGCCGGGCGTGATAGAATAGCACTATTCATAATCAGTTTCTCCTTTCTTTCTTTTTTACCTTTTTACTTTCTTCCTTTTTTATCTTTTCCAGATGCGCATCACGAAGTTTGTCGTAATCGGCAGAATTTTTGAGGATACGTGGTCGCATCTCGTCATATTTCGGACTCAGGATGTTATATTCCTCCTTATAGGTAGGTGTCTCAATGCCAGCCAGATACAGCAGGAGATGAGGCAGGGCATCGGTCATGAAGCGCTTGTCCTTAGCCTTGCGTATCTGACGGTAAATGTCGCGGTGGTTCCTGATATATTTTGGCGAACAGTATATCCAGAACGGAATTTCAAACTCATAGTGAGCCAGCGGCCAGTCGATTTCTGCAGAGTGGTTACGGCAGATGAAGCCACGGTTCTCTTCGTAGCATTCCTCGCCATGGTCGGGCACGTAGATGACGATGGCATCCTGCTTCTGGAAACGCTTTACAATCTGGGCTACGATAGAGTCGTTGTAGAGGGTGGCGTTATCGTAATGACTCAGCATCTTGCGCTGGGCATTGGTCAGTTCAGGGCGCTTGTCTTCATAACTGCTTGCCCAGAACCGGGCTTGCTTGGTACGGTAGCGCTGCTTATAGTTTACATGCTGTCCCATCAGGTGGAAGATGGTGAGGTTGTGCTCCTTCTGGAAGTTCTTCAGACTGTCATCGTAATCCTTCAGCAGTCCGTCGTCCAGGTCGTGGAGCTGGGTGTTGCGATGGTCAAACTGAAGTTTGCTCAGTTCCGGGTTGTTCAGGAAGAAACCGCCGCTGAAGTCGTAAACCGCCTCCTTTGCCTGTGGCAGGAATTCGTTGGTGATGAAGGTTACGTTGTAGCCTGCCTTTCGGAACACTTCAGGGAAGAGCGGATAGTCGCACCATTCGCCTTTCTCGCCTACCACATGGGTAGAGAGCATGTTCTTGAAAACGAAACTGGTCAGGTTCCAGCAGGTTACCACATCGGTAAACTTGGTGAGCTTGCGTGATTTCTCCAAGGCTACCTGCTGTGGAGTGGTATCCATAAAATAGCCGTACTGCTGGGAATGATGGCGGCCGAAGCTTTCGCCGATAATCAGCACGATGTTTGGCGAGCGGTAGCTGCAACTGTCAACCTTTACTTCGTGGGCAGCATGAATGAGTTGAGTAATCTGATGCGCAGCCAGCTGGTTGGCATAGATACTGAATTGGAGTCGGTAGATAGGTAGATAGAGTACAGCATGATCCTTCTCTGTCAGGATATGCTCTACTTCGCCTATCGTTCTACCGTTCATGAGTTTATGGTAAGCCATCTTGTTGTGCCAGGAGGTGCAGCATCCTATGATGAAGATGATGAGGCATAGGATTCCGAAGCTGGCAGGCATGGCTGCAGTCATGCGTGGGATAGCCTTCAGCCGTTTCTTGACAGAAGCCAACTCCAGAACGGTAATGATGAAAACGTATAGCTTGATGAGTTGCTTGCGGAAGATGGCGATGAGAATCTGGATGAGAGCCAGAAGCAGAATCCAGCCCACACTACTGAAGAGAACCTCGGCAGAGATGAGGGCTGAGAGAAAACTGCTAGCCTCCGAACTGTTGGTCTCGCCCACCAGCATCAGCATAGAAGGGTTGAGCGTAGAGCCGAAATTCACGTAGCAATAGGTGTCGGCGGCAGCTGTACTATATAATATAAGGTATAGTACGGCACGCAGACCCCAGCGCACCTTCTTGGGGAAGATGGCGACAACGGCACACACAACATAGAGGTCGACAAAGAGTTCCAGGAACAGGTTGTCGTATAAAGTCCCCTTGGCAGGTGTAGTCACGATAGAACTGATCATGCCCAGCAGGTACATGAACACAAAGAAGTTGGCATTTCTGCGAATCGGCGCAGAAGCCACGTTCAGACACTTCTTAATGATTTCTTTCCAACTCATTTTTTGCTGTTTGTTGTTTAAATATGATTTTAAGCGTTTTCGGAGAGAGGGATGCCTAGAGCTGCCTGTAGTTTCTGACAGCCAGTTGCTCGATGCATTCCGGCACCATTCCCCTGATGCTTTCCTCCTCTTTGATACGCTTTCTGATTTCCGTGCTGCTGATGTTGAGCTGTGGAGTTTCTACGATGGTAACGCCTTCAGGCACATTGCCTATGCTGGCTCCCTGGCGCGGATAAACCACGATGGGATAGTGGGCTAGGATGTCGTCGTGGTGATACCACTTGTCGAAAGCAGCCCAGTTGTCGCCACCAATCAGCAGGGTGAACTCGTTTTCCGGGTAATCCTTGCTGATGGCTTGCAGCGTGTGCCAGGTATAAGATGGCTTAGGCAGGCGGAACTCGTAGTCGCATGCCTTCAGTTGTGGCTCGTGCTCCAGCGCTTTTTCTACCATTTCCAGGCGCAGCTGGTCGTCGAGCAAGTCGGTAGCGGTCTTCTTGAATGGGTTCATGGGTGAAACCATGAACCACACCTCATCCAGACAGGCCTTCTCGCAAAGGCTTTTCGCCAATGCAATATGGCCCGTATGGATGGGGTTGAAGCTACCGCCAAAGATTCCTACCTTCTTCATTTCTTACTCTGCGTCTAGGAAGGTCTTGACGAGCTGATAAACCTCCTGCTGAGCCTTCTCCAGGTCATCGTTTACGACCACGTGGTCAAACTGAGGGGCGAAGGTCAGCTCATAGCTTGCCTTGGCAAGGCGCTGCTCAATCACCTCAGGCGCATCAGTATTGCGGCCAACCAGACGGCGGCGCAATTCCTCTACCGAAGGTGGCTGGACAAAGATGCTCAAGGCACGCTCGCCATAAAACTTCTTGATGTTTACACCACCCTTCACGTCAACATCGAAAATCACCGACTCGCCCTTGGCAAGCTGGTTTTCTACCTGTGACTTCAGGGTGCCGTAGAATCTGTCCTGGTAAACCTCCTCATACTCCAGGAACTCGTCAGCCTCAATCTTAGCCTTGAATTCCTCTGGAGAGAGGAAGAAATACTCTACACCATTCTGTTCTGTACCGCGCGGAGCACGAGAGGTGCAGCTGATAGAGAAAGCCAGCTTCAATTCCGGGTGCTCTTTCATCAGCCAGTTTACTATTGTGCTCTTACCGCTGCCCGATGGGGCGCTGAAAATTAACAATCCGTTCTTCATTTTACTTTGAACTTTTTACTTTGAACTTTGAATATTGAACTTTGAACTGATTAGTAAAGCAAATGAATTCTTCACTTTTCACTCTTCGTTCTTCACTTTATTAAAGAGCATTCAGCACCTGCTCCTTGATCTGTTCCAGTTCGTCCTTCATCTTCACCACGATGTTCTGCATCTCAGCCTGGTTGCTCTTAGAGCCGGTGGTGTTGATTTCGCGTCCCATTTCCTGTGCGATGAAACCGAGTTTCTTTCCTACACCATGACCTTCCTCATTCATGGTCTCGCGGAAATACTTCAGGTGGTTGGCAAGGCGCTGCTTCTCCTCACTGATGTCGAGCTTCTCGATGTAGTAGATGAGTTCCTGCTCCAGGCGGTTCTTGTCGTAATCCACATTCGGAATCTGCTGCAGACCGTTAACGATGTTCTGTCTGATCTTCTCCACGCGAGCCTTCTCGTATGGCTCGATGCTGGCAAGGAGAGTCTGGATGTTATCCACCTTCTCAGTAAATTTCTTCTGGAGAGCGGCTCCTTCCTGCTTGCGGAAGGCAACGAGATGGTTCACAGCCTCGCAAATTGCATTTTTTGCCACTTCCCACTCCTCATCGCTCAATTCTTCCACATCCGTCTTCGTTGTTACATCAGGAAGACGCAACAGAGTGCTGTACCAGTCGGTTGGCTCAGGAATGCCTGTTTCAGCCGAAATCTTCTTGATTTGCTGGTAATAATTCTGTACAAGCGCCGCGTTGATAGGAGTGGCATCTGTAGTAGCATCTTTATCAATCCAGATGGCGAAGTCAACCTTGCCTCTTTCTAGATTTTTAGAGATATACTGACGGATTTCCATCTCCTTCTCTCTATAGAGCGGAGCAATACGAGTAGAGAGGTCAAGCGTCTTGCTATTTAATGACTTTATCTCTACATTAATCTTCTTTGTTTTAAAGGCCGCGGTAGCTTTTCCGAAGCCTGTCATTGACTGTATCATATAATCTTTCGCGTTAAATTTCTGCAAAAGTACAAAAAAAAGCGAGAAAATGAGTATATTTGCACCTTATTTAAGAATATATTTTTTAATTATGTCGTGTATTTTGAATATTGAGACGAGTACGGACGTGGGCTCAGTGGCAATTAGTGATAGTGGACAGGTGATTTTCAACCAGGAAGATCACACTGGTCCGAACCATGCTATTAAGTTGGGTGTGTTTGTGGATGAGGCTCTTGATTTCCTCGATTCTCATGGTCTTCCGCTGGAGGCTGTGGCGGTAAGTTGTGGTCCGGGTTCCTATACCGGATTGCGTATCGGTGTGAGTATGGCGAAGGGCATCTGTTATGGTCGCGGTGTGAAACTCATCGCTGTTCCAACACTCGAACTGATGGCAGTGCCTGTATTGCTTGGCGAACATCCTGAGGAGGAAGACGCTCTCATCGTACCTATGCTCGACGCCCGCCGCATGGAGGTATATGCCGAAGTGCTCGACCGCGCCCTGAAGGTGGTTCGCCCTATTCAGGCTGATATTGTGGATGCTGATACCTACAAGGAATATCTGGACCAGCATCATGTGTACTTCTTCGGAAATGGCGCTGCCAAGTGTATGGAGACCATCAACCATCCGAATGCTCACCTCGTAGAGGGCATTGAGCCTTTGGCTAAGAATATGGCTCCGCTGGCAGAGAAGCGTTTTGTAGAGGGCAAGTTCGAAGATGTGGCATATTTCGTGCCTTTCTATCTCAAGGATTTCGTGGCTAAGATGCCAAAGAAACTGCTCTAGAATTATTGATTATATAAAATATGTAAGAATGAATATAGAAGGATTAGACTATAATACCCAGAGAGCTAAGCTCATTCTGCCTGAGTATGGCCGTGAGATTCAGCAGATGGTAGACCATTGCCTGACGCTTACCGATCGTGAAGAGCGCCAGCGCTGTGCAGAGACCATTATTGCAGTCATGGACCGTATGTTCCCTGAGAACAGAGGGGTAGAGGATCATGAGCAGAAACTCTGGGACCAGCTTGCCATCATGAGCAATTTCCAGCTCGACATCGATTTCCCTTATGATGTATCGGATGCTGTGAAGATAGCAACCAAGCCGGAGCCTTTGCCATATCCTATGCAGCACATCCCGGTGCGCCATTATGGAGCTATGCTCTTCGAGATTTTCGAAAAGCTGAAGACGATGGAACCAAGTGAGGAGCGCGATAAACTCGTGGAGCTTACTGCCAACCAGATGCATCGCGACCTGGTAACCTGGAGTCATGGCTCCAGCGATGTAGCCAAGGTAGCTTCCGATCTGGCACGTTTTACCGATGGCAACATCCAACTCGATCTCGATACCTTCGTTTTCGAGAAGATTGAGGCGCAGCCTAAGAATGTAAATAATAAGAAGAAAAAGTAATCCACATTATTATATATAGTAGACAAGCTTATGGAGTCTTTCATCATAGAGGGCGGTCATCCGCTCAAAGGTACTATCACACCTCAGGGCGCCAAGAACGAGGCCCTGCAGGTTATCTGTACCACAATCCTTACCGACGAGCCTGTGCGCATCACCAACGTGCCGGACATCCTGGATGTGAACAACCTGATTAAGTTGCTCCAGGAGATAGGTGTCAAGGTAACCAAGCACAGTCGTCACGACTATACATTCCAAAGTGATGAGTTGAAACTCGATTATCTCGACAGTCTGGAGTTTGTGAAGAAATGTTCTTCTCTTCGTGGTAGTGTGCTCATGATAGGTCCGCTGCTCGGTAGATGTGGCAAGGCTACCATAGCTCAGCCGGGTGGCGATAAGATAGGTCGTCGCCGTCTTGATACCCACTTTCTGGGCTTCAAGTATCTGGGCGCCAACTTCGTTCACGATGATGAGCGTAATGTTTACCAGATACAGGCAAAGAAGCTGAAGGGCTGCTATATGTTGCTCGATGAGGCTTCGGTTACCGGTACCGCCAATATCATCATGGCATCTGTATTGGCAAAGGGCACTACCACCATTTATAATGCAGCTTGCGAACCATATATCCAGCAGCTTTGCCATCTGCTCAATGCGATGGGCGCTCAGATCAGCGGCATCGCCAGCAACCTGCTCACCATCGTGGGTGTTGATAAACTGCATGGTGCTGAGCATCGCATCTTGCCTGATATGATTGAGGTAGGTTCGTTCATCGGCATGGCGGCGATGTGTGGCGAAGGTGTACGCATCAAGAATGTGTCTGTCAAGGATTTGGGCATTATTCCTGATGCATTCCGCCGCCTGGGAGTGAAGATAAAGATAGAGGACGATGACCTTGTGATTCCAGAACAGAAACATTATGTCATCGATTCATTTATTGACGGCACCATTATGACGCTTGCCGATGCCCCTTGGCCAGGACTCACTCCTGACCTTCTTTCCGTGCTCCTCGTAGTGGCTACCCAGGCTCGTGGCAGCGTCCTCTTCCATCAGAAGATGTTCGAGAGCCGCCTCTTCTTCGTGGATAAACTGATTGATATGGGTGCGCAGATTATTCTCTGTGATCCTCACCGTGCTGTGGTGGTTGGTCATGACCATAAGATCAAACTGCGTGCTGGCAGAATGACCAGTCCTGATATCCGTGCCGGTATTGCCCTGCTGATTGCTGCCATGAGTGCCAATGGTACCAGCCGCATTGCCAATATCGCCCAGATAGACCGTGGATATGAGGATATCGAGCATCGCCTTAATGCGCTGGGTGCCAAGATTACCCGTGTCAGTGATTAATCAATGTTAAATGTTAAATGTTGAATGTTGAATGATTAGACGCGATGAAGTATATAAGATAGGCAAGTTGGGAAAACCTCATGGCGTGAAGGGCGAGATAACTTTCGCCATTACAGATGATGTTTTCGACCGTGTAGATGCAGAGTACCTGGTACTCGACATCGATGGCATCCTCGTGCCTTTCTATTTAGAGGAATATCGTTTTAAGAACGATGAGAATGTGCTCGTGAAGTTTGAGGATATCGATACCCAAGAGCAGGCACGCAACTATACCGGTTGCGAGGTTTTCTTCCCACGTCATCTCTCTGACAGTGATGAAGAGAACATGAGCTGGGCAGAAATCATCGGTTTCCATCTGATAGATGCCGTAAGCGGCAAGGTGGTAGGAACTATTGATCATGTAGACGATTCTACCCTCAACCTTCTTTTCGAGGTAACAACCGATGCAGGTGATGAAATCCTGATCCCTGCCAGCAACGACCTCATCGAAGAGGTGAGTGCTGAAAAGAAAGAAATCAGAATGGCGATTCCGGAAGGATTGCTCGACTTATAAAGTGAAGAAATATGAAGAAACAACAGATATGTATTCTCGGTTCTACGGGAAGTATCGGTACACAGGCGCTTGATGTCATCGAGCAGCATAGTGACCTTTACGAGGTATATTGCCTCACCGCCAACAACCGAGTGCAGGAACTTGCCGAGCAGGCTCGCAAGTTCCATCCGGCTGCTGTGGTCATAGCCAATGAGGCTCGCTACGAGGAGCTGAAGGATATGCTCAGTGATGAGCCTGATATCAAGGTTTATGCCGGTGCTCAGGCGCTTTGCGATATCGTACAGGCTGATCCTATCGATATGGTGCTGGCTTCCATGGTAGGCTTCTCGGGCCTGGAACCAACCATCCATGCCATCAAGGCGCGTAAGAAGATATGTCTTGCCAACAAGGAAACGCTGGTGGTAGCGGGTGAACTGATCTGCAATCTTGCACAGGAATATCATGTGCCTATCCTCCCTGTTGACAGCGAGCATAGTGCCATCTTCCAGAGTCTGGTGGGTGAGGGCGACAACGAGGTAGAGAAGATTCTTCTGACCTGTTCGGGTGGTCCTTTCCGCAATTATACCCACGAGCAGTTGGAGAAGGTGACTGCTGCCGACGCCCTCAAGCATCCTACCTGGGATATGGGTGCCAAGATAACCATCGATTCGGCTTCGCTCATGAACAAGGGCTTCGAGGTGACAGAAGCTAAATGGCTCTTTGGGGTTCCGGCTGACAAAATTGAGGTGCTTATCCATCCGCAGAGCGTTGTGCATAGTGCCGTTCAGTTTGTTGATGGTGCTGTCAAGGCTCAGTTGGGTGTGCCAGATATGCGTCTGCCTATCCAGTATGCCTTCTCTTTCCCTCAGCGTCTGCATCTGAATGGCGATCGTCTCGACCTCTTCAAGACGCAGGATTTGCAGTTCTTCAAGCCTGATTATCAGAAGTTCAAGTGTCTGCAACTGGCTTTCGATGCCATCAGAAAGGGTGGTAATATGTCATGTATCGTGAATGCTGCCAACGAGATAGTGAATGCCGGCTTCCGCAAAGGTGAGTGTGGCTTCCTTCAGATGGCTGATATCATCGAAGAGACGATGGCGAAGGCTACTTTCGACAGTAATCCCGACCTCGATGTCTATCTGCAGACCGATGCTGAGGCTCGCCGCATAGCTACAGAGCTGATGCTCAAGTAATAGTTAATAGTTTATAGTTAATAGTTAATAGTTAAAATGAACGTAGGATATAGGGCTCATCATAAAGTTCAAAGTTCCAAGTTCAAAGTTTAAAGTAAATAAATGGAAGTATTTTTGATCAAAGCGTTGCAGCTGATGCTGTCGCTTTCCATCTTAGTGTTGCTCCATGAGGGCGGACACTTCTTCTTCTCCAAACTCTTTGGTGTAAGAGTGGAGAAGTTCTATCTGTTCTTCGACCCTTGGTTCCATCTCTTCGAGTTCAAGCCAAAAAATTCGGATACTACCTATGGTTTGGGATGGTTGCCGCTCGGAGGATATTGTAAGATTTCGGGTATGATAGATGAAAGCTTCGATACCGAACAGATGAAACAGCCGGAACAGCCATACGAGTTTCGCAGCAAACCGGCATGGCAGCGCCTGCTCATCATGATAGGTGGCGTGCTGGTTAACTTCGTGCTGGCTCTCTTCATCTATTCCATGATTCTGTTCCATTGGGGCGACAATTATGTGGCTACCCGTGATATGAGTTATGGTATGAAGTTCAATACCGAGGCAAAGGCATTGGGTTTCCAGGATAAGGATATTCTGGTAAGCACCGATCTGGGTGAGTTCAAGACCTTTGATGGCGATCTGTATCGTAATCTCTCTGAGGCTAAGCAGGTCAATATCATCCGTCAGGGCAAACCGATGACGCTTAATCTGCCTGGCGATCTCGACATGCTCAGTATGATTAAGAGCAGTCCTCGCTTCGTAGATTTGTATGTGCCTCTGCAGATTGATAGTGTGATGAAGGATTCTCCTGCCAGCAAACTCGGTTTGACAAAGGGTGATAAGATTCTTGCTATTAATAATAAAAAGGTAGTCTCTTTCAACGAATTTCAGATTGAATTGGGCAGAGTAGAGGATGTGCTTGCTTCGGCTGAGACGCCGCAGGATAGTGCCAGAGCACTTACAGCTCAGGTTACTTATCTCAAGGCTTCTGGCGATACCGTCAAGTCGAGTGTTCTCCTGAAGTCTACCGAAGAGGGTGTGAAGTTTGGTTTCTACAATCATCCTGTCATGCTCGATTATAAGATTACTCATGTCAACTATGGCTTCTTCGAGAGTTTCCCTGCCGGCATCAAATACGGCTGGAATGTCTTGGCCGGTTATGTGGGCGATATGAAGTATGTATTCTCTAAGGAAGGCGCCAAGAGTCTGGGTGGCTTCGGTGCGCTGGGCAGTCTCTTCCCATCTGTATGGGATTGGCATGCATTCTGGCTTATGACAGCGTTCCTGAGTATCATTCTTGCCTTCATGAACATTCTTCCTATCCCTGCTCTTGATGGTGGACATGTGTTCTTCCTTCTCTATGAGATTATCACAGGTCGCAAACCGGGCGATAAGTTCATGGAGCGTGCTGAGTATATTGGTTTTGGCATACTGATTCTTCTGCTTGTCGTTGCCAACCTGAACGATGTATTGCGACTCTTCGGCATCTTGTAATGCCGGGGAATCGCGAAAATAAAGGTCAAAAAAAGAGGGTGTGTCATAAATTACTGACACACCCTCTTTTTTTTGAGTTTATTCTTTTATACGTATTATACGTATCTGATAATCTGTCCTACACTAACCTTCTTGTCTTTGCGGTAGCCGTTGAGTCTGCAGATCTGCTCTACAGATACGCCACGTTTTTCAGCGATAGAACTAAGCGTTTCGCCTGGCTTCACCTTGTGGTAGAGCTTCTCGTGACCAGCAGGCAGTTCGTAGTATCTTCCCACTTCGCCGCCGTTAACCTGCTCTCTGGTGTAACCACCGTTGCCAACCTTGCCGCGGGCAGCATTGGCATCAGCTGATTCGCTTTCGTAGGTATTACGGTTAAAGCTGTAGAAGTCGCCTGTAACGTCCTGATTGCGGAAATCAAAGAAGAGTGCCGGGTTCAGAGCCACACCACAGAGACGGGTCTCAAAGTGGAGATGCGAACCGGTACTTCTACCCGTGTTACCACCCAAGCCAATCACATCGCCGGCTCTTACCTCTTCGCCCTCAGTAACGAGCTGCTTAGAGAGGTGACCATAGATAGTCTCCAAACCGTTGTTGTGACGAATCACGATGTACTTACCGTAACCACCACCTTCATATCTTACGATGCGAACTCTGCCTGAAAAGGCTGAGCGGATTGAGTCGCCAATATAAACCTTGATGTCCATACCTTTATGTTGGCGGCCAAAGCTAGCACGGTAACCGAAGTTACTTGTGACAACGCGACTAGGAGTTGGCATGCAGAAATGACGGAGATCGATACGGAAGTGCTCAGGCAAGGTTGTAGCCCTGTGAGCGTACTTGTTAGAGAAATCCTCATACAGCTCGGCTGCAGGGTTCTCTCTGTCTTCAATCATTCGATAATGCGACACAGCGAGTGTGTCGAGCGATTTCATTCTGTGGTCTACAGGTGCCTGTCTTGCCAACAGGTCTTGTCCGCAAACGGGAGAAGCTGTTAGCGCCAACAATGCAACGACCGAAATTTTCTTTATACTCTTTTTAAAACTCATACTACTTTTTCTATTTTCTTTTTTAGGTTCGTGTCAACAGCGCAGAATCATACAAGAAATTCTGTAAAAACCACTAAGGCAAATGCCTTCATGTAGCGGTTTTGTTATATAGACGTTGCAAATATAACAAAAAAACTTCAAAAAACCAAAGTTGTTAAAGCCAAAAGGGCGATATTTAACGCCCTAGCCTTTTTTTTAACTTACATTAGGAAAATGAGATGCAAGGAGTTGACTTTTAGTACGTTTCATGCTTTTGTTGCATTCTCAACAGAGCCACGGCAGGAGAATGCCCCATGAAAATATACTTTTTTACCTCCGGACTGGTGAATCGGAGGCATTCCTGATAAGCGCGGTAGAGGTCGTTGAGATTGATGGTAAATTCCTTACCCGATGACTCTCTGATACCGATAATCATCTTTGCCGTGACATGCAGTTTGACATATCTGATGCCTGTTGCACTTTCTATTTCCGTAATGTTTTCGAGAATGGCTCTCATTTCTTCCAGGGTTATTTCTGGTCGCGGCTCCCTGATAGCCGGCTTTCTTCTTTTATCCATAATTATACTTTTTACTTTTGGGACAGGCGATGGAATCGCCTGGAACGGGGATGAGGCTGCTTGATAGCTGAAGCCACCTTTTAGCCTTGCTTTCTGATAGGAGGAACTGCTCTTGCTTGCTGCTTTAGCTGATGGCTGCCCAGTTGATATGGGTTTTCTTCAATTCCCTGAGGCGGTTCCAGAGCAGGGCGTTGTGAGGAGCATTGCATTCGGGATCGTTGTCGATGATTTCCTGTGCTTCTGTGCGTGCCAGTTGTACCAGCTGACCATCTCTGGCAATATTCGCTATCTTCAGGTCGAAAGCCATGCCGCTCTGCTGCGTTCCCTCCAGGTCGCCGGGACCACGGAGTTTCAAGTCGGCCTCGGCGATACGGAAACCGTCGTTCGTATCGCACATGATATCAATACGTTTGCGGGTTTCTTCTGAAAGTTTATAGTTGGTTACCAGAATGCAGTAGCTCTGGTCGCAGCCTCTTCCTACACGGCCTCGCAGCTGGTGCAACTGGGAGAGACCGAAGCGCTGTGCATCCAGGATAACCATGACAGAAGCATTGGGCACATTTACACCAACTTCTATCACGGTGGTGGCAACGAGAATCTGTGTTTCGCCCTTTACAAACTGCTCCATCTCTACCTCCTTCTCGGCAGATTTCATCTTTCCGTGTATCTTACTCAATTTGAATTCCGGGAATGCCTGTTTCAGCGTTTCGTAACCTTCTTCCAGGTTCTTCAGGTCGCTCTTCTCGCTTTCCTTGATTAGCGGAAAGACGATATATACCTGTCTGCCGAGATTAATCTGGCGGCGGATGCTCTGATAGAGACTGGTGAGTTGGGTATCAAACTTATGTAGCGTCTGTATCGGTTTTCTGCCCGGTGGCAGTTCATCAATCACGCTCACGTCCAGGTCACCATAAATGGTCATGGCGAGGGTGCGGGGGATAGGAGTGGCGGTCATCACGAGGATATGAGGCGGATTCTCGCTCTTGTTCCACAGCTTGGCTCTCTGTGCTACACCGAAGCGATGCTGCTCATCGATAACGGCTACGCCTAATCTTCTGAAAACTACCGGGTCTTCGAGGATGGCATGGGTGCCTACCAGAATCTGGATGTCGCCCGTAGCCAGGTCGGCAAGAATCTTTTCTCTCTTCTTTCCCTTTACGATACCTGTGAGCAGTTCTACCCGGATGTCCATTCCCTGCAGGAAGTCGCAGATAGTTTGCAGATGCTGCTCGGCAAGAATTTCGGTAGGTGCCATCATACATGCCTGATAACCGTTATCCAGCGCAATGAGCATGGTCATGAGAGCCACGAGCGTCTTGCCCGAACCTACATCACCCTGCAGAAGACGGTTCATCTGTCTGCCGCTGCACATATCGGCTCTGATTTCATGCATCACCCGTTTCTGTGCTCCTGTCAGTTCAAAAGGCAGATGATGGGCATAGAACCCGTTGAAGATATCGGCGATGCGGTTGAAGACATAGCCCCTGAACTTGCGGCGCTGGTCGGTGGCATACCTTATTATATTAAGCTGCACATAGAAGAGTTCCTCAAATTTTAGGCGTACCTGAGCCTTCTGCATCTCCTGATGGGAATGCGGATAATGAATCATGCGGATGGCTGCATCGCGCGAAACCAGATGCAGGCGGTCTACGATATGGCTTGGCAGCGTTTCGGGAAGAGGAGGAAGGATGGTGACCAACTGCTTGGTCATCTTCTCTATGGAACGTGAGGTGTAGCCGCGTTTTCTCAGGTTCTCGGTAAGCGAGTAGTAGGGCTGCATGCCCATCTCTGAAATCTGGAGATTGGTGGCATCGTCCATATCGGGATGGGTAAACTGGAATCTGCCGTTGAAGATGGTTGGCTTTCCGAAAACGAGATATTCGGTTCCCACCTTATAGGTCTTCATGATGTATTGGGCACCGCGATACCAGATGAGGTCTGCCACACCGTAGCCGTCTGAGAAATGGGCTACCAGCAGCTTGTTGCGCTTACCGGTATCAATCTCATCGTAGCTGAGTATCTTGCCTTTGAGTTGTACAAAGGGCATGTCGGCATTGAGTTCGCTGATGTGGAAAACCTTGGAGCGGTCTACATATTTATATGGATAGTATTCCAGCAGGTCACTATAAGAGTTGATGCCGAGCTCCTTGCTCAGTATCTCTTTCTTCTTGGGTCCTACCCCCGGCAGGAACATGATGTCTTGGTCTAAAATACTATTCATAATGATGCAAAAGTACAACATTATGGCAAAACAGCCAAAATGTTTAACGCTTTTTTTCCGCAATTGTGGCTTTTTTATTTGTTTATATTGATTTTTCTTCGTACCTTCGCACCAAATAAGATTAAAACTTTCATGAATAGTAAGAAAAGATATATGGTGATAGCTTTGCTGGCGCTTCTGGTTGTGTCGGCAATGGCATATAATGACGAGGCTAAGCCTTGGACCTTCTGGAACTGGAAGTATAGCTCCGTTTCCAGACCGGGTATTCATGCCGATCTGACGGGTATGAAGAATGTAGGTATGGGCGGTATCTGGCTGATGCCGGTACGTGAAGCCGGCGAGCGTCTGGAATTTCAGGACGGGGTGGCACAGCTGTCGCCTGAGTTCTGGAAGATGATGGATTATTCCTTCCAGCTAGCCGACTCTCTCGATTTTGATATGGGCATCCATGTCTTGCCTGGCAATCCGCTTGTCCTCCCTGCTGAATCGATGCAGAAGGTTGTCTGGACCGATACCATCATGAAGGGCGGAAAGAAGATTGAAGGCTTGCAGATGTGGCAGCCCGAGAGTTATAAGGACGGAAAGATGCAGTCTGCCGGAAGCGAAGGTGGATATTATCAGGATATTGCTGCTTTTGCCATCCGCTTTAAAGAAAAAACGGGTCCTGCCTGGCGCAACGCAACCGATTCGGCTGCCCGGAGCGAGGCGGTGCCGATGACTGATGTGCTCCCCTTGAAGATGGAAGGGGGAATGGTGATGGGTGTCATGGTGAATGGTATCTTGCAGAATAAGTTGCCTAAGGGCTCCTGGTGCCTGTTGCGGATGGGACATACCTCAACGGGACAGACTCATGCAACGGATGGGAAAAGTATGGGACTTGAGGTGGACAGGTTCTCACCGGCAGCCGTAAAGAAACTATTCGATTCCTGGTATGCGCCGTTACTGAACCGTCCGCATGGCGATGTGGTGTCGTATCTGTATATCGACCCGAGAGAGTGGGGTAGCCAGAACTGGGGCTGTCAGTTTGCCGAAGAATTCAAGGTGCGCCGCGGCTATGATCTCATCCCTTATCTTCCTGTCATGGCAGGTGTTCCGCTGGAGTCGGCTTCCCGATACGAACAGGTACAGAATGATATCCGTCTCACCATCGAGGAACTGGTAAAGGAGAAGTTCTTCCAGACCTTCACCCGTCTGGCAGAAGAACAGTATGTTGAGGTTTCTTGTGAGCCTATCCCGCGTACCGATCATCCCGACGATATGTTCCGTGCCGTAAGCAGAGCCCATATCTATAATGAAAATCCGGTCCAGGCTGTGGCTTGTACAGGAAACTATGGCGCACGGAACGGAACGCCCGCCTTGCTCAAACCTTTGACAGACAGCCACCTGGCGCTTGGCATCAACAGGTTCATTTTCCAGCATGATATTGTCCGGCATCCAGAGGCTCGAGGTTTCATGGATTACATCACCATGTGTCAGCATTATCTGCAGCAGGGCAGACCGGTGGTTGATATCGCTGTGTTTCATCCTTCGGAAAACCCCGAACAAAAGAACAGCTATCGTGCCCCTCGTGGTTACAAATACGATTTGATTAACAAGGATGCCTTGCTGAAATGGAATTTCGAATACAGTCCGAAAGGTAAACTGCCTGGAAATCAGGATTATCGCATTCTCGTGGTTTCGCAGCCGGATAGCTCTCTCTCTGCTGAGATAAAAGCGAAACTGGAGGAATTGCGTGAGGAAGGCATCGTCATCATCGACAAGCCTTATCAGGTGAAGAACTTCTCGCAGTATGGCATCGATCCGGATGTCATACTGCCTGAGAATATGGATTATGCCCACCGTCTGGTTCTGGAGGCAACGGGCAGGAAGGATATCTATTTCCTGATTAATCAGGAGAATAAGGAACGCCAGATTACGGCAACCTTCCGTACCGGTACTTCCAGAATCCGCCAGATAGTGAACTTGAACTTGCCAGCTTATGGCTCAGTCTTCGTCATCTTGTCTAACAGGGATGACATGCAGATTATCCGCCCAGCAAAGCTTCCGCTACCTTGATGTCGAATGGAGTGGTAATCTTGATGTTCTCACGGTTACCCTCTACCATTGCAACCTGACAGCCAAGACTTTCTACCACCGAAGCATCATCGGTGAACTGTTCCTTGTATTCCTGGTTGAAAGCCTGCTTTGCCAGACCGATGTCGAAGGTCTGGGGAGTCTGCACCACGCGGTAATCGCTGCGCAGCACATTCTTTCCGCCTCCGTGCTGGTCGATATAGCGCAGGGTGTCGGTTACGGCATATACAGGGATGGCTGCATATTCTTCGCGAGCCGTCTCGAAACATTCCTCGATGACTTCTTTAGATACGAATGGGCGCACGCCGTCGTGAATACCCACTACGCCATCTTCATCATCAGGAATGAGTGCCAGTCCGTTCTTGGATGACTGGAAACGGGTGTCGCCACCATTAGCTATCTGGTGTTTGATGCTGAAATGATGCTCCTCGCAGAGCTGGTGCCAGTATGCCTGCTGACTCTCCGGCAGAACCAGGATGATGTTCAATGCAGGGTCATATTCATGAAAACGCTCTATGGTGCGCATCAGGATAGGTTTGCCCGCTACCGGCAAGAACTGTTTTGGAATCTCACTTCCCATGCGGAGGCCCTTGCCTCCGGCTACTATGATTACGTAATCCACTTTGTTACTAATTAATAGTTTATAATTTATAGTTTATAGGGCTTACTTGCTCTGCATGAGATGATCATACCTCATGCCATCCTGCAGGGCAGCTACGGTTTCCTTGCTTACGAAATAGCTCAATATCTTATAGGCGTATGGGAGGGTTGCTGCAGGACCTTCGCCCGTAATCACGTTGCCGTCTTCCTGGAAGAGGGTGGCGGTATATTCGGTGTTCTCGCCGAAATACTGCTCAAAGCCAGGATAACAGGTAGCCTTCTTTCCTTCGAGGATGCCTGTGCTTGCCAGAACCATTGGGGCTGCGCAGATGGCACCGATTCGCTTGCCAGCCTTGTGCTGTGCGATGAGCGCCTGGCGCACACCTTCGTGCTCGTTCAGGTTTGTACTGCCTGGCATTCCGCCCGGAATCATCAGCATGTCAGCATCTTCAAAGCTGGCAATATCCTCAAACTTCAGGTCAGCCTTGATGGTAACACCATGCGATGTTTCTACCCATTCAGTACCCGTTACACTTACTGTCTTGATGTCTACACCACCTCTGCGGAGGATGTCTACCGGAGCCAATCCTTCGATTTCCTCGAAGCCATTGGCAAGAAATTCATATACCTTAGCCATAATTTATTTGTTTTTTGTCTTGTTATTCAAATAATATGATTACCTTTGCAAAAGTAAGAATAATTATTGAAATAACAAAATAAATGGCACAGCAACATTTAAAATTCGCAATATTTGGTAATGAATACCAGGCTAAGAAGTCGGCTTCGATAGAGAAAATCCTTCTTTATCTCGAAAAGAAGGAGGCTGAAGTTTATGTGGAGAATGCTTATTACGAGTTTCTTACCCGCGACCAGCATCTCGATGTGAAGGCGGCTGGGGTGTTCGAGGATTACAACTTTGATGTGGATTACGTCATCTCTATGGGTGGTGACGGTACCTTCCTGAAGGCAGCGAGCCGTGTGGGAGCCAAGGGTACGCCTATCATCGGTGTGAATATGGGCAGATTGGGCTTCCTTGCCGATGTGCTGCCAAGCGAGATAGAGTCGGCGCTGGACAGTCTTTATGCCGGTGAATGTCTGATAGAGGAGCATGCGGTGATTCAGGTGGAGGCAGAAGGTGGCATACTTGCCGGCAATCCGTTCGCCCTCAACGATATCGCCGTACTGAAGCGTGATGATGCTTCGATGATTTCTATCCGTACGCAGGTAGATGGCGAATTTCTCGTTACTTATCAGGCTGATGGACTGATTGTTACCACGCCAACCGGTTCTACGGCATACAATCTCTCGAATGGCGGACCTATCATCATTCCGCAGAGTGGCAGCATCTGTCTTACTCCGGTGGCTCCTCATAGTCTGAACATCCGTCCTATCGTCATCAACGATACGGCAGTCATCACGCTCGATATCGAGAGTCGCAGCCACAACTATCTGGTAGCCATTGATGGACGTAGTGAACGTATGACGGAGGAAACCCGCCTCATCATCCGCAAGGCTCCTCATAGCATCAAGATTGTGAAGCAGCGCAACCAGCGTTATTTCTCTACCCTGAGAGAGAAACTGATGTGGGGTGCTGACCAGCGCGAAAGATAAGTAGAATAAGAAAGATAATTAAAATAAGAAAAGAGGTATATCCCGAAGATGAATCTTGGGTATACCTCTTTTTTCTAACCTAAAACAACTAACTAATAATTTTGTTCACACAAAACTAAACCTAAAAACATAAACCTTAATAAACCTAAAAACTTAAAAACTTAAAACTGAAAAACTTAAACTAAAAACTGAAACTATTCTTTGAACTTATTTGTTGTATTCTGCAGTAACATCCTTCACTTTATATTTCTTACCATCTTTGGATGTTTCGATTTCGAAGTAAGCCGTACTGGTGAGACCTGTTATATCTACAGTCTGCGGCTTATCTGTAC
>ENA-OOQP01000103-OOQP01000103.1-human-gut-metagenome-genome-assembly--contig:-NODE-103-length-44808-cov-2.946194_pt1 | contig 44808 bp, 46 predicted proteins | sample MGYA00241266_ERZ501171 | MGnify/ENA primary metagenome ERZ501171 (study PRJEB25962, sample SAMEA2042501) | human gut metagenome | biome: human gut; feature: human-associated habitat; material: faeces...
TCACCGACGGTACAATCATGGTTGAGAAACACAAAGAATAATATTCACTTAATAAAAACATCAATGGAATCATCTTTCTACTTGCCTATCTTTCTGATAGCCGGAGGTATTATCTTCTTGATAATATTTTTCCATTACGTGCCGTTCTTCCTTTGGTTGTCGGCTAAAGTTTCGGGAGTTAACATCTCGCTGATACAACTATTCTTAATGCGTATACGTAACGTTCCGCCGTATATCATCGTTCCGGGAATGATCGAAGCCCACAAAGCCGGTCTGAAAAATATCACCCGCGACGAACTGGAAGCCCATTATCTGGCTGGCGGACACGTAGAAAAGGTAGTTCACGCCTTAGTATCGGCATCGAAAGCCAACATCGAATTGCCTTTCCAGATGGCTACTGCTATCGACCTGGCAGGACGTGACGTATTCGAAGCTGTACAGATGTCTGTAAACCCGAAAGTGATTGATACTCCTCCTGTTACTGCAGTAGCCAAAGACGGTATCCAGCTGATCGCCAAGGCCCGCGTCACCGTACGTGCCAATATCCGCCAGCTGGTGGGCGGTGCCGGTGAAGACACGGTACTGGCCCGTGTAGGCGAAGGTATCGTATCCTCTATCGGTTCTTCCGAGAACCACAAGTCAGTACTTGAGAACCCCGACTCCATCTCCAAACTCGTATTGCGCAAGGGACTGGATGCCGGTACTGCCTTTGAGATTCTCTCCATTGATATTGCCGACATCGATATCGGCCGCAACATCGGTGCAGCCCTTCAGATGGACCAGGCCAATGCCGACAAGAACATTGCCCAGGCCAAGGCAGAAGAGCGCCGTGCCATGGCTGTAGCCCTGGAACAGGAAATGAAAGCCAAAGCCGAAGAAGCCCGTGCCAACGTGATCCAGGCAGAAGCCGAAGTACCCAAGGCCATGGCCGAAGCCTTCCGCAGCGGCAACCTCGGTATCATGGACTACTACCGGATGAAGAACATCCAGGCTGATACCGACATGCGAAGCAGCATTGCCCGGCCGGATTCCCATCCCGCCAGCCATGATCCCATCGGCAAATGATATGACAACAACAATAACTTTACATACTACTTAACGACTAAAAAGCAATTTATATGAAAAAGTATTTTCCACCCTCAGAACTGATTATCAATGAAGACGGCTCAGTGTTCCATCTTCACGTAAAACCGGAGTATCTGGCGGATAAAGTCATTCTGGTGGGCGATCCCGGACGCGTGGAACTCGTGGCCTCCCATTTCGACACTAAAGAATGTGAAGTAGAAAGCCGTGAATTCCGTACCATCACCGGAACTTACCAGGGAAAACGCATCACGGTAACCTCCACCGGTATCGGATGTGACAATGTAGACATTGTAATGAATGAACTCGACGCACTGGCCAACATCAATTTCCAGACCCGCGAAGAGAATGATACCTTCCGCCAGCTGGAAATCGTGCGTATCGGTACCTGCGGCGGTCTGCAGCCTTATACTCCCGTAGGAACTTACATCTGCTCCGCCATCTCCGTAGGATTTGACGGACTCCTGAACTTCTACGAAGGACGTAACGCCGTATGCGACCTGCCCATGGAACGCGCCCTGCTCAACCACCTGGGATGGGCAGGCAATCTCTGTGCGCCGGCTCCCTACGTGATCCATGCCAATGAAGAGCTGGTAGACCGCATTGCCGGTACGGACATGGTGCGCGGCGTAACAGTAGCCTGCGGCGGTTTCTTCGGTCCGCAGGGACGTCAGCTCCGTATTCCGCTGGCCGATCCGCACCAGAACGAAAAGATCGAAAGCTTCGAGTATCAGGGACACCGCATCACCAACTTCGAAATGGAAAGCTCTGCCCTGGCCGGTCTGGCCCGTCTGCAAGGCCACAAGGCTACTACCGTATGCATGGTCATAGCCAACCGGGTAGCAAAGGAAGCCAATACCGGATACAAGAACAAGATTGACGACCTGATCAAAGTCGTACTCGACAGAATTTAACAAACTTATTATCAACCAACAGGTTCCCCTCTACGGAGGAGAACCTGTTTTTATGTCTGAAAACTCACACACATGGAAGCAAGTTTCAAATCCAACCTTACCGACAAGCGTCAGCGCTACCTCCAGTTTCTTGAACAGTTCGCCCCACTGATTGAAGGCGAGAAAAACGAAATCAGCGTACTGGCCAATACCAGTGCCGCCCTGAAAGAAGCATTCGGATTCTTCTGGGTAGGCTTCTATCTCGTACACGAAGGCGAACTTCACCTCGGTCCGTTCCAGGGCAGCGTGGCCTGCTACCGCATCAGAAAAGGACGCGGCGTATGCGGCACCGCCTGGGCTGAAGCCCGTACCCAGCTCGTGCCCGACGTAGACCAGTTCCCCGGCCATATCGCCTGCAGTTCCCTCTCCCGCTCCGAAATCGTTGTACCGATAATAGCTGCCGGAGAAGTGCGGGGCGTGCTTGACATTGACAGTGACCAACTGGCCACATTCGACGAAACCGATCGCGAATACCTCGAAAAGGTTGTTGACCTGCTGGTGAAAACCCTCTATGCCCACGCATAAATCTGTCGGCTCCGCTTCCGGATATAACCCGAAAACCGTATCTTTGCAAGGATTTTAAAAAGAACTACGCACGTGAACATATTACAAACTGAAGATACTATCTGTGCCATCGCCACCGCCCAAGGTGGAGCCATCGGCACCATCCGTGTGTCGGGTCCGGAAGCCATTACCCTCACCGACCGCATCTTTAAACCCGTATCCGGCAAACCGCTGGCAGAACGCGCACCCTATACCCTCACCTTCGGTCACATTCTTACCCCCGAAGGAGAAATCATCGATGAAGTGCTGGTCAGCCTATTCCGTGCGCCTCATTCCTATACGGGACAGGACTCTACGGAAATCTCCTGCCACGGTTCAAGCTACATTCTCCAGCAAGTGATGCAGCTTCTCATCCGGCAAGGATGCCGTGCCGCCGGACCGGGTGAATATACCCAGCGCGCCTTCCTGAACGGCAAGATGGATCTGAGCCAGGCCGAAGCTGTGGCCGACCTCATTGCTTCCACTTCTGCCGCTACTCACCGCATGGCCATGAACCAGATGCGTGGCGGATTCAGCCGTGAACTGGCCGTTCTGCGCGACAAGCTGCTCCATCTCACCTCCCTCATGGAACTGGAACTCGACTTCAGCGACCACGAGGAACTGGAGTTTGCTGACCGTTCGGAACTGGAAGCCATCGCCCGTCAGATTGAGCAGGTCATCCATCACCTGGTTGATACATTCAGCGTGGGCAATGCCCTCAAAAACGGAGTGCCCGTGGCCATCGTGGGCGAAACAAACGCCGGAAAATCAACCCTGCTGAATGCCCTCCTGAACGAGGAACGCGCCATCGTGAGCGACATCCACGGCACCACACGCGATGTCATTGAGGACACCATGAATCTGGGAGGTATCACTTTCCGCTTCATCGATACTGCCGGTATCCGCGAAACGACTGATACCATCGAAAGTTTAGGTATCGAACGGAGCTTCCAGAAACTGGATCAGGCTGATATCGTACTCTGGGTCATCGACGCAACCTGTGCCGAAGAACAATATCATCAGCTGGCCGACAAAATCCTGCCACGGTGCGAAGGCAAACATCTGGTCATCGTACTCAACAAGGTGGATTTGCTTTCGCCGGCAGACTCTTCCAATAAAATTACAGAGACTGCGGAACCGACCGATGCACGGATTGCGCAGCTGAAAGCGGCTCTCCCCGATTTGCCTGAAGATGCCTGTGTGCTTTCCCTTTCAGCCAAGCAGAAAGAAGGGCTTGCTATGCTCCAGAAACAACTGGTGGACTTCGCTGCCCTGCCCGACCTGTCGCAGAATGATGTAGTGGTAAGCAATATCCGCCATTACGAGGCTCTGAGCCGTGCACTGGAAGCTATCCACCGTGTACAGGACGGACTGGCTATGCAGCTCTCCGGGGATCTGGTAAGCCAGGATCTTCGTGAATGTCTTTACCACCTAGGAGAAATCGTAGGCGGAACAATTGAGACAGACGAGGTTTTGGGGAATATTTTTAAGCATTTTTGCATCGGTAAGTAAATCACTGATTATCAAATAGTTAAATTGATTATAATCGATTAATATGGCGCTCTTTACGGGCGCCTTTTTGGTTGCTCAAGTATCGTTGATAATCGTTGCTAAGCCTTTTTACGCCATTTTTTGTACCTCCTGTGTACCTCACCACGAAAATCCGAGGATTATCGTTGGCAAGGTCGTGGAGAACTTTTACGCCATTTTACGGGATTTTACGGAGTTATACAAAAATATTGGAGAAATAAGGAGAAATAACATGAGTAGCAACATTGAAATCAGACGAATCTGTGCGTGGTGCAAGCAAGAATTCATTGCACATAAAACGACTACAACCTGTTGTTCGCACAGATGTGCAAACCTTCTGTATAAACAGAAGAAACGTGAAGCTTCCATTAGAGCTAACAACCAGGTTGTCGAAAAAGTCATCAAGGAAAAGCCGATTGAGAAGATCAGAGACAAGCCTATTCTTACTATCACAGAAGCTGCCACATACATAGGCGTAACCCGACCTACTCTTTATGGCTATCTGAAAAGAGGTGAATTAAAAGCCTCCCGACTTGGATATAAATTTCTATTGAAAAAGGAAGATATTGATAACTTATTCAATAAGCCCATAGAATTTAAGATTCCGGTCAGAGATAAACCTTCCATTAATGATTTCTACACCACAGCCGAAGTCAAGGAGAAGTATGGCGTAAAGGATTCCTGGATATTCCATATTGCTAAGGAACATAATATTCCACGAACCTTTCACCGTGGGAAAACCTATTGGAGCAAAAAGCATATTGATGACTACTTTGCAAAGAAAGCTCCCGATCCTGAAATCAAGGAATGGTACAGCACGCAAGACATGCAGGAGAAGTTCGGCATGACACTAACGGCCATCTATTCTTTTGTATCAAAGAATGCCATTCCCAAAAAGAAAGTCGGCATTATGGTGTACTACTCCAAAAAGCATGTGGACATTGCCAAAGGTCTCATAGCTCCCGAAGAGCCCAAATACTACACCATTGCCGAAGCGATGGAGCGATTCAATTTGACGCGGGATCAACTCTACCATTATGTGAAATACCATAATATCCCTCGTATCAAGGTCGGTAAATATACGAAGATCCTGCGGGCAGAGCTGGACAAGTTCTTTGAGCCTCCAAAGATAGAATGATTCGAAAGTTATTTTCCGGTGATAAATACCACCATTAGAACACCTATTTTATTTGCAAAAAAACAAGTATTAATCAAAAAACAATATAGCTATGACACTTACATGTACCAACGTAACTTTGAGACAAAAGCCATTGCGTAACGACCGCATATCTCTTTATCTGGATTATTATCCGGCCATCCGCAATCCTTATACGATGAAGATGAGTCGCCGGGAATTCCTCGGCATCTACATCTATGCCAAGCCCAAGAACGAGCAGCAAAGAATGTTCAACCAGGATATGCTGAACAAGGCAGAGGCAATCCGCTGTATCCGTGTCCAGTCGCTTATCAATGAAGAATTCGGGTTCCTGGACAAGAACAAACAAAAAGTAGATTTCCTTGCCTACTTCCGGACAAAGGCACGGGAAAAATATGAAAAATGGGATTGTGTTTACAACCACTTCGAGAAATTTGTCGGCGGGAAATGCACCTTTGGTGATGTCACCGTAGAACTGTGCGAAAAGTTCAGGGATTACCTGCTTAAATGCAAACAGATCAATCATCCCAATGCTTACATCTCACGCAATTCGGCAGCCGGTTATTATTCGACGTTCCGTGCCTTATTGAAAATAGCCTATAAAGAGAAGATGCTGCGTGAGAACTTGAACGACTTTCTGAAAAAGATAGGATGGAAAGAGGTTAAGAAAGAGTATCTGACACTTGATGAAGTCAAGAAACTGGCAGCTACGCCCTGCAAGATTCCTGTCTTGAAACAGGCATCCCTGTTTGCTTGTATGACCGGTCTCCGTATCAGTGATATTCTGAAGCTGGACTGGCGTGATTTTGAAGTCGGGCCAGATCAAGGCTACTATATTCGTATCTGTACCGAAAAGACAGAAACCGAGGCCACCCTTCCCATCAGTCAGGAAGCACTGGAGTTGTGTGGCGAATGGGGCACCGGAAAAGTATTCAAAGGCTTAACCCGCTCCATGACTCATCATCCCTTGAAACAATGGATTGACGAAGCTGGAATCAGAAAGCACATAACCTTCCACTGCTTCAGGCACTCGTATGCGGTCATCCAAATCTCTTTAGGTACAGACATTTACACAGTATCGAAGATGCTAACACATAAGAATGTCACCACCACTCAAATCTATGCTGATTTGGTCAATTCAAAGAAACGAGAGACGGCGAATAAGATTTCATTGAAATGAATGTACGATTTAGACATATAGTGAAAGATTTTTGTCTTTCACTATATGTCTAAATGTAAAATTCTTCTATACTTTAAACGAATGGATAATAATGAAACACTTCTAATGTTAATCTATATGCGAAAAGTGCCATTTTTTCGAGTTCAATATGGTCAATCTGAATATTACATTCTTTTTGTTCATTAATATGCACCCATTTATTTCGGTATTCTCTCAACTTATGTAATTTCATTTTTGTTTTTGCATCATATGAACATTGTTCTATTAAATCATAAAAAGACCGATTCTTCAATCCTTCATCATCCCTCATATAAGACTCTATAGCTGCCTGACACATGAGTATACAAGCTAAATCAGCTCCTGCACAGAATGCAATATAAGCATTTTCCAACTGAAATGTTGTCCAATCTTGTAAGCAAATGCTTCCTTTTAAAACATCATCTTGGATATTAAGTAAAATTTTCTCTCTTTCAGCTGATAAATCCATATTATATTTACTCATAAAAAATTAAATGTATACTGAATATCTTACAAAACAATAAAAGTTCTACTATGATGGGCTTGATGGTAGGAGAAATTATACATAAACCGATAAAAAATATGCCCATTGATTACATACCACATCTTTTTAATTGAGAAAATATTGTCTTAGTTTGTCCAAACAGTTCTAATTTTACTCATAAATACTGTATAACAACGTATAAAAATAGAATGTATCATATTAATTAATTATTTATTACTTCCTTCAAAGTACTATACGAATCAGACTGAATCTTAAACATTTCTAATCCTAATAAACTAGAAATATATTGAGCATGTTCTATTTCTGTATTTTGCATTTTTTCAAGAAGTGAAGTTTCATATCTTTTTCCGTCTCTTTGAGATAAACGTTTTGCTATAATTTCTGGCGTTTCGCTTACTACAATTATTTTCTTTGGGTTTATCCCTATAAATACTTCTTCAGGAACTTTCTCAATTTTACTTTCCTTATTCAGCAAACAAAAATGTCCATCCAACAAATAAGTTTTACCTGAAGTGACAACTCCTTTCAAATTTTTCAATAAGCGGTCTTGTGTAGCATCAATATCTGCTACACGCTTATCTGAAGAATCCACATTAAAATCTTTCCATTTCAATACTTCACTAGCTGATAAATGTACAATTCCAAGTTCAGATTCGATACGTTCGCATAATGTACCTTTTCCAACACCATGAATACCGCCAATAAATATAATATCATTTTTCATAATTCCACAAAACTCAAAACAGATTCCTCTATATCATCTTCTTCTAGATATTTGAATGATTGAGGGGCTACAAATGAAGTAAAAACATCGAATGGATTTATTGGTTTCTTATACAAAACAGGATTCTCTATCTGTAATGCATAACCTTTGTCACGTCCTTTAAAATATTGGTCAAAGAACTCTTTAGAGATACCGGAAACGAAGGATGTTTTTTCCCATAATTTTTCCGGAGTATCACTTAATATCTTTTTTACAGAAAACTCTCCAACAATCATTCCTTCAGGCTTAGTTGAATATACGACTACCTGAGTAACGTGTTTTGTAAACACGTTTTTCCTATATTCAAACTTTTTTCGTCCTTGAAAAATTTCACGAACAAATTCCGGTTTAATCGACAATAAGACTTTCATCTATTTGACCTCTTTCTATAATATCATTAAACTGTTCATCTGTTAACTCTAAAAATCCCCAATAAGCATTTTGAGAAATACCAACTTCTTCTATCAACTCTTTTCTAATTATCCTACGATTAAAAGCGGCATTATATGTCATCTTAATGATAACTGTTTTAGAATTATTATAAAATATAGTTAATGTGTTTTTATCAAATATACTGTAATAATTTGTATATTTGATGTATTCCTCATAACTTTTAAAATCTTTTGGAGTTTTCACTTCCTCAACGACACAAACAGAAGTTGCAACACTTCTATACATTGCAGATCCCCGATCATCTGATGTACGATAAATAACAACAAGATCACCTGGGTTCATTTGCTTAGCATCTTCCATCCTGCATAAATAAATTTTATGGATACTATTTGTATGAGAAACGTCTTTGATAAGCGAATCTTTATCTCTTATTTCTGTATTCAAAATAGAGTCGGGGAACAATACCGTATGAAATTTAGGATATATAGCCAACAAATATTTGTTCTTTCCAGCTGTATGTATAAAAGGAAAATCTTTACAAATATCACCAGTATAACATTTCATGGATTTGACATAAACACTTTCAGGATTATCGGTATCTCCTTTTATAGCTTTCTTCTCAAACCCGTATTTTTTCAGAAGATTTACAAGACCTACATGCTTTTCAAATATCGTCACATAAATCTCTTCTACCTTCTCATATAAAGCATGATGCATTATCATCCTAACAAATCTCTCGCCTAATTTCGTATTATGCGCTTCTATCTTAAAAGTTCCGACTTTCAGTCTTTTAGCTTCAGGGAAATTAGGTATTACATCAGTTATTGCTTCATCTTCTATCTTAAGATAAAGAAAAGCCTGCAAAGAACTATCATTTTTTTTCTGAATGTATGCATCATTATCGCTTTTTCTGCCAAACCATTCTTCAAAACCTTTATAATCAGCTTTCAAACTATCGAAGAATGGATCCTCTAAATTGACCTCTTTAAATTTTACTAATTCCATAATAATCAATTTTTATATGTGTCCTGATTATTGTTTTCAATTATTCTAATATACAAATATAGTGAATTTCATTTTCTTCTTAGTAGTGTGAGGAAGCAAAATATCTAAATTTATCATAGTGTATACCCAATATATTGATTTTGCTCTATTCATATTCAGTATAAAACATGTCAATACAGTCTTTGTCTTATTTATAGCTGAAAAAAGCTACATATTGAGGACAAATGCTGCCACTTTCTTGGATTTATAACATGGTATCTATGAAATGACATATATTTGCGCACAAACAATTAGCAAATATCACTATGAATCAGAAAAGTATAGAACATATAGCACGCTATTCCCTTGTATTGGTAGGTAATCTTGTTGTTGGCGTTTTAGCTCGTCAGTTTGTTTTATCCAGAGGTGTTGACGATTTCAGTAGTATTGTCGCATTTTTTGCAACAGTAATTGTCTTGATGGCGATCTATGCCAGTTTACAGACAACTTTTAATCAGTTTCTGCTACCACGCATAGAAGCTTTTCTATTGCGTTTCTCTGCTTTTCAAACGATGAAAAATCACAATGATACCGTTTCTGTTCCGGAAGCCCCTACAATCAAAGATTCAAACCAAGCTACGCCTGATGTCATTGAGTCTGCTCTTACCGCTGAAGAAACAATCTCTGGACCTTCAGAATATGAAGTTATGCGAACCAATTCTATCGCAAAAAAGAATCGTGCTATTCAAACTAAATTGGAAAAGGTCATTAGCTATACGAAGCAAACAATGGTTGCCTATATGAGTGAAGAGGATCTCAACCGTCTATGTACATACGTTGCTGAATATAGTTCAGGCGATACCTTGCAAAAGATAACGCCCGTAAAGGTGGATTCACAACTTAAAAGCATTGATATTATGCATTTTGGTTGGAACATTGGCAAGGCTTTTGGTATAAAGCGCATTCACACAGCCACATTCATAAAGAATGTTTTTGCCCATACCCTCCGTGACTTAGAGATCTCAACGATTGAACGTAAAATGTCACATACGGAATCTGAATGTTACATTAAACTACAACAATTAAAAGAGTAATATATGTCATTTATCATCTTCCATTGAGTCCCAATAATCACTATCCATTTTCATCACCTTAAAGGTCATTTCTGTCTGAAGCCCCAATCCAAAATCATATATATATTCTGTTAATTGATGGCCATTAATCAAAATAACAGTAGGCGAACCATTTAAGCTATCTACATAATCCATAGCTCCTTTTGTAAAATCTGAAGTAGTGATAAAAACCCCCTTTTTAGATGGAGTTCCTGCTACAGCTCCCACAAAACTCTGAACTTCATTACGTCCAACATTATTACCTAATGCATATCGTTTAGCTTGAATAGAAATATGATTAAAGCCAAGAATATCTTCTTTTATAATGCCATCAATACCTCCATCATTTGAAAATTTTGTAACAAATCCTGAGTTCTTTACTTCACCTCCATATCCCATTGCTTGAAGTAATCTCACAACTAATCGTTCGAATTCTTGGGGCTTTTTACTAAGTATTGTCGTGAGAATTTCTGATTGAATGGATTGTTTTATATTATCATACGAATTATATAAACTTTCTTGAGGAGTCGGTTCATTCTCTCCGGTTGTTTCTGATGCTTCTTCTAATGTGTCTTTAATTTTAGATTCTTTCTTCGGAGTTCGTGCGTTGACAGTTGTCTTAATATACTCACTTATCTGTTCATCAGAACATGATTCAAGCATAGCCAATCCTTTATCACTAATTTTATAGTCTCCTCTTTTAGGCTTTTCAACTAAGCCAGCAATGAATAGATAAGACAAAGCCCAGGAAATACGATCTAAAAATATTTCTCCATTACCTGATGGATACCATGCATTCATCTCTTCATCTGTCAAATGAAAATGTTCTGCTAAAGGAACTCTAAAATCTTTGGCTCTCATAACGGCCCCCGACTTTAGTGTTTTCAGCGCTTGTATCCTAATTTGATCAAATTGCGGTATCATTTTGGTATTCACTAAATTAAATTGATAACAAACAAAGTTACTGCTTTTTCCTCATATATTCTAATAATATATTTCTTTTATACACGAACTCTGTGTATCCAATCGCTTTCTATATTGATATTTAATTATTTACCGTCAACAATCATCATCAAAAGTTATCTCACAGTTATATTCCGGTGATATTTCCCACCATCAAAACACCAATTTCCTTTGCCAGCGAACAATTAAAAACGAGTACGTATGGCAAACGAACAAATCACTTTTGATAAGCTGCCGCAGGCGGTAGGTTATCTCACAGAACAGATGGAACAAATCCGGCAAATGGTGGCGGCACTGCAACCGCAGGTTTCTTCCGACAAGCATCGTCTTATTGAAATTGACGAAGCCTGTAAAATCACACGAAAGGCAAAGCCTACCATTTACACGCTTGCGCGTAAAGGACTAATTCCAGCCTATAAAAAAGGTAAGAAACTCTACTTCTATGAAGATGAGCTGCTGCAATGGATTGAGTCCGGACGCAAGCAGATGCAGGCCATGTCACTTCAGGAACAGGCAGCAGAGATAGTACATGGAGCGAAGCGCAAACCAAAGGGAGGCTATAACTTTTGATCTGCACGGCTATGGAAACCTCCAAATTAACAGCAGAAGGTATTATCGGTGAGGCTGTACGCATCGGAGCCAAGATGTCCGGCGGTGAGTTCCCGATAGAAGTCTTTCCTATCAGGATTCAGCGTATCATCAGCAGTTTGCACGATTGTCAGGGCTATCCCGTGGATTATGTTGCTGCGGCTATCCTTGCGGCCATTGCCGTGGGGATTGGCAACTCCCATCTAGTGCAGGTGAAGCGTAACTGGTTGGAAAGTCCCATTCTGTACATGGCACTGATTGGACGCCCCGGGGCCAATAAGAGTCATCCGCTGAGTTTCGCTTTCCAGCCGTTTATTGAGCACGACTATTGTCAGAATCAGGAATATCAGAAACTGTATGCTGAGTATGAACGCACTATGTCCATGAGCAAAAAGGAACGCATGGAAGCCGGTTTGGATGAGTTTCCGCAGGCTCCCGTGCGCAGGCGCTTTCTTGTTTCGGATATCACTCCCGAAGGATTGAGCCTGATACATGCCCAGAATCCCAGAGGACTCTGCCTTTGGTCAGACGAGCTGTCGGCCTGGTTCAAGAATTTCAACCGCTACAATAACGGTTCGGAAGAACAGTTCTGGCTTTCGGTGTTCAATGCCAAGCCCACGATTTCCGACCGCAAGAGTACGCAAAGTTCCATTTTTATCAGACGTCCCTATATCTCCGTTATCGGTACCATTCAAAAGAAGATTCTGGGCGAACTGGTCAAGGGCGAGCGTTCGAGTAACGGTTTCATCGACCGTATTCTTTTCGTGATGCCTGAATCTGTCTTGAAAAGCAGATGGAACGACCGGGAAACTCCTGAAGAGCTGGAAATCCAATGGCAACAGATTATCGACAAACTGATTGCACAGGATTGTCCGCATGACGAGAATAATGAGTTGCAGCCTCAATGCCTGCCATTCGATGAAGATGCCAAGCAACGGCTTTACGGTTGGCAGCACGAAAATGCCCGCCAATGTGATATGGAAACCAATGATGCGTTGGTAGGTATTTACTGCAAACTGGAAATCTACATTATCCGGTTTTGTCTGATTATCCAGCTTGCCCGATGGACTTGTGGAGAGTGCGATAAGCATACGATTGACCTTGAAAGCGTAAACCGTGCCATCCTGCTGACTGAGTATTTTCGGACAACAGCCGTAAAAGTGCAGACTACCGTCAGTCAGGAACAGTTGAGCGAATTGCACCGCAACATCTACCTGAACCTGCCTCAGAGGTTTACAACGGCAGAAGGTATCGGCATTGCTGAAAGCTACGGGATGAAGGAGCATGCTTTCAAGATGTTTCTAAAACGCCACATCGGAACATTATTCAGAAAAGAGAATCATGGAGAATACAGTAAATAAACCTGTTACTATGCACATTTTCGCAACCGAGGGGTTTGTGAAGTTGCGAAAATGTGCATAGTAACATCCAAACAGAAAGAAAAATGAATTACAGATTCAAATTAGAACCATACAAAGGTGTCAGCACCAGGCACATATGCCCGAACTGCCACCGCAAAAGTTGTTTTGCCAAATACATCGATACGGAAAAGCAAATCAGTTTTCCCGATTATGTAGGGCGATGCAACCATGAACAGAAGTGCGGCTACAACTATACTCCCAAAATGTATTTTGACGAGAACCCGATTGCCAAAGAGCGATTGAGCGAAGAGTTTGTTCCGGTGTCAAAACCACGTATCAGTCTGCCTTCTGCACCATCCTTCATTGAGCCGGAAATCATGAGGCAGTCCCTAAAGCTGTATCACACGAACAAGCTGTTTCAATTCCTGAGTTTCCATTTTGGGCAGGAGGCTACCGAAGAACTGATGTTGCGCTACCATGTGGGGACCTCAAAGCATTGGCCGGGAGCTACGGTCTTCTGGCAGGTCGATATTTCCGGACGGGTACGCACCGGAAAAGTGATGCTCTACAATTCTGAAAACGGGAAACGGATTAAAGAACCGCACAACTACATCACGTGGGTACATTCCCTCCTGAAGAAAGAGAATTTCAATCTCCGGCAATGCCTGTTTGGTGAGCACCTTTTGTCCTCCGACCAGCAGCGTCCGGTTGCCCTTGTGGAGAGTGAGAAAAGCGCTTTGATATCCAGCTTCTATCTGCCGCAATACCTCTGGATTGCTTCGGGCGGAAAGAACGGAGCGTTCAATCGGGATGCAATGAGTGTATTGAGAAATCGCCGTGTCCTGCTCTTCCCCGACCTTGGGGCAACCGACTATTGGAACAGCAAAATGGAGATGATCCGGAGCCTGGGAATAGAGGTTTCTCTCTTCGATTTTATGGAAAGAAACGCAACAAAAGAAGAACGTGATGCAGGTTATGACATCGCCGATTTTCTGCTGAGAGAAGAAACAAAGGAGGCTATTCTCAATCGTCTTATCGCGTTGAATCCGGCCTTGAAAACACTGGTCGAAACTTTCGATTTGCAGCTTGTCAATGCGGAGAAAGCACCGCTTTCAGCAACGGTTCGACATACTCGGAAAGGACTTTTCAAAAGATGATTGTCAGATGTCTGATTCACTTCTTTTTCACTGGAGCAAGTTTATGCCGGTGTATTACATTTCCCGGCCACTTGCTCACCTCAAAAGAAGGTGAGAGGGCTCCCGATGGTCACAATTATTAATCTCAAAAGCAAGTATTATGGACAAGAAAAATACAGTTACAATCCGTCTTACAGACGAACAGTTCGGCTGGCTTAGAGCACTCAGCCGACGCAGTAAACGCAGTCAAAGCGAAGTAGTGCGTTCACTCATCGAACACGGTACGGTGCGCGAACGAATTACGAGAGAAAATCTTGACATCATCCGAAAACTGATTGGAGAAAGCACAAACCTGAACCAGCTTGCCAGACGAGCCAACGCTTACGGTTTTTATCGTGTGGCTGATGAGTGCAGTACCGCCGTTCAACAGATTTCACAACTCATAAAACAGCTCAAAGATGATCGGTAAAATTGTCAAGGGCACATCGTTTTCCGGATGTGTAAACTATGTGCTGAAAGAAGATAAGTCACGCCTGCTGAAAGCGGTTGGTGTCTACGGTTCACCTGAAGAAATAGCGGAACAATTCGAGTTGCAGACTTTACTGAACGACAAGGTCAAGAACACGGTCGGTCATATATCATTGAGCTTCTCCGCAGAAGACGGAGACCGCATCCGTGATGACGGGCTGATGCTAAAGATTGCCCACGACTATATGAAGCTGATGGGAATTGCGAACACGCAGTTCATCATCGCCAGGCATACTGACCGTGACCATCCACATTGTCACATCGTTTACAACCGGGTGGATAATGACGGCCGCACCATCAGCGACAAGAACGACCGTTACCGGAACGAAAAGGTCTGCAAGATGCTGACAGCCCGTTACCGTTTGCATTTTGCCGAAGGAAAAGAGCATGTGAATTTCATGCGGTTGCGTCGTCACGACAAGGTAAAGTATTTTATCTATCATGCCTTGAAACGAGAAGTTCCGAACGCCCGAAGCTGGAGTGAGCTGCGACTGGCCTTGCGAAGATACGGAATTGATACGCAATGGAAGCTAAGTCGCACGACCGGAGAGATGCAAGGTGTCAAGTTCACATGTGACCAACTGACTTTTAGCGGTTCCAAGATTGATCGTCAGTTCAGTTTCCTGAACATCGACCAGGAACTGAGATATAACGCTCTTTCCGCTACCATGAACCAGCGTCAGGCACAGGCAGAAACCATACGCGAGGAACCTCGGCATGAATACCAACAGGAGAATCATTCCGGCATCAGTCTGGGGTTGTTCACTCCCTCTCCTACGGATTATGATACAGAGGAAGCGATACAGGCCAACCGGCTTAAAAAGAAGAAAAAGAAACCGAAACGCAAACGAGGTTTCAGTCTATAATCAATTTTTATTAACCATCAAAATTCAAATTATTATGAACTATTCCGATTTTATTTACGATTTCAATCTCTATTTGTGTGAGAGATTCGGTTACAGAAACTGTTGTTCCATTATGCACAACGCCAACGGCATTTGTGTTTCTGTTCATGTAGGCGAAATGGATTTATACATCCGCTTTTGGGAATACAGTTGTGGTGTTGGCAGCATCCCCGACTGGAGCATTATCATTGTACGCAGCAACTTCAAACGAAACCAGCAGGAAAACCTGAAAGACCTTGCCCGATTCTTCAAGGAATACGCCCCACGCTATGGTTACAAATACCTCTGCACCGAGGATGATGACTACAAGTATTATCAGACCCTTGGCCTGAAACTTATCCACAGAGGATTTTTCAGACAATATAATTATGGGTTGCCGTTAAAGGAGTTGAATGTCTGATATTAGGTTTAAAGAAAATGAGGGGGTGTTTCCTCTCATTTTCTCTTTATATACCGATAAATCAGAATTTAGAGGCGATGGCGAAACAATTCTATGATTATTGGTTTGTACAATTTGACTTTCCAGATGAGAATGGAAGACCATATAAGTCAAATGGCGGTGAGATGGTGTGGAATAAAAAACTAAAGAGAGAGATTCCTAAAGGATGGAATGTCTTAAAACTTGGCGAGCGTTGCTCTTTCAACAAAAGAACGAGTAGCGGTTATTTCAATCACTCAATCCTATATTTGGATACGTCAAATATCACCAATAATACAATTGATGAACTACAATTTCTGAATCCTTCGAGTGATATTATTCCGAGTAGGGCAAGGCGATTAGTGCAAGAAGGCGATATTGTTTACTCAACAGTGCGCCCAAATCTTAAGCATTTTGGCATTATTATGAATCCCGATTATAATATGGTAGTTTCCACGGGATTTGCTGTAATAACTGCAAATTGGAGTGCATATCGTTACTTCATTTATCAGTTCCTTATTCAAGCTGCAACAATAGAGAATTTATCTACTATTGCACAATCAGCCGTAAGTGCCTACCCATCAATAAATACATCAGATATAGAGAATCTAGATTTAGTAGTGCCTCCTGATTCTATGATAGAGGAGTATGCAAAAATATCTTGTAGATTGTATTTGCAGATAGATACAAATTATAAGGAAATAAAGTCTCTCACTAAGCAACGCGACGAACTTCTACCGCTTTTAATGAATGGTCAGGTGTCGGTAAATTCTGATTTAGCAACTATTTTAAACCTTTTCCCCCAAAAACACTATTTATAAATATACGTGGGATATTCCCATAAGATCACTAAATTAATTTTATTATGAACGATAAAATTATTCAAAGAAAATTGGTCAAAATCATCTGTGAATATTGTGGAAATGAGTTCTATACAGAAGCAGGTTCTAAATTCTGTTCCGAATGCGAAAAGCATTGGAATGAAGACTAATGAAAAAGATTCAAGAGGGGCAGTTTTGGTCTCTCTAGAATTATATTCTATATTATGATGTTATCATTATCTTATAGAATTATGAAAGAGAACATCATTCAGGCCATAGTTGCGAAGATGCAGCGTAACTTAGACAGCAGACAAATGGCACAGCTTAAAACTGTGCTTGCATCAGAACTACATAATGTAGAAATTATTGAAAAAGCAGATTGTCTTAGCAAACAATCACAAGAAAATGAACATCTTCTAAACTCTTTCATATCAGCAAAAAAGATAGAAGGATGTTCGGACAAAACATTAGCCTACTACCGTAATACCATTGAACGATTATTGGTTGTACTATCTGTTGCAATTTGTCATATTACCACAACAGATATTCGTTCCTATCTTTCTGAATATCAAGAAGAACATCAATCAAGCAAAGTAACCATTGACAATATGCGACGTATTTTTTCTAGTTTCTTTGCATGGTTAGAAGATGAAGATTATATTGCCAAAAGTCCGGTCAGACGCATTCACAAGGTAAAAACGGATTCACTTGTTAAGGAGGTGCTTTCTGATGAACAGTTGGAACAACTGCGTGATAGTTGTACTAATAAACGAGATCTTGCTCTTATAGACATCCTTTCGTCTACAGGCATTCGTGTAGGAGAACTTGTAAAACTGAACCGTGATGATATAGATTTCCACGAACGGCAATGTATTGTGTTCGGAAAAGGTAATAAAGAACGCATCGTTTATTTCAATGCCAGAACGAAGTTACATTTGCAGCAATACCTCGATGCACGCACAGATAGCAATCCTGCTTTATTTGTTTCACTACATTCACCATTCACTCGCCTAACTATCAGTGGTGTAGAAGTGCGTATCCGGAAACTTGGGCAATCCCTTTCTATGCCTAAGGTCCATCCTCATAAATTTCGTCGTACGCTTGCAACAATGGCCATCGATAAAGGTATGCCAATCGAACAAGTGCAGCGATTGCTCGGTCATGTACGCATTGATACCACATTGCATTATGCCATTGTTAATCAAAATAATGTAAAGCTGGCCCATAAGAAGTATTTAGGGTGAAGTACAGTACTGGATTCTGCCTGAAAATGCGTAACTTCGCATCCCAAAAGGATGTAAATGAAGATAAAAGACATTATAGATCAATTTATAGCTGGCGATTGGGGCGAAGAAACTTGTTCCAACGAAACGTCTTGTGCAGTAACCTGTGTACGTGGGGCAGATATTGTTCCTATATCTGAATATGATTTTTCTACAATTCCCATACGTTATATTAGTCAACAATCATATTCAAAAAGATGCCTTCAAGTAGGCGATATCATAATTGAGAAGTCAGGCGGTAGCCCAACGCAATCTACAGGGCGTGTTTCTTTTGTATCACAAGAATTATTGGATAATGTTGGCCCTGTTGTATGTTCTAACTTTTGTACAGCTTTTAGGCTAAAAAAAGGTTGGAATCCTCTCTATGTATATTATTATTTTCAGTTCATTTATAATCTTGGAGTATTTTTTAATTTTGAAGGTAAAACTTCAGGATTAAAAAATCTTCAACTGGAAGTTGCATTTGCCACTATACCAATTGAAGATGTTAGTCTAAGCATCCAAGATAACATTGTGTCTATTCTTCAATGTTTAGATAAAAAAATTGCCATCAATCGTTCTATAAATCAGAATTTACCGATACTTGACCATTCATCAGAAGAGGTAGAAGTTCATTACGCTGCTTAATAAGGCTTTCGTTTTCCTTTTGAATCTCTAACTGTCTGTCATTGAGGGCTGATACCATTTCTTCCCATAAATCTAATACATTATCACTTGGCTTTAATATTGGGAACTTCAGTATATCCTCACGAGAAACCTCTTTGAAGGTTGTTCCTGTACCCAATTGTTCTATCTGTCTGATATGATGTTGTAGATAATAATATAGATAAACGGCAATGTTTCCCGATTTAGGGGCAAAGCTCTTAAAACCCTGGTTTGTACACAATTCGGTTTTTGAGATTGCCAATAAACCTATTGGTGCACGGCTTGACATCAATATTGTATTTGAAGGTAACAAATGAGTGCTGCAAGAATCATAGCCTACCTGTGAAATGTTTCGTTCTCCTTTATAGACAAACTTTTGCTTTTGGTCAGATAAATCCTTTGGAGTAATCCAAACTATGTCCCCTCCATAATTTAATTCATTAATAGTTGAGGGAGTTGCACCATTATAAATCTCAGCAACATCATCTATTTGCTTTGTTTCCCATGAAATAGGTATATCACGCTTCAGTTTCTTATTCCAAACCATTTCGCCACCACTAGATTTATACGGTCTTCCATTTTCATCAGGAAAATCAAACTGCACAAACCAGTAATCGTAAAGTTGCTTTGCCATCGCCTCTAAATTCTGATTTAGCGCATGATTAAGGTTGATTTTATTATCAATGTAGGAAAGAAGCTTACCAATTTGCTTTTGTGCTGATTTTGAAGGTAAAAAGACATTTATATTTAGGAAGTCATTCGGATCTATTCTCTTATGACTTCCTGATGTATTTGTATTTTGACCACATAAATAATTCGTAATCCCATCAGAAATCAGCAAATAATATAAATACTGATAATCTACAATATTCTCATCGACAATAAGTGGTAAAAACTCCGTTGAACACAATTTGTTTGTGTCCTCATTGTTAATTCTCCATACACGTTTAAAGCGGACATTCAGTTTATTAAATAATATACATTTATTTGGCACAGAAAACTTATTACTCTGTATATAGTTACCATCCACAATTTCACATTGCATACCGTTATCAAAAGAAGGTAGACTATACAATTTGTAAATAGTACCAGAATTAGGTGATATAGTAATAGTATGCAATTTTACGATTTCTCCTAACTTATATCTTTTCAAATCCATAACTTCATCTTATTGTTTCTTACCTAACATCCCTCTAACTTGTTTGTCAAAGTCAGAATCGATCCTTTGAGTTTTATTGAAAATATCGTATTCACTTTCAGCCTTAGCTTTTGCCTGTGATGCAGAGATACGGCCTTTGTCCGGAAGAATCTGATAATCATTAAATGTAAGGAACTTATTGACACTTGCAGCAAATTGTTCCATCGTGAAAGTATTATGCCGTTCAATCTGATTTTCAATATAATCAAAATATGATGTTACAGTCCTTTCCAGTTGCCGGATCTCTTTTTCAGTCAGATAATTCTTGGCTACAGACACATCCGATTTGAGAATCCGACCATCAGGAGAATTTTTCCACGTAGTCAGTCCCATGTGTTCTTTTGTATGATCGGCTTTCGAATAGATAATCTCTGCTGCAGTCTGTCCTGTAATAGCATAATGGAAGCGATTTTGTACCATGGCATAAAACTCTTGAGTAGTCAGAGCGTTTTTGTCATAATCAATACTGCATTCCGCATATATATCAGTAATCTGTTGCCAGATACGGCGTTCGCTGGCACGAATAGAACGTACCCTTTCGAGCAATTCACGGAAATAATCCTTGCCAAACACTGCAGTCCCTTGTTTCAACCGTTCATCATCAAGTACGAAGCCTTTCCGGATATACTCGTTCAGAATTTTGGTTGCCCATTGCCGGAATTTTGTAGCTCTGAGTGAATTAACCCGATAGCCTACAGCAATAATTGCATCAAGGTGATAGAAATCGACAGAAGATGTTTGCGTCTTGCCTTCCATAGCGCCATGTCGAGTGGTTATTTCCATTTTGGAAACAACCACTTCTTTCTGCAGCTCTCCTTCCTGAAAAATATTCTTCAGATGTTTACTGATAGCAGGAACCCCAACTCCGAAAAGCTGTGCCATAGCCTTTTGGGTACACCAAATAGTTTCGTCTTTGACGATTACCTGTACCTTTCCCTCTTCATCTGGAAGACTATATAACAAAAACTGTATTTCGCTATTCATTGTTCCCGATATTAGCATTAAACCTTAAAGCGTCCAACTGCTTCATTATCTCTTCCTCCAGACGATGGCTTTCAGCAAACTGTTCGCTCAATGTCTTTTTATATTCTGCCATGCGGGAATTAAACTCCTCTTCCGTAATATCCACATAATCTATCTTGATGTCGAAATATTGCCCGGCAGACAACGAATAATTTTTCTCAATGATTTCATCGTAGCTTACAGCAACCGAGAAATCCTCGACGGCTTCTTTATTTTTGAATGTATTGACAATTAAATCAATGTCTTCATTCAGCAATCTGCGTTTTTTATTTTTCCCTTCCTTATATTCCTCTCCTAACTTGCTTGCATCAATCAATATGACTTTCTCGGCAGAAGCAGCTTTGTCAAAGAACAAGACGGAAACATTCGTACCTGTATTTGCAAACACATTGCTTGGCATGGAGATGCAGCCATACACCCAGCGGTTTTTAATAATTTTCTCCAAAACCTTTCTTTCAACTCCACTTTTGGCTGTAATGAATCCAGTAGGAATAACAATTGCCCCTTTTCCGGCCGTTTTCAGCGAATTGACAAGATGCTGTATAAAGCATAGATAGATAGACATTGACTCTTTCTTCTTTGCCGGGATAGATGGTACACCAGCCCAAAAACGTACTGTATCAGAAGCCAACGTGTCTCTAAAATCCGAGAAATCCAGGTTGAATGGCGGATTGGAAACCACGAAATCGAATTTTCGAAGTATTCCGTTTTCTTCCTTATGGTAAGGTTCTGTAAGTGTATTACCTTGTACAACATTCGGAAGACTTCCTGAAAGATTGTTCAGAATGAGATTCAGTCGAAGCATCTCACTGGATTTTTCAGATATATCCTGACTGAAGATCGTACAACGGTCTTCTCCTATCTGATGAGCCAATGCCATAAGTAATGTACCTGTTCCTGCTGATGGGTCATAACAGGTTATACCTCGCAAGTCAGCATTATCACCAACCAACAAACGAGCCATTACCTGTGCAATTGCTCTTGGAGTATAATATTCCGCATATTTTCCGCCTCCTGCGTTATTGTAATCTTTTATAAGATACTCAAATATTCGTGAGAAGAAGTCATATTTTTCTGCAAAAACACTTTCAAAATTGAATGACGCAACGGAACTCATCAATGAACGTGCAAATTCATCCCTTTTCTGCGGATCTGTTACAAACTGTGTAAGCGCACTAAATATATTGACCCTGCTTTTCCCGGAAGTTACAACAGAAAAAGTATCTGCATTCAGATTGGCAATATCAATCAGTGTAGCATCCAGCCTTGTAGAAAAATCTCCTGCTCCGGAGGTATTGTACAAATGCGCTAATGTATGTTCAGGTTTAAGCAAAGGAACAGATGCTGGAAGATAGCTGAACAAATCTTCGACTTCTTCTTCCGTAAATTTATCATATTCAGCATCCCACTTGTCTGCCTTGCTCAATCTTTCTCCATAGATTTTATCACGTTTTGCCTCATATCCGAATTTGTCATTGAAATACTTGTACAGGAACATTTCCGTAATAATCTTGTACTCACCTCCACTATTGGCAAGACCGAAATGGGAAGTGGTCGATTTCAATGAGTCGATAAGGGCTATTGTAGCTTCTGATATATTCTGGGTATTTGCATCCATATTATCTTAAGTGAACTTGATTGTATTGGTTTATATATTCATTTGCAATGAGATTGTTGATAAACTTGCGGTCAGAGATACTTGCATTTATTCCCAAATCTATGAGTTGATGACCTATCATAGCCAATGTGTCTCTCTTGAAACTGTTTTCATTCGCAATGATGTTAATATCAAGGTAAATCCGGTTATCAATCTCACGTTTCATTTTTGACAGACTTTCTGCTATTTCGTATTCGGCTTTAGAAATAATAGGCCTTTCACGCTTTTCATTTTCCTCTTCTATCCGCTTGTGAATACGAACAAAACGCTCGTCTCCCTGATATTTCTTTTTGAGTATATTGTTGCGACGGTTGATTTCACGAATTTTCTTCATTACCGCATCCATATAATCAATGCTTTCTTTTGCATCTTGAGTACTTTGAGGGACAAAACCTTTCTTCCTAAAATATTCCCGAAACTCGTCAGCTAAAATCACATACTTGTCTTCCGTTCTATCAAAGTTAGTTTCAAATTCAGCCTGAACTCTTTCGCAACGTTCGCGGATGTCATTGACAATAATACGCAATTCCTCTGAAATACCTTTCTTGAACTCGAATTCCAATTCTGAAAGAGCGACATTGATAATTCCGGACACATCTGCTTTATGTTCGGTACTCTCCAACAGATTCATTCGTTCTATGCGGTGTGAAACCTCCGTAATAAGTGTAGGGACAGTACCTTTAGGCTGACTGTCGATCTTTTCTTTAAGTTCTTCATCTCCAAATGCCCTTATTTGGTTTATGATTGCCTTAGCATTTTCAAGGGTAGAACGGAGCGTATATAGATTTTCTTTATTCTCAATTTCATCTATTTCTTTTCTGAACTCTTCAAGATTATCGCAAGTATAATTGAACAAAATACTGCGGATTTCTTTTATCTGTTCTATAATCTGCTCCTTATCTACAATGAGTGCCTCTCCTACTGTTTCCTTTTCGCCTGTTTCCTCAATATCGGCAGTACGGTTCAATTCACGCAGATAGCGGTCATTTGTAGCATCGAAATTTTCCTTGATATTTACAAAATCCACGACATAGCCATACTTGAATTTATGGTATGGTCTGTTTACTCTTGTCAATGCCTGGAGCAAATCGTGCCCGTCAAGGCTACGCCCCAAATAGAGTTTCTTCAAACGGGGAGCATCAAAACCAGTCAAAAGCATCTGATTGACAATCAAGATATCAACTGATAGTTTCTTCTTATATTCATCAATGTATGCCTTACGCTCCTCCTTGTCTCCTTCATCATGCAAGATTAAAGAAGCCTTCAGTGGTTTTGTATGATGTCCGTAAGCGACCATCGGCTCAGCAGCCATCATCAGATTTTCATCATGTTTTTCTTCTATATACAATGCCTTGTTGAAACGCTCCTGCCACAAACGGTACATTTCACGGGCTTGCGGATTTGTCTTACACACAATCATCGCACCTACCGTATCATCAGCCTGTTCAATACGGAACCGACGAAAATCAGCAATAATATAGTCTATCAATGCATTGAGATAAGATTCATGTTCAATGATCTTGTTGCGGTCTATATCACTTTTTCTGACTTCAATATCACCTGCCAGTTTGTCAAGAATACTCTCTATTTTCTCTTTATAGATTGTTTCGACAGGTTCTCTCATAAGTTTCAGAGTATAGCCGTCTGCTATTGACTTATCGTAATAATAGGTATCTATGTAATCACCGAATACACGCCAGGATTCCCTTTCCTCTCTCAACAAAGGTGTCCCTGTCAAAGCAATCTTTATAGAATCTTTATCAGCTGACAACAAATTTGCCAAGAAACTTCCCTGAGGATTGTAACCTCTATGTGCTTCATCAATAAAGAAAATACGCTGCAAACGGGTACTATAATTAGAATCAATCTGTATTTTGGCAGAGTCCTGTTTGAATTTCTGAATATTGACCACCATTATCTCTGCTTTTCCTTCTGCATTTTCTGTCAAATTCGTACTACGTATATCTGACATCAATTCGTCCCTGCTGTTAGCCGTCCTGACAGACAGTCCTCTTACCACGAATTCATCCTTAGCCTGTTCCATCAAATCAAGACGATCCACAATGAAATAAAATTTCACAGCTGTTTTCTTTGCCGCATAAAAATCAGTCAGACTACGTACGGAATAATATGTCAAGGCTGTTTTTCCGCTACCTTGTGTATGCCAGATAATCCCGCTTTTTACTCCATTATCCAACTTCTTTCGGATAGCAAAAGAGGCAAAAAGCTGTTGGTAACGCATTACATGTTTTTCCAACTGGGTAGTCTTACTACCGTCTTCTAGTTCAATCTTTTTGTCCACATAGGCAAAACCATATCTTAGTAAAAACAGAAATCTTTCTTTGCTGAGCATTGATGTTAGAATCCTGTTGGTCGGAGTATTGATATCTTTGTTTGTATTATATTCTGGTAGGTTCTTGATAACTACACAATTTCTGTGTTGCAATATCTGTTTCTCCATACTATCAGATACAGCCTTATAAGGATACCCTGCAACAAAACCTTTATCAGCCTCACGGAAGACGTTGAAGAAAGCTTTACTTTTGGATGTACAGCAATAAAATGCACCTTGAATCGGGACTCTACTTTCATTGTCATATTCCTGATTGTTGGAAAATATCATCAACTGAGTAACATTCAGGAATCTTCGGAATTTTTCGTTACGCATCCGCACGTTGATACGTTCCCTTTCTGCCAGAATACCATCATGGTTATTCGGCTTCTTGACCTCAATAAACGCTAATGGAAGTCCATTTACAAAACATGTTATGTCCGGTCTAAAACTGTCTCCGCTATCCTGATTCTCACACTCAAATTCAGTGGTTACATGCCATTCGTTACGATCGGCATTTTGGAAGTCTATCAGTTTTATATTACTGTTGGAAGACAGTTTGTTATAAAATTCCCTTCCAAGATCATTATTATTAAGTATCAATATGATTTCACTCAGCAATTGCTTTGCCTGCAAATCGGACAGCTCTGGGTTCAGACGTTGAACGCTACGCAAAAATACATCCGTCAGAATATTAGTCTTGCTGTCATATTCTGTTATATTGTCCAAATATGTATATCCAAGCCTACACAAATGTAAGGCAGCCGGAACCTGCACTCGTGTATTTTCATTGAATTTGTATTCCATAACTTTACCTTTCTTCTTTATCAGTTATAAGTTCCTTCAAATCAACTTGAAGAATCTCCGCAATTTGCTGAAGAGTATCCAAATTAGGCTGTGAACGGTTGCAAGCATACGCATTGACCATGCTGAAACTCTTGCCAAGTTTCTTAGCCAGCCATGTTTGAGAAATACCCTTTTCTGCTAAAACAGGTTTTATTCTGTTCAATTTCATAATACAAACACTATTATTCCACAAAAGTAGTGAATTATATTATACAATAGGCTTCTTTAGTCGTACTTTCGTATTGTCCAAGACAATGTTTAAGTGCTTTTATTTTGTAAATTTTCGAAGTATTGTCGGGGGCATTTAATCCTAAACCAAAAAATATAGGAATAGGATTATCAATACTTCCAACTGAACAAAAACTCTAACCGATACTCATTATTGTGTGTTGAGATACTAAACACTATAATATTATTCGTAGAGTATGTATTTCACCTGTAACAAATAAATATTATTTATAGAAAGATAGAAAATATTTTCAGCTGTCCTATTTCGTATTATTGAAAACAGAATCCAGATATAAAGAAAAACTTATACCTGAATCCTATTTCCGCTTACACAAAATTTTGGACAGTGTCAAGAATCCAAAACAACTCCGAAAAATAACTTGACACAGTTTAGTTTACACTACCACAAGGCATTTTGAAGCCCAATTTTTGAACAATAGTTGTCATTTCGCCAAGCCATTTTTTGTTCGCATTGACTTTGATTACTGTAATTGTCTTCTCATTTTCCCACCTATCTTGGAGAATTTTCTTGTGGACTTCGCTAATTGAGGGCATTTCTGATATTACTCGTAATACGAAATAGAAATCAATTGTTTTGATTATGAAACTATCAATAATCTCATTGTATAATTGATTTTCAGGCTCTAATGCTCTTATTAGCACTTCAAGTGCAATATAATATTTATCTTTCACCGTCCGAGCAATGCTAATTCCCAATTGCAATTTTTGATATATTCCCAGAACGATACTTCTTTGGACATCATCATTTAAAGGCTTGTCACTAATGAAAAGAAGCCACGAAAGTAAGACTGCAACCTCTTTATTTGCTTCACAACTTTTAGATTCCTCTGTTATGCACCAGCCTTCATACCTCACCATAAATTTATTTAATTCATCATTGAAATGTTCGAGAAGGTCTTTTGTATATAAATCCTCGATTAATCTACTTCTTGCCTTAATTATACGATGAGTAGATTTATTGTACTCCGTCAATGAGAATAAATAGCTCCCAAGCAAATCATTAAGTCCATCATACAAGTCTCCCTTTACTTTATCATCTAAATCATCGTAACATCTTTCTATCACGACCAATATGCAGCCTAAATTGTCTTTTAAGTAAGTTTCGGGCAACTTGCACATATTGCCAATGTTTGCCAATGTCCTATTGTAAATAGGATCCTTATAAACACCATCATAACGATATAAATCATTGAAAAACAGCCTTACAAACCATTCCGGTTGACCCAAGCTAATGTAATCCGGTATATCGAAAGTGCCTCTATTTCTATCATTAAAGAAAGCATTATATAAAATCGCATAAATGGCAGTATCTCTACACAAGGACTGTTCTTCAACAAATAATTGCTCTAAAATAAGTTTGCCTTTTCCTGACAGAATAATCTTACTTGCAAAAATATTTTGTAAATCGGGGTATTTAAGAGCAATGAGATTTTCTGAGATATTGACAATATTGTCGCTAGTTAATAATTGATTCACTACCTCATCCTCTGCTTCAGGAAAATAATAAAATTCAGAATATTTTACAATTATACTCCACACCAATAATGGATTGTTGCTATACATTTTACATGTATCTAAGTACCATTCATTATGATTCTTTGTATTATGACCTCTCCTTTTACTAACGTTATTGATAAGCCCGGTAAGAAATTCATCAGTTACTTTCATATCATTTTAAATAGCAGTTGTACAATCCTATCATTATATGTCTAAATACAGCTATTGGATATTATCCAAAGAAATTGAAAACTCGTCAGAATTCCACCATTCTTCAATATATGTCTTTATAGCCATTGAAGCACTATTCGACAATAGCGCCAAAGAACAAGCTCTTGTTCCAAATTCGGAAAAAGATGATCCCAGATACCAGACTCTTTCATCTATTATAATAAATCTATCATGTAGCATAGATTCTCCCCCTCGTAATGTTCTACAGCTGATATGGTCGTCAATCCTTAACTCTTTATTGTAGTTTGAAATCAATTCCTTGAGAATTAATAAACGCTTCTGACCTAAATCTGCTTTGCTATTAATTATGCGAATCTTTACGTCTAAACTCTCAGCTTTTGTGGCAAATTCAATGAAGTCATTCTCGTTAAAGTATGGATCACATATATAACACACGTCATGAGCTCTGTTAATTATGTCAATTACAGCTTTTTTTGCTTTTTGTTTATTGATGGACTTTTCAATGTTATCTTTACTGCCATTGAAAAAAATAAATTCTCGACTTTCCTCAAGTTCTTTAATGTAATGATATTCTTCATTAATTGAGAAATAGCTATCAATGTTATGACATTTTTTCCCAATTAGACTTTCGTGGTACTTGAATTTATTAATTGGCTCTAAAGTCTTTTCATTTCCGTTTTCATCTTTAACCTTGATTGCAATTGCTTTTTCGGCTATGCCTATTCGTGTTGCTATGAAAGTGACGAAGTTTGCAGGGTATGAGTGGAAAATCAGCACTCCATCTTCAGAATAAAATGATAATTGATTAAACGATGGAAAGCATTCTGTTGGAATAAATACCGAACGCGTCCCTGCAGGAATGTCCCACATATAGTCGGCAACGACATAGTCTCTTTGGCGTTTATCACAAAGTCGAACTTTAAAAGGTTTATAATGGTCCGTACGATAATCGATATCTACAATTATTCCATTTGGTCTATTGCAGCCTTTTATACTAAAACCTTTAAACAATTCATTGTGCCATAGTAAATAGCAATTTCCGACATGCTCTTTATACTCCCAAAGATCTATTCCAAAATACTTGTTGGACAATTCAGTTATTTGCTTTTGCAAATATGGTTCCTTATTTATTTCTTTTAAAACATCACGATTTTCGTCAATATATGTTTTAACATAAAAAGGCCCAGGTCTCTGCGGCATAACCCTGCCAACACCTTTGTCACAACCTGAAGGTAGCGTAAAATACGCTTCCCCTGATGGCTCTGACGTGAATGTCTTATTGAAAAATTGCAGAAAAAATTCATCACGTCCGCTATTCATCTTTAAGTTGCCTATAGGATTCGAGATCAAACTTTCCGACACATCAACTTTACAACTTAGAAAATAAAGTTTATATTTATTGCCTCCAGAACCTTTGGATCTTTCAAAAATAAGACCTTCATTATAATCTTGCATATCAGGTTCGAGTCTTTCAATGACAGAGAAGACGAACCAATCCTCATGTGAGCTGTTATCAACCAGATATAAAGTTCTAGCAACGTATTGACCCGTCGGGATTTTATATGGAATGTTAGGTAAAATCATAATGTAGAGCAAAAGATTAATTGTCTATAATATTTGTAAAATTCTTCATTATCCTATTTCAGACACACTTTTAAGTGACTCAGTATATAATAAAGCATGGATTTATATAGTTTTCTTTTAAACTTCCATTATTATTTGACGATTAATTTAATGATATATCCCCATCTTTAACTTTATCTATCGTAGCTTTTCTATGATAGCCATTCTTTGTGTATTCGTTTATCCATATTAGCCTTCTCGTACCATCACCATACGGTTGTAATCTAAAATGGCCACTAACCTGAAAACATTCGTCATTACATATTTCAGTGTACCATTTACTATCAAATAGATAATAATCAAGTCCCGGTTCTGTTATTACTTGTGTTTTCTTATTCTTCTTAATTTCTTTTTTCACTGTACTTGAAACTTTACCCAATTGGACTTCCGCCCATTGTCTTAAACACAAATAATCCAAAACCATATCAATATAGTCTCTAAGATTAGCTTCCATGCAATTATCTAATAAAGGCAAAATCATACAGTCTAACTGATGACCTTCGCCTTTAATCTTATCCTTTGGCGAAACACAAATATAATATGTTGGAATCGATAGATATTTGTCAATTTTATCTTGAAATATCCATAATGTTAGACATCCATTTTTTATGCTGTACACAACATAGCAACCTTCAAGAAAGTATGGACTACGAACAATTCCATTCTCATTATCTAATTCATTAAGAATATCCATATGAAATTGAGTAAATTTCATATAAGATTTATCCATTGTATCAATGAATGTTTTTGAAAAAATCACTAAATTACGACAGTTACCTTTTATCCTAGATAATTCTCTAATTGCACTTTCTCTATTAGAATCAACAACACTCCCTATGTTATTATACCAATTAAGAATGCTTTGAGGTAAGTTCCTGCTATCGAGATTGAACAAATATCGAAATAATGTGATGTCGTTTATGCTTTTATTATTCTTCATTATAACTGAATTTAAAGTTATTCTCTGATATAAAATATATTAATACCTTTGTTTCTCTGGAATCACCCCTCGCACCCCTCCTTTCGGATTCTCCACATCACCCTTATAGCGAGGGATTAAATGCATATGAACATGAAACACCGACTGGCCGGCAGCTTCATTGACGTTTATTCCGACATTATACCCGTCGGGGTGATAACGCTCGTCCACCTTTTGCTTCACATACTGGAGCATCACATTCATCGCTTCACGCTCATGATTAGTCAAATCGAAATAGGAGGCGACATGACGTTTGGGAATTATCAGAGCATGGCCGGGTGAAACGGGATAACCGTCATAGAAAGCCACGCACGTGGCCGTCTCGCAAATCACCTCCACCCTGCGCGACAAACGACAGAAGGGACACTTTTCTCCTTCTTGCCGTGGAAGTTTATTGAAATGATTGTATTGGTAAAGCTCATAACTCGAATTGCGATCCAAACTCAAAAAAGGTAAACGGACATTACATTGGTAGGTATATTCCCGATAAATGGCATGAAGCCTGAATCCCTCCTCTTTCAAATCACGCCGAACGGCAAAATATGCAGTCCCTTTTGGTGAAAGAAGATTAGAAACATTCATCATCACCTCGGCTTGGGCATATGGCTCTAACACATTCAGCACATAGACACAAAATATGGTGTCAAATTTGCCCTCAGGGTATTCCGTGCGGTAATAATAATCATACCCGGTAATGTCATATCCACGCTGTTTCAACTCATCCGTATCATATCCGAAACCACAACCGAAATCAAGGATACGCCCCTTCAGCAAATCGTGTCTCAGAAGATAACGAACAGGAACAGACAAGTCCGTGCGTCTAATAGCCGTCAGGTAAGGATGGTTGATTTTCTCTAGTGCCATAATCGTTTAGTATTTCCAAGTTTCAAATCCCATATTCAAGGCTATCTGATGCATCGGCGTGAATGTCTGGAAAAAACAGTCAAATAGATGTTCTTTATCCATCGAAACTATTTCCTGCGGCGTATGCCCCAAAGAAAGATAGTCTTCCAACAACTTTTCTTGCTTTCCCGCATTCAGATTGATACGCAAAGCAGCCTGATGGGCTAGCGCCAGCTTCGGGAGATACAGATCTAGGTCGGGCAGCTTGTTGCTCTTTGAACTATTGATACTCGGATCGGCTGGCATCAGGTTCCAAAGCAGGTCATGGGAAACGAAACTCCACGGAATAAAATGATCCAAATCATACATACGTTCCTCTAACAGGTTTCCGGTATACGGACATCTGACCTCCATACCACATTTTATGGCCGTATTCCAAAATTTATGTTGCGCGGATAAGGAGTTCCGTTCCTCACGTTTCACTAACTTAGTGGGTATAGCCGGCACGTTGGGATTTCTCGTCTGCAAGAAGCCTGACAATCCCCAATAGGCAAAAGCGCTCAAAATATCATAATTCTCTCTCAAATAATCCAGCCATGCAGGATTCATATCAATCCATAACGTTCCGTCTTGTTTCTCCAATTTATAAAGGCAACCGTTCTCGAACGACTGGGAGCGGACCACCGTCTGACGATCATCGGATGTATCAATCCAAGGACGCAAGAAGCGGAAAGGGACGTTCATTTGCAGGAAATTCAACCGTTTTCGGACATCCGCCCTCTGGACAAGCTCATGCAACAAATCCGTCAAATCTCGGATACTGATATTGATGGGAATGTTATACTCTTTTTGCATAGCCCATATCGCCTCATAAAGGGATTCCGACTTTCCAAAAGAAAGACGGAAATAGATTACCGGATACCAGGCGTTAGCCACCATCGTAATCATAATATCCCATACATTCATCCTCGTTTTCCCATGCTTTACGCACAAGTCAAGGATACCGAGAAACCAATAATATTTATAGGTCGCTACGGTTTTGTCGAATACCCTATTCAGATGTTTGGTTGTCAATGTGTTAGACTGAGGAGGTTGCATATCAAAAGTTTTAATTATCTTGCTTTACAAGTCTCTTTATTACTTACTCTTTTTTGGATGCTCTTTTCGTTTCTTAAGGCTCAAATCCTGCAAGGCCTTTCCCATTGCATCTTCTTTTGCAAGCAGAAGAATATCATCATCCAGCTGAAGCGCATAAAGCACCCTGAGATAAATACCAATTGCCACTGTCGGTACACCTTTCTCTATGCGTGAAACTGTAAGAGGTGAACAGGTGGCACGTTCGGCAACCTGAGCAATACTGAAATTTCTACGCAGTCTGGCTAGCCTGATCTGCTCACCTACTATCTGCATCTTCTGCTCCAGCTTTCTTGGCAACTTGGTACCCATTGTACTTTTTGTCATAGCTCAACATATCATATAATATACAAATTTAGCGGTTTTAGTTTATTTTATGATGTGCTGATAAATATTTTAATACCGAATAATATACATTGAGGACAAATCTACCCAAACATACTGTTGATATTTTCAGCAAGGAGAAAAAGAAGGCAAAGCCAATCTGTCTAGGAGCGGACTTCGGTCTTACTCTGGCTCATTACAAGTGTAAAGTTTAGATTTACTCATATATACATGTATTTAAAACTCAACTTCCTTGATTTATTCAGCCATATAACAGGATAAGCCATTGAGCTTACAAGACTTTACTTGAACTCATATATGACCCAAAATTTACGTCCCAATAACAATAATGTTTTTCCTTGCTGTAATTTATGCTGTTTTACCATATATATATTCGAATAACTTATTTGAGAATTTATCCACTTTATAAGATAGCGATTCTACTTTTTCTACTAATCTCATGTTTATTAGAATTAAAGACTCTACTTAAAGAGTTCAAGTAAATGAATATCAACTAAACTATCATTTAAAATATGCCCATTGATATTAGGCAAATCTTGAATGTTTAATTTAATTATATGCTTAGGATAACATACGACATGATATGTATGGTCTGTTATATCCATTACATTGGTTCTGTCCAAAGAGACAAATCCCTTTCTGGACATTTTTATAAATGAATATAAATAGGCTTCTTGATTTTTTTGATTGTTTCCAAATCTTTGATATAAAAAATCTTGATTGATATAGATGTCTTCATCTCTAAAAATATAATCCATGTCAAAAACGCGTTTTTGCATGTCACGCAATTTATCTCTGTCATTGACTACATCTGGCAGTAAACCTCCTGCTGAAGCCACATGACAAAAGATACCACCAATAATACAGAACCAATCAATATCTCTTGAATAGAGATACGCCTCGTCATATTTCATAAATTAGGAAAAATAGTTTTACAATTATCACAATAAGGGAATACTTCCATTGTTCTTGGCCTTACTGCTTCAGTGAAATATAGTTTATAAACATCGTTCTCATGAAATCTGTTCATATAATTGTTCCCGGCATGTTGCTCTGCACAATTGCCGATAACATATCCTCTACCTAAACGTGACCTTTCGCCAATATTACCGAGTTTTTGGAGTTTTCTCTTCAAGAAACTATGCCATTTTGTCCCTTTTGGATGATGGGCATATCCTTTTGCAGAATTCGTATTATTAAAATTATGACATATTGTAGCCATTGCTGGCAGATCCCAAAACTTGGATTGTGTTTTATGGTCTATGCGTAACACATTTATTTGCGCTTTACATATATGCTTGCAATAATCATGAATCCTTTTATCCATAATTAACTGTTATTTAAAACTATATTTAATGTATTCTACAATCAAATTCCAACCTTTTAAAGGTGCGTAATAATAATTAAAATAGAAGTAATTACCACATTTTATATAATCGTTTCTTCACCTTATTTCGCAAAGATATTTTTTCTATCACTTCACTCTCAAAATTGCACTTTTTAAGATAAGAGACAACCCCTGCGCACAATCTTTTACACTTATCCCATTCAAGAATAAATCCACGATTTTCAGTATATGGTTCTATTTTATCCCATTCCTTTTGAGGAAATTGGTCTTTGCTCAATGCTACATAAATTTTGTCTAGTGAATAGGATAAGAACAAAAGTGAATTTTCATCATGCCAATTAAATGACAATAAAAAAATGAAGCTATAATAGGTATAATCCAATCCCTCGTTCTCGGAGTTAAGGAATCTCTGCCATATAGTGGGGGATGACAGCTTTACCTCTAAACTTGACGGATTTATGATATGGGAAATAAAATTGATAATATTTGTTCTGAATGATGTCTGATTTTCCATCCATTGCAAACATTGTCTGATATTGGATCTACATTCCCATAAGAGATTGCGAGGAACATCTTTTATATTGGCACAATCCAATATCTTAGTAACTGAATCATCAGCATGCTTTACAATGTAAGTAGCCCACTTTTCTTCAGTTACACAGTTAACAGCAAGTATCTTGTCAAGCAATTCGTTCCACTTCGTGATCCCATTCTCCACATCTAAACTTAATGAGCGGAAGAAAACGCTGAAATGCTCGTTGTTAAAGTCCAGCCAATAACATTTTAATACAAAATCCCTGTCTTTTGAAATAATGGGGAACATTTTCTCCCAATGTGATTCAATAATGGGATTTATAGTGTTCTGATCCAACTGCTCCAATGCATAGGTAAGAATTGTCATAGTTGCATCATTGCTTTCCTCTATGGAAGCTATATCATTCACTAAACTACAAAAATCGGATATATTATTTTCTTTCAAAAATTCAAGTCGTTTAGTGAAATCCATCAAATCCATATTCGCTTTGTCCATGCCCTTATATGTAACGATATCATATAAAAACTCATTTTCCGAACAGAATAGCTTTACTACTCGCTCACTGCAAAAGTTATCCTTGACGATGGTACCGTCTTGTGGATTGGGAAATGCTGTAAATATATAATAAAGTACTTCTTTATAGTCCGGACGTTCAGTTTGAATATTATGCGTCATAGCCGCATCAAGCAGGCGCAGTAGATTGGCAACTGAAATAAACTTATTCTCATCGCTACCAATATCTTTGGAAAACAGACGGATTAGATATGGGGTTTCATCTTCTGTCTTTAATGATTCATTTATAATATAGCGAATCCCTTTATTAAAGTTTTCTTCGTTTACTTTCCCTTCCCATGGAGAATCATTGTCTATGGATACAGCTTGTCCTCCAGAGACAAATTGCAAAGAAAATAATTCGTTTCCATATTTTCTTGGAGTATCTGTTCCTGTACATAGCGACGTATATTGTAGATATTCTACTGGGAGGTATTGAAGAAAGGATAAAATTAGTTTTTGTAATTCACATTGATTACGCTCAATCTTCAAACATGCGCCCTTATTTTTTGAAATTAGAAAAGTATATAAGAATAATATCGATAGAAAATTAAAACGCTCGAAAATTGGAACCTTATCCATGCTTTTCATCTTTTCGTCTTTAATTTCAATCGATAAATTATAATCATAAAAATTTTTATTATGGGGTCTGTGAAATAAATTAATGATTGTTCTGAAATCAAATTCTTGTGAAATATCAGCAATAGGTATCAGTAATGTGTGCGTCCAAACGCATCCCGATCTTTCCATTTCATCTGCATACCATGTCTTACCTATGGCATAATATTTCTTGCTTGGCAAGGGATAAGCTGTTAGATAACTGTCTTCCTCATCAGAGTTCATTACATGATACCCCGTCCAATCACTCAACTTAAATAAGAGTGTTTGATCTTCTGGGGTAAGATTGGGCAATGATGAAGCCAACAGCCCATGCCCCATATTGTATCCATGAAGTGTTTGTTCGATAATCATTATTCGTTTATTAACATATATAGCGGTAATGATAAGTCATATATAATATCATCGCCAATTTCTACAAAAGCACGTTCCCCATACATTGTTTTGTCAGCAATAATATCATTGTTTTCAACTTCTTCATAATCAAATCCTTGAGCGCTGACTCCAACAATTGTACTATTGGGGTGATAATTCTTAAGAAAATTGTATAAAGCAGGAGACTGGTTCTTTAACCATAAGTCTGGATTTTCAGGATGTTTTCCATTTTCAGTCACTTTATCCCAACACGATATAGCAAAAATCACTTTCTTAAAACACTTTCTTTCAAAAAGATATTTTAAGACCATAATGTTTTGCGCACTTCCAGACATTTTCTGCGGATTAAAGGATGACACTTCATCATTTTTTTCCTCTCCGTCTTCAGCTATACCACTTATATCAGCATCATCCTCAAAATGCCCTGGTGCTAATTTATTTGCCATGTAAAACAAAGTATCGGCTTCTTCACACCAACTATCCAAGTCCTTACTATCCGTCATTTCAATGATTTGACGAAAAGTTTCACCAGAAAAATCGGGAATGTTGATGGTCAAAACATTTCCGTTATCTTTCTGCTCGATTCTAAGTTCTACACTGGATGACTGGTCTTCTGTGGTTCTATCAACCTTTATCCCATCTACCCATTTGTCACTCAAGATTTCCAAACGTTGTGTATCGTCAACTAAATCCCGGCTCGCTTTCATTACCATTTTTTCGGATAGGTTTTTAAGGTTGTACCATAACCCACCTATATATGTTGATTTTCCAGTATCAGGTAATCCTGCTAATAAACAATTCATCGTTTTCATAAATCCTTAACTTTTGTATTTATCCAATCAATTTCAGAAGCAATAGGCATGTTTACAGGCTTACAACTTTCAACAAAATAATCAAATACATCGTATAAATCATAATTGTCAGCCATTTTGTTCGAGCAGATTTTAAATTGCTTGTTAATCTCTGTATGTGAGTTTTCTTCTATTATTCCTATTATTTCTTTAGCCCTCGATTCAAACGATCGACAGGCGTTTTCATCATTTTTGTCCAATAAATCTATCTTGTTAAAGATCACATCAATAACCTTCTTGTTTTTAAATACATCTGCACTATAGAACCTTGAAATTAGTGAATTGAACTTACTTATAAATCCTAAGTAACTTTTGTTTATTATCAAAGTTGAAACATCTATGAAAAATACAAGATGATTGCTATAAATAAGGGACTTATCCTTTTCTACTGCTTCAGCATTGGTCGTATACTCATTTCTATATGTTTCACCAGACCTGTCTGAAATTACCAAAAATAACTTTTCTTTTCCCTTTTTAAAATACATGGTTAAGAAATATCCTTCAGTATTTGTTGTTCTATTAAACCTTTTATTAAGTCTTAATTCTACGCCTCGTATATATGCTCTTCTTTCAAACCCAGAGAAAGTATCAGAATCGTAAAAGTCATACCCGTCAATCTTCCCTTGTGTCATAGCCCTATGATACATTGAAGCGACAAAAGTTGATTTTCCAAATTCTGAGAAACCTATCAGTGTTATTAAATGAGGATTAATTGAACGAATAATACCATTTATTTGTGAATCATCCAAGGCATCCGAATAAAACCTACCACTATGCTTCGGTCTTGTTACAAGAAGTTCACTTGTATTAACTCCAACAATGGATTCTTGAGATTGCTCGGTTCCTTTTAATATAGCTGATTTAATATTTTCCATTTTTATTTCAGTATAGATTCCAATAACATTTCATAATACATGCACACAAAGAATTCTTTTGGAGAAAATTTTTCTTGTAGAAATGTTTCGTCTGTTACCGCTACATGTTCTCCAGATAACATATTCAATATAATAGAAGAATTTAGCCATTCAGTTTCTTCTATGGCTATTTCTGAATTCTTTATGGTCTCAATTATCTTTTCCAGAGTATCTTGTTTTTTACTCATTAGAAACTTTGACTCTTTGATTAGTTCAAATACATCATCATGAATGAATACATGAGGACGATACTCGAATAAATATTGAAGAAAGGCTATAGCTTTCAAGTATGGATTGTTATATTGAAATTTTATATTAATCACTTCTTCCAAACGATGTTTCCAAGCATATTTTCCTATGACTTTAAGTTTATTTTGCTCTTCTTCTCTATTTAGTTCAGTTCTTAGTGTATCAATGCCACTGAACACAGCATCTAATAAATCATATGGAAAGTCACCATCACCGACTTCATTTTCCTTCAAATATTTATCCATAAAATTATATAGCTGTGTGAGATAAGGTGAGAACTTCAATTCATCCCAATGACCTTTGCATCGAACGAGGATATTTTGTAACATACAGGAGTAAATAGCCTTCTCTTTTTCACTATCATTATCAATTATGCTAAGATATATAATGTAGAAAGTCAATGTATTCCACACGCATGTAGGTAGTTCCTCGTTTTCTTCAATTGACTCCCGAATATAGTTTTTCAATACGTCTGGACAGCCATTTTTCGTATAGCTCAAAGCTAAATCTGCGAAAACATCAAAGTTTAATTTTTCATCAATAAAAGTTCTACATACCTTATCCAATAATAAGATGTAATTCTTACTATAAGGAACAATGAGACCACCCTGCATAAGAAGCTGGTCTAAAACATTATTTTCTTCTATTGCATTTTGCTCCATAGCTCTATCCATTTATTATCTTCATTAATCTTTTTCAGAAAGTTCACATTGTTAGTGTGAGATGTCTGTGTCTCATCATAAAAATCATGATAAACGCTATTGATAATACGTTTATTGTCAGGTCTACTCACAAAATTTACGCGTATTTCTCTTATTGTTATGCCTTCAGGTAACTTTAGCTGTAAGGGAATAGGAGTATTTTCCCAACGAGACAAGTTATTATTTATTTCAACATCAAATTCTTTTGATGAACCATTGTCATCCTCAAATTTATTCGTTGCATCATTCCAGCGGTTGACTCTGAGTTTTATATGCAGAAATTCTTTTCCATCAAGTTGCTTATTGATGGATAATTCTACTATGTTAAATACAGGGCAATATTTGCAATCGTTCTTGCCCAATGCACTAGGAGGTTGCATCGCACCTGAAAATACTCTTACAGTACTTTTATCCGCATTTTGCAATGCATCAGAAACATGAACATGCCCATAGAACTGTAGCTGAAAGAACCTATCAAGGTCTCCCTCTATCTTACTCCCATTTGCCAAGTATTTAGTTGGGTGATGCATCATTGAGATATAGATGTGTTTTCCTTTCTTTTTGTGCAAATTATTATAAGCAAATTTAGGCAAGAACATCTTATGACCATTCCTCTTTGATTCCCAATCATCCCAATCATTTTGATCACAGCCCAAAGAAGTATTAAATCCATACAAGTGAACTTGATATCCGTAGAAATCATCAGATATTATTGACTCCCAATATGCATGGTCATGGTCTGCGTCTACTTCCTTGCACTCGATACACTTGTCCATCATCATTTCCACACTGTCATAACCAGCGCTGAAATCACGATATTCTTTAAAAGGGACGAACAAGTTACGAAAGGATTCAATATCCCCTTTCATAAGGTCGTAAAACATCTTGTCATTGGCAGATTCACATGCCAATCCAGATTGGATAAGATTTCTTAATGCAGGTTTTCCTGCATTTCTTTGTTTGTCATGGTTGCCTGGCACAACGTACACTTCAGACCTATTTAGTTTGATTTTATCACAAATATCCTCGATGTAAGTTTTAGCCTTCGTATATTGTTCTTTTTCTCCACTAAAAGCTATATCTCCGCAAATTAACAAATGGTCAAAATGTCCATTTCCATTCTTACTGAAACTTTCTATGTCATCAAGAAATTCATGGCGCATCAGATTATAATCATCCATAGCATCTGGAATAGCAAGCCAATGAATATCGGAAATTTGTAAAATTCGTATCATATTATATTAAGTCAATCATATTACTTTAAACATAGCTTAAAACGACGTGAGTTCTATGAATTGTAAATGCTCATATATTTGAAAATTAGCAAAAAACATATTTTGCATTCTGCTTATAACAAATAATTACGGACAACAATCACAATGGGCACTAAAAGCTAATATACAAATATAGCAGTTTTACTTTATTTTATGATGTGTTACAGAGGTAATTTTTGAATTTATTTCTGTTGAAATCTGCTTTGGTCACATTATTGGGCGTTGAGATATTAAATGCTATTATATTATTCATAAGGCTGATATTTTACAGATAACAAACAATATATTGTTTATAGAAAGATAGCAATAATTTGAACAGAAAAAGAAACAATGCTTCCTTTTCTGTTCAGAATATTACTACTTAGGTAATCTTAAAAATAGCGACCGCTGTCACATAAGTCTGTTGTTTGTATAATCACCGAGACACTGACCACACACAACTGAACTATCTCAAGGCTCTTATGGCCGTTGAAATCTTGTTTCAGGCCCCGATTTATGCCTATTGGTTGAAAACTGAATACTTTGCAAAATAATCATAGTGTCCCCCTCGGTTTCAGAGCCATTTTTGTACCTTTTCTCATCAAAAAACGCCATTTTTCACAAGTTTTTGTACCGCACATTTTGATATTCAAGAAATTACACTTACTTTTACTTTCCAAAATGGAGGTACAAGCCGAGAATGGTGCTAAAAATCACTAACTTACACATTCTCAGATACTTGCCAACCTGCTGGTTGTACCTTTTAGAGCGCTATACTGTTGATAATCAATGATATACACATACTGCATCGTTAATTGATCAATAAAAGCCGCTTCCTTCATTAATCTCAATTTACAGCAACGCCTGAACTATTGCTTCTTAACCCTTCTTTATAATTAAGATACCAGCTCCTTTACTCCCAAACAATGATTACGGTAGCGACATGCGTTCAAACGCCCTGTCTTTTTGGATAGCATCAATACCAACAGTCATAGCACACTAATCTTATTCCATTTATTTGACATAGCCACTCAAACCCTCTCTTCCACCTACATCTCAACTTTGCCAAAAGTTCATCATAGCAAACATAAACATTCATCAAAGCAAAGGCCAACGTTTATCATTCTTGTGAGCAAGCCGGTTTACAGGCAAAGAATAACACTCCTTCCCCTCCCGTATTGAACAATATTCCGTACATTCAGGAATACCTACAGCCCACGCTGTCGCATAGTGCTGACGGAAGAAGCCAGACCCGCTTCAAAGCCCCCCAAAAGGAGCATAATGGAATATCGACAGAAGCAGTTGCTAAAGCCCAAAGCAAATCTGTCAGACCTATTTCTTCCTGCGTTTTGATATATATGCCGAATTATCCAATGCCCATGTTATGAGGCTGTTTAATATAGGAATCAGACTTTGGCCCACCTCTGTCAATGAATATTCCACCCGTGGCGGTATTTCGGCATATAGCTTTCTTTTTACCAGTCCATCGGTTTCAAGAGCCTTCAATGTTTCGGTAAGCACCTTAGGAGAAATATCCGGAATTGCTTTACTTATGGTATTAAAGCGCGTTGCTTCATTTTCGGAAAGGACACACAGTATGAGCATAGCCCATTTGCTGGAGAATCGCGACAGGACATTCCGGATAGGGCAATCTTCTATACGAGTATATTTTTTCAGATTTTCTTGTAATTGTAAGCCGTTCATTTCCAATAATAATTACCTTAAAGTAAGTGGGTTACATTTTTGTAACTTCTTGTTTATCAATATAAAAATCACTAATTTCGCACTATCCAAATGATAGTAAGTTCAGAATACAAAGTTAATCAACTTGATAAAAAACAGGAAATATGAGCAACATTAAAATTATGAACAAGGGCGAAAAGTACGCTCACGCAACAATAGGTTGCATCAAGGGTTTTGAAGGCAAGCAGTTTATGAAAGAAGCTACTGAGGCTACTTCGTGTGAAATCTCGTTTGGAACATTGCCGACTGGCGCATCTGTTCCTTTTTTTCATAGCCATAAGGCGAATGAAGAAAACTACATCATTCTGTCGGGGGCTGGAAAGTTTCAGGTAAACGATGACGTTTTCGAAATCGGTGAAGGGTCAGTCATCAGGGTATCGCCGGGGTGCGACCGGAACCTGAAATGTACTTCTGCCGAACCTATGATTTATATCTGTATTCAGGCAAAGGATGGAAGTCTGGAAGGCTACACAATGACAGATGCTGAAATAACCGAGCGCGAAAGTTTGTTATAAAAGGTTGTATTATCAATTGCCTGATAAACTGAAATCTCTGGCAATGACGGAATATTATCTATCACATCATTGTCAGAGATTTTCAGTTATTTCCAGTATTATACATAATTCTCAAAGGGATGCCCAAAGTGATGCATCAGAGATACAGCTCGCATTCTTTTCGCACAATACATGCCTTCTTGAGCATCATATTTACGATAGCCAGAAGCAATCCGTTTATCCTTCTTGCATGATGGGGACATACTGTGACACATCGCATGCACGAGATACAGACTTTCTTGTCTACTTTTGCCGGATTGTTCTTGTCGATGGCACCAACTGGACATCTGGAAGCACAGAGACCGCATTGGGTACATGCTTTGGTGGCTTTAGGTACGATACCTGCCTTGGCTACTTTCCGATAAGGTCTGTTGCCTGGTATTGCAGGAGTGGAAAAGTCATTTCTTCTCAGTTTATCTTCAATCTGCTCAGCAAACGCTCTTAAATGCCCGTAATCATCCTTATCCGGTCTGTTTTTGGCATATCGATGGGCTATGGAGTGTTCTGCAACGGCCGCTATCGCCGATATGACTGTAAATCCGGCTTGCTGTACGATGTCTTGCAGCTCCACCAGAGTATCTTCATAGGCTCGGTTGCCATACACGCAAACTAAAATTGCTTTTGCGCCATTGCCCTGAATCTTTGCAATGCGTTCTGCAGCCGTGGAAGGTACTCGCCCGCTATAGGATGGGACGGCAACGATGGCCGTGTCTTCATTCGTCAACGAGAATTGATGAAAGTCCTCGTTACTGTTTGACAAATCAATACATCTGATTTCCCGGTTCAATTCGGCTGCCAGAAAGTCGGCAATTTTCTTTGTTCCGCCTGTCGGACTGAAAGTTATTTCATAAATGTTCATATCTTTTATCTCCTTATATATCTCACATTATATTTGAATGATCATCTTTCCGTTTAGTTTTCCTTTGAATATTTCTTGATTTGAGCAGCTTTCATTCTTATATTATGGTTAAAAACATAAACATTCAGTCTTTAACGGGAGTATTCTTTTTACGGTCGCACATAATATCATCCATATTATCTACAGACCACTGGAGCAGTGAATCAAGGATGGGCTGCAATGATTTTGCCCTTTCCGTAAGAGCGTATTCCACTCGGGGCGGTATCTCCGAGAATATTGTTCTTGTTACATATCCGTCCTCTTCCAGTGTACGGAGTGTCATTGTCAGCATTCTCTGTGATATATCCGGCATTTGCTGTTTCAATTCCATAAAACGCATGCTTTCCTTACCTGATCTGTCAAGGATATATATGACGAGTAACGCCCATTTGTCACATATTCTTGCCAATACGTTCCTTACCGGACAACCCGGGAACATGGCATCTTGTACTGTTGATCTTTTCATGAATTATAAATAAGACTGTCTGCATCTAATAAATTTCAGTATACAAAGATAATAATATACTTTAATTACCAAGTGTATTTTTTACACTAATACATAAAATAGATATATGAGGTTTCATTGAGGATATTGCTGGCCAGAGCATCTGTTCTGTTTTTTCATACCTATAAGGCGAATGAAGAAAACGGTGAATGGTCAGTCATTCGGTATCGCCGGGATGCGACTGGAATCTGGATAGTGTTTCAGCCACCGTCCGCGTTTCAGACGTACAAGGAAAATAAATCCGCGGAAACACAACTCTACACACATGGCAATCCATACACCTTGCAGTCCTAATGTCGGGGCGAGCCAGGCAGCCAGAGTCAGACGTACAGCCCAGATGCTGAAGAAGTTCATCAGGCATGGGATCAGTGTATCGGCAGCTCCGACAAAGACTCCATATGCAACAATAGAAGCTGCAAACATGGGTTCGGCAAATGCCTCGATGCGTAAGGCCATCACGCCCAACCGGCGGATTTCTTCGACGGGGGTCATCAGTCCGATAATCTGAGGAGCGAACAGATACATAAGGATACCCATCGTACCCATTATGGCCATACCCATCAGTACGGTAATATGGGCAAAACTGCGGGTCAGCTTCTTCCGGCTAGCTCCGATGCTCTGGCCTACAAGAGTGGTTGCCGCATCGGCAATTCCGTAGCCGGGCATATAACAGAGGCTCTCGGCCGTAATGGCAAAGGAGTTAGCTGCAATGGCAAAGACACCGAGTGGCGCTACGATGACTGTCGTCAGAATCTGGGCTCCGCAAATAACTATATGTTCTATCCCCATCGGGAAACCGATACGGAGTGCTTTCCTGAACGTGTCAGCTTTCAGTCGGAAACGGATTTCCCGGCTGCGGTAACTCAGTTTCTCCGAGCGGATCAGCAGATACCAGAGCAGCACACCTGCAACAACGGTCTCTGCGG